>Ga0075356_1000136_pt1 | contig 13586 bp, 12 predicted proteins | sample WestPond_Cattail_FD_120073 | JGI IMG/M metagenome (GOLD analysis project Ga0075356, IMG submission 120073) | Natural and restored wetland microbial communities from the San Francisco Bay, California, USA, that impact long-term carbon... | ecosystem: Environmental > Terrestrial > Soil > Wetlands ... | reverse complement strand
TTGGCGCGAGCGGCCTTGGCGCGCGCCTCCAGGCGCGCGGCTTCCTGCGGGTCGCGGGTGAGTCCGAGATCGCCACTGCGGTAGGCGCGCGCGAGCGACTCGATGGCCGGTGCGTGGTCGCGTTCCGCGGCCTTGCGGATCCACAGCAACGCCTGCGCGGGGTCGCGTGCCAGCCCTTCGCCGTTGGCGAACATGCGCCCGAGGCCGTACTCGCCGGCGGGATCGCCCTGCTCGGCGGCCCTGCGATAAAGCGCCACCGCTTCGGCGTCCTGCTCGGCGGCATCGAGCAGGTCGGCCAGGCGGGCCTGGGCCGGCGCATGACCTTGGTCGGCGGCCTTGCGCAGCAGCGCCAACGCGGCGATCAGATCGCCGCTGCGAAATGATGACTCGGCTCGCTCAGTGTCCTCCTTGGCATCGGCCCGGGCCTGAGCGCCAGCCAGCGCCAGCCCGAACGCGACGATGCACAAACGCAGTGGCGCACGCGGGCGCCCGGAGAGAGTCGGCTGATTCACGCCCCGAAAAACGCAAGAAGCAGGCCAGCGCGGCCTGCCGCCGCGCCTTCAGGACGAAGCCGGCGCCGGCGCGTCAACGGGCGGCGCGTCGCCGAATTCCTCGAGCTTTCGGTACAGGCTCGACAGGCCGATGCCGAGCCTTTGCGCGGCGCCGCGGCGGTCGCCGCCGCACAGCTCGATGGCCTGCACGATCAGCGAATGCTCGAACTCACGCAACTGCTCGCGCAGCGGCACGCCGTCGCGTGGCACGGCGGCCGCGGTGCCGGCCGCTGGCGCGCCGGCCGGCGGCGTGACATGCGGCGGCAGATCGCCCACGGTGATGCGGCCGTCTTCGGCCAGGATCATGGCCCGGTGCAGCACGTTCTCGAGTTCGCGCACGTTGCCCGGCCAATCGTAGTAGACGAGAAGCTCCTCTGCTTCGGCGTCGGGCAGCGGCGCCTGGGAGAGCCCGAAGCGCTGCACGCCGCGCTGGAGCAGGAACGTGATCAGCGCCGGCAGGTCCTCGCGGCGTTCGCGCAGCGGCGGCACGTGGATGTGGAAACCGTTGAGACGAAAGTACAGGTCCTCGCGGAACTTGCCCTCGGCGGCCATCGCCCGCAGGTCGCGGTTGGTCGCGGCAACGATGCGCACGTCGACCTTGCGGGTCTGCTCGCTGCCGAGCGGGCGGATCTCCTTGGCTTCCAGCACGTGCAACAGCTTCACCTGCAGCGCGAGCGGCAACTCGCCGATCTCGTCGAGAAAGATGGTGCCGCGGTCGGCTTCGAGGAAGAGGCCCTTGCGCGCCCGGTCGGCCCCGGTGAAGGCGCCCTTGGTATGGCCGAAGAACTCGCTCTCCAGCAGATTCTCGGGAATCGCGCCGCAGTTGACCGGTATGAACGGCTGCGCCGCGCGCTGGCTCTGCTGGTGGATGCGGCGTGCCACCACGCCCTTGCCGGTGCCGCTTTCGCCGCTGATCAGCACCGTGGTGTCGATCGGCGCCACCTTGGCGACCAGGCGGTCGACCGCGCGCATCGCCATCGAACTGGTGGCGCACAGGTCGTCGCCGCTGCCGACCACGAGCTTGCGCAGTGCGTCGTTCTCGCGCTTCAGTCCCCGCAGCTCGCCGATCTGGAGCAGTCGCTGCGCCAGTTCGGCCGTACGCAAGGGCTTGATCATGTAGTCGACCGCGCCCGCCTTCATGGCCTCGATGGCGGTGTCGACCGACGAGTACGCCGTCATCATGATGAAGGTCGTTTCAACGGCGGCCGCGCGCGCCTGGCGGATCACGTCGATGCCGGTCAGGTCCGGCATGTTGAGGTCGCATAGCGCCACGTCGACGTCGCCCTTGATCAGCCGCTTGAGCGCCTCATGGCCGCTGCCGGCGACTTCGACGGCGTGTCCGGCCTTGACCAAGCTGGCCGACAGGATCTGCCGGATCGCCGGTTCGTCGTCGATGACCAGGATCTGCAGCGAGCTCATCGAGGTGCCAGTATTCATGCCGCCGCCATTGTCGGCAATCGCCAGGCGGATGCCACCCGGGTCCGCGTCGAGCTTGACTTGCATCAATGGTCGCTCGGGGTCCGGCCGACGCCAGGCATCGGCCACACCGGCCGTTTCGCCCGCCGGGTCCTGCGGGTCGTCGCAAAGATCAGCCACGGCCGAGTCTCGCCCGGTGTGGGCGTCTCACACCAGGCGGTCCATCGCGCCGGCGCCGACGTAGCCCAGCGCCGCCATCATCAGCGCGAGCGCGATGCCCCAGCCGAACATCGACTCGACCATGCGCCAACGTCGCCATACCAAGTACAGCGCGCCGAAGTTGACCCAGACCGCCGCGCCGGCAAGGAACCGCGCGATCGCTTGCCAGTGGTCGCCCGGCAGAACCAGCAGACCCAGCGAGGCCAGCAGCGCCACAGTGAACCCGACCAGGCCCAGGCCCATCGCGAGCGCGAGCCGGTCGTCGCGTCGCACCCAGCTCTGCAGCATCGGCACGGCGCCGGCCAGGCACCAGGCGCCGAGAAACACGCACGCCACGACACCGGCCTTGCCGCCCACGTGCCACAACCAGCCCAGATGCGTGCGCACCACTTCAGCCAGCGTGTGCGGCATGCCCGAGGTCCATGCCATCAGCCAGAGGTCGAGCCACAGCGCCGCCACCATCAGCAGGATCACCAATGCGCCGCCGTCACGCGAACGCCAGACCTGCTCGATGCGCAGGTAGACGAGCACGGCCGCCGCCACCACCCACGATGGCACCTCGAAGCGCTGCGCGAACGGCTGGAACGGCAGCCACCAGGCCGACTCGAGCGCGCGCAACGCTGACGCGGCGAGCAAGCCACTGGCGCCCCACAGTGCAAGCAACGAGGCCCATCGCCCGACGGTGATCGCCCAGCCGGCCTGCGTCACCAGATACAGAGCGGCGGCCAGCACGAGCAACCAGGCCGCGCCGACACTCCAATGCATCGACCAGGTAGCCACCGGCTGCGCCACGCCGTTCAGCCATCGGCTCTCGAGCGCCGCGGCCAGCGCCACGGCGGCCGGCATGGCCACCGCGCAAGCGCGCCACGGCAAGTCGAACGGGCGGCTCGTCGTTGCGACCACGGATCGATCGAAGGTCACGCGAAAGGGGATTTCGCCGGCGAATCACCGGAAACTTGAACCATCGCAACTCCGGACTGGACGGGCTGTGCGAAGCATCCTTCGTGCCATTGGGGAATTGCGCCGACGAGGTCTGCCTCAGCCGGACGTCCGCGTGGAAGCGATGTCAGGCTTCTCGATCGACGGAATTCGACCTGGCGGTTTTCCCGCCTGCGGGAATCAACGGGGCGACGCACCCGCCGCCGTGTCGCGCGCCGGCACGCGCGGCCCGGCTGTGGGCGCCGCAGGGCGACCGGGCTGCGACGACTCCCATTCCCACAACGCTGCGCGGGCGCGCGGCCGATAGGGATCGTCGGCGCGTGACAGGTGCAGGTAACTGCGCATCGCACCCCGCGCGGCCGCCGGGTCGCCGCGCTGTTCGAGCGCCATTGCCAGACCGTAGTAGGCATTGGCCTGCGTCGGCCGCCAGGCGATTGCCGTCTCGAACGCGCGCTGTGCCTGCGCCGCATCGCGCAGGCCGAGCCAGGCGAATCCGAGATTGACCTGCGCCTCCGGCAGTCGCGGCTGCAGCGCGAGCACGCGTTCGAGCGCGGTGATGGCGTGCTCGTACCGCCTGGCATGCAGCATCGACACGCCCTGCTCGAATCGCGCCCGTACCTCGCGTTCGCGCTGGCCGCGCGCGTGCGAGGCCAGGTCGGCGCCCGGACGTCCCGCGGCGCCCTGCAGCGTCGATTGCTGCGGACCGACGAAACTGATCAAGGCGCCGGCGAGAACCAGCAGTGCCAGCGCCTGCACGCGGCCGCGACGCACGATGGCGTCGGCGCGGCGGTGTCCGACGGGTGCCGACGACCTGTTCACACCGCCCCCTTGTGCGGTGCGACGCTGACGAAAGGCACACCGAAGAAGGTGACGAACGCCAGCGCAAACACCGCGACGACCAGCCAGGCGCAGCGACGCGGCGACAACGCAAGCGATCGGCGCGCATGCAATGCGCCCACCAGCAACAGCCAGGTCAGGAAGGCCCAGGTCTCCAGCGGATCCCACGCCCAGTAGCGGCCCCACGCATCCTGTGCCCACACCGCGCCGGCCACCAGCATCAGGCTCTCGAACAGGAGCGCGATCTGCATCACGCGCCAGGCGTGTGCATCGAGCGTGGTGTCGTCGGGCACGCGGGCGAACGCGCGCGCGCCGGACGCGGTGCCGCGCAACAGCAGCACGCCGGCCAGCCCGAGGGCCCACAACGCGCAGCCGAGGAAGAGCTTGCCGAGCAACACGTGGAACCACAGCACCGGGGTCTGGTAGGTGGCAGGCAGGTGGGTGTCGGCCGGGTCGGTGGCAAGCAGCCACAAACCCAACAGCGCGAGCAGGCTCAGCACGATCGGCGCACCCGCGCGCAGCAGCGCGTCGCGCCTCGCCGCCCAGCTGACGATCAGGCCCAGGCTGAACAGGCTGCTGGCGAGGATCTCGAACATGTCGAGGAAGGGTCCGTGGCCCAGACGCTGCCAGCGCAGGGCCAGCCCGAGCGCGACCAAAAGCAGCGCCAGGTCGAGCAGACGCCAGGGTGGCCCGACACGGCCGCCGACGGACTGCGGCCCGGCCGGCGCCGCGCGCCAGCCGACGCTCCAGGCCATACCCGCCGCCAGCACGCAGGCCGCCACGCCGGCCCACAGCCACGGCAGCTCGGGCAGCCACGATGATGCGGCGGCGACGTTCATGCGGTGCGCCGCGGCGCGGGTGAGGAAACGGGTGAGAACAGGCCGCGCAGGCGCTGTCGCAGCGGGGCAGTACTCAGCAGATGCCCCGCCAGCCCGACGATGGCCAGCAGCGCCAGCCAGAACAGCGGCACCAGCACCGGATCGTGATGGATGCGATAGCCCATCCAGCCGAGCAGACGCTCGTAGCGCAGCGTGCCGAGCGGACTGAAGGCCTCCTGCCCCGGCCGCAATTCGACGCGACGGCCCTGCAGCTCGACCACCAGCGTGGCGGCCACCGCGGTCGGATCGAACACCCAGGCCGACTGCTCGGCCGGCGGCGTGTCGAGCCGCAGCCAGAGCTTGACGAGCACGCCCTCGGGCGTGCGCCACTCCTGCTCCTGCTTGTGATCGAACAGCGGGTACGACGGCAGGTGCACGGCGCCGGTCACCGCCTCGCGCCCGACGCCCTGCCAGCGCAGCAGCGGCGCGAACCCCTTGTTATGGGTGGTGTAGAAGCGGTAGCCGTCCACCACCAGCGGCTCGGTGTCGCCGACGCGCTGTGGCGTCGAACGTCCGGCGACGAGCAGCTCGCTGACGGTTTGCGCGCGCCGCATGCCGGGCGCGTAGTGCACCTGCCACGGACCTTGCTCGAACTGCAGGCGCGCCAGCGCGCCGTCGTTCCATGGCCCGCGCGACATCGTCTCGACGACCGTGGCCTCGAAGGCGGCGCCCTGGGTCAGCTCGACGCGGCCTTCGTAATGCTGCAGTCGGCCCCAGGCGACGGCCACCATGCCCAGCAGCAGGCAGGCATGGAACAGGCCCAGCCCGCCGCGGCGCAGCTTGCGGTGCAGCGTCATCGCGGCCAGCAGGTTCGCCGCGAGCAGCAGCGATGGCAACGCGATCCAGCTGCTCGACACCCGCGGGTCGGTCGACGTGGCCCACACCGCCAGCGCGAGCAGCGCGAAACCCACCAGCGTGAGGCGCGGCGATGCGACATGCGTGCGCAGCGGCTTCATGGCAGGTTGGCGCAGTTCTCGCTCGAATCGCGCATCCAGTCGCGGCCCGACACGCCGTTGCCCGGTGCGCCGACCGAACCGCAGTTGGTTTCGCTCCAGTTGCCGCTGGTGGCGAAGGTGCGCACCTTGAGCACCGCGCCGTTGTAGTACGGCGGGTTGGTGTAGGGGGCGCTGGTGTTGTTGCGCACTTGCGTGCCCGCCGGCAGGCCGGCCTCGGGGCCGACGTCGTTCAGATTGACCAGCAGCGCCTTGTTCTTCCAGCCGTGGGGCACCGCCACGTGGCACCAGCTGCAGCGCAGCTTCTCCAGCTTGTCGGTGTGGTAGGCGTGCAGGTTGCCGCGGCTGGAGTTGAAGAAGCCGGTGCCGCCGCTGCCGTTGCGATTGGCGTAGGTGCTCGGGTTGTGGCACTTCAGGCACAGCGCGTTCGGCGTCGCCGCGTCGCGCGACGCGGCTCCGGTGGTCGCGCTCCACTCACCCTTGAGGATGAAGTTGTTGGTCGAGCCGTGCGGTCCCCACGGGTTGCCGTTTTCGCCGCCGTCGGGCACCACGGTGTTGCCCGTGGTGTTGGAGCCGTGGCAGTCGCTGCAATACATGGTCTGCGTGCCCACGTCGGCGTCGCCGCCCCACGGCGCGATCCAGGAGCCGGTGGTGGTGTTGCGCACCGCGTTGCTGCGGCCGGTGTTGTCGATCACCGGGTGCCATCCACGGTGGTTGCTGGTCTGGAAGTTCACCGTGTAGGCACGGCCCGGCGGCGTGCCGGCGAAGGCGCCGCTGTCGGTGCGCGTCAGCTCGCCCTTGTGGGCGGAAGGCGCCTGGAACTCCATGGCCTGGTTGCTGTACTGCGTGACACCGTTGACCCCCGACGGCGTGCCGCCGCCGGAGTTGCCGAGCAGCGGCGGCGTGTCGTAGGCGTTGTTCGAGTGGCATTTCAGGCAGATCTGGTACTCGCGCGTGACCCAGGCGCTGCCGACCACCGTGCTGGCGCCGAGGCCGCCGTCGCCACGCTTGATGTCGAACCCGATCGGCAGGCTGCCGAACGCTGCCGAACCGTAGATCGGCTCGACGCCGGTGATGCCTTTCAGCACGCCCGATGCGATGTTGGTGTGGCCGGCGGCGTGGTTGTGCGTGCCGGCGGCGTCGGGCACCGCCGCATTGCCGTTGAACGCGCGGTTCTTGATCACGCGGTGCGGGTTGTGGCAATCAGTGCACTCGACGTGGCGGTTGGCTGGCGCGCCCTTGCCGAGCAGCGTGGTGGACTCGACTCCGTCCTTGCCGCGCTGCGTGCCGCTGCCGGTGCCGATGTCGTGCACCTCCGAGCCCGACCCCTGGTCGATGTCGGTGATCGGCATGCGTCGTGGCAGCGAGAAGTCGTCGCGGATGTTCGGCACGGTCGCCACGCTGGTCAGCGCGCTCTGCGCCAGGCTCGAGTGGCACTGGTAGCAGGTCTGCTCGAGTGCCGGGTTGCCGCCCGCCTTGGGCGTGGTGAGGCTGTCGGTGCCTTCGCGCAGCAAGCGTCGCGCGCCCTGCACGGTATGGGTGTCGTGGCAACTCAGGCACGACGCCTTCCACACCGGCTGGTTGGCCGGAAACTGGCGCAGCGACGCGGCGGTCGCGCTGAAGATCTCGTCGGCCACCTGCGGATTGGCATGCGCCGACAGCGCCCAGCTGAGGCCCGCCTTGTCGTGGCAGGCCAGGCACACGATGTCGGCGTTCTCGGAGAAGGATCCCCCGCCGGGCGCCGACTCCTGGAAGCGGTTGACGCGCAGGAACTTCGCCGAACCCCTCAGCGGATCGGTCTCGCGCAAGTGCGGGTCGTGGCAGGTCGAGCACTGCATCTGCCCTGCTTCGAGCGGCAGCTTGGGCTTGGGCTGACCGACCGCGCGGGTCCCGACGGTGGTGCCGTCGGGCACCCGCAGTTCGCCATCGGCCGCGGCGAGCGCAGCGTCGTAGGTGAACGAGATCGGGTGGTCGTTGGTCAGGTTGACGCCAAGGTTTCGCGTGAAGCCGGTGGTCGCGCCGGCGCCCGCGGCCATCGTGCCGCCGGGCCCGGTGCCCTGCAGCGCGATGCTCGGGTTGGCTTTGCCGGCGAGCACGTTGACGTTGCCGATCGCCAGCGTGCCATCGTGGCAAGACAGGCACAGCTTGGAGCTGCCGCCGGGGCCCGCGGCCAGCTCGGCCGCATTGGCCTCGATCGAACTCGAGGTGTAGGGCGTGTAGGTCGCACCCGACAGCTTGCGGTTCCACAGCGGCGCCGCCGGAATGTTCTCGGCGGCATGCGGCGTATGGCAGAACACGCAGATCTGCGTCTCTGTGGTGGCCTTCAGCGTGCCGGGCCCGGTGACCGACAGGTTGTGCAGCGTATTGCTGACGTCGGCGATCTTGGCCGCGCCGAGCGGCGACAGCAGGCCGAACGCCAGCACCGCCGACGCCACCAGGCGGCCACCGCGAATCGGGCTTCGCCGGTCCGCCGGTGTGCCTTGCAGGCCGCACGCCCGCGAGACGCGGCCGTTCTTCGCCCCGTCCAAGCCGACGCAGGTCGGCTCGGAGCCACGGGGCTCAGCCCCCTCGAGGGGGGGCGGCCGAAGGCCGCTGCGGGGGTGGTCCATTTCACCCGCCCCCGAGGAACTGAAACACCACCACACGGCCGTTGAACATGTCGGCGACGAAGACGCGGTTGCGCGCATCGAGCCACACGCCGGCCGGCAGGTAGAAGCGGCCGACTTCGCTGCCGGTGCCGCCGATCGACAGCAGCAACTGCGCCTGCGCGTCGAACACCAGCAGCGTGTCGTGCATCGACTCGACGACGTAGACGTTGCCCTCGTCGTCGGCCGCCACGCCCTTGGGCCGCACCAGATTGCCGACGTAGAGCCCGCGCCGGCCGACCTGGCGCAGCGGCTGCCCCGCCCCGTCGAAGGCCTGCACGCGTGCGTTGATCGCATCGGTGACGTACAGCCGGTCGCCCGACCAGGCCAGGTGCGTCGGGAAGTTGAGGTCGCCGGCACCGTCGCCGCGCTGGCCCCAGCGATCGATCAGCCGGCCGTCGTCGTCGAACACCTTGACGTCGTGGTCGTGTGTGTCGGCGACGAAGATGCGGCCCTGCCGCGCGTCGCGCGCGAGTCCGGTGGGCCGCTTCAGCAGGCCGGCGCCGATGGTGCCGAGCGGCTGGCCTTCGCCATCGAGCCGGACCACGACGCGCAGCTCGGCGTCTGCCACCAGCACCTCGCCGCCGCGCCCGTTGGCGATGCCGATCGGCGCGACGAAGCGCTGACCCGAACCGGCGCGCTCCCACAGATCGAGACGACCGCGCGCCTCGTCGAAAACGAACACCGCCGCGCGACTGACGTCGGTGACCAGCACGCGGCCACGCGCATCGACGGTGCCCGACTGTGGACGCTGCAGCACCGTCGGGTCGGCGTCGCGGTCGGCCAGACCGACGAGCCACTGCAGGGCGCGCTTGAAACCACCCGGCTCGGCCTCGGCCGCCTTGAAGTTGCCCTCGCCGGTGAGCTGGCCGACATAGCGATAGCGCGGCACCTCCTGACTCTGCGGCGCCGGCCAGACGCGGCCGTCGCTGCCGTCGACGTCGAAGCGCATCTGCTTCGGTTCACTCGCGCAGCCGTAGAGCAGCAGCGCGACACTGATGGCCAAGCCTGCGCGCGTCATGGCCGCGCTCCGTCGCGGCGGCGCAGCGACTCGGGGCTCAACAGCAGCAGTTGTACCCGCGCGTTGACACTGTCGGCCACCGCGAGCAGGTTGCCGTCGACGGCCAGGCCGTCGATGCGACCGAACAGGCCCGGCGCGTTGCCGCGGCCGCCGGCGCTGGCGACGTGCTGACCGGCGACGAAGATCTTGATCTTCTGGTCGGCGTCGTCGCTGACGAACACGCGCCCGAGCGCATCGACCGCGATCGCCCGCGGCTGCACCAGGCTGCCCTCGCCGAAGACCTGGCGCACGGCGCCATCCAGGCCGAACACCACCACCTGCTGCGCGAGCCGGTCGACCACGTACAGGCCTTCGGGCCCGGCCACCATGGCGGCGACGCTCTGCAGCTTGTCCGCGCCAAAGCGGCGCAATGCGCGACCGAACGGCTCGAATTGCACGATGCGGGCGTCGGTGGAGTCGGCCACGAAGACGTCGCCCGGGGCCTCGGTTGCCACTACTGCGATCGGGCGCGAGGCGTTGCGCTCATCCTGCAGCGCGCGGCGCACGCGGCCGAAGGCATCGAGTTGCAGCACGCGGGCGCCGGCCGGATCGGCCAGCCACACGCTGCCGTCGGACGCGATCTGTAGCGACGTGGCATGGTCGGCAGCCAGTGCGGTGGCGAACGAGCCCAACGGAACCGCCTGGTCGCGTGATCGTTCGATTCGGAACACTTGTCGCCAGCCGGCATCGGCCACCAGCAGCAGGTCGCCGCGCAGCGCAACGCCGACCGGCAGCTGGAAGTTGATGCGCTGCAACGGCGCGACCGGAAATTGCGGGGTTGGCAGCGGGAGTGCAGCTTGCGGCTGTGCGATCGGGCCGGTCGCCCGCCAGGCACCGGTAAGCGTGAGCCACGGCGTCACCAGCGGCGTCGCGGCCGGGCCGGGCCTTGCCGGCGGTGGCGCCTCGAGGTCGAGCGGCGCGCAGGCGGCGACCACCACTGCGCAGCAGACCGCCTGCGCGCAGGCACGCAGCGTCGGCGTCGTCGTCATGCCGTCACCACCGCCCCGGCCCCTTGGTCTCGGAGCCGCCGACGATGCCGCCCGGCTGGCCGCGCTTGCCCGAATGGCACAGGTCGCAGCGATCGGGCAGCCACGCCACCTGGCCGTTGTGGCACATGCCGCAGAAGCGCCCGTCGATGATGTCGGCCATCGTCACCTGGTTGGCGCCGGCACGCATGCGAAATCCGAGTTCGGAGTGGCACACCTTGCAGCGATAGCGGATGCGGTGGAACCAGTGCGGAAACACGACCGGCCGCACACCCTCCTTCTCGGACCGCAGGTTGAGCACCACGTCGGCGTACTCGGCGCTCGCCGGAGCCAGCAGCGCCAGGCTGCACCCGACCGACAGCAGCAGCGTTCGCAGTTTCATCGCGGCGCTCTCGGCTCATCGTTGCAGCACGAGCGAGCGGCCGAAGGCGCGTGCCTCGGGGCTGTCTCGCGGCACGCTGTGGCAGCGCAGGCACTCGGTGAGCGGAAACGAGACCGCGCCGTGGCACAGCCCGCACTTCTCGCCCTGCAGAATCAGCAGCATGTTGATGCGGGTGGCCCCGGCCTGGCGCTCGAACAGCTGGTCGTGGCAATTGCTGCAGTCGAGCCACGCGGTGTGCTGCCGGTGCGGGAAACGCACCAGCGGCATCTCGCCGGTGTTCTTCAGCAGCACGTCGGTCAGCCGCAGGTTGACCTTCGTCTCCGGCAGGATGTTGGTACGCGGCTGGATGTGGCCCTCGTCGAGCGCGCGCATCCACAGCACCTGATTGCCGGCCGTGTCCGGCGGCAGGGTCGACAGCGCCTCGGCCGGCTCCTGCAGCACCCCGATCGCCGGGCTGTCCGGATCGTGCACGCCGTCCTTGGCCAGCGGCGTCCACTTGCCGGCGGCCCACGCGAGACCGACCACGAGGACGAGCAGCGCGATCGGCCATGAGCGTCGTCGAGGGTGCGGCATGCGGTGCCTGGACTGCGGCCGCATCAACCCGGGATGTAGACGCCGGCCGCACGGATCGCGCGCTGCAGCTCGCGGGTGGAGTCCTCGAGCGACTTCACGCCGGCATCGAACTCGCGGCGCTGCGCCTGCTCGTCGGCCACCTTGCGCAACTTGGACGACGCCTCCAGCGCGCGCTCGACCATCGCATCGATCGAGCCGGCGCTGCGCCGGTCCTGCAGCAGCAGCGTGACGAGCATGCGGTGCGTGTCATTGCGGTCGATCTCGTAGTGGAACTCCTCCTCCTTGTTCGCGAAGTTGAGCGAGCGCACCAGCGTCTCGCCGCCGCGCATGCCGTTGACGGCGGCGCGCGCTGCGCCATAGGCCTGGTCGAGCGTGCGTCGTGCCTCGGGCAGCCTGCCCGCGGCCGCCAGGCGATCGGCCTCGGCGATGGTGGCGTCGATGCGCTTCATCAGTTCGGCGTTGCGCGGACCGGCGCCCTTTTCGACGGCGATGCGCTGGCCGGCGTCGAGCAGCGCCCGTGTCGACTCGCGGCGGGCGTCATAGTCGACCTTGTCCTTGCGTGCATTCACCTGCTCGGCCGAGGCCATGCCGACGGCCTCCATCATCGTGCGGGCCGAGGCGTGCAGCAGCTTGTTGGCGGTCTCGACGTCGCCGCCATCGAGCATCACCTTGGCCTGCGCATGCAGTTCGCGCGCCTTGGCCAGCTGCACCTTCGCGTCGACGTTGCCGCTGGCCTCGATCTGCCGTGCGCCCGACGACTGGCTGACCAGCGCACCGGTGGACAACCACCGGCGCTCGACCTGCTCGCGACTCTGTGGCGCGCTGGCGCCGGGCGCGGCGCTGGCCTGCGCCAAAGCGGCCTGCGGCCCCGCCGCGGCCAGCAACAGCGCGGCGAACACGAGCTGGAGTGATCGATCCGTGCGCGGCCGCGGCTTGGTGTTTGACGGCTTCATTGCGTCGCCCCCATCGTCTGCGGCACGGCGAGGCCCGAGGCCTGCAGGGCACGCTGCAGGTTGTCGGTGCCCTCACCCAGCGACAGGATGGCCTGCGCGTGGTCGTTGGCGGCAGCCTGCGCCTCGGCGCGCTCACGCAGCGAGCGGGCCTGCTTGACGAAGCGCTCGATCAGCGCCTGCGCCTCGCGCGACGGGCGAAACTCGAGCACGGCCAACGGCACCAGGCCGTCGAAGCTGCGGTGCCGCTCCAGCTCATAGGCGTATTCCTCGCGGCTGTTGGCGAAACGCCGGTCGTATACCAGCGTCTGGCCGTCCAGGCGCGTCAGCGCATCACGCAACAACAGCGACAACGCCTGTTCGAGGCTGCGGTTGGCATCCATCACGCGGCCCGAGTCGGCCGCCATGCGCGCCTGTTCGGCCGCTGCCATCGCGCGCTGCACGTTGCGTTCGCCGGCGGCGTCGGGCCGCATCGTGATCGCATTGCCGCTGAGGCCGAGCTGGTAGGTGCGCAGCAGCGCGTCGACACTGCCCTTCAGCTGCTCGTAGCGCGTGCGCGATTCGACCAGGCGGGCAGCCTGGTCGGGCACCAGCGTCTGCGCGCGGCCGATCTCCCAGATCGCCTCGTTGAGCAGCAGGTCGGCGCCGCGCAGCTGCCCGGAGCTGGTGAGTGCGCGCGAGTGCGTGTAGAGCTCGCGTGCGTTGTTGAAGTGACGCCGCGCGTCCTCGTTCTGGCTGCCGGTGACGCGCGTGGCCACCGGCGAATCGAAGACCAGCTTCTCGATCATCGCCGCCTTTTGCTCGAGGGCCTGTCGGCTCACTTCGGCGGTGCGAGGGCGCACCGAGGCGGCGGCATCGGTCTGCGCCAGCGCCGGCGCAACGCCGAGCGCCAGCAGCAGCTGGACGGCCTGCAGCAACGCGGCGTGGCGGAAGGGCGATCGCACGATCGTCATGTCGGATCTCCTCGATTCACTTGCCGGGCGCCGCCGGCTGCGGCGCTTCGGCCGCCGCGGTGGCCGCAGCCTTCGGCTTGGAGTGGCACAGCCGGCACTCGGACACCGGGAACGCGACCTTGCCGTGGCACACGCCGCACTTCTGGCCGAGCAGGATCGATGCCATGCTGATCTGGTTGGCGCCCTTCTGCGGAATGAAGATCGCCGGGTGGCAGTTGGAGCAGTCGAGCCACTCGGTGTGCTG
>Ga0075356_1000135_pt1 | contig 13701 bp, 14 predicted proteins | sample WestPond_Cattail_FD_120073 | JGI IMG/M metagenome (GOLD analysis project Ga0075356, IMG submission 120073) | Natural and restored wetland microbial communities from the San Francisco Bay, California, USA, that impact long-term carbon... | ecosystem: Environmental > Terrestrial > Soil > Wetlands ... | reverse complement strand
TGCGAGGAGTTCTTCGAGAGCTGCGACGTGCTGTCGCTGCACCTGCGGCTGGCCGAGGCCACGCGCGGCGTGGTCAAGCTCGACGCGCTGACGCGCATGAAGGCCACGGCGCTGCTGGTCAACACCTCGCGCGCCGAACTGATCGAGGAAGGCGCACTGGTTTCGGCACTCAACCGCGGCCGCCCCGGCATGGCCGCGGTCGACGTGTTCGAGAGCGAACCGATCCTGCAGGGTCATCCGCTGCTGCGGCTGGAGAACGCGGTGTGCACGCCGCACATCGGCTACGTGGAGCTCGACAGCTACGAGCTCTATTTCGGCGCCGCGTTCGACAACGTCGTCAACTTCATCCGCAACGAGCCGACCCACATCGTCAATCCCGACGCGCTCAAGGTGCTTCGTTGAGCGTCGGCGACCCGGCGGTGGCACGTGCCCGCTGGGCGCTGATGGGCGGCAACTTCGCGATCGCCTGCGGGGTGATGGCACCGGCCGGTGCGCTGAACGACATCGCGCAATCACTCGCCGTCAGCGTGGCGGTGGCCGGGCAGATCACCACCATCGGGGCCGTCGTACTCGCGATCGGCGCGCCGACGCTGGCGGCCTGGGTATCGGGCAGCGACCGCCGCCGGCTGCTCGCAGGCTGGCTCGCCTGGTTTGGCGTCGGCCACCTGCTGTGTGCACTGGCGCCGGGTTACGGTGCGCTCACCGTGCTGCGCACGCTGTCGATTCTCGGCGCGGCGGTGTACACGCCGCAGGCCGGCGCGGCGATCGGCGTGATGACACGGCCCGAGGCGCGCAGCGGCGCAATCACCTTCGTCTTTCTCGGCTGGGCGCTCGCTTCGGTGCTCGGCCTGCCGCTCAATGCCTACGTCGCCGAAACCTTCGGCTGGCGCAGCACCTTCACGCTGGTCGGATTGTTGTCGCTGTGTGCCGCGGGCTGGGTGTGGTGGGCGCTGCCCGACGGCGTGCGGCCGGCCGCCATGTCGGCGGCGAGCTGGCGTGTCGTGCTCACACATCCCGTGCTGATGATGGTGGTGGGCGTCACCCTGCTCGCCGGCGCTGCGCAGTTCGTGCTCTTCTCCTACATGGCACCCTACTTCCGCCAGGTGCTCCAGCTCTCGCCCGGCGAGATGGCGGCGCTGTTCCTGTGGTTCGGCGCGGTCGGCCTGGTGAGCAGCATGGTGGTCGCTCGCACGATCGACCGACTCGGGCCGACGCAAATGGTGGCGCTGATGCTCTGCTGCATGGCGTGCACCTACGCGTTGTGGCCGCTCGGCGCCGGCGGCCTGAGCATGGCGCTGGTGATGGTGCCGTGGGCGCTCGGCGGCTTCGGCTCGCAATCATCGCAGCATGCGCGGCTATCGCTCCTGGCGCCGGCCTACGCGCCGGCTTCGATGGCGCTCAACTCGGCGGCCATCTACGTCGGCCAGGCCATCGGCGCCGGCACCGGCGGCGCGTTGCTCACGCTGCGCGGCTACGCCCTGCTCAACTGGGCCGCGCTCGCCTTCGTGACGCTGGCGCTGATGGCGAGCCTGTGGGCCGCGCGGCGGCCGACCGCGCTGCACGCCGCATGAAGCCCGACGCATTGCAGGCGCCGCATTCGACCGGCGAGTTGTTCGGCGCCTTCACGCGCCTGGCGCTGCAAGGCTTCGGCGGCGTGCTTGCGGTGGCACAGCGCGAGCTGGTCGAGCGGCTGCGCTGGATGAGCCAGGAGGAGTTCGTCGAGCTGCTGTCGATCTCGCAGGTGATGCCGGGGCCGAACATCATCAACCTGGCGCTGATCTTCGGCGACCGCCACTTCGGCTGGCGCGGGTCGCTGGCGGCGGTAGCCGGTTTGCTCGCCGTGCCGCTGGCCATCGTGCTGGTGTTGGCCGCGTTGTACGCGCACTATTCGGCTGTCCCGCAGGTGGCCGGCGCGCTGCGCGGCATGGGCGCGGTGGCGGCCGGATTGGTGCTGTCGACGGCGTTCAGACTCGCCGGCACATTGAGACGCAATGCCATGGGCCTGGGCGTGTGCAGCGCGATCGTCGCCGCCACGGCCCTGGCCATCGGCTGGCTGCGCTGGCCGCTGGTATGGGTGGTGCTCGGCCTGGGCGCACTCGGCTACGCGCTGGCCTGGCGCGTGCTGTCGACACAGCAGGCGCAACCGCGATGAGCGACGGCTTCTTCGGCACGCACGGCCTCGGCTGGCTCGATCTGATGCAGCTGACGGGCCACTTCGCGCTGCTGTCGCTGCTGGCCGTGGGTGGCGCCATCACGTCGGCCTCGGACATGCAGCGTTACCTGGTTGGCGAGCGTGGCTGGATCGACGCGCTGCAGTTCAACGCGTCCGTCGCCATCGCGCAGGCGGCGCCGGGGCCGAACATCCTGTTCGTCGCGCTGCTCGGCTGGAGCGTCGCCGGCCCGCTCGGCCTGCTGGCTACCATGGCCGGCATCATGGTGCCGTCGAGCGTGCTCACGCTCGTTGTCAGCCGCTACGGCCGCACGCGGCAGGACACATTGCCGGTGCGCGCCTTCAGCGTCGGGCTGGCGCCGCTGACCATCGGCTTGCTGCTGGCCACCGGCTGGGTGCTGGCACAACCGTCACGCGGACACTGGGGGGCCATGCTGCTGGTGCCGGTGACGATCGTCTTCATGCTGCGCACAGCGCGCAGTCCGCTGTGGATGATCGCGCTCGGCGCTGTCGTCGGTGCACTGGGGTACGCCTGATGATCGCCGGCGTGCACGACCTGGCGCTGTTCGTCGCTGCTGGGCTGCTGCTCAACATCACGCCAGGTGTCGACATGGCACTGATCGCCACGCGTAGCGCGGCGCAGGGCTTTCGCGCCGGCGCTGCGGCTGCGCTCGGCGTCGGCGCCGGCTGCGGGGTCCACGTGGCGGCGGCGGCGTTCGGCCTGTCGGCGCTGATCGCGAGTTCGGCCACCGCGTTCGCGCTGTTGCGCTGGGCCGGTGCGGCGTATCTGGTGTGGCTCGGCATCGGGTTGATGCGCAGCGCGCCGTCGAACCCGACAGGAGCCGCATCGACGACCTCGATGGCTGCCGCCTCGTGGGCACGTGTGTTCCGCCAGGGCTTCCTGACCAATGCGCTGAACCCGAAGGTGGCGCTCTTCTTCCTCGCCTTCCTGCCGCAATTCATCGATCCGGCCACGCCCGACAAGCTGCCGGCGTTCGTGGTGCTCGGCCTGATCTTCGCGTTCAATGGCACGCTGGTGAATCTGGCGTTCGCGGCAGGGGTGGCACAGTTGCGCCGGCGCTGGCGGGATGCATCGCGCTGGGGACGATGGATCACGCGCAGCGTGGGTGCGCTGTTCGTCGCGCTCGGCCTCAAGCTGGCGCTGATCGACGACGGGCTGGGCTGATCGACGAAAGGCGCTGCTCGGCGTCCGTTCTCACGCGAAGCGGCCCTGCAGGAACCAGCCGCCGCCATCGTCGACCTGCAGCGGCAGCCGGGCGCGGTAGACCCACACCAGCGCGCCGTCGGCCGCGCTGGCGATGAAGTAGTCGCGCGCGGCGAGTGCGCCGTCCCACCAGCCGGACTCGATGCGCTCGGGGCCCGCCAGCAGCCGCAACGGCGTGCCATCCAGGCAGGGCCGCGACGCGCGCTCGGCCAGTGGCAGCGGCTCGCCGAGCAGCCACAGCGGGCGGGTCTGCGTAGCCGGCTCGCGGCTCGCGACGGGCGCCGGCGGCGGCTGCCGTGGTGTTGCCTGCACCGGCGCCCAGTCAACCGCGCGCTCAGGTCGGTGGTCGGCCACTCGCACGAGTTGCTGCACGCCTTGAGGACCTAGCCGCGCCTGCAGGCGCTCGATCAGTCGCGCGAGGCCTTCGCGTTCTGCGCGGTGGCTCGGGAACAGCTCGGCATTGGGCGCCGGCGCGTGCACGAGCACGTCGCAGACGAGGCCGAGGTCGAGCGTGGGCGCGGGCAGCTGCCAGCGCGCCAGGCGCTCGGCCAGCAGCGACTGCAGGTGCGCCAGATCGGCCGACGGCTCGGCCAGCGCGATGTCGAGCCGGCCCGGCTCGTCGACGACGCCGCGTGGCCGCGCTTCGGCGTGCGCCATCAGTGTGAAGCGCGCGACTCGACCCTGGCGCGCACCCGCCCAGGCCAGCAGCCGTGCCAGCAGCACACGCGCGCCGGCGAGCAGCTGCTCGGCGGTATCGGCACGCGCGAACAGCTCGATGCGCTGCTCGAAACGCGCCGGCGGCTCGATCGGCTCGCGTGGGTCGGGTGCGTCGCCGCGGGCGCGATCCAGGTCGGCCAGCAGTTCTGGGCCGAAGCGGCGCGCCAGCCCGCTACGTGGCAGGTGGTGCAGGTCGGCCAGTTGCGTGAGGCCCATGCCCTGCAACGCCTCCCAGTGGTCGCGTCCCGGACCGAGCAGCCACACCGGTGCCTCGTCGAGCAGCCGGCACAGAGCGGCGCGGTCGCTGCTGTGCGTGCCGCGCGCCAGGTCGTCGCGCCAGCGCGCGAGCAGCGCGGCACCGAGCGCAGTCGGCGCGCTCGCCAGCTGCCAGCGGTGGCCGAGCGGCCTCAGGGTGGACTGCAGGCGTTGCAGCAGCTTCGCGAAGCCGCCGAAGAAGCGCAGGCTCGGCTGCACCTCGAGTAGCACCACCGGCACGCCGGCGCTGACATCGACGCACACGCTGGGCGTGAAGGCCAATGCTGCATGCGCCACCGCCTGCAGAGCCTGCGCGTCGCGCGTGGCATCGGCGGCACCCAGCAGCAGGTCGGCCACCAGCGCCAGCGCGGTGGCCCTCTTCATGCCGGGCTTGATGCCGAGCGACGCGGCACGGGCACTGGCCTGCGTGATGCGATGTCCGTCGGCCAGCGCCAGCGGGCGTGCCTGAGCGTCAGATGCCAATGTGGCGGCGAACGACTCCAGCGACAACGCGGGCAGGTGCACGGCAAGCCACAACATCGCAATTCACCTGACACTGCACGAACCGTCAGCGTGCGTCGATAGAGAACAGATCTCTTGGCAAAGACACAGCAGCCGACTGGCGCTCGGCGCGCACGCGCAGCCGCTCAGTGAGCACCGGCGCCAGCGACAACACCAACGGATGCGTCAGCGGCGGGCCGCGTCGCTTGAGCACACGCACTGCAAGCCGGTCTATGCCGGCGCACGCCAGCGCCAGCCGCAGCGGCGCAGCACTCGGCTTCAGTCGTGCATCGATTTCGCGAAACAGGAACACGGGACCGTCGTGGGTTTGCGCCGCCAATTGCAGGCGTCGCAGTGCATCGGCACGCAGACGCTGCGGCAACCAGGCGAGCACCGCGCCGACATGACCGCTCTTAAGCGACTGCTCCAGCGCCCACAGCAGGTCGGCCCCGGCCAGCAGGCGGCGCAACCCGGGTGCACCACGCGGCCCATCACGCCCGTAGATCACCAGCAACTGCTCGGTGGGCACACCCAGTTGCGCCAACGCCCAACCGCTCAGGCCGGCCGGCGGATCGAACAGCATCACGCTGCGCCCGCCCTCGACACCTGCACCTGCGACACCTGCACCTGCGACACGTGCCAGCGCAGGCGCGAGCAGGCGCATCTCGCCAAGGCCCGGGTGCGGCAACAACAACTCGGTCAACACCCGGTGAGGCCAACCACCGCCCGGCAGTTCGACATCGAGTGTGGGAAAACCGCTGGTGCTGACAGCTGCGCGACTGTTGCCGAGCTGATGGGCTCGCCACAGCGCGGGATGCAGCAGTTCGAGACTGACCGGCGAGCCCGCAAGAAGAGCGGCGTCACCAGTAGAAAAAGAAGCCGCCGTGGCTCCGTGCCGGGATGGCACGGCAGCCACGGCGCAATCCCGTCCAGCGGGCGTTCTGTCGATCAAGGAGGGTGACAGGTTCACGAGGATACTGTATATCCATACAGCACCTCTGACAACCCCTCCTGGGTAATGGCGGGTGTCGCTTCTCAGCGTGACTTCATTGGCTCACCGCGCGTCAGACAAGGGCACGAACCAGCGCCTGCGCGCACAGGGCGACTGCGGTGTTGGCCTCCGCAATCACGCGGCCCATCGTGATGAAGCCGTGGATCTGGCGCTCAAAGCACACGTACTGCGTCGGCACGCCCGCCTGCGATAACGCGTCGGCATACTGGCGGCCCTCGTCGCGTAGCGGGTCGAAGCCTGCGGTGATCACGAGTGCCGGCGGCAACCGCGACAGGTCTGGATGCAGCAGAGGTGACGCACGCCAGTCATCCCACTGCGTGCGAGCGGCGATGTAGTGGCCGCGGTAGTAGTTCACCGAGTCAGCCGTCAACACGTAGCCCTGGCCATTGGCGGTGTGCGACGGTGCCACTGCACGCATGTCGGTGGCCGGGTAGATCAGCAGTTGCAGCTGCACCGCAGGGCCGCCCTCGTCGCGCAGCGTCAGCGCCACCACTGCTGCGAGGTTGCCTCCTGCACTGTCGCCGCCCAGCGCCAGCCGCGCGCCGTCGATGCCGAGCGCAGCGGCCTGCCCGTGCACCCAGCGCGCGGCCGCCACGCAGTCGTCCACCGCCGCGGGAAAGCGATGTTCCGGCGCGAGCCGGTAGTCCACCGCCACCACCGCACAACCCGAGCGCTCCACCAGCTCGCGGCACAGCACGTCGTGGGTGTCGAGGTCGCCGATGGTCCAGCCCCCGCCGTGGAAGTACACCAGCGCGGGCAGCGGCTTCGCTCCTGCCGCTGGCCTGTACAGCCGCAGCGGGATCTCGCCATCTGGGCCGGTCGCGCTCAGGTCGCGTACCTGAGGCAGTACCGGCGCGTCCGGTTGCGTGAAGCTGCGGCGGTCGCGATAGAACTGCCGCGCCTGCACCGGCTGCAGCGTGTGGGTGGCCGGCACGCCACGGGCGGCCATCAGGTCGATCAGGGCGCGGGCGTCGGGGTCGAGCATGCAGGTACCTCCGGCAAGTCGGGTCACGGGCTTAAGGGCCGCAGTCTAGCGACCCGCATTTCGTCGATTAATTGCCTTTGGCAACATTCTGCATGACAATGGCACGCATGGCAGGCACTTCATCACCCGATCTCGACCCGCAGGTGGCCGCGCTGCGCGCGTTCAACCGGTTCTACACGCGCCTTATCGGCGTGCTCGACGAGCACCTCTTCGGCTCCGGCTTCACCCTGCCGCAGTCGCGGGTGCTGTGGGAGCTGGCACACCACGACGGCGTCACCGCCGCCGAGCTGGCGCGTTCGCTCGACCTCGATGCCGGTTACCTGAGCCGGCTGTTGGCCCAGCTGAAGCAGCGCCGCCTGATCCGCGCCCAGCGCTCGCCGCTCGATGCCCGGCAAAGCCTGCTGACGCTCAGCGCCGCCGGCCGACGTGCCTTCGCGCCGATCGATGCGCACTCGCAGGCGCAGACGGCTGCGCTGCTGGCCGCACTCGACACCCCCGGCCGCCACCGGCTGCTGCAGGCCACCTCGACAATCGAGACGCTGCTCGGTGCACCGCACGCCGGGCAATCGGCCGTGCTGCTGCGTCCGCACCGGGCCGGCGACATCGGCTGGGTGATCTCACGCCACGGTGCGCTCTACGCCCAGGAGTACGGCTGGGACCTGACCTTCGAAGCACTGGTGGCGCAGATCGCCGGACAGTTCCTCGAACGCTTCGACGCGCAGCGCGAGGCCTGCTGGATCGCCGAGCGCGACGGCCTCAACCTCGGCAGCGTATTCCTGGTGCAGGCGCGCGACGAAGCGACGCAGAAACCCGAGCGCGGCGTCGCGCAGCTGCGGCTGCTGATCGTCGAGCCATCGGCGCGCGGCCTGGGCGTCGGCGCGCGGCTGGTTGACGAATGCGAGCGGTTCGCGCGCCAGGTCGGCTACAAACGCATCCGGCTGTGGACACAGTCGTCGTTGCTCGCCGCACGGGCGATCTACCGCCGATGCGGCTACCGGCTCATCGCCACCGAGCCGCACCACAGCTTCGGCGTCGACCTGGTCGGCGAGAACTGGGAGCTGTCGCTTTAGCGACCGCCTGAGTCGTCAGGCGAATTCCTGCCGCACGCCCTGCGAGCTGAGCCGGCGGATGATCCAGCCGAGCAGCGCGCAGGCACCGAGGCTGACGACGACTGCCGACACCCGCGCCGCGGTGGCGAAGCCACCGAACACGCCGACCGCCTCGCGCGGCAGCACGGTGCGGCTGAGGGTGGCGTCGATCAGGCTCTGCAGCAGTTCCTGCTGCAGCCACAGACCCGCGACATTGCCGGCGATGGCCAGCACCGACAGCACGATGAAGGCACGCCGCGCCCATTCGAGCCGAAGCAGCAGTCCGACCGCGGCGGCCAGCGTCGCCACCGACAGCACCAGGCCCACGCCGGCCACCCAGGGCAGATGCGCGACCAGCAGCTCGGCCAGCAGCGGCAACGAGCGGGCATCGACCGTCATCTGGAAACCCGGCAGCAGCGATGCCAACGCCGCGTTTTGCACCAGGGTGCTCACGCTCGCAGCGGCACCGAGCACGATGAACACCCATGCCGTGACGCTGACGAACAGCGATCTCGATCCGACATTGAAAGTCTGCGGCATGTTGTGTCACGCTCCCCCTGACTGAGCGTCAATCGGTGCCCGTTGCGCCGGTCGACAGTCTGCAGTCCGCGTATGACGAGAATTTTTCGTCGCCGCCAGTGTGGCGTCATTCCCTCATGCAGGGGTTCATGCGCCCGCGTTTCGCACAATGTGTGACGCAAGAGACGTTTTGTGTGGCTCAGCCGAAGCGCAGCGCGTAGACCGGCGGCAATCTTTGCGGCAACGCATGCCAGCGTGCACCGCCATCGGAGGTGCTCCACAGGCCGCCGCCGGTGCTGCCCATCAACAGCGTCCGGCCGTCGCCGGCCACGGCCAGGCCGTGGCGATAGACAAGGTCGTAGCAGTCGGCGGCCGGCAGACCGCTGCGCTGCGTCTCGAAGGTCTCTCCGCCATCGCGCGTGTGGTTGACGACCAGCGCGCCATCCTTCGGCACGCGGCATTGGTCGGCCACCGCGGGCACGAACCAGGCGGTGGCCGGGTCGCTGGGATGCGCGGCCACTGCAAAGCCGAACGACGACACAGGCGCGGTGATCTCGCGCCAGTGCCGCGCGTTGTCGGTCGAACGCCAAATGCCGTTGTGATGCTGGCACCAGAGCACGTCGGGTTGGGCGGTGCAGCGCTCGACCCGGTGCGGATCCTGGATGCGCGCGTCGTCGGCGCGCTCCGGCGGCATGTAGGTGGCACGCAGTCCGTCGCAGCGCAGGCTCCAGCTGGCCGCGTCGTCGCCGCTGTGCCAGACGCCGCCGCAGCTCACCGCGAGCAGCAGCTCGTCGTGCCGGTGAGGATGTGGGCACAGCGAGTGGATGCCCGGCACGTCGTAGCCGCCACCGAACCACTCTGCGCGCTCGGGCCGGTCCCACAGCGAACGCACCAGCTGCCACGACTGTCCGTAGTCGGCCGAGCGGAACAGGCCGCCGGGCAACGTGCCGGCCCACACCGTAGGGCCGGCAGCGTCGAGCGACCAGATCTGCACCAGTTTCCAGGCCGGGCCGGGCGCATTGGACGGCTGCTCGGGGAACACCGGCGTGCACACCTCATTCCAACTGGCGCCACGATCGTCGCTGGCGTGCACCTTGGTGCCGAAGTGGCCGAGGTTGAGCGCCGCCATCATGCGGCCGGCATGCGGCCCGCCGGCCACCGGCGGCAGCACCATCGACACCGGCTCGCCGAGAAAGCTGATGCGCGCGATGCGCCACTGGTCGCCACTGCGCTGCAACTCGAACAGCCCTTTGCGGGTGGCGACCCAGGCAATGTCGTTCATCGCTTTCATCCTCCGGACAAGGCCTGCAGCACGTGGACGGTGCTGTCGGGGCGCAAGGTTTTGTTCAACAGCCGGCGCTCGTCGCAACGCTCACCGTCGATGAAGATCACCACGTTGGCGCGCAGGTGTTGCTGGTCGTCGAGCACGTAGCCGCGCAATCGCGGATTCATCGCAAACGCCGCCTCCAGCGCCTGTCGCAGCACGAGGGCCGAGGTCTGCACGTCGGGGGTGTCGGTAAAGCGCCGCAGTTGCGGCGTGAACACGATGCGCGCCATGCACCATGGTGCCGAGCGACTTCAGGCTGCGCAACCGGGACTGCCACAATGGCGACCGTTCGCACATTCGCATGTTCACGCCGCGCGTTCGCCGGGCGCGATCTGCCTGGCTCATCTCATGGACCTGCGCCGTCATCTGCTGACCACCCTGCTCTGCATGGCCGTAGGCGAATCGGCCTACGCCCAATCCACACCGCTGCACACAACGCTCGGCGCCGAACGCGTCCGCCTGCCGGGCGGCGAGCACATGGGTCTGGTCGGCGGGTCGGTGCTGTTCGGCGTCGGCTCCGAGTGGTGGCTGGGGCCGGCCGTCTATGGCGCGGCGACGGGCTCGCGTGGCGGGCTGTTCGTCGGCGGCGTGCAGGTGCTGCGCCGCTGGCCGATAGGCGATCGGTGGTGGCTCAACGCCAGCGCCTATGCCGGCGGCGGCGGCGGTGCGTCGGCGCCGGTCGGCGGCGGCCTGATGCTGCGCCCCGAAGTGGCGATCCTGCGCGACCTGGGGCCCTACTCGGTGGGCATGAGTCTGTCGCACGTGCGCTTCCCAAGCGGCGACATCCGCAGTTCGCAACTCGGCCTGCTGTGGGCGTGGGACGGTGAGTTCCGCTCCTTCGACGCCTCGCGCTCGACCGCGGCAGCAGCAGGAGGCGGCAAACGCAGCGGTCTCGGATTCGACCTGCTGGCCGGCACGGCGACACAGTACCGCTTCCGCGACACGGCGCGGCGGCAGATCGGCCTCGTCGGGTCCCGCGCCGAGCGCGCCGATGGATCGTGGCGCTGGGGCCTGGAGGCCGCCGCCGCAGCGCAGGGCGACGCAGCCGGCTATATGGAGATCCTGGCCACGCTGGGGCACGACTGGTCGCTCGGCACCAACGCAAGAACGGCGCCGCGCATCGGCTTGCGCACGGCGGTCGGCCTGGGCGGCGGCGGTGCCGTACCCACCAATGGCGGTGGCTTGGCCAAGCTGGCGCTCGGCATCGCCTGGCCGCTCGGCGGCGGCCTCACGATCGGCGCCGAGGCCGGCTTGCTGCGCGCGTTCGATTCGCCGCTGCACGGGCGCACGGCCCAGGTCTGGCTGGCGATGGACCTCGAGCCGGCACGTGGTGCGGCATCGAGCAGCCCCACGCGCACCGAATGGGCGGCCACGCTGCAGCACATCGCGCGTGCCGAACGCGTCGACGGCACACGCAGCGATCTGCAGACCATCGGCCTGAAGCTGAATCGCTACGTCGGCCCCTCGCTGTACCTGAGTGCGCAGGCACACAGCGCCTTTGCCGGCGGCGCCGGCGCCTATTCGGTTGGCCTCGTCGGCGCCGGGCTGGCGACGGCACCGGCCACCGGCGCGTGGCAGATCGGCGCCGAAGCGCTGATCGGCGCCGCCGGCGGCGGCGGCGTGGTCACTGGCGGCGGCGCCATCGTGCAGGCGCTGGCCTGGGCGGGCTGGCGCACCGGGCCTGATGCGCAGTGGCGCCTCGGCCTGGGCGGCGTGCGTTCGTCGGGCGGAAACCTCAGCTCGCCGGTGGCCGAGCTGACCTGGTCGCGCGCCTTCGCGCTGTAATAACACGCGGTCGGCGGACGCGCGCGCGACGCCTCGCTAGCGCAGGTCGCCCGCCAGGCTGGCCAGCGTGTCGGGCGCGATCGCCACGTGCGCCGGGTAGTTCGTGTGGTCGCAACCGAGCTTCACGGCGGCGCCGGCACGGATGGCGCCGCGCTGCGCCGCATTGAACTCGAAGCGCACGAAATGCACCGACGAGGTCTTGTCGGCGTTCTCGCGCTCGAGATCCTCGTCGGCGATCGCATACACGCGCGGCAGACCCTCGACCTCGACGAACAACCGGTCCTCTACACCGATCAGCCGGCCCAGTTCGCGCTTGCGTTCGTGCGGGTCGGGGTACTCGATCAGCATCGTGGCCTTCCAGTTGCCGCCGTCGGGCACCAGCGGCGCGTAGGCGTCGATCTCGGCCTGGATGCCCTCTTCGTCGAAGATCTTCTCGATGTGCAGCATCTCCTGGATCTGCCGACGAATGGTCTGCTCGTCCTCGAACTGCAGCGTCATGTGCTCGCCCAGGTGCACGCTGCGCAGTCGCCGGTGGGTGATGGCCTCGGCCTTGCTGCTCTGGCGGATCTTCGAGTAGGCCTCCAGCGTCAAGAGGCTGTTGCGGGTGATGGTCATGCGGAACGCTCCTGCTGCGTCAGAGCCCGTACGCGCGCCGCATCAGGCTCAGCGGATGTTGCACGTCTTTGGCCGGCGTGCCGGCCTGCTGCATGCCCTGGGCAATGTGGTGGCCCGCCATCGGGCAGTCGCTGCTGATCACGTCGGGCTCGTCCTTCGCCATCGCCTTGAAGACGGGCCTGCCGATCTTCAGCGCCACCGGATGGGTCGGCGTCTTCACGCCGTAGGTGCCGGCATGGCCCGAGCAGCGCTCCACCGTGTTGAGTGTCACCTCGACCGTGCTGCCGATCAGGCGGAACATCTCCTCGGTCTTGCGGCCGATGTTCTGCACGCGGCCGTGGCACGGAATCTGGTAGCTCACCTTGCCGAGAGCGGCCTTGAAGTCGGTCTTCAGCAGCCCGTCCTTGTGCCGCGCGACGAGGTATTCGAACGGGTCGTACATCGCCTCCTTCACCGCCTGCGTGTCGGCGCAGTCGGGAAACATCAGCGGCAGCTCCTGCTTGAACATCAGCGTGCAACTCGGCACGGCGGATAGGACCGCGTAGCCTTCCTTGGCATAGCGCGCCAGCACGGGAATGTTGGCCTGCTTGTGCCGGGCCACCGAATCCAGGTCGCCGAGCTCGAGCTTGGGCATGCCGCAGCACTTCTCCTTGTCGACGATGACGTAGGGAATGTCGTTGTGCACCAGCACGGCCAAAAGGTCGTGGCCGATGCCGGGCTCGTTGTAGTTGACGTAGCAGGTGGCGAAGATCGCCACCTTGCCGGGCGTGCGCTGGCCGTTGGTGACCACGGTGGTGGGCGACTTGGCTGCACTCCAGCGAAAGCGCTTCGTCGCCAGCCCGGGCATCCAGGCGTCGGGATGCACGCCGAGCAGCGAGTCCATCTGGCGGCGTGCCAGCTTTGTCTGGTTGACCGCGTTGACCGCCTGCACGACCACCGGAATGCCCGCGAACTGGCCGTGCACGTCGGTCGAGGCGAGAAATCGCTCGCCGCCCTTGACCCCGCCCTTCTTGAACTTGATGGCCTTGGCGCGCAGCATCAGATGCGGGAAGTCCACGTTCCACGCGTGCGGCGGCGTGTACGGGCACTTGGTCATGTAGCACAGATCGCACAGATAGCACTGGTCGACGACCTTCCAGTAGTCGGTCTTGGCCACGCCGTGCACCTCGCCGTCGGCGGTGGCATCGACCAGATCGAACAGATTCGGAAAGCTCTGGCACAGGTTGACGCAGCGGCGACAGCCATGGCAGATGTCGAACACGCGCTCCATCTCCTTGAACGCGGCCGATTCGTCGTAGTAGTCGGCGCCCGTCCAGTCGATGGGGTGCCGGGTCGGTGCCTCGAGGTTGCCTTCGCGCATGGGCAGTCCGTTGTCGTCGCTTCAGGGTGCACAAACGAACAAGGGGCCGTTCCAGGACCCCTTGCTCTTGCCTTGCATTCGCAAGACGCAGGTCAGTCGACGAGCGCGTCGAGCGCCTTCTGGTAGCGGTTGGCATGCGAAC
>Ga0075356_1000134_pt1 | contig 13720 bp, 11 predicted proteins | sample WestPond_Cattail_FD_120073 | JGI IMG/M metagenome (GOLD analysis project Ga0075356, IMG submission 120073) | Natural and restored wetland microbial communities from the San Francisco Bay, California, USA, that impact long-term carbon... | ecosystem: Environmental > Terrestrial > Soil > Wetlands ... | reverse complement strand
TGATCAGCTTCACTTTGATTCTCCCTTCCCGGCGGTTCCCGCCGAGATTCGATTGGATCCTGCTGCTCGGGGTTCCGAGCTGCCCGTTGGTATACGGCCGGGGGCGCAGAAACGCAAATTACTCGGTGTATTTATCGGCGAATGTGCCGCCGCAGCGTTGCCGCTCGCGCGTTTGCCCTGCAAATGCCAGGATGCGGATTTAGCGAGTGCGCGAAACCGCGCGTTCTCTCTTTCGCACTTGCGGCGGCCCGTACGCCCCGGCTACCCCACCCGCCAGGGCAGGCTCGCCTCGCGACCCCTGCCTGGTGCGCGCCCGGAACCCGCCGCCGGCGCGCACCCGGGCGATGAGATCGTCGGCGCGCGACTCGATTGCCTGTAGGGCTGCGCCAAGCTCCTCCTCGGGAAGCTCGTCAACTGGATATGCTTCGGTACCAATCTAAGTTTTTTGGGTTTTCAATGTGGGAGGACGCGAACGATGACTGAAGCAGGAAGAAGCATGAGTACCTCGGATCGCCTTCGGCTCTCGGTTGGCGAGAAGGCATTCTGGGCGGCTTTGTGGAAGCAGGCCCCCTTTCCCATGTGGGAGGAGTGTGGGCTCGACATGGTCCGATTCGGCCCGATTTGGGCCGGGTGCATGGCCGACGAACCGTGGGAGCTCGGGTTCAACTTCATCCTCGGCAGCAGCGAGGCCGGAGCCGTCGAGGATGGTCACCTGGCGGATGCGGTTGCGTGGCTCGAGGCCCGGCCCGTGCCCGCCAGGAGCATCGCTGAAGACTTTGGCGTCGACTACCGCGTCCCGATCGTCCCCGGCCTGCCCGGTAGCGCATCTGCCGAGAGCTGGCTTCAGGAGCGGGGGGCTACTCGTAAGCCAGGCCTCGCAAAGTTCGTCCGCGACACTTCTCCGCCACGCCTTGCCTCGCCGACGGGGATCGAAGTGCTGGACTGGAATGATTGGGACGAGGGGCTCCCCGAGTATCTGGCTGAGAGCCTGAGATTGCCAAGTAGGGCGTCGTCGTTGTTCATCGGCTTGCCGATTGAGAGCGACGACGCCTGGTGCTGCCACGGAGCGGTCGACGGCGATGAGCCTCTTGCCTATGCGGCTATGCACCTCGATTCGGGGGTGGCCACCCTGGTATTTGCATCACGGCCATCTGAGTTCCGAGAGGGCGCGAGCCAAGTCGCGTTGCTGAACCGCTGCATCCAAAGGGCGGCAGAAGAGGGGTGTGACTTGATCGCGATCGCCGACGCCGGGCATGAGCCGGCCGTGATCGACCGGGAATGCCTCGAACGAGTCGGCTTCGAGGTTGCCTTCGAGGTGCCGACCTGGTGCAGTCAGGTGGAGGTCGAAGTCTGAGGCCCCGGATCTGAGAGTTGCGCTACCGCACCTGCCAGGCGAGGCTCGTCTGGCCGCCCTGTTTGGCGCGCGCGGCGAAGCGACCGCCGGCGCCGACCCGGGTGACGAAGACCCGGCCCGGCCCGGCGACCGGGCGCGCCAGCGGCACCCAACCGCGCCCGGTGTGCCGCTCGACGACGAGCCGGCCAGGCGTCGGCGCCTTGCCCCAGAGCAGCAGGCGCCCGTGCCGGCCCCGGACCGCAACGAAGGGGAAGCGGAACGCCCGGTAGGCGGGCTTGGGCCTGCCTTCGCGGAAGAAGATGCCGCTCTGCTGGGTCGCGGCGAAGCCCGCCGCCCCGGGAGCCTGGTCGCGCAGGTACCACCAGACCACGGCGCTCACCCCCTGCCGCCAGAGCTCGAAGAGGGACTTGGCGAGGAAGCGGGCCTGGCGGGACAGGGGCACCCCTTCGGGATCGGGCGGGCGCGAGTCCCACCAGATCTCCGTCGCCCAGAAGGGCTTGGGCCCTGCCGGCAGGGCGCGGTGGGTCGCGACCGCCCTGCGGACGATCGCGGTGAGGCGGCCGATGTCCGGGGTCGAGACGTCCAGCGGGCTGAGGGCGCTGCTGCTCGGGCCGGAGACGTTGATCGGGTTGTGGGCGGCGACGTCGAAGTGGGCGGGCTCGGGGCAGTTGAGCGGCCGCAGCTTCGGCCCCCGCAGGCAGAGCAGGGAGCGCCAGAACCAGACGGGCGGGATGCGATTTCCCCCCGCGAACGCGTCCCCGTAGGGCGAGAGGCCGCCGACGAGGACGCGCGCCGCCGGGTCGGCGCCGTGGATCCCCGCGTAGGCCGCGTTGAGCATTTCCCGGTAGTGCCGCGGGGCGACGAGCCGCCGGCCTTCCCAGAGCGGGTTGAGGTGGACCGAGAGGTTCTCCTCCCCCCAGACCTGGAAGTAGCGCACCCGCGGCAGCGCCCCGGCCCCGGGGTCGGCGGGATCGACGAAGCCGCCGGAGTAGCGCGCCGCGAGCGCCCGCGCGAACGCCCCCAGCTCCGCCGGCTGCGGCAGCCAGGTGCCGGCCGGCGCCAGGGCCAGGCTCGGCCGGTTCGGGCCCTCCGCCCAGGTGGGCGCGACGTCGATCGAGAGCAGCGGCCGGATTCCCCGCGCCACCGCGGCGCGGACCGCGCCGTCGAGCGCTTCCCAGCGGTAGGCGGGGTCCCCCGGGTCGGCGGCGTCGAAGCCCGCCGGGCGGTGTGCCGGGGCGATGCGGGCCCAGTTGACCCCGAGCAAGGCGATGTTCGCCCGGGCGCTCGCGGCCCTCGCCATCCATTCTTCGCGCAGCGCCGGGTCGGTGCCGCTCAGTGCCGGGTCGGTGACGCCCAGCTCGAGGCCGCGCGGCGTCGCCGTCGCGCCCGCGGGCCCGCCGCCCAGCGCCAGCCCGGCGAGGACGAGGACGAGGACGAGGGCCGCCCGCCTCACCTGGTCACGAGGCCGCGGCGGCGGGCGAGCGTGAAGGCGACCGCGGCGGCGGCCGCGGCGACCAGGATGAGCGGGAAGAGGTCGCCCAGCCCCTGCTCTTCGGGGGCGCTCACCGCCAGTGCGGGCGACAGCGCGCCGTGACCTTCCGGCAGGGCGGTCTGCGCCACCGCCGTCGCCAGCGCCAGGCCAGCCGGGCCGCGATGCCGCAGCCCCTGTTCCGCCGCTTCGCTCAGCGCCCCATCGCGTACGGCGTCGCGCGCCTTCTTCGTCGTGTCCGGCGCCCGCGGCCCGGTCGGGCTCGGCACCGTCTCGTAGTACTGGTCGGCCTCCGCGTTGCCGGGAGGCGCAAGGACCCGGGCGGCGGCCACAGCGGACTGCGGCGCGGCAAGCACGAGCGCCAGTAGAAGGGCGAGTGTCGTGATTTTCCCCATCGCCTCAAGTCCCATAAACACGCCGGGAAGCAGGTAAGAGCTGCGCCCTCCCGCTCCCCGGGAACTGTACAGGGGGGCAGGGGAGCCAGACGCCACCGGCGTGTATCGACCGGCTGAATGTCCGGCATTCCCGTACACCGATGTACGGTGAACCCGTTCAATTACCGGGGCTCGCGGAGTGGCTCAGGCGCCGCTGAGAGCCGTCGGGGAGCGGGCTCTCCCACAAATCGTCCACTTGATGGTCATATAATGACCACATTATGAGCATGCGGAGGATCCAGCGCGCCATCGAGCCCCGCCTTCTCGCGGCCCTCGGCGATACCCCCGCCGTGATGCTCGTCGGCCCGCGTCAGGCCGGCAAGAGCACGCTGGTGCAGGGGCTCGCTGCCGGACCGCATCCCGCGCGCTACATCACCCTTGACGACCTTCGCACCCTCGAGGCGGCGCACCGAGACCCGGTCGGCCTGATCGAGAGCGCCGAGGGGCCCCTGGTGATCGACGAGATCCAGCGCGCGCCCGAGCTGCTCCTTCCGATCAAGGCGGCCGTTGATCGCGACCGGCGCCCCGGGCGGTTCATCCTCACCGGCTCGGCGCAGGTGATGCTCCTGCCGAAGGTCTCCGAGTCCCTTGCCGGGCGGATCGAGGTCCACACGCTGTGGCCGTTCTCCCAGGCTGAGATCGAGGGCGTTAAGGGCACGATCGTCGAGCAGCTGCTCGACGGATTCTCACTGGCCCCCGCCCCAGCCACACCCCGCCGGGAGCTGGTCGAGCGCATCGTGCGAGGCGGATTCCCCGAGGCGGTTGCGCGCAACCCCGAGCGCCGCGAGGAGTGGCTGGCCGCATACCTCACCGCAATCGTGCAACGCGACCTTCGCGACCTCGCGAACATCGAGCGCCTCGCGGAGGTGCCGGCGGTGCTCGCCTCACTCGCCGCGCGCGTCCGTGCCCCGCTGAACAAGACCGATGTGAGCAGCTCGGTGGGGATTCCGCGAACCTCGCTCGATCGCTACCTGACCCTGCTCGAACACGTCTTCCTGGTTCGCCGCCTGCCGGCCTGGCACACGAACCGCATCAAGCAGGTAACGAAGGCGCCGAAGCTCCTCGTCTCGGACTCCGCCCTGCTCGCGCACCTGCTGCGAGCCGATCGGGAGCGACTCGCCACGGATGAGTCGCTGCTCGGGAGCGTCCTGGAGTGCTTCGTCGGCATGGAGCTGGCGAAGCAGCTCTCCGCCTCGAATGTGCGCGCGTCGCTGCTTCACATGCGCACCGCACAGGGCGCCGAGGTCGACTTCGTGCTGGAGGCCGCCGACGGTCGGGTTGTCGGCGTCGAGGTGAAGGCGGGGTCGACGGTGCGTGGCGAGAACTTCAAGCACCTCGCCATGCTGCGCGACCGGCTCGGCGAGCGCTTCGCCCGGGGCGTGGTGCTCTACCCCGGCGGGGATCACCTTCCCTTCGGCGACAGGCTGGAGGCCTGGCCGCTCGCGGCCCTCTGGTCCGCCTGAGCGGAGATTGCGCGTCGAGCGGCAGGACGACCGTCGTTGCCTCGCGTCACTCCGCCTCCTCGGATATGGCTGAGCCGGCACGAGCGCTCCGCCCCGCCTCCGTCAGGCGCCCGGCGAGGCGGTTCCAGGAGATCGCCAACTCGAGCCGCTCCGCCGGGGTCCGCTGCAGGGTCGCGCGCAGGTGGACAGGGTCGTATTCACGCTCGACTGCCTCCGTCCCCAAGCTCAGCCGCTCGCCCATCGCCGCGAGCAGCCGCTCGACGGTATCGACGCTGGGCGAAACCTCGCCCCGCTCAATCCGGCTGACAGCCGCCTGATCGGTCCCCGCTCGCAGGGCCAGGCTGCGCTGGCTGATCCCATGGCGTTCGCGGGTGTGCCTGATCAGCTTGCCAGAATCCACCTGCATATTATGCCTGATCAGGCATCAAAGCTCGATGCCGTGGCGGGAGAGCCAAGATCGCACGCTGTCGATGAGCTTTCGATTGCGAGATCGAGAGCCTTGCGTGCGCCGGTCATCTGCCGGCGGTAGGAACGCCTGGCGCGGGCGTGAATCGCTCGGCGACGCTTGCGCAGCTGCGGCCAGAGGCCATCGCGATCTACAAGGACTCGGCCCTCGTCGAGGATCCGCTCCAGCAGCAGTGGCGCCTTGGCCTCAACTCGCTTCAGATGCGCAACATCTACCCTGCGGCCCGCGACGCGTCCCAGGCGCAGGGCCAACTCGGCTGCATCCGGCGGGCGATCGCCGCGAAGCAAGACCAGCAGGTCGAGGTCGGACCCGGTGTCCTCGTCACCCCGCGCCACCGAGCCGTACAGCACCGCCAGCCTTATGTGTCCGTTACGGGAATAATTTATGTCACGATTTTGTTGGAGTCCGTTGCATGGATGTCGCGAGCCACGGACCCGGTAGCTTTCCGCATCCCTTGGCCTTGGAAACGGTGGAGCACGCAGAGGGGGTGGCCGAGCACGGCGCCCGGCGCCTAACGATCCCCTCGCTCGACTGGGCCGGGGCCGCGACCTGGCTGCTCTCCGTCCTGCTCGTCGTCTACCTCTGCCTGGAAAACGGGGGCTACGACCCGATCCCGCGGGGCCAGGTCGGCTTCCTCGCCTGGTGGCTGCTGCTGCTCGGGGTCGCTGTGCAGGCGCTGCCGCTGCCCGGCCGCGACCGCGCCGGCCTCGTCGCCCTCGGGTTGCTGCTCGGCTTCGCGCTCTGGACCGCGCTCTCGCTGGAATGGACGCAGAGCCAGGAGCGCACCGCGACCGAGCTCACCCGCGTCGTCACCTACCTGGGCGTCTTCGCGCTGGGGACCTGCCTGGCGACGCGGCGGCAGGCCGGGGCGCGCCAGGTGCTCGGCGGCGTCACCTTCGCCCTCGGCCTTGTCGCGGCGCTGGCCGTCCTCTCCCGCTTCCACATGGCCTGGTTCCCCGCCAACGAACTGGGCAAGGTGCTGCCCGGGATCGAAATCGAGCGCCGCCTCGCCTACCCGCTCAACTACTCCAGCGCGATGGGCGCCCTGGCCGGGATGGCCCTGCCGCTGCTGCTCGCCGCGACCGGGTGGGCGCGCACGATCGCCGTCCGGGCGCTCGCCGCGGCGGCGATCCCCCTCGCCGGGCTCGTCCTTTACCTCGCCACCTCAGGCACCGGTGCCGCCGTCGCCATCGTCGCCATGGCCGCCTTCCTCGCCCTCTCCCCCGACCGCCTGCCGAAGCTCCTCACCCTCGCCGCGGGGACCGGCGGCGGGGCGCTCCTGGCGCTCGGCGTCCACGGCCGCGAGGCGCTCGCCCGCGGCCTGCCGACCCCGGCGGCCGAACAGCAGGGGACCGAGATGATCTGGATCGCGATCGGCGTCTGCGGCGCCGTCGCCCTGGCCCAGGTCGCCATCGCGCTCGTCGCCCGCGGCCTCGGCAACCCCGGCCTGCTCTATATAAGCCGCCGCCAGGCGCTGGTCGCTACCGCGGCCGTGGCCGTCGTCGCGATCCCGATCGCGATCGGCGCCGGGGCGCCGCACGAAGCCTCCCACCGCTGGGAGGTCTTCAAGAGCCGCGGCGGGTCGTCGGCCGGGCCCAGCTCCCCCTCCTCGATCCTCAGCTTCCACGGCTCGGGGCGCTACCAGTTCTGGCAGTCGGCGGTGGAAGCGAGCGAAACCGAGCCCGTCAAGGGAATCGGCCCCGGCACCTTCGAATTCTGGTGGGCGCGCCACGCCTCCTACCCCGGCTACGTCCGCACCGCCCACTCTCTATACCTGGAGAACCTGGCCGAGCTGGGGATCCCCGGGCTGCTCCTGATCGTGGGCTTCGTCTTCGCCGTACTCGGCATCGGCGCGACGCGGGCGATGCGGGCACCGCCGGACGAGCGCCTCCTGCTCGCCGCCGCCACTGCCGGCGCGGCCGGCTTCGCGATGGCCGCGGCCCTGGACTGGGTCTGGCAGATCGCGGCGCTCTCGGCCGCCTTCATGCTGCTCGCCGCGGTCGCCGTCAGCGGCTACTCGCTGCCCGACCCGACCCGCCGCCGGCGGCGCAGCCGGCGTAAAAACCAGAACCGGCTGAAGCGGGTCGGGGTCGTCACCGGCTGCGCCGTCGCCCTGCTCGTGATCTGGTTCCCGCTGCGCGGCGCGACGCACCTGCGGCAGAGCCAGGTCGACGCCGCCCACGGCGACCTTCCCGCCGCCCTGGGAGAGGCCGAGGCCGCCGCCGACGCCCAGTCCTACGCCGCCTCCCCCCTCGTCCAGGAGGCCGTGATCCTCGAGCAGCAGGGCAAGCTCCGCCCCGCCGCCGCGGCGGCAGCGGACGCCACCCGCAAGGAAGCGGCCGAGTGGCGCACCTGGTTCATCCTCGCCCGCATCGAAGCCGAGCGCGGCCGCGTCGCCCCCGCCCTGCGCGCCTACGCCAAGGCCCACGAACGCAACCCGATCTACCACCTGCTGAAAGGCTGAGCGGGCCGGGCAGCGCCCACTGCCACGTCACCGAGCCGCGCCTTGGTCGAATTGTGGGGCGAGCCCTCGCTGCCGAGTGGTCGATTTACCACCGTATACGGTGGTAAATCGACCACTCGGCGCCGCACTGCTGCGTGTGCGGCGCACTTGCAGGTCGGCCACGGCTGTCGCCGTGGGATCAATCATCTAGGTGCCGTCGTGCGCGCCCGCCGCCCCGGCCACGGGCTTCGCCCCGCCCGGTTGGTAATTCCGGACGATGAAGCGGCCGAGCAGCGGTACGGCAAAGGAGTACCTGCCGAGGCGATTCTTGTAGATCATGCCGCGCTCGGCGAGACTCGCCAGCATCTGGTTCGCGTGACTCGGCGAGAACGCCTTGATCAGCAGTTGCCTTGCCGCCTCGGTGAGTTCCTGGATCGTGAATTCCTCGTCCGCGCGATCCAGATGCGCGACGACCCAAAGGAGCTCCCGTTGTCGATCGGTCATCCTGGCCCAGCGCCCCGCGAAGAAATCGGCATCCAGCTTGTGCTGGATGGCTTCGACCGGCACGCTCTTCTGCTCGTCGCCGGCGTGCTGGCGAATGAACACGTCGTACACCTCGCGGCCGATGAACTGGATGAAGTAGGGATAACCCGCCGACTCGTAGATGATGATCTCGACCGACTTCGGCGCGAGCTTCACCGGACACCCCGCGACCTCTATCGGCTTCAAGATGGCTTCTCGGCTCTGATCGGGATTGAGCCTGGTGAGCGTCATCGTGCGGAACATCCGCTCGGCGTAGGTCCTTGCATCGACCAGCTTCGGGAACAGCGTCGGGAGCCCGGCCAGAACCAGCATGAAGGGGATCCCTTTCTTCTGGATTGACTGGAATACGTCGAGCAGCACCGAGAGCGGGAACTCGTCCTTGCCGGCGTGATCCGACAGATTCTGGGCCTCGTCGTAGGCGAAGATCACCTTGTGCTGTCGATGACCCTTCAGGTGCTCCCAGGCGAACTCCAGCGTCGCCTTGATCTTGTCGGCAGCCAGCCCCGGAGTCTCGTTGTAGACGCCGACCAGCATGTCGTGCGATATGGGGACCTCACTCGGCTCGGGCGACGCGGCGAAGCCAACCCCCTTGTCCCGATCGGGATTGCCAACGGTCGCGGAGGAGGCGACCAACGCAAGATCGGCCAGCAGGCGCTGGGCCAAGGCGGGCTCGCTGATGCTGGCCGACTCGGAGAGGTCCGCCGAGGCCCAAAGCCAGCCCTCCTTGAGCGCCTGGGGCTTGAGCGTCTCCAGCAGGACGGTCTTGCCCACGCCCCGCAGGCCGGTCAAGACGAGATTCTCGAGAATTTCGTCCTGCTGAAGCAGGCGGTCGAATTCGGCGTACTCGCCCTCGCGCCCGGCCAGATAAGGAGGCATGTGGCCGGCCCCCGGCCGATATGGGTTCTTGAACTCAGGAGCGTTCACAATGATTTAGTCCTCTTCCTAAGTTTAGGTCGAAGGCTAAATTTAGCAAATGTTGTTTTCAGGTGTTGTGCCGGCGCAAGGCGACTATCCGGTGCACCTCGGCGCACCGTTCGTAGGGCCCGTCGGCGCAGAGCTGCTCGATCAGCTTCGCCGGGCCGCCGTCGGGGTCGATCGCGTCGTGGAAGGCGACCACCGCGTCCGGGCGCAGGAAGCGCTGCCACGACTCGAAGTCGCGGCGGACCCCGTCGAGGGTGTGGTCGCCGTCGATCCAGAGCAGCCCCACCGGGCGGTCCCAGCCCTGGCAGACGATCTCCGAGCTGAGGTTGACCAGCCGCACCTTCTCGACCACGCCGACCCGCAGCAGGTTCTCGAAGAAGGCCCGCCTGTCCGCCGGCCCGAACTGCCCCCCGTACATCCCCTCGAAGCTCTCGTGCGGCTCGACCGCGTAGACCGGCGCCCCGTTCGAGCCAAGGGCGAGCGCCGAGGTCGAGCGCCCGCGGTAGCTGCCGATCTCGACGATGCAGGCGTCGTCGGGGACCGCCGCGGCCAGGTCCATCAGGCCGAGGATCTCGGCGTCGCTGACCATGCCCTCGACCGACATCGCGCGCCGGACCGGGGCCGGCTGTCCCAGCCTCCTCAGCCGTTGCCGGGCCCTCCCCAGGCGCTGCCGGATGCCCCCCTTGCCGATCATCGAACCGGGGCCATCATAGGCCCTCGCGGACGCGCTCGATCATCGTGTATTCGGGCGCCAGCCGCTCGTGCAGCAGGCCCAGCTCGGCCTCGGTCAGGACCGCCTTCTCGCCGAAGCTCCGCTCCCGCCTCTCCTCCAGGTCGAGCTGGAGCTCGCGGGCGAGCGCCCGCAGGTCCGCCGGGAAGGTCTCGGTGAAGCAGACCGCCGAGCAGGCGAGCGCGTTCTCGGCTGCCTCCCCGGGGTCGAGGCGGGCGGAGAACATCTGCAGCTGGGTCAGCAGGTGCGACGCCGGCACCCCGGCGAGGAAGTCGCGGAAGCCCGCCTCGCGGCGGCGCGGCGACAGCCGCCCGAGCAGCCCCCGGCGCCCGCGGTCGAGGAAGGCGCCCTCGGCCCGGACCTCGTCGAGGAACGGCTCCGCGTCCCGGCTCGCCTCGTCGCTCCTCGCCCAGAGCAGGTAGCCGTAGTAGGAGATCGCGCGGGCGGCGGGATCGCGCAGGATGGTGACGGTGAAGGTCCCCGGCGGCAGCCGCAGCGCGTGGGCGGGCTGGTGGGAGTTGGCGAAGAAGTAGTTCCCCTCCTCGATCAGGCGGGTGTTGCCGCGCACCATCCTCAGGCCGTTGCCCTCGGCCACCTGGCGGTCGGCCATCGCCCGCAGGTCGAGGCCCGCCAGCGCCCAGAAGGCCGAGTTCAGGCTCGTCCCCGCCGTCTTGCGGACGTGGAAGTGGTAGACGCGCTCGTAGGCCGGGTTCATCGCTCGCCCCGCAGGATCGCCGCGATCGTCGGCAGCCAGCGCGCGGGCGAGAACTCCGCCTCGACCCGCCGCCGCCCCGCCTCGCCCATGCGGGCGCGCAGGCCGGGGTCTTCGGCCAGCGCCGCCAGTGCCTCCGGCCACTGCTCGGGGCTCGCCAGCGCGTAGCCGCCGTCGCCGACCGTGGCGGCGACGATGCCGACCGCGTCGGCCACCGGCGGGATGCCCGCCGCCATGTACTGCAGCGCCTTGTAGGCGCACTTGCCGCGGGTCCAGGGCGTGTCCTCGAGCGGCATCAGCCCGATGTCCATCTCGGCCAGCGCCTCGCGCTCGGCCTCGGGGCTCCAGGCGCGCTGCCGCGTCTCCGCCCCGGGGATCGTCGGCGCCGCGCCGCCGACGACCAGGAGCCTGACCGGCCGCGGCGAGCCCTTGGCGAAGCGCTCCAGCGCCGGCGCGACGCGACGCAGGTACGCCGCCGTGGTCGGCGAGCCGACCCAGCCCAGCACCAGCGCCTCGCCCTGCTCGTGGCGGCGCGGCGGGTAGGAGGCCGGGTCGACCAGCGAGGGCACGACCGTGACCGCGTCGCTGTATCGGCTGAGGTGCTCGGCGAGGATCTCGTTGCCGGCGATCGTGTGCTCCGCCCGCCCGGCCAGCCAGCGCACCTTGCGGGCGGTCCCCTTGAGCGCGCCGAGGGGGTGGCCGCCGGTCTGGCGCCCGCTCAGCCAGATCGCGTCGTCGACGTCGTAGACCAGCCTGCGATCCCTCACCGCGGCCTTCTCCAATGCCAGCGACGGGGTGAAGTCGACGTGGCGCTGGACGACGACCGCGGAGGCCCCCTCCCCCGCCCCGCGCAGCTCCGCCCTCAGCCGCCTGCGGGCGCCGGCCAGGATCCGGGCCTTGCCGATCGCCCCCGCGCTGCGCAGCCGCAGCGACTCGCCGGGGCGAAAGAGCGGCATCTGCTCAAGCTGGACGCCGTGGGCGGCCAGCCCCCCACTCAGCAGCGCCCAGCGCACCCGGTAGGCGGGTTCCGTGGCTTCCTGGCAGGCGGTCGCGATCACCCGCGCCGCGCCCGGCCGGCTCAAGGGAATCTCCTGCTCAGCGGCCAATATGATGGCGACGATATCGCCGATGCCGAGAGCCACACCCGGCCGAGCCCCCCGACCCGGTCAGACCTGGACGATCCCTCTGGCCTGCTCGCCCTCTTGCGCTGCCTGGAGTGCGGCGCCGGGGTCCGCCTCAAGCGCCTCAGCGAGCGGCCGGGATACCCGGACCTGGGACCCGACGGCCGCCTGATCTGCCGGGGCTGCGGCGAGTCCTACCCGCTGATCGCCGGCACCGCGCGGATGCTGCCGCGCCCGCTGCGCGCGCGCCTGGCTGCCGAGTACCCGCTCTCGCGCGAGGCTCTCGGGGAGCCCGCCGGGACCGCGGCCGCCGCCCCCGACACCGAGGCGGAGGTCAAGCAGCGCACCGCCGACTCCTTCGCCTACGAGTGGGAGCGCTTCGGCGCCCTGCGCGACCAGTGGCGCAAGAACTTCGACGACTACATGCGGCCCCACCCGCCGCGGAGCTTCGCCGGCCGGCTGCTGCTCGACGTCGGCACCGGCTCCGGCCGCCACTCGTTCCACGCCGCCGAGCTCGGCGCCCGCGTCGTCGCCGTCGACCTCGGCCGCTCGATCGACGTCGCCCGGGCGAACCTGCCGCCGGGGGCGCTCACCGTGCAGGCCGACGCCGAGCGCCTCCCCTTCGAGCCGGGCACATTCGACTTCGTGATGTCGATCGGCGTCCTCCACCACCTGCCCGACCCCGAGCGGGCGCTGGGCGGGCTGGTGCCGCCGGCCCGCCCCGGAGGGACCGTTCACGTCTACCTCTACTGGGTGCCCGAGCAGGCCTGGCACGCGCGCGTGCTGCGCGCCGTCACCGCCGCGCGCCGGGTCACGGTCCGCCTCCCCCACCGGTTGCTGCACGCGCTCTGCGTGCCGCTGGCGGCGCTGCTCGCCCTCACCGTGGTCTGGCCCTACCGCCTGCTGCGCCGCGTCCCCCGCCTGCGACGGCTGGCCGAGGCGTTCCCGCTCAAGACCTACGCCGACTACCCCTTCGGCGTCCTCGTCAACGACCAGTTCGACCGCTTCTCGGCCCCGCTCGAGCGCCGCTACACGCGGGCGGAAGTCGAGGAGATGCTGCAGCGCGCCGGGCTGGAGGACGTGACCGTCCTGCCCAACCACGGCTGGATCGGCGACGGGCGGGTCCCGCTGGGTCCGCCCGCCGGTCCGGGCGCCGGCGAAGGCACGGGCACCGAGCCGGGCGCCGGTCCGGACGCCGAGCCGGGCGGCGGACCTGGCTTCGAGGGAGGCGCGGGCCGGTGACGCCCGGAGAGGCGCCGGCTCGCCGGCTCGACTGCATGATCGCCGGCGGCCACAAGTGCGGCACCTCGTCGCTGAAGGAGTACCTGGCCGCGCATCCCGGCGTGGCCACGCACCCGCAGCTGGAGTTCACCGCCTTCTCGCGCGAGGACCACTCCGAAACCGGCGAGGCGGAGCAGCTCGCCAAGCTGATCGGCGCCGCGGGGGAGCGGCTGACCTTGGCCAAGCACGCCGGCCTCTACGCGGACCCGTTCGCGCTCGACCGGCTGCGAGCGGCCGCCCCGGACTGCAAGCTGCTGCTGATCCTGCGCGACCCCGTGGCCCGCGCCCGCTCGGCCTTCCGCATGGAGTCGCTGAAGGGCGTCAAGCAGGAGCCCTTCGGCGAGATCGTCGCCCGCCTGATCGAGATGGAGCGAGCGGGCGAAGCGGACTGGCGGACGCAGGTGTACCTGCGCATGGGCCTCTACGGGAGATGGCTGGAGGAGATCCTCGCCCGCTTCCCGGAGAGCAACGTCAAGGTCCTCTTCCTCGAAGAGTTCAAGGCGGACCCGGAGCCCTCCTACCGCGAGTGCTGCCGCTGGCTTGGCCTCGACCCGAGCTTCAGTCCCGACCTCGGCGTGCAGCACAACGTCGGCGCGGACCCGCGGTCCCCCCTGCTGGCCCGCGCCCTCAAGCGCCTGCGATCCGAGCGCAACCCCCTGAAGCGCGCCTTGCGCCGGGTCCTGCCGGAGTCGGCCTACCTGCGGCTCGCCGAGCTGGCGCGGAACACGAACCGGGCCAAGCCCGGCGTGGAGGAGGAGGGCTC
>Ga0075356_1000133_pt1 | contig 13822 bp, 10 predicted proteins | sample WestPond_Cattail_FD_120073 | JGI IMG/M metagenome (GOLD analysis project Ga0075356, IMG submission 120073) | Natural and restored wetland microbial communities from the San Francisco Bay, California, USA, that impact long-term carbon... | ecosystem: Environmental > Terrestrial > Soil > Wetlands ... | reverse complement strand
ATGCCGGCATCGGTGGGTAGCAGGCTGTTGAGCAGCAGCACCCGCTGGTGTTCGTCGAGCGCGGCAACGGGGTCGTCGGCCGCGTCGACACACCAGACCAGGGCCGCGGCGAGCGCCCCGCCGGCGCGCGGCGGCAGCGGCAGCAGCGCGAGCGGGCCGCTGCGCGTGAAGCGTTCGACCGCCAGGCCGCGGCGGCCGCCTTGCAGTGTGACCTGGCCGACCCAGGCACGCTGCCGGTAGTCGTGCGACAGGCTCTTGCGCGACTGCTCGGCGAACACGCCGCCTTCGGCGACGACGGCCAGGTGAAAGGTCTCGACGATGCCGGCGTCGACCTCGATGCCGTCGGGCAGCGGCTTCAGCGCGGCGACCGGCGTGCCGAAGCGCATGCGCAGGTGGTCGGGGCGCGCCGCGCAGGCCTGCAACCATGCCTGCTGCAGCGGCGCGACCAGCGCGCCGTAACTCAGCACGGCGCCGAGCCGGGGCACGCCTTGCTCGTCCGCGTGGATCCGCACCGTGGCCGGCAGCCCGCCGAATGCCGCCAGACCGGGCGGCACCTGCGACACGCGCACCTCGGTGATGTCCTGCGCGGCGGCCTGCGGCCAGGCCCGCAGGCGCTGGAGCAACTGCACGCTGCCGAGCGACAGCGCCAGCGTGCGGGCATCGGCGCTGACGTCCTTGTCGGCCGGACGCGCGTCGAACACGGTCACCAGCGCCTGCGGCAGCCGTCGCGCCGCCAACAGGGCGAGCGCCAGGCCGGCCGGTCCGGCGCCGACGACCGCGATGCGCGGCACGTTCGTTGTCTGTGTCACGACACGCCTTCTAGGGAGCCTCGGCTGGCAGGGCTGACATGCACGTATTATTTGTCGCACCCGGATGTCCGGGTGCTTCGCTCGCCAAGGAGGGTCTTATGGGCCTGATGGACTTCATCAAGAAACAGTTCATCGACATCCTGCAATGGACGGAACAAGGCGACGGGGTGCTCGCCTGGCGCTTCCCGATGGCGGAAAACGAGATCCAGTATGGCGCCTCGCTCACCGTGCGCGAGAGCCAGATGGCGGTGTTCGTCAACGAGGGCAAGGTCGCCGACGTGTTCGGCCCCGGCATGTACAAGCTGACCACGCAGACGCTGCCGGTGCTGACCTACCTGAAGAACTGGGACAAGCTGTTCGAGAGCCCGTTCAAGAGCGACCTCTACTTCTTCAGCACGCGCCAGCAGATCGACCAGCGCTGGGGCACCACGCAGCCGGTGACGATCCGCGACAAGGATTTCGGCGCCGTGCGGCTGCGCGCCTTCGGCAACTACGCCTACCGCATCGCCGACCCGAAGAAGTTCCACACCGAGATCTCCGGCACGCGCGATGCCTACACCGCGGCCGACCTCGACGGCCAGCTGCGCGGTGTGATGCTGCAGCACATCAGCGACGCGGTGGCCGGCAGCGGCGTGCCCTTCCTCGACCTGGCGGCCAACCAGGTGGAGTTTGCCAAGCAGCTGCGCGAGGTCACCGGCCCGGCATTCGATGCGCTCGGCCTCAAGCTGGAGAGCGTGACGGTGCAGAACGTCTCGCTGCCGGAGGAGCTGCAGAAGATCCTCGACCAGAAGATCGGCATGGGCATGGTTGGCGGCGACATGGGCAAGTTCATGCAATACCAGACGGCACAGTCGATACCCAAGTTCGCCGAAGGGTCCGGCAGCGGGGGCGGTGGCATCGCGGGCGACGCGATGGGCCTGGGTGCCGGCGTGGCGCTCGGCCAGGTGATGGCGCAGCAACTGCAGCAGGGGCTGCAGGGCGGCGCGGCCGCCGTGAAGCCGGCCGACGTGATGGCCACACTGGAGAAACTGGGCGAGCTCAAGGCCAAGGGTGTGCTCACCGAAGAGGAGTTCGCGGCCAAGAAGGCCGAGCTGCTGAAGAAGCTGAGTTAGCGTGAGCCCCCACGCTCACTGCGTTCGCTGCCCTCCGAAGGGGCCCGCCTGCCTTGGGAGCGGCCCGGCGGCGGGCCGGGCGCGGTGAAGCAGCGCCTTGCCGTACGCGCGTCGCGCAAGCTGAACCCGCTCTAGCCGACGCGTGGCGACCTCCGCGCAACGCGCCTATCGCGCCGCGTGCCCGAACTGCGGCGCGCCGGTCGAGTTTCGCTCGGCGGCCTCGGCCAGCGCCGTCTGCAGCTTCTGCCGCAGTACGCTGGTGCGCGACGGCGAGGCGCTGCGCCGCATCGGCCAGAGCGCCGAGCTGTTCGACGACCATTCGCCGCTGCAGCTCGGCGTCGCCGGCCGCTGGCAGGGCGCGGCGTTCACGCTGGTGGGCCGCCTGCAATATGCCTACGCTGACGGCACCTGGAACGAATGGCATGCGCTGTTCGACAGCGGCAAGAGCGGCTGGCTGTCCGACGACAACGGCGCCTACGTGGTGGCGTTCGACGCGCCGCTCGAGGCGCCGGCTCCTCGCTCCGATGAGCTGAGCGCAGGCGAGCGCCGGCTGGTGCAGGGCACGGCCTGGAACGTGGCCTCGGTCACGTCGGCGCGGCTGCTGGCGGCGCAGGGTGAACTGCCGCGCCCGCCGCGGCAGGATGGCGGCGAGTTCATCGTGGCCGACCTGCGCAACGAGCGCGACGAGGTCGGCACGCTCGACTACAGCGATCCGGGGGGCGCCGTCGCCTGGTCGGTCGGCCGCCCGGTGCGGCTGGCGGAGCTGAGCCTGAGCGGCCTGCGCGAGGCCAGCGAGAAGACGCTCGGCGGCAAGAGCTTCGCCTGCCCGAGCTGCGGGGCGGCGCTCGAACTCAAGTTGTCGACCACCCAGTCGATCGCCTGTCACCAGTGCAAGGCGGTGGTCGACGTGTCGCAAGGTGTCGGCGCCGACCTGTCGCACTACGCGCAGACCAACGCCGGCCACGACGGCGCCGAACCGCAGATTCCGCTCGGCAGCAGCGGGCACCTCACGCTCGACGGGCCCGACCTCGAGTGGCAGGTCGTCGGCTACCTCGAACGCTGCGACATTCCGGGCGATGGCGACGACGAGCAGACCTTCTGGCGCGAATACCTGCTGTTCAACCGAAACGAGGGCTTCGTCTTCCTGGTCGACAGCGAAGACGGCTGGAGCTGGGCCAGGCCGCTGACGGGCGCACCGCAGGTGCGCGGCGACGCGGCCACCTGGCAAGGCCGTCCCTATCGCAAGACGGAGAGCTACAGCGCCAAGGTCACCTGGGTGCTCGGTGAGTTCTACTGGCGCGTACGTCGCGATGAGCGCGCGCTGGTCACCGACTATGTGGGCCAGGGCAGCGCGGCGGCCCGCCGGCTGTCGCGCGAGCAGTCGGGCCAGGAGGTCACCTGGTCGGAGGGCGCCACGCTCGAGGCCGCGCAGCTGGCGCGCGCCTTCGGCCTGGCCCCCACGTCGGCGCTGGCGATGCAGCGCAGCGCCGCACCATCGCTCACCATCGACGGTGGCCTGGCCAAGGCGCTGCTGATCCTCGCCGTCGTGCTGGTGGTGCTGATGATGGGCTTCTGCAGCAGCAGCGAGCGCGACTGCGCCGACGTGCGCGCCACTTTCGGCGAGGCCAGCACCGAATACCAGCAGTGCATGCGCAACACGCGCACCGGCTCCGGCTGGCGCACCGGCGGCGGCTCGTTCGGCGGCTACAGCTCCGGCGGCGGCCACAAGTAGCGCCGCGTTCCGAGTTTCAATACACCTCAGGAGGTGCTGACGATGATGGGATACGAGTGGCTCAAGCCCGGCGTGGTGCTGGGATCGATCCTCTACGCCGTGATCGGCGTCGTGGTGTTGTGGCTCAGCTTCGTCGCGATCGACAAGCTCACGCCGTACAAGCTGTGGGAAGAACTGTGCGAGAAGAAGAACGTGGCTCTGGCCATCGTGGTCGGCGCGATGTTCATCGCCATCGGGCAGATCGTGGCGGCAGCGATCCACGGCTAGGCCTCGCGTGAAGGCAGGCGACGGGGCGGGTGACGCGGCGGCCGGCCGGGCCTGGCCGCGCCCGGCCGAGCTGGCGCTGCTGGCGTCGGTGTTCGTCGTCGCCGCCTGCGGCCTGGTCTACGAGCTGGCGGCCGGCGCGCTGGCGAGTTATCTGCTCGGCGACTCGGTGCTGCAGTTCTCCACCGTCATCGGCACCTACCTGTTCGCCATGGGGCTGGGCTCCTGGCTGTCGCGCTATCTCGAGCGCGAGCTGGTGGCGCAGTTCCTGCGCATCGAGCTGTTGATCGCCTGGTTCGGCGGGCTGATGCCGGCGGCCCTGTTCGCCGCCCACAGCGTGCTGCCGGCCGGCCATCCGGGCTCGTTCCGCGTGCTGCTGTACGGTCTGGTGCTGCTGATCGGCGGCCTGGTCGGCCTCGAGATCCCGCTCGTCATGCGCATCCTGAAGCGGCATTTCAGCGCGCGCTACGCGCTGAAGGATCTGGTGTCGCAGGTGCTGACCTTCGACTACCTCGGCGCGCTGGTCGTCGCGGTGGCGTTTCCGCTGCTGCTGGTGCCGCAGCTGGGCCTCGTGCGCACGGGTGTGTTTTTCGGCCTGCTCAACGCCACTGTCGCCGCCTGGGCGCTGTGGTTGTTCCGCGCCGAGCTACGCCGGACGAAGGCGCACGCACTCGCCTGCGCCGCGGTGATCGCCGGCCTGGTGGCGGCGATGCTCGGCGCCGACACGATGACCACCTGGGCCGAGGACCGCTTCTACGGCGACCACATCGTCATTCGCGAATCGAGCGACTACCAGCGCGTGGTCGTCACGGCCGGGGCCGCCGGTGTGCGGCTGTACCTCAACGGCAACCTGCAGTTCCACTCGCGCGACGAGTACCGCTACCACGAGGCGCTGGTGCACCCGGCGCTGGCGGCGCAGGGCGCGCCGCGCAAGGTGCTGGTGCTCGGTGGCGGCGACGGCATGGCCGTGCGCGAGGTGCTCAAGTACCCGGGCGTCGAGCAGGTCGTGCTGGTCGAGCTCGACCCGCACATGACGCGGCTGTTCAGCACGTCCGAGTTGCTGGTGCCGCTGAACCAGGGCGCGCTGCGCTCGCCCAAGCTGCGCATCGTGCACGCCGATGCGTTCACCTGGCTCGAGTCGACCGACGAGCAGTTCGATGCGATCGTCATCGACTTCCCCGACCCAACCAACTTCTCGCTCGGCAAGCTGTACACCACGAGCTTCTACCAGCGCGTCGACCAGCATCTCGCCGCCGGCGGCTTCGCGGTGGTGCAGACCACGTCGCCGCTGCTGGCGCGACGCAGCTTCTGGACCGTGGTGGCCACTGTCGAGGCCGTTGGCCTGACTGCGACGCCGTACCACGCGCACGTGCCGAGCTTCGGCGAATGGGGCTTCGTGCTGTTGAGCCGGCGCCCGTGGCGCACTCCGAAGGCGCTGCCGCCGGGCCTGCGTTTTCTCACGGTCGAAGGCCTGCCGGCGCTGCTGCAGTTTCCGCCCGACATGGCGCGCGTCGAGGCGCAGCCCAACCGGCTGTCCAACCAGCTGCTGGTGCAGACCTTCGAAGAAGAATGGGGCAAGGTGCATCCTTGAGGCGCCGCGCCTGGCTGGCAGGTGTGGCGGGCGCGGCTGCCGAGTCGCTGCCGGGCTGCGGTCCGGCCCCGACGGCGCCGCCCATCGCGCAGTGGGTCGGCGGCTCGCCGCAACGCGGACACCGGTTGCGCGACGCGGCGACGGCGCATGGGCCGCCGGCCGACGCGGTGCCGCGACGAGCCGATGTGCTGGTGATCGGCGCCGGCGTCGCCGGCCTGGCCGCGGCGCGTGCACTCGCGCGCCGCGGCATTCACGACGTGCAGCTGCTCGAGCTCGAGGATGCTCCGGGTGGCAACAGCCGCGCGCATGCCATCGATGGCCAGCGCTGTCCGCTCGGCGCGCACTACCTGCCGCTGCCCGGGGCCGATGCGGTCGACGTGGCCGAGCTGTTGCATGACTTCGGCCTGCTGCGCAGCGAACTCGGCCGCACGGTGGCCGACGAGCGGCACCTGTGCCACAGCCCGCAGGAGCGGCTGTTCATCGACGGCAGCTGGCACGACGGCCTGTTGCCGCCGGCGGCAGACGGCTCCGCGACGCTGGCGCAATACCGCCGCTTCGAGGCCGCCACCGCGCGTGCGCAGCGCGAGCTCGGCTTCGCGATGCCGACCCATCGCGCGCGCTGGTCGTCCGCCCTCGAACAGCTCGATCGCCGCCGTTTCGTCAACTGGCTCGACGCAGAAGGCCTGCACGACGCCCGGCTGCGCTGGTATCTCGACTACGCCTGTCGCGACGACTATGGCGCCGGCCTCGACACCGTGTCGGCCTGGGCCGGCCTGCACTACTTCGCCAGCCGCCACGGTTTTCATGCGCCCGGCAGCGACGGCAGCGAGCGCGACGCCGTCTTCACCTGGCCCGAGGGCAACGCCTGGCTGGTCGAGCGGCTGGCGCGGCCGTTCAGCGACGGCCGCCTGCAGCTCGGCCGCGCGGTGTCGCGTGTCGAGGTGCAGCGTCGCTCGGTGACCGTGTGGTGCCGGGACGAGTCGACCGCGCGCGCCGAGCGTTGGACGGCCCGCGCCATCGTGCTGGCCGTGCCGCTCTTCGTCGCCGCCCGCGTGCTGGCGGCGCCTCCGCCTGCGCTGGTCGAGGCCGCGGCGCTGCAGCGCCACGCGCCCTGGCTGGTCGCCAATCTGGCGCTCCGTGCGCCGCTGCTCGACCGTGTGCCGGGCGCGCCGCCGGCCTGGGACAACGTGCGCTTCGGCAGTGCGTCGCTCGGCTACGTCGACGCGGCGCACCAGAGCCTGCGCGCGACGCCCGATCGCGCGCTGATCACCGCCTACTGGGCGCTGCCGGTCGGCGAACGCGGCTCGCTGCTCGCCGACGGCTCGGCGGCCGCGTGGAGCCGGCGCGTCGTCGACGATCTGGCCGTTGCGCACCCGGACCTGCCGGCCAAGGTGGCGCGCATCGACCTGATGCGCTACGGCCACGCGATGAGCATTCCGCAACCCGGCGTGCGCTCGCATCCGGCGCTGGCGGCGCTGGCGCGCATGGACGGACCGCTGGCCTTCGCACACGCCGATCTCGCAGGCTATTCGGTGTTCGAGGAGGCCTTCACGCACGGCACACGCGCTGGCGCGACGCTGCGCCTGCTGTAGGCGCGCGCTCAGGGTGCGGCGTTCAGCGCCGCCAGTTGCTCGGGCGTGCCCAGGTTGTGCCAGCTGCCGCGCCAGGCCTCGCCGCCGAGCCGGCCGCGCTGCGCGCTGGCAAACAGCAACGGCCCGAGCTTGGCCGGCATGCCGACGGTCACGCCATCGACCTGGCGCGCACGCATCAGCGCCAGGTTGGCGTAGGTCCAGCCGCGCTTCGCCGGCGTCTCGGGGCGCGACAACCGGCCCGACTCGTCGAGCGCGAAGTCGCCATCGGCATTGAACGACGGGTTGGGCACCAGCCACAGGTGCGCGTCGTCGTCGCGCGCCTGCTCGAACGCCTGCGCGGCTTCGGCGCTGAAGGCAAAGTCGGGCGCGTAGATGTCGCCCGAGACGACCCAGAAGCACTCGCCGAGCAGCGGCAGCGCCTTCGCGATGCCGCCAGCCGTCTCGAGCGCGCCGCCATGGTCGCGGCCTTCCATCGAGTACGTGATGCGCAGGCCCCAGCGCGCACCGTCGCCCAGCGTGGCCGGGAACTGCGCCTCGAGCCAGGCGGTGTTGACCACCACCTCGCGCACCCCGGCGCGCGCCAGCGCTTCGAGATGCCAGACGATCAGCGGCTTGCCGCGCGCCAGCAGCAGCGGCTTCGGTGTGCGGTCGGTCAGCGGGCGCATGCGTTCGCCGCGGCCGGCCGCCAGGATCAACGCCTTCAGGTTGCTCGTTGCCATCGGACGGGCAGTGTAGGGGCGCGGCCAGCGGCCACGCCCTGGCCGCGCGGCCTAGCCGAGCCCGATTGGCGCCGGTGCCTGCGCGACGATGCGGCTGAACAGCGCCCGGTATTCGTCGGGTGCGGCATGCCCGGTGAGCGGGTCACGATTGGCCGCGAAGGCGGCGTCGAGCTCGGCCCAGTCATCGTCCTGCAGCCGGTCGCGTGCCATTGGCAGCACCTGGCTTTCCTCGATCGCCATGTGGTGCAGGTAGGCGCCGACATAGCGCTGCACGGCATCGTCGAAGGCCTCGCGGCGCGACTCGCCGAGGATCTCGAACGCCAGCAGCGCACGCTCGACGCCGCGGATGGCCGCTTCGCCGCGCGTGTGGTCGGCGTCCAGCCGATCGAGCACCGACACCAGCTCCGGGCAACGCAGGCGGATACGCGGGAACAGCAGCTGGCTTTCCTTGGCGTGGTGCAGCCGCTCGGGAAACTCGTCCAGGTAGAACAGCATCGCGCGCATCAGCCCGAAGTCGGGTGCGCTGCGCACCCGACGCGATTGCGCCACCAGCATCGCCAGCGAACGCAGCATGGCCGCGATGGCCTGGTGCTCATCGTTCATCACGGTCATCGCGGTGTGTCGCATGGGCGGGCCGTTCTTCCTGAGATACGCGGCTCAGCCTGACAGGTTCCGCGCGTCGCCGGCTTGAGCCCGCTCAATGTCGGCGGGCCGGCCTGCCCCCGCGAGCGGCGGCGCGCGAGGTGGCGTCGCTAGAATTCCCTTCTCCTCGGCCGGCGTTCCGCCGGTCGTCCCCTCGCGTCCCGCCCGCGCCATGCCATCGACCCACGATACCGACTCCTCCCTGATGGCCAACGCGATCCGCGCGCTGGCGATGGACGCCGTGCAGCAGGCCAACTCGGGCCACCCCGGTGCACCGATGGGGCTGGCCGAGGTGGCGGTGGCACTGTGGTCGCGCCACCTGCGCCACAACCCGGCCGACCCGCACTGGATCGACCGCGACCGGTTCGTGCTGAGCAACGGGCACGGCTCGATGCTGCTGTACGCGCTGCTGCACCTGACCGGCTACGCCTTGCCGATGAGCGAGCTGCGCGGCTTTCGCCAACTGCACAGCAAGACGCCCGGCCACCCGGAGGTCGACGTGACGCCGGGTGTCGAGACGACGACCGGCCCGCTCGGCCAGGGTATCGGCAACGCGGTGGGCATGGCGCTGGCCGAGAAGCTGCTCGCGCACGAGTTCAACCGTCCCGGCCACGAGGTGGTGAACCATCGCACCTACGCCATCGTCGGCGACGGCTGCCTGATGGAGGGCATCAGCCACGAGGCCTGCGCGCTGGCCGGTGCGTGGAAGCTCGGCAAGCTGGTGGCTCTGTACGACGACAACGGCATCTCGATCGACGGCGCCGTCAAGCCCTGGTACGTCGACGACGTGCGCCAGCGCTTCCAGGCCTACGGCTGGCGTGTGCTCGGCCCGCTCGACGGCCACGACGTGGCAGCGGTCGACGCTGCGCTGACGCAGGCACAGGGCAGCGGCACGCAGCCCACGCTGATCATCTGCCGCACCACCATCGGCAAGGGCTCTCCCAACCGCGCCGGCAGCGCCAAGGCGCACGGCGAGGCGCTCGGCGCCGACGAGATCAAGCTCACACGTGCGGCACTCGGCTGGACCGCCGAACCGTTCGTCGTGCCCGAGGCCGCCTACGAGGCCTGGGACGCGCGCGAGCGCGGCGAGCAACTGCAGACCGAGTGGCATGCGCGCTTCACCGCCTACCGGGCGGCGCACCCCGCGCTGGCCGACGAGCTGGCGCGGCGCATGAGGGGTGATCTGCCCAAGGGCTTTGCGCAGGCGGCGGTCGACGCGGCCGTCGCCGCCCACACCAAGGCAGAGACCGTGGCGTCGCGCAAGGCCAGCCAGCTGGCGCTGGAGGCGTTCACCCGGCTGCTGCCCGAACTGCTGGGCGGCTCGGCCGACCTGACCGGGTCGAACCTGACGCAGACCACGCACACGCCGGCGCTGCGCTTCGACAAGGACGGCCAGCCCAATGGCGGGCGCCACATCAACTACGGCGTGCGCGAGTTCGGCATGGCCGCCGTGATGAACGGCGTCGCGCTGCACGGTGGCTACATCCCGTACGGCGGCACGTTCCTGACCTTCAGCGACTACAGCCGCAACGCGATCCGCATGGCCGCGCTGATGAAGCGCCGCGTCATCCATGTCTTCACGCACGATTCGATCGGCCTCGGCGAGGACGGCCCCACGCACCAGAGCGTCGAGCATGCCGCGGCGCTGCGCCTGATCCCCGGGCTCGAGGTCTGGCGCCCGGCCGACACCGCTGAGACGGTGGTGGCCTGGACGATGGCACTGCAGACGCGCGACCGGCCGAGTGCGCTGCTGCTGAGCCGGCAGAACCTGGCCTATGCACCGAAGGCCGGCCTGGACGACATCGCGCGCGGCGCCTACGTGCTGGCCGAGCCGAGCGAGGTCGGCCTGCGCAGGAAAGCGCGGGCGGTGATCATCGCCACCGGCTCCGAGGTGCAGCTCGCGCTGCACGCGCAGGCCGAGCTGGCGAAGAGCGGCATCGCGGTGCGCGTGGTGTCGATGCCGTCGACCACGGTGTTCGACCGGCAGACCGTCGCCTACAAGAGCGCGGTGCTGCCGCCCAAGGTGCCGCGCATCGCGGTCGAGGCCGGCGTCACCGATTTCTGGTGGAAGTACGGCTGCGCCGCGGTGGTCGGCATCGACCGCTTCGGCGAGAGCGCGCCGGCCGGCGCGCTGTTCAAGCTGTTCGGCTTCACGGCCGGCAACCTGGCCGACACCGTGCGCTCGGTCCTCGCGCGCTGAGCGGGCACCGCTCACAATGACCGACAGATCCTCGCCCACATCCAGAGTGCAGGCAACCCGGTTGCCGGCGCCGAACCCGTTTCAACCACTCGGAGAACCACGATGACTCTCAAAGTCGCCATCAACGGCTACGGCCGCATCGGCCGCAACATCCTGCGCGCGCTCTATGAGTCCGGCCGCGCCAACAAGGACTTGTCCATCGTCGCCATCAACGACCTCGGCGACGTGGCCACCAACGCCCACCTGACCAAGTACGACACCGCGCACGGCAAGTTTCCCGGCACGGTGACGGCCGACGGCGACTGCCTGGTCGTCAACGGCGACCGCATCAAGGTGCTCGCGATGCGCAACCCGGCCGAGCTGCCGTGGAAGAGCCTGGGTGTCGACGTGGTGCTCGAGTGCACGGGCCTGTTCACCAGCAAGGCCAAGGCCGGTGCGCATCTGGAAGCCGGCGCCAAGAAGGTGATCATCAGCGCGCCGGGCGAGAAGGACGTCGACGCCACCGTGGTGTACGGTGTCAACCACGGCGTGCTGAAGGCCGCCCACACGGTGATCAGCAACGCCAGCTGCACCACCAACTGCCTGGCCCCGGTGGCCAAGGTGCTGCACGACAAGCTCGGCATCACCAGCGGCCTGATGACCACGATCCACAGCTACACCAACGACCAGGTGCTGACGGATGTGTTCCACAAGGACCTGCACCGCGCGCGCGCCGCCGCGATGAACATGATCCCAACCAAGACCGGCGCCGCCGCTGCGGTGGGCCTGGTGCTGCCCGAACTCAACGGCAAGCTCGACGGCTTCGCGATGCGCGTGCCGACGATCAACGTCTCGGTGGTCGCCCTATCCTTCGAAAAAAAACGCGCGACCACCAAGGACGAGGTGAACGCCATCGTCAAGGCGGCGGCCGAGGGCACGCTGAAGGGCATCCTCGGCTACAGCACCGAGCCGCTGGTGTCGAGCGACTTCAACCACGACAGCCACAGCTCGGTGTTCGATGCGCCGCAAACCCGCGTCACCAATGGCAACCTGGTCAAGGTGCTAAGCTGGTACGACAACGAATGGGGCTTCTCCAACCGCATGCTCGACACCACCGTGGCGCTGATGAACGCCAAGTGACGTTGAAGTCGTCCGCCCGCCCGTCCGAAGAGCCGCTCACGCGGCTCTTCTTGCATCACCGCTGCTTACGGCGGGAAACCCTTCTTCATGCGGCTTTCCGATAGGCTCGATCAATGTCACTCCTGTCCACACTGCGCCTGGGCCTGGCGGCCGCTGCGTCGCTGACCGTCGCGGCCTGCGCGCAAGGCGAGCGGGCCGGCCCGCCGCCTGCCCCGGGCGCGCAGCGTGTACTCGTCACCACCTTCGTCGAATGGCCGTCGATGGCCGAGGTGGCGAGCCGCGTCGCCCAACTGGGCGGCGTGCCGGTGCGCGATGTTGGGCAGGACGGCCCCCGCACCTATCGCATGACGCTCGACTGCCCCGACGAAACGAGCTGCCGCGACGCGATGCAACGCCTGCGTGAGGCGCGCACGTTCGTGCAGTCGCTCGACCGCGATACGCGCCAGCGGATTCCGGCGCGACCCGAGCGCGAGATGTCGCGCTGACGACCCCCAACGGATCCTTCCCGACCTTTCCATGGAGCGCTTGCGCATGAAGCCCAGCCTGGCCCGATGTCTGTCGATGTTGTGCATGCTGGCGCTGCCGGCGATCGCCGCCGCACCGGGCGACACGGTCCCGTCGGCGTCGGTCGTGCGCCGGGCCGCGGCGCCGGCCGAGCACCCGGACCGCGCGCGCGCGATCGTGCGCTTCAAGGCCGACAGCAGTTTCGCGCGCGAGGCGGCGCTGGCGGCCACGCCGGGCCGCGAGCCGCGGGTGCAGCACGCCGCGCGCCTGTCGCAGCGGTTGGGTCTGGCGATGACAGATGGCTACGCCGTGATGCCACGCACGCAGGTGGTCCATGCGCGTGGCCTGAGTTCCAGCCAGCTGGTGGCGCGGCTGCTGGCCGACCCGGAGGTCGAGAACGCCTGGGTCGACGAACGCGTGCGCGCGACGGCGGCGCCGAACGATCCGCGTTACCCGGGCAACCAGACCACCATCACACCACCCGCCGGCCAGTGGTACCTGCGTGCGCCCGACACAACCATCGTGTCGGCGATCAACTCAGAAGGCGCGTGGGACGTCACGAAAGGCTCGCCGGCGATCGTGGTCGCGGTGCTCGACACCGGCGTGCGGCCCGACCATCCGGATCTTGCCGGCAAGCTGCTGCCGGGCTACGACTTCGTGTCGCCGGACGATCCAGGGACCAACAGGGATTTCAGCACCGCCAACGACGGCGACGGCCGTGATGCCGATCCTTCCGACCCAGGCGATTGGGTGACGGCCGCGGAGACTGCTCAAGTCGGTGGACCGTTCGAGGGTTGCGGCGAGTCACCCAGCAGCTGGCACGGCACGCAGACGGCCGGGCTGGTCGGGGCCGCGACGAACAACGGCGTCGGCATCGCCGGCTCGGGGCGCGACGTGCGCATTCTGCCGGTGCGCGTACTTGGCAAGTGCGGCGGGTTTGGCTCTGACGTGGTGGCTGGTATGCGATGGGCGGCTGGCCTGTCGTCCGATCCGGTCGTCAATCCCAATCCGGCCCGCGTCATCAACCTGAGCCTTGGATCCACGGGACCTTGCTCAAGTGCCAACCCGAACGACATTGGGGCTTTGTACGCCAGCGCAGTTACCGAACTCACCGCGGCTGGGGTGACGGTGGTTGTGGCCGCAGGCAATGACTTCGGGCTAGCGGTCGGAAGGCCGGCCAACTGTCCCGGCGCCATCGGCGTCGGCGGCTTGCGCCACGTCGGCTCCAAGGTCGCCTTCTCCGACGTCGGCCCGCAGATCAGCATCTCGGCGCCGGGCGGCAACTGCGTCAACCTGAGCGGCGTCTGCCTGTTCCCGATGCTGACGACGACCAATAGCGGCACCACCACGCCGGGCACCAACACCTACAGCGATGGTTTCAATGAGTCGGTCGGCACCAGCTTCTCGTCGCCGGTGGTCGCAGGTACTGCGGCGTTGATGCTGTCGATCAACCCGGCGCTCAGCGCGACGCAGGTGCGCGCGCAGATCATGTCGACGGCTCGCGCATTCCCCAACATCGGCGGCGAGGCCGGGACTGT
>Ga0075356_1000131_pt1 | contig 14150 bp, 12 predicted proteins | sample WestPond_Cattail_FD_120073 | JGI IMG/M metagenome (GOLD analysis project Ga0075356, IMG submission 120073) | Natural and restored wetland microbial communities from the San Francisco Bay, California, USA, that impact long-term carbon... | ecosystem: Environmental > Terrestrial > Soil > Wetlands ... | reverse complement strand
GCGGTGCCCCTTCGGGGGGAGGCGCGGAAGGCGCTCCGGGGGGGTCATGTCAGCGCGCGAAGCGTTCCAGCGCCGGCCCGGTGACGCGACAGATGCGCCAGTCGGGCATCACCGTGGCGCCCATCTTCTCGTAGAAGCGGATCGCGTTCTCGTTCCAGTCGAGCACGCTCCACTCGAACCGGCCGTAGCCCCGCTCGACCGCCAGCGCGCCCAGGTGCAGCAGGAGCGCGCGGCCGAGGCCGCTGCCGCGATGCGCCGGCTGCACGTACAAGTCTTCGAGGTACAGGCCCGGCTTCGCCAGGAAGGTCGAGAAGTTGGTGAAGAACAGCGCGAACGCCACCACCTGGCCGTTCACCTCGCCGACCATCGCCTCCGCCGCCGGCCGCGGGCCGAACAGATGCGGGTGCAGCGTCTCGGGCGTCACCTGCAGCAGGTGGGTGAGGTGCTCGAACTCGGCCAGCTCGCCGATCAGGCCGACCACGGCCGGCACGTCGCGCGGCTCGGCCGCGCGCAGGGTGAAGGATGTGCTCATGCGCCGATTCTGTCACCGGCGCTACAGGTCGCCCGCGCCCGCTGCCCTACAGTGCCGGCCATGCCCGACACCGTCTACCGCCTGCGCCGCGCGGCGCAGAGCTACTTCATCTCGGCGCGCGGTCTGCGCCACCATGTGCAGATCTGGGGCGCGCCGGCACAGGTGAGTGCCGAGCGGCCGCTGCTGGTGCTCGCGCATGGCTGGATGGACGTCGGTGCGTCGTTCCAGTTCGTCGTCGATGCGCTCGACGATGGTCGCGCGGTGGCCGCGATCGACTGGCGCGGCTTCGGCCGCACCGTGGCGCCGCCGGTCGACTGCTACTGGTTCCACGACTACATCGGCGACCTCGATGCGCTGCTCGATGCGCTGTCGCCCACCGCGCCGGTGGACCTGCTCGGCCACAGCATGGGCGGCAACGTCGTGATGAGTTATGCCGCGGTGCGACCGGGCCGCGTCCGCCGGCTGATCAATGTCGAGGGTTTCGGCATGCCCGAAACCCGGTCCGAGCAGGCGCCCCGGCGGCTGGCGCAGTGGCTCGACGAACTGAAGACGCCGCAACGCCTGCGCTCGTACGGGTCGCTCGCCGAGGTGGCCGCGCGGCTGCGGCAGAACAATCCGCGCCTGAGCGGCCCACGCGCAGCCTGGCTGGCGGCGCACTGGGCCGAACGGCGCCGCGACGGCCGCTGGCACGTGCTCGGCGACCCGGCACACCGACGCGTCAACCCAGTCCTCTACCGCAAGGACGAGATCCTCGCGGGCTGGCGACTGATCGCCGCGCCGACGTTATGGGTCGAGGGCGACGAGACCGACCCCGACCGCTGGTGGGGCCACCGCTATCCGCGCAGCGAGTTCGAGGCCCGCATCGCGCTGGTGCCACAGCTCGAGCGCGCACGCCTGGCGTCGTGCGGGCACATGGTGCACTTCGATCAGCCCGCGGCGCTGGCGGCGAAGCTGGACGCCTTTCTTGCCTGACCGACCGGCCGAACGCTCAGTCGTCGTCGCTCCAGCCGCCCCAATTGAGCGATGGGGGCGAAGGCTGCCAGGGCGATAGCGGGTAATGCGCCAGCCCGGGGTAGCAACGGCTCCAGACGAATGCCACGGCAGCAAGGCAGGCCACGCCGATCAACACGGGCGTGAGAAGAGCGGCCCAGCCCGCATGCGCATAGACCATCAGGACCGGATTGGCGCCCGCAGGGGGATGGACGGTCCGCGTGAGCAACATGAATGCCAACGAAAGCGCCACCGCCACCGCGTAGGCGGTCAGCGACGTGCCGAGCGATTGACCGCACGCAATGCCAATGGCAGCACCGACCGCGTGGCCGCCGAAGAGCGCACGGGGCTGGGCGGCCGGCGCACGGGTGAGGCCGAACAGGAACACGGCGCTGCCGCCCAGCGAGGCCAGGACGAAACCGCTGTGCGGCGGCCCGACCAGCGCCAGAGCGATCGCGATGCCACAGGCCGCACCGAGCAGGCACCAGAGCAGGCGAACGATCGGATGGCGGTGCACGGCAGATGCGGGCGGTCAGCGGTCCGGCGATTGTCACCCCGGAATGCCGCCGCACGGCCTTCGCACAACCAGCTGACCAGCCGACACGCCACGCGGACTATTCGATCGACCGGAACACGCTCAGCAGCCAATCGATCAGCCGCGGCATGTCCGCTGTGTTGTCGAGCACGTACTGCGCCTGCGAATTCGCCAGCTCCCGACCGACACAGATCGTCAACCAGTCGGGCTCGCCAGCGGCGAAGACAGGCTCGTCGTTGCGATCATCGCCGACGAATACCGCAGCGCAGGCGCCTGCCTGGCGCACCAGCGCGCGCAACGCCATGGCCTTGTCGTTGGCCATGGCCGCCGTGATGTTCACCACCAATTTGCCGGCGCCGACGTGGATCTCGGAGCCAATCCCGTCGAGCACATCGGTGATCGTGTTCGACGCCAACCCGTGATCCGGCGACCGGCGATAGTGCAGCGCGATCGATGCGCCCTTGTCTTCCACGATGACCGCTACACGACGCAACAGCGCTGCCGCCGCCTCCAGGCGACGCCGCGCGACATCGAGCGTCGCCGCAAGTCGCGCTGTCTCGGGATCGTCAAGAACCTCCGCACCGTGACTGCCGACGATCTGCCACGGCTTGAAGCCCAGGCGCCCGCTCACGTCGGCGATGCTTCGTCCGGAGATCACCGCCAAGGGCAGCAGTTCGCCCAGCGTCTGCAGACGGCGGGCCGTCGCCACCGGCACCCTCGCCGCTTCCGGCCGCGAGACAATCGGCGCCAGCGTGCCGTCGAAATCGAAGGCCAGCAACGGGCGACGGCGCAGGACACTCCGCAGGTGATCGCCGGCCTGCACAGTGAACAGCGGCCTCAGGCGGACTTCGGCCGGCGCACCCGGGTCTGGCATTTCACCGCTTGGTGTCGTCACACCGACATGTGCCGCTGGACGCGCGCCTCGATGCGCTCGCGCATCCGCCACCGGCTGGCGTCAGCCAGCATGCGACCGGCCCAGCGATAGACGTTGTGTTCGCGCACCGTCATGCGCAGGCTGGCCATGCGCTCGCGCTGTTCGGCCGGCGGCATGGTGGCCGCGCGATGCAGTGCATCGGCCGTCTCCTCCACGTGATAGGGATTCACGACCAGCGCTTCGGTCAGCTCGCGCGCGGCTCCGGCAAAGCGACTGAGAACCAGCACGCCGCGCTCATCGTCGCGCGCAGCAACAAATTCCTTGCACACCAGATTCATGCCGTCATGCAGGCTGGTCACCACACACATGTCAGCCGCCCGGAACCACTCGTTGATCTCCCCGTGATCGTGATGCTGCGCCAGCAGGTGCACCGGCTGGTACTGCGGTGTGCCGAAGCGCTGGTTGATGCGATCGGTGACCCGCTGGATGCGCTCCTGAAAGGTACGGTACTCCTCGAGGACACTGCGCGTGGGTGCGGCGATCTGCACGAAGACGAATCGCCCGATCCACACCGGCCGCTTTTCGAGCAGCCGCTCGACCGCGTGCAGCCGCTCCAGGATGCCCTTGGTGTAGTCGAACCGGTCGACGCCGAGGCCCAGACAGGCATCGTCGGGCAGCCCCAGGCGTTCGAACACCCGGCGCCGGCACTCCGCCACCGGCGGCATCGCCTCGACGGTAGCTGCGGTCGGCCACTCGATCGAGATCGGATAACTCTCGACCAGCGTCTCCTTGTCCTGGTACGAAATCGACGAATGCTCGTGCTCGATGCGCGCCTCCAGGCAGCGATCCACCGTCTCGATGAAGTTCTTGCAGTGGAAGCGCGTGTGGAAGCCGAGAATCGTGCTGCCCAGCATGCCCTGCAGGATCTCGCGTCGCCACGGGCAGATGCTGAACGATTCGGGGTTCGGCCACGGGATGTGCCAGAAGGTGAGGATCGTCGCGCGCGGCAGCTGCTCGCGGAGCATCTGCGGTAACAACGCGAAGTGGTAGTCCTGCACCAGCACCACCGGGTCTTCGCTGCGGGCCTCCTCCACCACGGCGTCGGCGAAGCGCTGGTTCACCGTGCGGTAGTGATCCCAGTCCGACTCGCGGAACACCGGCCGGACGTGGGCCACGTGGCACAGCGGCCACAGGCCCTCGTTGGCGAACCCGTAGTAATAGCCCTGCTCCTCCTGCTCGCTCATCCAGATGCGACGCAGCAGGTACTCCGGCGCCTCCGGCGGCACGCCCACGCGGCTGTGGGCGTCGACGACATCGGCGTCGGCGCTGCCGCTGCCGTGGGCGATCCAGGTCCCGGAGCAGGCGCGCATCACCGGTTCGACGGCGGTCACCAGCCCGCTCGCCGGTCGCTTGACCACCACCGCCTGTTCGGCGCGTTCGTGGATATAGGGTTCGCGGTTGGAAACCACGATGATTTGGTCTCCTCTCAGCTGCGTGTGCAGCAACGAGCGCAGGCGCTCAGGGTTCCACTCCGTGATCAAGCCCTGGCTGCGCCGGAATTCGTCCTCCAGGTCGCGCAGGCGCGAGCGCACCTCCGCCGCGAACGGCTGAAGCTCGGGGGGTGGCGGCAGCAGCGGCCGGATCAGGCCTTCACCTCGCAGGATCGCCTGCATGCCGGAGATCCAGCCGCGCCAGCTCAACTGCGCTACCACCACGGTCACCACCGCGATCGTCAAGCCCAGCCCGACGATGAAGATCAGCAAGTATTGGCGCGTATCCTGGCTGCGGCGATCGACAAAGCTCATGTCATGCAACAGCACCAGCGTATCGGCGCTGGCGGTCTCGGCGTCGATCGGGTGCACGCCCACATGCACGGCGCCGCTGGGAAGGCTCAACTGTTGATCGGGTCGATTCGAGACGTTGCGCGCCTGCGCGCAGGTGAGCGTCTTCGGGTACGCGGAGCTGGCCTGCAGCAGGTCACCCCCTGCCGTGCACAGGCCGATGGCCACCAGTCGTTCGTCGCGCGCAGAACGCTCGAACAAGGCCTGCAGACGAGTCATGGAACCGGTGCGCAGCGCGTCGTCGATCGAATCCGACAGTGTGTTGGCCACGAGTGCACCACGAATGTTGAGATCGCGCGAGAACCAACGCAGCGTCATTTGGTCCATGAGCGGCAGCACGACCAGCGCCGCGATCACCAGCGCCACCAACAGTGGCACGAGAAACCGCAGCTGGAGTTGAAGTGTCTTCATCGGTCCCGCGTACCCCACTGTGCCTCGCAGGCAGCACCGCCGGGTGCGCGTCGAGGCGGCCACGCCGTGACCTGACGCCCCTGGGCCCGGGGCGCGGTGATCCTGCGTCTAGAACGTCGCGAAGCGTGCCTTGAATTCGAGGGCGGCCTGGTTGCCGCGCGCGTTGGCGATGATCTGGTAGGCCGTCTGCAGCAGCGGCCCCAGTTGCTCGCGCGTCGCGGTCTTTTCCATTTTCATCGCCAGCGCCTCTCCGGTCGGCCCGGTCAGGTCGTTGAACGCGCGCACTGCTTCGGCGCGGAACTTGTTGAACGCCGACCCCTCCAGCTCGCCTTCTCCGGTGGCGGGCGCCGCAGCCCTGACAGGTTTGCTCGGCACCTCGCCGGCCGCCTCGATATAGCCGCCGCGGACCAGTTCCATCAAGGTGGCGTCGGCATCCTGCGGAATCAGCTTGCCCAGCTCGCCTGAGCTTCGCGACCCGTCCACGAGGATCAGCGCAGTGCGCAAGCGCGGCACGAGCCGGTTGGCGCGCGTTGCGACCTCGTCGACACCTTTGGCTGTCTTGCGGAAGATCGTGGGCATGCCGAGTTTCCTGACGATTCGATTCGCCGCGGCGTTGAGGCCGCACGAAGAAATGCACCGTTCCGGACCCTGATAGCTTACATCGGCGCGCTGGCGCGGCAACCTACGCCCGGCCATGCGCTCCGGAATTTTGCCCACGATGTCCACGCCGGCGCGCGCACGCAACGGGATTATTCCGACCGACCGGGCCGGCGCGCGGCACCCACAATGCGTCGATGGCCAGCCCTCCTTCGACCCCGAAGAAATCCGAGCTGCGGCCCTGGGTGGTCGGGCTCGGCTACGTGGTCTGCTTCCTTTTGCTGGACTGGGTGAGCTACATCCGCCCCTTCGAAGGGCTCAACATCACGCCCTGGAATCCGCAGCCCGCCTTGGCGATTGCCTTGCTGCTGCTGCAGCAGGCGCGCTGGCTGTGGCTGGTCTGGCTCAGCCTCGTCACGGCCGAGCTGGCCGTACGCGGCGTGCCAACCGAGTGGTTCGTCACCCTCGCGACCACCGGCGCCCTGGCCCTGTCATACGCGGCGACGGCTCGGGCGCTGGTCATGCGGCCGGATCGCAGCCTGTCGCTGTCGACGCGACGCGACCTGCTGTGGTTCGTGGCGGTCGTGCTCGCGGGCCCCCTGCTCAGTGCAACGGTCTACGTGACGTCGTTGGCCGTCGCCGGGCTCGTGACGGGCAGCCCGCTTCACGAGGCGGTCATCCGCTACTGGATCGGCGACGCGGTCGGTCTCGTCGTCCTGCTGCCGATCCTGCTGGCCCTGCTCGATGAGCAGCGGCGCGCGTCGCTGGTGATGGCCGCGGGCAGTCGAGAGTGGTGGGTGATCGCTGCCTTCGCCGTCGTGTTGCTCGCGGTCGTCTTCGGCCAGTCCGACAAGAACCTCTTCAAGTTCTTCTACCTGCTCTTCCTGCCGGTGGTGTGGGCGTCGGCACGGCTGGGCCTGTCCGGCGCCGTGCTGGTGTCCGCCGTGACCCAGGTGGGGCTCATCGTGGCCGTGCAGACGGCTCCGAACGCGGACCTCACGGTGTTCGAGCTGCAGGTGCTGATGGCGGCTGCCGCACTGACCGGCCTGGTGCTGGGCGTGGCTGTCGACGAACGCGAACGTGCGGCCGCCGAGTTGAAGGGCAGCCTGCGCCTGGCCGCCGCCGGCCAGATGGCGGCTGCATTGGCACACGAGTTGAGCCAGCCACTGACCGCGCTGAACAGCTACGCACAGGCCTCCCACCTGCTCGTGACCTCTACCGAGGTGCCCGACGACGAGCGCCTCTCGCGCCTGGCCGACGTGTCACGGCGCATGGCCGCAGATGCGCTGCGCGCCAGCGATGTGGTCAAGCGGCTGCGCGACTTCTTCCGCTCGGGCAGCACGCAGCTGCAAACGGTGCACCTGTCGACGCTGCTCGACGAGACGCTGGCGGCCTGTGAACGCCACGCCATGGCACTGGGCGTGCAGGTCCGTCGCGAGGTGGCCGACCCGCTGCCCGCGGTGCTGGCCGATCCGGTGCAGCTCGCGGTCGTCCTGCGCAACCTGGTCACCAACGCACTCGATGCGTCGTCGGGCATGGCCGATGGACGCGTCGTGCTGTCGGCACGCCCGGCCGCCGGCTCGGTGCGCGTGGAGGTCCGCGACAACGGCCCGGGCGTCGACGGCGCGCGTCTGCACGCCTTGTTCGAACCCGGCTCCTCCGACAAGCCCGGCGGCATGGGCGTGGGGCTGAGCATCTGCCGTGCCATCGTCGAAGCCCATGGCGGCTCGCTGTGGGCCGAGGCCGGCGCTTCGGGGCTGTTCTGCTTTACGCTTCCGATCGAGCCATCAGGAGACGCGATTGCATCGTGACACGGTCTTCATCGTCGATGACGACGCATCGGTGCGCGACTCGCTTTCGCTGCTGCTCAGCCTGCGTGGCTACGCCACGGCCACGTTCGGCAGTGCCGAGGACTTTCTTGCTGCGGTGCGCCCCGAGTGGCGTGGCTGCGTGGTGCTGGACATCCGCATGCCCGGCATGTCGGGGCTCGAGCTCCAGCGCTGCCTGCGCGAAGGCTCGCCCCAACTGTCTGCGATCGTCATCACCGCGCACGGCGACGTGGCGGCGGCGCGTCAGGCTTTCCTCGCCGACGCCGTCGACTTCATCGAGAAGCCGTTCGACGGCGATCAGCTGTTGCGTGCGATCGACCAGGCACTGGCAGGCGTAAGGGCGGCGACGGACGTCGAGCAGACGCCGGCGCGTCGAGTGGCGCACGACGTTCTGTCGGCACGCGAGCGCGAGGTGATGGCGCTGATGATCAAGGGGCTGCACAACCGGCGCATCGCCGAGGAGCTCGGCATCAGCCACCGCACTGTCGAGGTCCACAAGGCCCGCGTGCTGGAGAAGCTCGGCGTCAAGAACCTGATCGAACTGGTGCGTCTGGTCGACCAGGGACATAGCTGACACCAGCCCGTACGCGCCCCACCGTACGGTGGGGCGCGAATGGTCTGGCGAGCGCAAAGCACCTACCCTGCGGGCGTGCGCCCATCCCGTACCGAACCCGAGTTGCGCAGACCACCGCGGCGCCTGGGTCGGCGATGAACCACATCCAGACCATCGGCACGAGTCTGTTCGCCCTGGCGCTGCTGCATACGTTCTCGACCCGGTTCTTCGAGCGGATGGCCCATCGGCGTCCGGACCATGCCGGCATCTGGCACCTGCTCGGCGAGGTGGAGGTCGTGTTCGGCTTCTGGGCCATGGTGCTGGTGCTCGCGATGATGGTGCTGCTCGGCAGAGCGCCGGCGACCGACTACCTGGACTCGCGCGATTTCACCGAGCCGATGTTCGTCTTTGCCATCATGGTGGTGGCGGGCAGCCGGGCGGTGCTGAACCTGACGCGCCATTCGGTCGATGCGGTCGCCAACGTCGTGCCGCTGAGCGGTGCGACGTCGTTCTATTTCGTCGCGCTGGCGCTGGTGCCGCTGCTGGGCTCGCTGATCACCGAGCCCGCTGCCATGACACTGGCCGCGCTGATGCTGCGCGACCGCATCTTCAGCGCCGGCGGCGTGTCGCAGCGGCTGAAGTACGCCACGCTCGGCGTCCTGTTCGTCAACGTCTCCGTAGGCGGCACGCTCACGCCGTTCGCCGCGCCCCCGGTGCTGATGGTGGCGGCGAAATGGAACTGGGACTTCTGGTACATGCTGTCCCACTTCGGCTGGCGCTCCAGCCTGGCGGTGGTCATCAACGCGATGGCGGTGACGCTGCTGTTCCGGCGCGAGTTGCTCGGACTGGCCCGCGTGCCGACCGCCGCGCCGCGCCCGCTTCCGCTGTGGGTCACGGTCCTGCACCTGCTGATCCTGGCCGCTGTGGTCGGCTTCGCCCATCACCCGCCGGTGTTTCTCGGGCTGCTGCTGTTCTTCCTCGGCTTTGCCAAGGCCTACCCGAACTTCCAGGACCGGCTGATCCTGCGCGAAGGCCTGCTGGTCGCCTTCTTCCTCGCCGGGTTGGTGGTGCTGGGCGGCCAGCAGCAGTGGTGGCTCGAACCGTTGCTGCGCGGCATGGATGCCAACACCGTGTACTTCGGCGCTACGGCGCTCACCGCCATCACCGACAACGCGGCGCTGACCTACCTGGGTTCGCTCGTCGAAGGTCTGAGCGAGGAGTTCAAGCTCGCACTGGTGGCAGGCGCCGTTACCGGCGGCGGGCTGACCGTGATCGCCAACGCGCCCAACCCGGCCGGCTTTTCGATCCTGCGCAGCCACTTCGACGATGGCGCCATCCATCCGCTGGGGCTGCTGCTCGCGGCCACGCCCCCCACGCTGGTGGCGGTCGCGGCCTTTCGACTGATCTGACGACGGGGCCCGACATCATGTCCGTCAATCTGTGGTCCGACCTGGCCGACTGGTGGCGCACCGTGACGCCGGACTTCGCCTTCTTGCTCGCCCTGCCGTTTGCAGTGGCTGCGGTCGGCGGCCTGGCCGAATGGGTGCGCCAGCGGCGGCGTTGAAGCGATGCGGCCCGTCAGCCGCTCTGAACCCAGCGCCGCTGAGCGGCCAGCTTGCAGGCCGCGCGAAAGCTCGGCGTCGGCATCTGCGCGCGCGCCGCCGGCCACAAGGCGAGCAGCAGTTCCGCGGTGGCCAGTGTATCGGCAGCGGCCTGATGCCGCACCGCGCAGCGGATGCCGAAGTGCGCCATCCACTCGTCGAGCGCCCTCGCCTTCACGTCGGCGTTCAGCACCGCAGCCAGCGGCTCCAGATCGAGCCATGGATTGGCCAGCCGGCGCTGCAGCGTGGCCGCCATGGCCCGTTCGATCAACCTGCGGTCGAAGGCTGCGTGGAACGCAATCAACGGCGAGCGACCGGCGAAGTCGGCGAACGCCGTCAGCGCACGCGCCGGCTCCACGCCCGCGCGCTGGGCACCGACGCCGATGCCATGCAGCAGGATGTTGGCCTTGTCGGGCGTCGCCGCCTGGTCGGCTTGGCGCAGCACGACCTCGAAGCTGTCGCCGGGCGCGATAAACGCATGGCCCGCCTGCAGGTGCACGCCGACCGCGGCGATGGCGAGCAGCCGGTCGTGCGCGGCATCGAGTCCGCTGGCCTCGACGTCGAGCACGACCCAGCGCGCATCATCCCAACCCGCGGCCGGACCGCTCCTTGTTGCAAGCCACCGGCTCCACCACGACATGGCCTCGGGACGCCCTTCAGCGCGCGTAGTCGAGCTCGATGCGCTGCTGCAGCTGCTTGGCCACTCGCAGCGTCTCGCGCAGCAGCTTGCGGTCCAGGTCGTTCAGGCTCGCCAGCTCGACCTGATTGGCATTGGGCCCGTCGGCCGCCACGGCGGTCTCCTGCTGCCGCTGCAGCTGCACGCGCAGCCGCAGCATCTGCAGGAACTCGAACGCCGCCACCCAGGCCTCCCCTTCCTGGCTGTCGACGCCGAGCGCCCTCGCGGCCTCGCTGAGCCTGTCGCGCGTGCTCAGGTACGGTAGACCCTTGGCCAGTGCGTAAAGGCGCGCCGCATCGACGAACAGCGCCGTGCCGCGCAGCTTGAGGTCGACCATCGCCCGACCGTCGACCTCGTCGGTGTCGATCGCGCCGCGCCAGGTCAGCGGCGCGCGGCTGCGCAGCGCGTTGTCGGCCATCTGCTTGATGAAGCGCGGCACGCGGGCGGGCGCCACCGCCAGCATGTCGCGCAAGGGCTGCGCCAGCTCAGTGCGACCGGCCAGCGCGCGCAGATCGAAATAGATGCTGGCATTGAGCAGATCCTCCGGCGCGCCGTGCTCGATCCACTGGGCAAAACGGTCCTGCCACTCGGCCGCCGTCAGGCAGCAGGCCGGATTGCTGGCCATCACGTTGCCCTGGCACAGCGGATAGCCGCACGCATCCAGCGATTCGTTGACGGCGCGGGCGAACGTCAGCCAGCGCGGCCGATCGGCATCGGGTGAGTCACTGACGAAGATGAGCCCGTTGTCCTGATCGGTGGCCACGGTCTGTTCGCCACGGCCTTCGGAGCCGAACGCGAGCCAGCACATGCGCTGCAATTCCACGCCGTGTTCGCGCGCCTGCATCTGCACGAGCGCATCGGTGAGCACGTCGTTCAGGTGGCTGATCAGCTCGGTGAGCTGGCGCGCCTGCACGCCCTGGCCGAGCAGATTGCGTGCGAAACGCCGGATGTCCACCGCGACGCGCTGGAACTCGAGCAGCGTGCGCGCGGCTCGGATGCGCGTGGACAGCTGCTTGAGCGACAGGCGTTGCAGCGCGAACAGGTCGCGCTCGGAGACGATGTTGACCACCCGGCCGCCCTCGCACACCGGCACGTGCCGCACGCCGTGGCGCGACATCGTCAAGGCGGCGTCCTGCAGCGTGTGTTCGGTCGTCAGCGTGTGCAGTGGCCGGCTCATCACGCGACCGATCGGCGTGTCGAGCGCCACCTGCGGCAGCGTGACGCGGCCCAGGATGTCGTGTCGCGTCAGGATGCCCTGCGGCGCGCCGTCGGCGGCGAGCACCAGCATCGAGCCGACGCGGCGCTCGTGCATCTGCGTCAGCGCCAGCCGCAGCGGGGTGTCGGCGGCGCAGGCCAGCGGCTCCTTGCGCGGCAGCGTGCCCAGGCGCGCCTCGAGCGATTGCTCGGCCAGCGTCTGCGACGCGTAGGACGCCTGCATCGCGCGCTGCGCCAGGCCGAAGAAATGCATCGCGCGCCGGTTCAGGAAGTCGGCGAACGGCGCGCTGTCGCGGGCCAGCGCCTGCACCTCGGCGGCCGGCAGCAGCAGGCAGAACGTGTCCTCGTGCGCCGTGTAGGTGGAGGTGACGGGCCGATGCCCGAGCACCGAGCCGACCGGGAACAGATCACCCGGCTCGTACTGCAGCCCGCCGGACATCTCGGCGATGCCACGCCGACCGGTGATGGCGCCCTGGCGCACGAGGTACAGGTCCGATACGGGTCCCATCGCCGGATCGAGCACCACCTCGTCGGGCGCAAAGTAGGCCTGCCGAGCCGCGGTGACGAACCGGTCGACGTGCGCGGGCGACATTTCGGCAAACGGGGGATGGCGCGTCAGCTCGGCGCGCAGGTTGGCCAGCAGGCTGGGAGAGGGCGAGAGCGGTGCGGTCATAGCCGTGCGGATCAGGCTTCAATCTTAGGGCGACCCGTGCGCACCGACGGCTGCTCGTCGATTGCGCCGCATCAAGCCAACCACCCGGGGCAAACGAAAAGGCCGCGCCCCTTGCGGGGCGCGGCCGGTCACTCGGGGGCTTTTGCGTCAGCCCGTGCGCTCGGTGCGCAACCTCAGGCCTTGGCGGGCCTCAGGTTCGGATAGCGCACGTGCTCCACCAGCTCCTGCGTCTCGCGCTTCGGCGCGGGCGTGAGCAGGCTCACGATGATGATCACCGCGAAGCCCAGCGGCACGCCGAACAGTCCGGCCGAGATCGGCTGGATGTCCCACCACAGCTGGACAGGCTTCGTCACGCCGAACAGGCCGCGCAGCCAGGGCTGAGTGGTGACCATGTAGTAGAACGTGGTGCCCAGACCGATGATCATGCCCAGTGTGGCGCCCCACTTGTTGGCGCGCTTCCAGAACACGCCGAGCACCAGTGCCGGGAAGAACGCCGCCGCGGCGAACGAGAACGCTGCCGATACCAGGAACAGGATGTCCGCCGGCTTCTGCGATGCCACGTAGGCTGCGCACAAGGCCACCACCAGCAGCAGCGCCTTGGAGATCGCCACCCGGCGCGCGGTGGACGCGTTCGGGTCGATCATCTTGTAGTACAGGTCGTGGCTGAGCGCGTTGGCGATCGTCAGCAGCAGGCCGTCGGCGGTGGACAGCGCCGCCGCCAGGCCACCGGCCGCCACCATGCCCGAGATCACGTACGGCAGGCCACCGATCTCCGGCGTCGCTAGCACGATGATGTCGCCGCCGATCTTCATCTCGCCGAGCTGGAAGATGCCGTCCTTGTTGATGTCGACTACCGACAGCAGGCCCGGATCGACCCTGGACCAACTGGTGATCCAACGTGGCAACTGGTCGAACGGCGTGCCGACCAGCACGTTGAGCACCTCGAACTTCACCAGCACCGCCAGCGCAGGCGCCGAGAAGTAAAGCAGGAAGATGAAGAACAGGCTCCAGGTCACCGATTCACGTGCCTCCTTCACCGACGGCGTTGTGTAGTAGCGCATCAGGATGTGCGGCAACGCGGCCGTGCCGATCATCAGGCAGAAGATCAGCGCCAGGAAGTTGCGCCGCGACACGTCGTAGGCCTTCTGCGCCGCCGCATCGCCGTTGGGGTCGCCGGCGAATATCTGCGCATGGTTGGGCATGCCGGCCAACGGTACCGCCCGGGAGGCATTGGCTGCCTTGGCCGCCGTCCACGCCTTCTTGGCATCCTCGGCGTTCTTCGGCACCGCGGCCAGCGCCTTCTCGGCGTCCTGGATCTCCTTGACCGGTCCGTTGGCGGCCTTCAGGTCGGCCAGCTTCTTGTCGGCTGCGGAGCGATCGGCCTCGAGCGAGGCGACCGGGTCCTTCAGCTTGGCGTCGAAGCCATCGGCCGCCGCCTTGAACGCTGCAATGACCTCCTTTTCCTTCGGGTCCTCGCGCAGCTGCTTCTCCTTGGCGGTGATCTTCTCGAGCTGGTAGCCGTAGATCACATGCGGAATCGGGATGCTGGTCTGCTTGACCGACAGCCAGATCAGCGGCGTCAGGTAGGCGATGATCAGGATGATGTATTGCGCCACCTGCGTCCACGTGACGGCACGCATGCCGCCGAGGAACGAGCAGACCAGAATGCCGCCCAGACCGACGAAGATGCCGATCTCGAAGGCCAGGCCCGACAGGCGCGTCGTGATCAAGCCCACACCGTAGATCTGCGCCACCACGTAGGTGAACGAGCACAGGATCGCGGCCAGGATGCCGATGAAGCGCGGCAGGTTACCCTCGTAGCG
>Ga0075356_1000130_pt1 | contig 14154 bp, 15 predicted proteins | sample WestPond_Cattail_FD_120073 | JGI IMG/M metagenome (GOLD analysis project Ga0075356, IMG submission 120073) | Natural and restored wetland microbial communities from the San Francisco Bay, California, USA, that impact long-term carbon... | ecosystem: Environmental > Terrestrial > Soil > Wetlands ... | reverse complement strand
GCCACCGGGCGCCGCACCGCGACCGGCGTGTTGGTGGTGATGACGCCGCGTGCGGCCAGCGCCGGCACGTCGACCGAGTCGTACCCCACTCCGTGGCGGCTGACGATGCGCACGCGCCGGTCGACGCGCGCCACCGCGTCGGCGCCGACCCGCGGTGAATTCACGTACAGGCCGTCGTAGCGCGCCATCACGTCGGGCGTGATGGCCTCGAGCGTCTCGGGCAGGAATTCCCACTCGATGCGCGGGTCGTCGTCCAGCAGCGCCAGCGGGCCGCGGCCGAACGACGGCTCGCCGCTGGGTGTGAGCAGGTCGCGCGTCAGGCCGACACGAAAGCGCGGTTGCCCGGCGGCTGCGCTCATCGGCCGCCGCCCGCCTCGATCTGGCCGACCATGCCTTTCAATGCGGCCTCGAGCAGGCCGGTGTCGGTGCCGCCGGCGATCATGGTGTAGCCCATCTCTTGCGCGCGCGCGATCCACGCCGCGTCGGTGGCCATGAAGCCGGCCGCCTTGCCGTGGCGGCGCGCGACTTCGGCAACCCGGCGCATCGCGGCGTCGAAGCGCGGGTCGTCGAAACGACCGGGGATGCCCATGAAGTTGGACAGGTCGAAGTGGCCGACCCACAGCACGTCGACGCCGTCGACCGCCGCGATGCCCTCCACCTGCTCGAGCCCACGCTCGGTCTCGATCTGCGCGATCACGAGCGTGCGCTCGTGGTAGCGCGCGATCTTGTCGCCGACATTGCCGCCGAGGTAGTCGCACTGCGCAAATCCAAATGCCGCGCCGCGGCGGCCGACCGGCGGATAGCGGCAAGCCTGCACGATGGACTTCGCCTGCTCGACCGACTCGACCATCGGGATCATCACGCCGCGCGCGCCGAGGTCGAGTGCACGCGCCAGGTAGGTGTACTCGCCGCGCGGCACGCGCACCATCGGCTCGATCGGCAGCCCGCGGCAGCTGGCGAACAGCCACTTGAGCGTCTCGAAGCCGAGCCCCGTGTGCTCCATGTCGTACAGCACGAAGCGGCAGCCGGCATTGGCCAGGATCGCCGATATGCCCGGCGAGAAGAATTCGAAGACCATCGCGCCGGCCACCGGCCGGCCCGCCAGCACGTCGGGCTTGATCGCGTTCGGTTTCATCGTGGCCTCGCCCTCATGGCGGCGGTTCGACAGGCGGCGATTCTGCGCCGCCCGGCCCGTACGCCGGGACAGGGTATGCCAGACCCGTGCGCCCCCCCGTGGGCAGCGAAAGTCTGGATGCCGGACGGCCGGCGATTGACCCATCATGCGGACAACCTGACTGCGTCGCCGGAAATCCTCCATGACCACGCTGATCTACACCCACGACGACTGCTTCGCCCATGAGCCCGGCGAGCACCACCCCGAGTCGCCACAGCGCCTGAGGGCCGTGCTCGACGCGCTGCGCGGGCTCGACTTTGCCGCTGCCCAGTGGCGCGAGGCGCCGCTCGGCAGCGTGGAGCAGGTGCTGCTGGTGCACGACGAGAGCTACGTGGACAACGTCCGCGACGTGATCCCGCGGCGCGGCACCTACGCGCTCGACGCCGGCGACACGGTGATGTCGCCCGGCACCTGGAACGCGGTGATGCGCTGCGTGGGCGCCGCCTGCGACGCGGTGGACGAGGTGGTGGCCGGCCGCGCGCACAACGCGTTCTGCGCCACACGGCCTTGCGGCCACCACGCCGAGGCCGACCGCGCGATGGGCTTCTGCGTCTTCAACCAGGCCGCCATCGCGGCGCTGCACGCGCGCACCGCGCACGCCCTCAAGCGCGTGGCCGTGGTCGACTTCGACGTGCACCACGGCAACGGCACGCAGCACTCGTTCTGGCACGACCCGGACCTGTTCTACGGCTCGTGCCACCAGTACCCGTTCTACCCCGGCACCGGCAGCACCCAGGAGCGCGGCGTGGCGGGCAACATCGTCAACGTGCCGCTGCCGCGCAACTCCGGCTCCACGGTGTTTCGCGAGCGCATGAGCGCCGAGTTGCTGCCCGCGCTGCGGCGCTTTGCGCCGGACCTGTTGATCATCTCGGCCGGCTTCGATGCACACGAACTCGACCCGCTGGGCAGCCTGGCTTTCACCGACGACGACTACCACTGGATCACGCGCGAGCTGATGGCCACCGCCGATGCAAGCGCCCGGGGCCGCGTGGTGTCAGTGCTCGAGGGTGGCTACAGCCTGCAGGCGCTGGGCTCGGCGTCGGCGGCGCATGTGCGGGCATTGATGCAGGCCTGATCGCGCCGCGCACGCGATCCCGTTGCAGACCTGGCGCGCAGCCGCGGCGCCGCTCAGCGGCTGCGATCGGCCAACAGCATGTCCTGCAACCACCGCGCCGACTCGCAGCGCTGGGCAGTCTGGTTGCGCAAGCCGATCGCAACCCGGCCTGTCCACCAGATCATGCGGCCGGTCCCCGGCAACGCCACCGGACCGACGTAACCCGACGGAATCGCCACGGGCAAGACGGTGTCGAGCCGGCCGAGGCTGTGGCCGGGGCGAGACGAACGGCTGGCAGTTGAAGCGGTCATTGCGAACTCCAGACAAGCGACGGCACGCGCGGCGTGATGCTGCCCATCCGGACAGCAGCGCGTGCTCCCTGAGTTGCCAGACCCGACGCAGCGGTTCAAGGCGCGGCGCCTCGCCGAGCCGGGAGCGATTCTTGCCACTCGACGTTCCGGTGCCGCACTGCGGCGGCTCATCGGGGAACGAATGGAACTGGAGCGCATCGCGATCGAAGGCACGGTGGATTGCCGCAACCCCGCAGGCCAGCACCTGACGGTGCTGCAATGGCGGCGACAAGTCGCCGAGCGGGCCGCGGCGTCACCGGCACGCTGGCACTCCAAAGGGCCGGCGATCTTCACGCTCTACGACGCGTCGGCCGTGATCCAGGTCAGCGGGTCGGCGCTCCAGGTCGTCGCGACGGGCATGCGGCTCGATGTGATGAACCAGGGCGAGTTCGTCGGCCCGTGCGCCGCAGCCGGCATGCCGGCGCCTCGCGACACGCAGGTCGCCGCCTAGCGGCCCGGCAGGCCATGGCAACCCGGCGTGCGCGGTCGAGGCCATCGCCCGATGCGACGCCCATCGGTCGCGTCGGGGTCGCGAGCCTGGCGTGGCTCGTCGCCCTGGTGCCGCCGATCGCGGTTGCGCAGGACGCACGGACCACGACGCCGCAGCAAGGGGTGAGCCCAACGCAGTTCGGCGCCCGGTGCGATGGCACCACCGACGATGCGGCCGCCATCACCGCCGCCATCGCGAGCGCGAAGACCAAGGGGCTGCCGGTGCTGCTGCCGGCCGCCACATGCGCCTACGGGGCGGTGCTGACGCTGGATGGCGTGGCGTTGGTCGGTCGTGGCGACGCATCGATGCTGTGGGCGCTGGACCCTTCGCGCGAGGCCATCTTCCTGCGCGGATCCGGTGCGCAGGTGCGCAACCTCAAGCTCGCCGGTGTCAAGCCCGCCAGGCGCGCGGCACCCTGGGAGGGTGCGCGCATCGTGGCGTTCGGCGCCAGCAACTTCGTCGTCGACAACGTGACGATCGATGGCGCGACCGCGACCGGCATCCAGACCGCGCGCGGTGCGACCGAAGGCATGATCTCGAACAACCGCATCAGCAACACGCTGGCCGACGGCATCCATATCACCGGCCGAGCGAGCTACATCACGATCGTCGGCAACGTCATCGATGGCACCGGCGATGACGGCATCGCCGTGGTCAGCTACCAGGGCGACAACGGCCCGACGCACCACATCACCGCCGCGCGCAACACGGTCAGCAACAACCGCGGCGGCCGCGGCATGAGTGTGGTCGGTGGGTCGGACGTGCTGTACGAGAACAACCGCATCAGCAACAGCGGTCGTTATGCCTGCCTGTACCTCGCGCAGGAAGACGCCTGGAAGACGCTGCCGATCCACAACGTGATTGCGCGCAACAACACGCTGCGCAATTGCGGCAGCCCATCGACCGGTCATGCGGCAGTGATGCTGTTCTCGAACTCCGGCACCAACGCCGGCGTGCAGATCCTCCGCAACGACATCGCGCAGAGCGGGCAACGCGGCATCCGGGCGTTCGGGCAGAACGCCGACGTCACGATCGACGGCAACCGCGTCAGCGGGGCGGAGCAGGCGCTCCAGCTTCCGTCGGATATGAGGGCCACGCCCTACTCGGCCGGCAGGGTCGGCGCCGACTAAGCCAGGCCCGCGCACGGCGCGTCGAGCACTTCGCAGACACGCGGGACCGCTTCTAGCGATTCAATGCCCGGTCGATTCCGCGGAATGCGGATTGCCGAGAGCTTGTCTCGCTAGTACATCCGAAAGATGCGTGATGAAGGCACTTTGCTGGCACGGCAGGAACGATATCCGCTACGACACCGTCCCCGATCCGACTATCCAGGACCCGCGCGACGCGATCATCAAGATGAGCTGCTGCGCGATCTGCGGCTCCGACCTGCACCTGTTCGACGGCTTCATGCCCGGCATGGAAAAGGGCGACGTGATGGGCCACGAGTTCATGGGTGAGGTGGTCGAGGTCGGCTCGGGCAACCACAAGCTGCGCGTCGGCGACCGCGTCGTCGTGCCGTTCACCATCTGCTGCGGCGAGTGCGAGCAGTGCAGGCGCGGCAACTTCTCGGTCTGCGAGCGCAGCAACCGCAACAAGGCGCTCGCCGACAAGGTGTTCGGCCACACCACGGCTGGGCTGTTCGGCTACACGCATCTGACCGGGGGCTATGCCGGCGGGCAGGCGGAGTACGTGCGAGTGCCCTTCGCCGACGTGGCACCGGTCAAGGTGCCCGACAGCCTGACCGACGAGCAGGTGCTGTTCCTCGGCGACATCTTCCCCACCGGCTGGCAGGCGGCGGTGCAGTGCGACATCGAACGCAGCGACACCGTGGCCGTCTGGGGCGCCGGCCCGGTGGGCCAGTTCGCGGCGCGCAGTGCGGTGCTGCTCGGCGCCAAGCAGGTCGTGGTGATCGACCACCTGCCCGACCGCCTGAGCATGGCCAAGGCCTGCGGTGCGCTGACGATCAACTTCGACACCGAGAGCGTGGTCGAGCGCCTGAACGAGCTCACCGGCGGCAAGGGCCCTGAGAAATGCATCGACGCGGTCGGCATGGAGTCGCATGTGGGCGCCACCTTCGACACCTTCTACGACCGCGCCAAGCAGGCCGTGATGGCCGAGAGCGACCGGCCGCACGTGCTGCGCGAGATGATCTACGTGTGCCGCCCGGCGGGCGTGCTGTCGATCCCTGGCGTCTACGGCGGCCTGGTCGACAAGATCCCGTTCGGCGCGCTGATGAACAAGGGACTCACGGTGCGCACCGGCCAGACCCACGTGAACCGGTGGACCGATGACCTGCTGCGGCGGATCGAGCAGGGCCAGATCGACCCTTCGTTCGTCATCACGCACACCGAGTCGCTCGCCAACGGGCCGCAGATGTACGAGACCTTTCGCGACAAGCAGGACGGCTGCATCAAGGTCGTCCTCAAGCCCTGACAGGAGCCCCCGAATGACCAATCCCGAACTGACCGGCCAGCCGTCCGCGTTCGACCGCAAGGCGCACGCGCTGCTGCGGGCCACGCAGTCGCCCTCGCGCACCCACCGCAGCGCGAGCCGCAAGCTGGCGCGCGGGCTGGGCTGGCTCGGCATTGGCATCGGCCTGGTTGAGCTGCTGGCCGCGCGTCGGCTCGGCCGGCTGGTCGGCCCGCGCGGACGCGAGGCGCTGCTGCAGGCCTGCGGCGTGCGCGAGATCGTCAGCGGCATGGGCATCCTCGCCTCGCAGCGCCCGGCCACGACCAGCGGCTGGATGTGGTCGCGCGTGGCGGGCGACGCGCTGGACCTGGCGATTCTCGGCGCGGCCGCGGCGGCGCCGTCGCGCGGCGGCCACCCGCTCGCCGCCATGGTGGCCGTGGCCAAGGTGGCCGCGGTCGATGTCGGCTGCGCCCGCGCGTTGAGAGCCCAGGCACACGCGGCGCGGCAGACCATCGACTACGGCGACCGCAGCGGCTTCGGGCAGGCCGTCGAGTCGATGCGCGAGCCGGCGGCGGTGCCGACCCTCAGCCAGCCGTTCGAGCAGCCCGCATCGCGCACGGCGGCCGACCCGGCACCCTGAGTGCCGCAATGGCAATGCCCGACGCGCCGGTCGCGGATGCGCAGGCCGCCCCCGGTGCGCGTTCGTTCCCGAGCGCCGCTGGCGTGTTGTTCGGGCTGGGGCTCGGCGGCTTCTTCGACGGCATCGTGCTGCATCAGATCCTGCAGTGGCACCACATGCTCACCAGTGCCGGCTATGGAGCCGACACCGTGCACGACCTGCAGATCAATACCTTGTGGGACGGCGTCTTCCACGCCAGCACCTACCTTCTCGTGGTGGCGGGCTTGGTGGTGCTGTGGCGCCACGCCCACCGGCAGCACCTGGGGTGGTCGACCCGGCTGCTGGCCGGCACGCTGTTGATCGGCTTCGGCGCGTTCAACGTGGTGGAGGGCTTGATCGACCATCACCTGCTGGGCCTGCATCACGTCAACGAGACGGCACCGCGTGAGCAGTGGATCTACTGGGACCTCGGCTTCCTGCTCTGGGGCGGGCTGATGTGGGCGGGCGGGTGGCTGCTCAAGCGCCGCGGCGAGCGCCTGGGCTCGCCTGCAGCCGGATGAGGATTGCCGCAAGTCCTGCGGCCAGGTGCAAATTCGCATTGCGCACGCGCCTCGCGATCGAGGCCGCCGCCGCTGCGCGACCGAGCCGGCGCGGGCCGGATTGTGGATTGCCCACGATACGCATCGCCGATCGCTGGTCAGCCGGCACCGAGCCGGCACCGAGCCGGCGCTGGCGGCCGAGTTGCTGAGTGCTGAAGGCGGCCTGACGGCCGCGCGGCGCCGTGGCGGCGGCGGCCCGGGTGCTCATGGCAGATCGTCCGCGTCACCGCGGCTGCCGTTGCTCCGGCCGCACACGAACGGCCAGCAGGACCTCTGCGGCGTCGGCGTCGACCGCGCGGCCGGCCGCGTCGACGAGCGGCTGCTCGAAGTCGTTCCAGCCGCGCACGCCTGTCCTGAGCGAGAACACCCGGACATAACCCATCTCCTGCATGACATCGGCCGCGAGAAGCGACCGACTACCCGATCGGCAGACCACCACGATCAATCTCGAGCGCGCACCTGCCACCGCCGGCACCGTATCGTCGTAGTCCCAGTCGCACGCGGCCTCGAGCACGCCACGCGGCACGTTGATGGACCCCGGAATGTGCGCCTGCTCGAACTCGGCGGGCTCCCGGACATCCAGCACCGTCGGTGGTTCGGCGCCGCCTAGGCTGGTGGCCAGATCCCAGGGCATCCATTCGCGCACCCGACGCTGCGCCGCGGCCAGCAGGTCGGCGTAGCGCTTCATGCGGCGCCCTCGTCGCTCGAGCGCTCTTGCCGAACGCAGTGTTGCGGCGTTGTCGGGCTGCCGTGGAACAGCGCGGTGAAGCCACGTTCGTCCGGTGCATCGACCACCGCTCCGGCAGCCCGCAGCGTCGCGACGATCTCCGAATGACCCAACCGCGGGGCGAGCATGAGCGGCGTCACACCACCAGGTCCGGTGGCGTCCACCGTCTGGTGCGTCGCCAGGCGAGCCACGGCCTCGGCATCGCCGGCCTGGATTGCGTCAATGATCGCGTCGCCGATGGGTATCTCACCGTGTGTGATCTTCATGACATTGTGCCAACGGCCGGCAATACGGCGCGCGACCCGCGCGGGAGCCCGAGGGACGAAAGAGACCTGCACCCGTGCCGACGCGGAAGGTCGACAGGAAGACGAAGGGGCCACCTCTCGGTGACCCCTTGTCAGAACTGGCGCGGCTGGCAGGATTCGAACCCACGACCCCTTGGTTCGTAGCCAAGTACTCTATCCAACTGAGCTACAGCCGCGAAGCGCGGCAGTATAACAGGCGGCCCGCTCAGTCGACCGCTGCGGCGGCCTGCTCGCACTCGTGGGCACGCGCCTCGTCGCCGGCCTCGCGCGCCGTCGCCGCCAGCGTGCGCCAGGCGCGGCGCCGCGCACTCGGCTCGAGCCCGCGGTCGGCGGCGGCGATCTCCAGCGGGCGGCGCGCCTTGCCCATCAGACCCCTTGCGGCAAAGGTGGAGCCCACCGCCACCTGCACCGCCGCCTCATGCGGATAGGTCTGCTGCGCGGCCTCGAGCGACGGAACCCAGTCGACGCCGATGCCCTCTGCCGCGGCGGTGAGCGCAAGTGCCACCTGCGCGCGCTGCTCGGCTGTGAGTTCGCGCAGGCGATCCCACAGCGGGCGCAGCCACTGGCGGGCATCGTCGGCGGCGTCGAACGCGACCGCACGGCGGGCGGCGCGGGCGACCACGTAGGCATCCTCGCGGTCGGCGTCGTCGAGTGCGGCGTAGGCGCGGCGCAGCTGGTCGGTGTCGTGCGCCTCGTCGATCAGCTGGATCGCCAGCGAGCGCAGCAGCCCCTGAGCCGCCTCGGGCGAGAAGGCCTGGTGCTTGGCCAGCAGCCGCGCGGTGGCGAGCGCCTCGGTCGGGTGGCGCGACAGCCGCGCCGCGCGCAGCTTGAGCCGCAGCGCCTGCGTGCGCCGCGCGACGCCGGGCGCCAACTCGGCCAGCAGCGACGACGCACGCGGCGCGTCGCCGTCGTCGAGCGCCCATTCGGCGCCGAGCAGGCGCGCGCCCTCGTCGACCGCACGGCTGGGCGGGGTGCGGCGCTCGGCCTTCAGCGCCTGGCGCAGCAGATGGTCGCGGCGGGTGCGGTCCTGCAGCCGGTGCAGGCTGCGCGCGGCCAGCAGGTGGGCCAGGATGCGCAGCTCGCGGTCGCCCGCCAGCTCGTCGGTGCCGGCCTGGATGGCGAGCGCGCGTTGCGCAGCCTTGTGCGCGCGGTTGTAGCGGCCGGCGAAATGCTCGATCATCGACTCGCGCAGCGCCGCATGCATCGCGCGCTCGCGCTTCAGCGTGCGCCAGGCCTTGGCACGCGTGGGCAGCGTGATCAGGCTGTCGAGCGTCTGGATCACGAACACCATTGCGAACGCCACCACCAGCGCGCCGATCAAGAAGAGGTTGAGCGAGACGTCGAGCCGCGAGCTGCCGTAGTAGAACGACACCAGCCCGCTGTTGTCGCCCAGCGTCAGCGCGGCCACCACCGCGCCGACGAACAGCAGCACCAGCCAGATGACGCCGCGCATCGGTGTCGGGGCCTCGTCGCTCTCAGCGTCCGGCCAGCACGGCCGCCAGCGCGGCCAGCGTCTCGTCGGGCCGCGGCACGACCACGCCGCGCGCCTGCGCGCCGACCTGGCGCACCAGCTCAGTGGCGTTGATCACACGCTTGCTGCTGCGGTCGAAGTAGCGCTCGAGCTGGCTCTGCACGTCGCGCAGGTCCGACTGCGCGGTGTTGAACTGGCGCGACAGCAGCGCGAGCCGCGCGTTGAGCAGGCGCAGCTTGAGGTTCTCGCGCAGGAAGTACGCATGCTCCGGTGCCAGCAGCATCGCCTCGGGATGGTCGATCGGCGTCACGCGCACCAGGCCGCGCGCCTCCGACCAGATGCGCTCGGTCAACACCTGCCAGCCCTCGGCGATGCGCGCGCGCCAGGTCGGTGGCGTGACAGCGCCAGCGGCCGACGCAGCAGCGGCGGCGGCCGTGGCGGCCGCCCGCGCACGCGCCGCGGCTTCGGCCGACGGCGGCCCGCGCCGCTCGGGCTGCGCCAGCAGCGGCAGTTCGTCGACCAGGCGCACCACGTCGTCGATGCGGATCAGCAGGGCCGCGATGTCGCTGACGGCAACCGCGCGCACACGATCGAGGTCGTGCGCGACCGCGCGGCGCACGCGCTCGACACGAGGCTGTGCGTTGCGCGTCAGCCGTTCTTCGCTCTGTTTCAGAGTGGCCAGCAGCGGCTCGGTACTGCCGGTGATGGCGCTCTGCTGCACGGCCACGCGCAGCGCGGCGTCGATGTCGGCCAGCATGTTCTCGTCGCGCGAACGCGACATCGCCTGGATCAGCTCTTCGAGCTGCGTGCGTTGCAGCGCGTTTTCGGCGATACGTGCCTCCACCAGCGCCACCTTGGCGGCGGCATCGCGCGACACGTCCTGCGCCTGCTTGGCCAGCACGCGCGCCTCGGTGGCCTGCGTGCTGCTCTCCTGCTGGCGACGCACCAGCTCCTGCTCGATCGTCTGCACGCGCTGCCAGGTGTGCCACGCCAGCGCGCTGGCGCCGATGGCCAGGGCCACTGCCACGCCGGTGGCCGTCCAGGCCACGCGCGAATGGTTCGGCGGGCTGCCGGCAGGCGAAGCAGGGGCTGCGGCCGCAGCGCTCTGCGGTGTCGCGGACGATTCGTCGGGGGTCACGGTCGCAGCGATCAGCGTCGCTGGGCAGGCGGTGGCGGCGATTGTAACGAGCGCGCCACCTCGGCCACGACGGCGGCGACGGCATCGACGGTCGGTGCGCAGCTGCGCGCCTGCCCGAAACCCGCGGCCCGGGCGGCTTGCTCGATGCGCGCATGCGTGGCGATCGCCTGCGCGGCCGACCAGTCGGCAGCCGGCACCAGTTGGCGCAGGTGGTCCACCGCCTGCGAGCTCGACAGCAGCCACAGCCACTGCCGCGGCTGCGCGCGCGCGTCGGCCAGCAGGGCCAGCTCGGCCGGCGCGAGCGTCGGCACCGTGCGGCGATAGGCCGCCACGAAGTCCACGCGAGCGCCGCGTCCGCTCAACTGTTCGGCCAGCCAGTCGCGGCCGTCCTCGCCGCGCACCACCAGCGCCGACTGGCCCGCCCATTCGTGTCTCTTCAGTTGTCGCCACAGCGCCTCGGAATCGAACTGCGCCGCCTGCCGCGGCGGCTCGACGACGCAGGCCGTGGGCACGCCCTGCGCGCGCAGCGCCGCGCTGGTGCCCGGGCCGGTGGCGCCGGCCAGCGTCTGCGCGGGCCACGGCGCGTCGGCAGGCCGGGCGGCGAAGAAGCCTGACACCGCGTTCGCGCTGACGAACATGACGAGCCGCTGCTGCGCCAGCGTGCGCCAGGCCTGGTGCAGCAGCGCCATGTCGGCCGGCGGCGCGATCTGAATCAAGGGCAGCGCGACCGCATCGACGCCGCGGGTCTGCAGGCGCTGTACCCAGTCCTGCGCCTGCTCGCGCGGCCGGGTGACCAGCAACCGCACCGCGCTCACCCCGCGGCCAGATAGGTCGCGGCGCCGAGCTCGCGCAGCCGCTCGGCGGCCTGTTCGCCCAGGCGCGTGGCGGCGTCGGCATCGGCAGGCGTGGCCTGCGCCTGCGCGCGCAGCAGCGGCGCAGCCGGCTGCGTGGCGTGGCCGAGGGCCGCGTCGAGCCGCAGGCTGCCGCCGTGCCATACCGCATGCGCTGCCAGCGGCACGCTGCAGCTGCCGCCCAGCGACCGCGAGACCGCGCGCTCGGCGTGCGCGGCGAGCCAGGCCTCGCGATCGATCAGCGTGGCGAGCGTGGCGCGCAACGACGTGTTCGACTCGCGCACCTCGATGCCGAGCGCGCCCTGGCCCGCTGCCGGCAGCATCTGCTCGACGGCGAAGCGGCTGCGGATGCGCTCGGCCAGTTGCAGGCGCATCAGCCCCGCAGCGGCCAGCACGATCGCGTCGTACTGGCCTTCGTCGAGCTTGCGCAGCCGGGTATCGAGGTTGCCGCGCAGCGGCTCGATGCGCAGGTCGGGCCGCAACGCGAGCAGCTGCACCACGCGGCGCAGGCTCGACGTGCCGACGCAGGCGCCTTGCGGCAGCTCGGCCAGGCTGGCGTAGCGCGGCGAGACGAACGCGTCGCGCGGGTCCTCGCGCTCGAGCACCGCCGCCAGCACGAAGCCGGGCGGCAGGTCCATCGGCACGTCCTTCAGCGAATGCACGGCGAGGTCGGCGCGACCTTCCTCGAGCGCGGTCTCGAGTTCCTTGACGAACAAGCCTTTGCCGCCGACCTTGGACAGCGCACGGTCGAGGATCTGGTCGCCGCGGGTGGTCATGCCGAGCAGTTCGACGGCCAGGCCGCAGCGTTGCTGCAGCATGGCCTGCACATGTTCGGCCTGCCACAGCGCGAGCCGGCTCTCGCGCGTGGCGATGGTGATCGGTCGGGTCATTGGGCGGCGATTATCCGCCGCGGGCGCGGCGCGAGCGGTGACTCAGCCTCAGCGCGAGGTGGTGGCGGGCCGCGCGGCCTTGACCTCGGCGTGCGCCAGCAGCGCCGCGGTCGACTGGCCCGAGCGCTCGATGGCGGCGCGCGTGGCGGCCAGGTCGCCGGCGCGGCGGGCATCGCGCCAGAACGCCAGCTGCTGCTCGACCGCGGCGCAGCCGTGCGGCGCGTCGCCGAGCGCGAGCTTCATCGCCTCGCCGCCGGCGCGCACTTCGTCGCGCAGCGCCTGGCGTGCGTCGTCGGGCCAGCCCAGGCGCGCGCCGATGGCGTGGCCGACCAGCGCATCCTGTGCGTCGCGCGCGGCCCGCGTGATCAGGCGCGCCAGGCGCTCGCACACCTGCGCGCGGTTGGCGTCGCGCACCGCCGCCTCGCTGCAATGGCGCGCGGCGGCGCCGCTGGCCGAGACACCATAGGTGCCGGTCAGCGCCAGCGCCTGCTCGATGACGAGCTGGCGCTGCAGCGGCGGCGTGCCGGCGGGCAGCGACTCGTCGATGCGCGCGGCCACCTGGCTGGCCCGCGTGTCGAAGCGTGTGGCCTGGCTGGCGCGGAACAAGGCCTCGTCGGCCGCGCTCGCGTCGCGCGCGGCCAGCTCGAGCCACGCCGCCGCGTTGTCGGGGTCCAGCGTCGACAGGCGCCGCGGCGACAGGCCGGCGCAGGCCTTGGGCGCACCGAACTGCAGATCGCAGGCCAGCAGCCCGAGTTGCACGGTCCACGGATCGTCGCTGCTGCGCGCGGCTTCGAGCAGCCGGTCGCTCGCCTGCGGCGCCTGCACGTAGGCCGAGTCGGCGTTGGCCTTCATGCGCGCCTCGCAGTCGGCACCGGGCCGGCAATCGGCGATCGGCGTGCGGTCGGTCTGCTCGCGCTTGCGCGCGACCTCCAGCAGCCACGCCACCGACGACGAGGCTGCGTCGCCGCGCGTGGCCAGCGCGTCGATCGCGCGCTGGGTGGCCGACTGCCGCTGCTGCGCCAGCTGGGCCTCGGCATCCGCGTCAGTCGTGGTGGTGGTGCCGTCGACGCCGCACAGCGCCCCGTCGCCGGGCCTTCGGGATGCGGCCGGTGCGGCCGGCGTGGCGATCGCGGGCTCGGTGCGCGTGGCGGGGCGTGTCCGTTCGGTGACGAACACCGGCTCCGGCAAGGCCGGCGCCGACGCGGCGAGCACCGCCACAGGCGTCGTCACGGTGGCCTCACGGATGTCGAACCACATCCACATCGCCACACCCCACAGAGCCAACGCGATCAACCAGGCGGCGCGCAGCGCCAGCCAATTGGCCTCAGGACGCATGCGGCAGGCGCGCGGCGATGGCGTCGCGCACCGAGGACAACTGCCGCCGCGACACCGACAGCCACTCGCCGTTGTGCAGCTGCACGGCCCAGCCGAGCGGCTCTTCCTCGGACGCGTGGCGTTCGAGCGCACGCACGGCGCGCAGCGCGACCAGCGCGTTACGGTGGATGCGGATGAAATCGGGCCGCAGGCGCTGCTCCAGGTCGCCGAGCGGCTCGTCGAGCACCCACTCGCCCTCGGCGGTGCGCAGCGTCACGTATTTCAGCTCGGCCTTCAGGTACAGCACCTCGGCCACCGGCACGCGCTGCACGCGACCGCGGTCGCTCACCACCAGCACCGGCTCGCCGGCGTCGCCGCGCTCCAGCGGCGGCGGTTGGCGCGAGCGCGCCACGCGCTGCAGCGCCGCCTGCAGCCGCTCGCGGCGCACGGGCTTGGTGAGGTAATCGGTCGCCTCGAGCTCGAAGGCGCGCAGCGCATGCTCGCCATGCGCGGTGACGAACACCACCGCCGGCGGCTTGCTCTGCTGCTGCAGCTCCTCGGCCAGGTTGAGGCCGTCCATGCCGGGCATCGCCACGTCGAGCAGCACCACGTCGCAGCGGTTGTCGCGCAGCCACTGCAGCGCGCTCGGCCCGTCGGCCGCCTCGGCGGTGACGCTGCAGCGCGGCTCGTCGCAGCCCTGCACCAGCGAGCGCAGCCGCGTGCGCGCGAACAGCTCGTCGTCGACGATCATGACCTCAAGAGG
>Ga0075356_1000127_pt1 | contig 14539 bp, 9 predicted proteins | sample WestPond_Cattail_FD_120073 | JGI IMG/M metagenome (GOLD analysis project Ga0075356, IMG submission 120073) | Natural and restored wetland microbial communities from the San Francisco Bay, California, USA, that impact long-term carbon... | ecosystem: Environmental > Terrestrial > Soil > Wetlands ... | reverse complement strand
GATAGATGTTCTCGCCCCCGCTGATGATCATGTTGCTTTTGCGGTCGACCAGGTGGATGAACCCGTCGGCGTCGCGCCGCGCCATGTCGCCGACCGAGCACCAGGCTCCGGAGAAGGAATCGCGGGTTCCCCGCGATCCTTCACGTCCTCGGGGGGCGGGCTCGGCAGGGCCGAGCCCTGGTGGCCACCAGAACGCCTCGGCGGTCTTCTCCGGGTTCTTCCAGTAGCCGCTGAACACGTAGGCGGTGCGCGAGTAGAGCTCGCCGACCTCGCCGTCGGGCACTTCGCGGCCGTCGCCATCGAGCAGCTTGATCGCGCCCGAGCCGCTCCACTCGCGGCCCACCGAGCCGAGCCGGGCGATCTGCTCGTCGGGCCGCAGCACCGTCACCCAGCCGGCCTCGGTGGAGCCGTACAGCTCGAACAGGCGGCCATTCGGAAACAGCTGAAGGATCGCCAGCTTGGTGTCCTTGCGCGCCGGGGCCGACGAGATCAGCAGCTTGCCGACGGCACGCACGTCGTGCTGCGCCTTCACCGTGTCGGGCAGGCTCAGCATCATGATGTAGTGCGTCGGCACCAGCGACGTGAACGTCACGTGCTCGCGCGCCAGCGTGGCCAGCAACGCCTCGGGGTCGAAGCTCTTGCGGTCGTCGACGACGATGGTGGCGCCCAGCATCGCAAAGGTGACGCCGAAGTACAGCGAGTTGGCATGGCACAGCGGCATCACCAGCAGCCCGGTGTCGTCGCGGCCGAGACCGAACTCGAGCGCGGTGGCCAGCGCAATGAGCGCATTGCCCTCGTGGCTGCGCATGGCGCCCTTGGGCCGCCCGGTGGTGCCCGAGGTGTACATCAGCGCGAACAGGTCCTCGGGCTTCACCGCGACCGCCGGCGCCTCGGGCGACGCGGCGGCAATCAGCGCCTCGTAGCCCTGCCAGCCGGGCACCGCGGTGCTGCCGGCGCCGAACAGCACGTAGCGCGCGGCGTCGATCGGCAGCTCGGGGCGGATGCGATCGACCAGCGGCCGCAGATCGTCCTGCACGATGAAGGCGCGCGCCTCGCTGTGCTGCACGATGTAGACGACCTCGGGGCCGACCAGGCGAAAGTTGATCGGCACCGCGACCAGCCCGGCGCGCGCCAGCGCGGTATAGATCTCGAGCCACTCGATCGCGTTGTAGGCCAGCAGCGCCACGCGGTCGCCCGGTTGCAGGCCGAGGCCGAGCAGCGCCTGCGCCAGCCGGCTCGCGCGCGCGTCCCACTCGGCGAAGGTGAGCGCGCGCCGCGAGTCGCGCACGCCGATCTTGCGCGGCTGCGTGCGCGCGTGCGCAGCCACCGAGTCTGAAAGGCTCAACAGCTGACTCATGCGCTCCTTCAAGCGCACACCGCGGATCCGGCTCTAGCTCCTGCACCACATCGCTGACGCGATATGAGCCTTCGCTGAAGCGCAGGCGCTTTGCCGGTTCGCCGCAGTGGCCGCCTTGGGGAGGACGCGGCCGCCGGGCCGCTACGGGGGTGGTTCATTGCCGCCTTGCCTGCTCGGCTTCGTCCCAGGCGGTCAGCGCCTGCCGGTCGGGCACCCAGCCCAGGCCCTTGCCGGCGTCGGAGCTCAACGCGTCCTGCGTCACCACTACGTCGATCAGCGCCGGCGCCTTGGCCAAAGCCTCCTCGATCGCGCCTTTCAGCCGCGCCGGGTCGGTCACGCGCTCGGCGTGCAGGCCGAAGGCGCGTGCCATCGCCGCGTAGTCGCTCCACGCCAGCGTGGTGCCGACGACGCGGCCGCCGTAGTTCATCTCCTGATCGAGGCGCTCGATGTTCCAGGCCGCGTTGTTGGAGACGATGAACACGCATTGGGCGCCGTGGCGCTTGGCGCTGTCGATCTCCATGGCGTTGATGCCGAACGCGCCGTCGCCGGTGATCGCCACCACCTGCCGCCCCGGGTGCAGCAGCGAAGCGGCCACCGCGTACGGCGTGCCCACGCCCAGGCAGCCGAAGGCGCCGGCATCGAGATAGTGGCGCGTCTCCAGCCCCATGCGCGCAAAGCTCAGCAGGTCGCCGCCGTCGGCGATGGTGATGGCGTCGGGCTTGAGCACCTGGCGCAGCGCGCCGAAGATGCGGTTCGGGTGCATGTGGCCGTCGCGACCGGGCTCGGTGCGGCCCAGGCCCTCGGCGTAACGCGTGGAGCGCTTGACGTGCTCTTCGCGCAGCGCCTTCGTCCACGCGCTGTCGAGCGTGGCCGAGGGCTTGCTCACGGCGTCGGACAGTGCCTGCAGCGCGAGCGCCGCATCGGCCAGGATCTCGACCTCGCCGCGGCGGTTGTCGCGCAGCTCGTCGGCATGGTCGGCGATGCGCAGGAAGGTCGCCGTCTTGAACACCGCGGGCGAGCCATAGGCCATCTGGTAGTCGAGCTTGCGGCCGACCACCAGCACGCAGTCGGCCTCCTGCATCGCGCGCGCGCGCACCGCGCCCACCACCGACGCATGCGCCGCGTCGACCAGGCCGCGGCTTTCCTGCGTGTCGAGGTACAGCGCGCCGCTGGCGTCGAGCAGCCGCGTCAGTGCCGCGCCGGCGCCGCGCGCGCCGCGGCCGGTGACCACCAGCGGGCGCCGCGCCGCGCGCAGGCGCTCGGCGGCGCGCGCCACGTCGGCGGCGTCGGGCTTGAGCACGCGCCGTGGCCGCGCGCGCATGTGCTCGTCGAGCACCACGGCGTCGGGCACGGCCTCGCGCAGCACGTTGGTCGGGATCTCCAGGTACACCGGGCCCGGCGGGTTGCCGTCGCCCTCCGCCATCGCCCAGGCCTTGTCGAGGTCGCGTGCAATCTGGTCGGCAGTGCGCAGCGTGCGCGCGCTGCGCGTCACCGGCTGCAGGATGGCCACGTGGTCGATGCCCTGCAACGGGCCGAGGTCGTCTTGCGGCACCGGCGGGCAACCGCCGATCAGCAGCACCGGCACGCGCTCGAGATGGGCGTTCGCCATCGCCGTCACGCAGTTGGTGACACCCGGGCCGGCGGTGGCCATGCAGATGCCCACCTGGCCCGAGAGCGCGGCGTGCGCATGCGCCATGTGCACCGCGGCGCCCTCGTCGCGCACGTCGACGATGCGCACGCCCAGTTGCGCCAGGTGGTCCCAGATCGGCTGGATATGGCCGCCCTGCAGGCCGAAGATGCGGTCGACACCGCGGGCGACGAGGAAACGGGCGACGATCTCGGCGACGGTGCGATGCGGGGAGGCGAGCATGATGAGGTCCTGTCGTGACGGGCGTGCCGTGCTGGGATGCTCGCGGGCGAGGCCGGGGCGCGCCGGACCCCCACTGTAGACAAGCGCTCGCGGCCCGGGCAAGAGGGTTGTCGCCACTGCGCCAGACCAGCCCGCCCGGCGGACAATCCGTCCGCATGATCCACCATCTCGACCATCTGGTACTGACCACCGTCGACCGCGAGGCCTGCGTGGACTTCTATACGCGCGTGCTCGGCATGGAGTTGCAGACATTCGGCACCGACCGGCTCGCCTTTCGCTTCGGCGCGCAGAAGATCAACCTGCATGAACGCGGCCGCGAGTTCGAGCCCAAGGCGCACCTGCCGGTGCCCGGGGCACTGGACCTGTGCTTCATCGCCGATCGCCCGCTCGAGGCGGTGATCGAGCATCTGCGCGCCTGTGCCTGGCCGATCGTCGAGGGCCCGGTCGAGCGCACCGGCGCCACCGGACGGCTGCGCTCGGTGTACGTGCGTGATCCGGACCTCAACCTGATCGAGATTTCCGAGCGGCTCTGACCACGACCCGGCAGACGCTTGATTGGAGCGTGCGTCCCTCTGGGCACCGCACCGGCGCTCAATGCGCCGCTCGGCGCATGCCGCTGCGCAGAGATACCCGCTGGACTTCTGCGGCACACTCCATGCGATGCCCGCCGCCAGATCCGGCATCCGACCCGAGTCCTCCGCGACCTTGTTCAAGAGCGCCAAGGCCTTCGAGACCTGGCTGAGGAAGCATCACGCCAGCTCCGACGGCCTCTGGCTCAGGATCGCCAAGCGAGGCGCCGATGAACCCAGCGTCACCTACCCCGAGGCCGTGGAAACGGCGCTTTGCTGGGGCTGGATCGACGGCCAGAAGAAGGGCCTCGACGACCAGCACTTTCTCCAGCGCTTCACGCCGCGGCGCTCGCGCAGCATCTGGTCAAGAACCAACGTCGACAGGGTCGCGGCGCTCATCGAGGCGGGCCGCATGCAGGCACCGGGCTTCGCGCAGATCGAGGCCGCCAAGGCCGACGGACGCTGGGCGCGGGCCTACGACGGAGCGCGCACGTCCGCCGTGCCCGACGACCTGTTGGCGGCGCTGGAAGCCGAGCCGAGGGCCAAGGCCTTCTTCTCGACCATCAATGCGGCCAATCGCTACGCAGTGCTGTGGCGCATACAGACGGCCGTGAGGGCCGAGACGCGCGCCAGGCGCATCGCCCAGCTGGTGGAGATGCTGGCGCGCGGCGAGACCATCCACATCTTCAAGCCCAGGGCCAAGACATGACCGCGAGGCCCGATGCGCCTCAGGCGATCTGTGCGATCCGCTCTTCTGCGGCCGGCACCGGGCTGCGCACCAGGTAGTCGAACGCCGACAGCGCCGCCTTGGCGCCTTCGCCGCCGGCCACGATGATCTGCTTGTAGGGCACCGTCGTCGCGTCGCCGGCGGCGTAGATGCCGGGTGCGCTGGTCGCGCAGCGCTCGTCGATGACGATCTCGCCGTGCTTCGACAGCTCCATGGTGCCGCGCAGCCACTCGGTGTTGGGCACCAGGCCGATCTGCACGAACACGCCGGCCAGCTCGACTTGCCGCTCGGCGCCGCTGTCGCGCTCGCGGTAGCGCAGCGCACTCACCTGCTTGCCGTCACCCGCGATCTCGGTGGTCTGCACGTTCGTCAGCACGCGCACGTTGGGCAGGCTCTTGAGTTTCGCCACCAGCACCGCGTCGGCCTTCAGCGCCGGCGCGAACTCCAGCAGCGTCACGTGGGCGACGATGCCGGCGAGGTCGATCGCCGCTTCGACGCCCGAGTTGCCGCCGCCGATCACCGCCACCGCCTTGCCCTTGAACAGCGGCCCGTCGCAGTGCGGGCAGTAGGCCACGCCGCGGTTGCGGTACTCGGCTTCGCCGGGCACGTCCACGTTGCGCCAGCGCGCGCCGGTGGCGACGATCACCGCGCGGCCCTGCAACGCGGCGCCGTTGGCGAGCGTCACCGTTGCCAGCCCGCCCGGTTTGGCCGCCGGCTCGAGCGCCGCCACCTGCTGGCCGTTCATGATGTCGACGTCGTAGGCCTTGGCGTGCGCCTGCAACGCGGCGGCGAACTGCGGGCCTTCGGTGTGCGGCACGGAGATGAAGTTGTCGATGCCCAGCGTGTCGAGTGTCTGGCCGCCGAAGCGCTCGGCCACGATGCCCGTGCGGATGCCCTTGCGTGCCGCGTACACCGCGGCGGCCGCGCCCGCCGGTCCGCCGCCGACGATCAGCACATCGAACGGCTCCTTGGCCGTCAACACCGCCGCGTCGCGTGCCGCGGCGCCGGTGTCGATCTTCGCCAGGATCTCGTGCAGCTCCATGCGGCCCGAGCCGAACGGCCGGCCGTTGAGGAACACCATCGGCACCGCCATGATCTCGCGCTCGGCCACCTCGGCGGGAAACAGCGCGCCATCGATCGCCACATGGTGGATGCGCGGGTTCAGCACCGCCATCAGGTTGAGCGCCTGCACCACGTCCGGGCAGTTGTGGCAGCTCAGGGACATGTAGGTCTCGAAGCGGAAGTCGCCGTCGAGCGCCCTGATCTGCTCGATCACCGCGGGCTCCACCTTCGGCGGATGGCCGCCGGCCTGCAGCAGCGCGAGCACCAGCGAGGTGAACTCGTGGCCGAGCGGGATCGCCGCGAAGCCGAGGTGCATCTCGCGGCCCTCGCCGGTGATGGCGAACGATGGCCGCCGCGCATCGCTGCCGTCGAAGCGCACCTGCACCAGGGGCGACAGCGCGGCGATCTCTTCGAGCAGCGAGCGCAGTTCGGCCGATGCCTCACGGTCGTCGAGCGAGGCGATGAGCTGCACCGGCCGCTGCAGGCGCTGCAGGTAGGCGGCGAGCTGGGTCTTCAGGGTGTCGTCCAACATGGTCGTCCTGTCAGATCTTGCCGACCAGGTCCAGCGACGGCGTCAGCGTCTTGGCACCTTCCTGCCACTTGGCGGGGCACACCTGGCCGGGGTTCTTGGCCACGTATTGCGCGGCCTTCAGCTTGCGCAGCGTCTCGCCCACGTCGCGCGCGATCGCGTTGTCGTGGATCTCCACCGTCTTGATCACGCCTTCGGGATTGATCACGAAGGTGCCGCGCAGCGCGAGGCCTTCCTCGTCGATGTGCACGCCGAAGGCGCGCGTCAGCTGGTGGGTCGGGTCGCCGACGAGCGGGAAGCGCGCCTTGCCGACGGCCGGGCTGGTCTCGTGCCACACCTTGTGCGCGAAATGCGTGTCGGTAGTGACGATGTAGACCTCGGCGCCCAGGTCCTTGAAGGTCGGGTAGTTGTCGGCCGCGTCTTCCACCTCGGTCGGGCAGTTGAAGGTGAAGGCCGCCGGCATGAAGATCAGCACCGACCACTTGCCCTTCAGCGATTGATCGGTGACTTCGACGAACTTGCCGTTGTGGAAGGCCTGCGCCTTGAACGGCTGGACGGTGGTGTTGATCAGGGACATGGAGAACTCCTGTCGGGTTTGGTTGAATCGGTGAATCGAATTCTGCAACCCGATAGCTTTCTTGTGGGTGAATTGACTCCATCCCTCCGATTGACCATGGCTATGACCCAGGACCTTGAGGGTGGCCCAGCGCAAGAAGCCCGCGCGAGCGGGCTTCGAAGGGGGTGCGAGCGCGACGGCTCAGCGCGCTGATGCCGCCGGCCGCTGCCAGCCGCCGCCCAGCGCACGGAACACGTTGGCCTGCGCCGCCGTCAGCGCACGTGCCGCGTCGGCGTTCTGCGCCTGCGCGGCGAGCGCCAGGCGCTCGGCGTTGATCACGTCGAGCCGGCTCGACTCGCCGCCGTTGAAGCGCAGCCGCGTCAGCTCGGCCGCGCGCAGGAGCGCCTCGGCGCGGCGGGTGCCGCTTCGCAGCGTGAGGTCGGCCTCGCCGTACTGGCCGAGCGCATCGCGCACTTCCTTGAACGCGGTGACCACGCTGTCGCGGTAGTCGAGCTCGATCTGCGTGCGGCGCGCCTGCGCGGCGTCGTACTGCGCGCCGATGCGTCCGCCGTCCCAGATCGGCTGCGTCAACGCGGCCGCCACGCTCCAGATGCGCGACGGCGCGTCGACCAGGTTCGACAGGTCGGTGCTCTCGCGGCCGAGTGCCGCCGTCAGCGTGATGCCGGGAAAGTACGCCGCGCGGGCTGCGTCGATGCGCGCGCCGGCGGCACGCAGCCGTGCCTCGGCTGCCTGCACGTCGGGCCGGCGCAGCAGCAGGTCCGATGGCAGGCCCTCCGGCACGCCACTGGCGCGCAGCGTGGCCGTTTCCTTGCGCGCCACGCCTTGCTCGACCAGCGCCTTCGGCGAGCGGCCCAGCACCAGCGCCAGCGCACGTTCGGCTTCGCCGCGGGCGCGGTCCAGCTTGGGCAGCTGTGCTTCGTTGTCGAGCAGTTCGGCCTCGAGCTGCTGCACGTCGAGCTCGGAGATGTCACCCGACCGGAAGCGCAGGCGTTGCAGCCCGAGGCTGTCGCGCTGCGCCTGCACGGCCTGCCCATACAGCCGGACCTGCGAGTCGAGCGACTGCAGCGCTGCGTACGACTGCACCACCTGCGCCGCCAGTGCGGTGCGCAGCGTCTCGCGTCCGTATTCACTGGCCAGCAACTCGGCACGTGCGGCGGCGTTGAGATTCGCTGCGCGCGACCACAGGTCGACCTCGTAGGCCACATTCAGCGTGGCGCGGTAGTCACTGAAGGTCACCGACGTGCCGGGTAGCGCGCTCACCGCGTTGTCGCTGATGCGCTGCCGGCTGGCCGTCGCACCGGCGCTCACGTTGGGCAATTGTTCTGCACGTGCCGCGCGTAGCGCTGCGCGCGACTCGTCGATGCGGGCCATCGCGCGGGCCAGGTCGCGGTTGTGTGCCAGTGCCTCGCTCACCAGCCCGTCGAGCTGCGGGTCGCCGAAGGTCTTCCACCAGTCCGGCGCGACGGCCGGCATCGCGGCGGCGCCGGCCGGCAGCTCGAGTGCCGGCGTCTGGTGGCGCTCGGCCGGCGGCGCCGCACAGCCGGCCAGCAGCGTGGCCGCAGCGACAAGCAGGCCAGCCAGCGGGGCCCTCGTGCGGGCGGCTGCGCTCCAGGCCGAGCCGGTGTGACGAAGTCGTGCCTGCCTCATGCGGGTTCTCCCTTGGCGCCGGGCAGTACCACCGGGCCCGGTTTCGGGTCGGCGCGATGCGGATGGTGCAGCGCGTGCCCGGCGGCGGCGTGCTCGTGCACGCGCCGCGCCTCTTCCTGGATCTCCTCGGTGCTACGGCGCTCGCGCAGCTTGCGCGTGGTGATGATCCTGAAGAACATCGGCACGAAGAAGATGGCGAGAAAGGTCGCTGCCAGCATGCCGCCCATCACGCCGGTGCCTACCGAGCGCCGCGCCGCGGCGCCCGCGCCGGACGAGTAGGCCAGCGGCAGCACGCCGAGGATGAACGCCAGCGACGTCATGATGATCGGGCGGAAGCGCAGCCGCGCGGCCTCAAGCGCACCGGCAGACGCGGTCATGCCTTCGCTGACCTTCAGCGACGCGTACTCGACGATCAGGATCGCGTTCTTCGCCGCCAGGCCGAGCAGCGTGACCAGGCCGATCTGGAAGTACACGTCGTTGGTCATGCCGCGCAGCCACACCGCGGCCAGCGCGCCGAAGGTGCCGAACGGCAGCGCCAGCAGCACACTCAACGGCAGCGACCAGCGTTCGTACTGCGCCGACAGGATCAGGAACACCATCAACGCGCCCAGCAGCAGTGCGAGGCCCGAGGTGCCCGTGCTGCGTTTCTCCTGATACGACGCGCCGCCCCAGTCGAAGCTGAAGTCCGGCGGCAGCACCTCGCGCGCGACGCGCTCGACCTCGGCGATGGCCTGGCCCGAGCTGATGCCGGGTGCGCCCTGGCCGAACATCTTCACCGCCGGCAGGTTGTTGAAGCGGTCGAGCATCTCGGGCCCCGACGCGAACTTCACGCTGGCCAGCGCCGACACCGGCACCATCTCGCCGGTGGCCGAGCGCACCCACATGCGGCCGATGTCGCCGGGGCTCTTGCGAAAGCCGCTCTCGGCCGACATCAGCACCTGCCAGGTGCGGCCGTACTTGTTGAAATCGTTGACGTAGTAGCTGCCGAGCGTGGCCGACAGCGTGTTGAACACCTCGTCCACCGGCACCCCGAGCGACTTGGCGCGTTCGCGGTCGACGTCGACGTACAGCTGCGGCGTGGTGGCGCGCCACAGGGTCTGCACGCCGCCCAGCATCTTGCTCTGCGCGGCCGCACCCATGAACTGCTGCGACACCTCGGCCAGGCGCTTGGGCCCGCCTTCGCCGCGGTTCTGGATGTAGAACTCGAAGCCGCCCGCGGTGCCCAGGCCGAAGATCGGCGGCGGGTTGAACGCCAGCACCAGCGCCTCCTTGATGCCGCCGGTCTTCATGAACAGGTCGCCAACCAGCGCCTGCACCGGCAGCGGGCGCTCGTCCCAGTGCTTCTGCGTGACGAAGATGGTGGCCGCGTTGTTGCGGTAGCCGCCGCCCAGGAAGTCGAAGCCGGTGAAGGCCACCGCGTCGAGGTTGTACGGGTTGGACTTGATCGCCTGCAGCACCTCGGCCACCACGGCGTCGGTGCGCTGCAGCGACGCGCCGTCGGGCAGGATCACCGCCGAGATGTAGAAGCCCTGGTCCTCTTCGGGCACCAGCGATCCCGGCGTGATGCGCCACAGGCCGATGGCCAGGGCGACCATGCCGGCGAACAGCAGCAGGCCGATGCCGGCGCGCCGCACCATGAAGCCGACGCCGTGCACGTAGCGGTTGGTGACCTTGGTGAATCCGCGGTTGAAGGCCTGGAACAGCCGCCCGGGCTGCCGGTGCTCGCGCTTGAGCAGCAGCACGCACAGGCTCGGCGTCAGCGTCAGCGCCACGATGCCGGAGATGACCACCGCGATCGAGATCGTCACCGCGAACTGGCGGTACAGCTCGCCGGTCAGGCCACCCAGGAAGGCGATCGGCACGAACACCGCGCACAGCGTGAGCACGATCGCGATCACCGGGCCGGACACCTCGCGCATCGCCTTGATCGCCGCCTCGCGCGCGGCCATGTGCTCCTCGTGCATGATGCGCTCGACGTTTTCGAGCACGACGATCGCATCGTCGACCACGATGCCGATCGCCAGCACCATGCCGAACAGCGTGAGCGTGTTGATCGAGTAGCCCAGCAGCAGCAGGCCGGCCATCGTGCCGATCAGCGACACCGGCACCGCCACCACCGGGATGAACGTGGCGCGCCAGTTCTGCAGGAACAGGTAGACCACCAGGATCACCAGGATCATGGCCTCGGCCAGCGTCTTGGCCACCTCCTCGATCGACACCTTGACGAAACGCGTGGTGTCGTAGGGGATCGAGTAGGTGATGCCCTTCGGGAAGCTCTTGCTCAGCGTCTGCGTGGTGCGCTCGACCTCCTGCGCCACGCTTAAAGCGTTGGCCCCCGGCTGCAGGAACACGCCGACCAGCGTGGCGGCCTTGCCGTTGATGCGGCCGATGAAGTCGTAGTCCTTCGAACCGAGCTCGACGCGCGCCACGTCCTTCAGGCGCAGCGTGGTGCCGTCGGGATTGGCGCGCACGATGATCTCTTCGAACTGCTTCGGGTCGGACAGGCGCCCCTGCGTGGTGATGGTGTAGACCATCTCCTGCGGCCCGCCGGTGGGGCTCTGGCCCACCTTGCCGACGGCGAACTGCGCGTTCTGCTCGTTGATCGCGCGTGCGATGTCGGTGGTGGTCAGGCGCAGCTGCGCCAGGCGATCGGGCTTGAGCCAGATGCGCATCGCGTAGTCCTTGGCGCCGAAGATCTGCACGTTGGTGGTGCCTGGCACGCGCTTGAGCTGGTCGAGCACGTTGAGCGTCACGTGGTTGCTGATCGTCAGGTCGTCCTTGCTGCCGTCGTCGGAAAAGAACGCCAGCACCTGCAGGAAGGCGGAGCTGCCTTTCTCGACCGTCACACCCTGGCGCCGCACTTCCTGCGGCAGCCTGTTCTCGGCCTGCTTGACGCGGTTGTTGACCAGCTGCGCCGCGTTGTCGGCATTGGTGCCGATGTCGAACGTGACCTGGATCTGCACCGTGCCATTCGAGGTGGAGGTGGAGCCCATGTAGATCATGTGCTCGACGCCGTTGATGGCGTTCTCCAGCGGCGCGGCCACCGTCTGCTCGACCACCTCGGCGCTGGCGCCGGGGTAGATCGCGGTCACCGTGACGACCGGTGGCGCGATCTCGGGGTACTGCGCGATCGGCAGCGAACGGGTGGCCGACAGGCCGGCAATGACGATGAAGATCGCCAGCACGGCCGCGAAGATCGGCCGGTCAATGAAGAAGCGCGAGAACATGCCGTTCCCCTTTTGTCTGGTTGGCGTGTCGCTTACTTGGACGCGGCCTTGACGGCCGGCGCGGGTGCGGCGGCGCCACTTGGCGCACCACCCGGCGCACCACCCGGCGCACTGGCTCCCGCGGCCGGCGCCTGCGCGATCTGGATCGGCGCGCCGGGGAAGAAGATGCGCGCCATGCCGTCGACGATCACCGGGTCACCGGCGGCCAGGCCGCCGGTGATGATCCACTGGTCGCCGATCTGGTCGCCCACCTGCACGGGCTTCGGCATCGCCTTGCCGTCGGCCGCCAGGTAGACGTACTTGCCCTGCGGCCCCTCCAGCACCGCGCGCGACGGCACCAGCAGGGCCTTCGGCTTGGTGGCGCCGGTCAGGCGCACGCGCACGAACTGTCCGGGCATCAACACGCCATCGGGGTTGGGCACCTCGGCCTCGGCTTCCACCGTGCCGGTGTTGCCCGAGACGCGCGTATCGCTGAACAGCAGCTTGCCCTTGCGCGGGTACACGCTGCCGTCGGCCAGCTTCACCTCGACCGTGAAGGCCTCGTGCGGCGGCAGCTGCAGCTGGCCGGCGGCGACCTCGGAGCGCCACTTCATCTGGTCGGTGCTGGCGATGCCGAAGCGCACCTTCACGGGATCGGTCTGCGTGATCGTTGTCAGCAACGTGGCCGGGCCGGCCACCAGCGTGCCTTCGCTGACCTGCGAGCGACTGACGGCGCCCGACAGCGGCGCCTCGACCCGGGTGTAACCCACGTTCAACGCGGCCTCGGCGCGGCGCGCCTGCGCACCCTTGACCTCGGCGCGCGCCACCTGTTCGGCCGACGCCGCGTCGTCGTACTCACGCTGACTCACCGCACGCGCTTCCCACAGCGGCTTCAGCCGGGCGAGCGTACGCGTGGTCATCGCCAGTTTGGCCTCGGCCGAGGCCACGTCGGCATCGGCCCGGTTCAACGCGGCCTGGAATGGCGCCGGGTCGAGGCTGTACAACGACTGCCCCTTGCGGACCGCGCCGCCCTCGGTGAAGTTGCGCTTCAGCAGGATGCCGGCCACGCGCGGCCGCACCTCCACGTCGCGCGAGCCGGCGGTCTGGCCGACGTATTCGTAGTTCATCGCCAGGCTGGTGGCGGCCACCGACATCACCGCCACCGCGGCCGGCGGCGGGCCACCGGCGCCCGGTGCGCCCTGGGCGTGCGAGACGTCGGGCCCGCAGCCGATCAGCGTGATCGACGCGGCTGCCACGCTGGCCACCACGACGGCGATGTGCAGCGACAGCGCGCGGCGCATCGGACGCGTCAACTGCGGGTTATTGCGGGGCGGGATGCGGCAATCATTTCGGGGCATGTCGTGGGCCCTTTCAAGGGCGGGTCAGTTCTGACGAGCCAGCCGGCGGGACGCCGGCTGCAGTTGGACAGGAGGGTTCCTCCACTCGGAGGCGCAGTCTAGGGAGGGTCGGTTGTCCTTATCGTTGCAAGGGCAGGTCGCTGCATTACAGATGCAACGGGCGGCCCTTCATCAGGCTTGCAGGATGCATGCCTCGATCCCCACGACGATCGACCGCATCCCGCTTCGACAGCCGTCGCACGCGAACCCCTATATTCAGGGTCCATGGAGTTCCCCCGATGAGCGCTGACCCGACCCTGGCATCGCCCGCCACGCCGTTCTTCGGCCCCGAACACGAACAGCTGCGCGATACGCTGCGCCGCTTCATCGCCGAGCGTGTGCTGCCGCAAGCCGACGCGTGGGAGCAGCAGGGCCAGGTGCCACGTGCGGTGTTGCGCGAGATGGGCTCGCTCGGCCTGCTGGGCATCCGCTACCCGGCGCGCCACGGCGGCAGCGAGCTCGACACGCTGGCCACCGTGGTGCTGGCCGAGGAACTCGGGCGCAGCACCTATGGCGGTTTCGCGGTCACCGTGTTGGTGCATACCGACATGGCGAGCCCTCACCTGGTGAATGCCGGCACGCCCGAGCAGATCGAGCGCTATCTGCCCGACGTGATCGCCGGACAGCGCATCTGCGCCGTCGCGATGACGGAGGCCGACGCCGGCAGCGACCTGGCCGGCATGCGCACGCGCGCACGCCGCGATCGCGACCATTGGGTGCTCGACGGCGCCAAGATGTTCATCACCAACGGCGTGCACGGCGACTTGTTCTTCGTCGCCGCCAAGACCGGCGAGCCCGGCCGCAACCGCGACATCACGATGTTCATCGTCGAGCGTGGCACGCCGGGCTTTCACGTCGCGCGCACCCTCGACAAGCACGGCTGGCTGTCGAGCGACACCGCCGAACTGGTGTTCGACAACTGCCGCATTCCGGCGGCCAACCTGCTGGGCGAAGAAGGCAAGGGCTTCTACGCACTGATGAAGAACCTGCAGAACGAGCGCATCGTGCTCGGCGCGCAGGCGATGGGCGAGGCGGCCCGGGCGATCGAGCTGACGCTCGAGTGGGTGACGCAACGGCGGGCGTTTGGCGCGCCGCTCTGGGACAAGCAGACGATCCGCCAGCGCCTGGCGATGCGCGCCGCGCAGGTCGAGGCCGCCCGCGCGCTGGTCTACCAGACCGCGTGGCGCGACGCGCAGGGCCAGCAGGTGACCAAGGAAGTCTCGATGATCAAGGCGCTGTGCGGCACGTTGGTCAACGAGGTGATGTACGACTGCCTGCAGTTCCACGGCGGCATGGGCTACATGCGCGGCACTCCGATTGAGCGGATGGCACGCGATGCGCGGATTCAGTCGATCGGCGGCGGTGCGACCGAGGTAATGCTGGAGGAGGTGGCCAAGCGGTTGGTTTGATGCACTTCATGGCGCCGAGCGTGCAAGGCTGCGGGCGGGCACGCCCGGGCGCTCAACTGCCGGCGTCGCGGCCCTGCGGGCCGCGATACCCTGCGATGCTCGCCGCGCGAGGGCGGCTGCGGTCCTCGTCCTCGCGCGGCCAGCGTCGGGCTGGCGCCCGCCGCTTGCGCTCGAACTCGAACAGTCCTC
>Ga0075356_1000126_pt1 | contig 14640 bp, 19 predicted proteins | sample WestPond_Cattail_FD_120073 | JGI IMG/M metagenome (GOLD analysis project Ga0075356, IMG submission 120073) | Natural and restored wetland microbial communities from the San Francisco Bay, California, USA, that impact long-term carbon... | ecosystem: Environmental > Terrestrial > Soil > Wetlands ... | reverse complement strand
GGGCGCTACGTCCCGGGTAAGCACGGCGAGCCCGATGCGCGCGTCTCGCTCTGTTGCATCCGCGCGCAGGACCTCGAAGCGCACATCTTCGCCGAAGACGATGTGGCGATGGAGGAACTCCTCGATCGCTTGCTCGCTGCAGTGTTCGAGACGTGCAACCCGTCATCCGTCGACCGCGGCGAGATCGCGGGAGCCTGGGTGAGCCAGGAAGAGGGCAAGGGCGGAGAGACGCAGCGCGCCGAAAAGGTCGTGCTGATGTTCCCGTACCGGCTCCCCGTCGTCTCCGAAATCAAGCCCGTCGTGGTCATCACCGACGTACAGGAAACAACCGGCACGACGCAACCCGACGGCTCGTTCCTCGCTGAGCCAACCTCGTAACGCGCTTCCGCCATGGGCCTCCAATTCACAGGCGACTTCGCCTCGTTGAATCGCTTTACCCGCAAGGTGGAGCGCACTCCGACGGTGCTCGATCGCCTCAACGAGCAGCTCGCGGAGGAAGCCGTCGAGCTCGTCCGTGAGGGCTTCGACACCTCCGAGGATCCGTACGGCAAACCGTGGGATCCGCCCATCTTCCGCGAGGGGCGCCCCATGGAGGACACGGGCGGACTCAAGGCGGCTTGGCATGTCCGAGACGTGGGCCGCACCAGCTTTTCGATCGCGAACGCGAAGAAGTACTCGGCGTGGTTGCACCGAGGCACCGGCATCTACGGCCCGCGTGGACAGCGCATCGTGCCGACGCAGGCGAAGGCCTTGAAGCTGCCCGGCGGCATCTTCCGCAAGTCGGTGAAGGGCGCGAAACCGCGCCGAATGGTGCCCGATCAGCGCGGGCTGCCGGCGAAGTGGCGCCGCCGGTTCGTCGAGACCGCTGACGAAGTTTTGACCGCCCTCTTCGAGGGCTGAGGAGACGCATGGACAACGAAGATCGTCCGGAGCCCAAGCGGGCTCCGAAGAGTGCGGAGGTGCAACCGCCGGCCGCTGCTCCAGCCCCCGAAGCGCCGGCCGCCCCGAAGCGGACCCCCGCCGATTGGGCGAAGGTGCTCGAGTTCAGCAAGCCTGCTGATCCGCGACTGCCGCAGTCGGAGCCGCACACCGACTGGCAGCACGCCGCCGCTGACGTCCTCCATGGATGGTCGCGGCACGCCTACCACTACCAGGCCGATCCCTTCGAGATCTCCGAAGCGGATTACCGCGCAGCGCTCGAGGCCGGAGCGAACCATCCGCCCACGCCCGCGCACGCCGCGGCCATCGCCACCCTGACTCGTAAGGAGCCCGGCTAATGCCCGCCATTCCGTCAGCGACTGAGACCGTCCGAGACTTCGGTCTCGGCCTTTCCTCGCCCGCGTCGATGCTCCCCGTCGTGTGCGGGGTGTCGAGCTTGGGCTCTACCGCCGCGCTCGGCACCGCCGCCGCGCTCGAGTTCTACAGCGACCTGCAGACGCTGCGCGATGCGCGCGGCGAAGGCCCCGCTGTCGAGACCGCTGCGAACATTCTCGACCAGGGTGGTGGCCCGATCGGCTTCATCGGGATGGACCCGACGATCCCCGCGGCGAACGCTCCGATCTATGCGACCTTCAGCGTCGCCGGCACGAACGGCGCGGTCACGAAGGTCGGCACCGGGCCGACCATCACCGTCGCCGGCGCGCCGCAGGGGCACTTCTCCATGCGGATCGCGATCACCCTCGGCGGCGTACTCGGCACGAGCACGTTCCGCTGGTCGACCGATGGCGGAACGACCTGGGTGGAGCAAGGTATCCTCACGCCAGTCGGCGGGACCTATCTGCTCGGCTCGACGGGAATCACCGCGACATTCCCGGCGGGCACCTACGTACTCGCCGACACGTACTCGTGGACCGCGACGGGCGGCGGAGGAGTCGTCGCACTCTCCGCGACGGCCACCCTCGACGCGCACATCCGCATCGAGATCCTTCTCGGCGGTGCCCTTGGCGTGGCGAAGTTCCGGTACTGCCTCGACGGGTACTCGGGGGACACCGCCGCAGAGCGCACCTACAGCGAAACTCTCCTCGTGCCGCTCGGCGGGACGTTCGCGATCCCCGGCATCGGGGTGACCATCACGTTCACGGCGACCCCGACCTTCGTCGCCGGCGACGTGTACCAGTGCGACGTTGCATGCGCCGCGTGGAACGCCACCGATCTGGCGGAGTGCGGGACCGTCCTGCTCGCGACGTCCACGCCGTGGCGGTTCCTCGTCGCCATCGCAAGCGCTGGCAACGGCGACCCGACGGCGCACGCGGTGCTCGCGGCCGCGCTGCAATCGCAGCTCACGGCGCTCGCGAACCGCAGCCGCCCGCGGCGCGCCATGATGGCGTGCGACCAAGGGCACAGCGCTGCGCTCGTCACGACCGCCTTCCAGAGCGTCGTCGCGTCTCGCCTGCTGCTCGCCTTCGGCAAGGTCCGCCGGGTCACGACGAAGCCCTTCACGGGCTACGCCTTTCCGGTCACCCACGGAGTGGACTGCTTCGCGGCTCGAGCTGCACGCAGCCTGCCATCGACGGACTTGAAGCGGGTGAAGTCGGGGCCACTCGAAGAGGTCGTCCGGATCTTCCGCGACGAGCTGAACAACCCGACAGCGCTCGACGACATCAAGATCTCGACGCTTCGGACCTTCGACAACATCGACGGCAGCTACATCACGCAGGCGCGCCTGAAGAGCCCGAGCGGGAGCGACTTCAAGCTCTGGCCGCACGGCATCCTGATGGACATCGCGCAGGAGACTGCGCACGCCAAGACGACCTACTTCCTCGGGCAGGGCATTCGCTATAACAGCGACGGCACAATCGACGACGCGGACGCCGCGTCAATCGAGGCCGAGGTCGGGGTCGCGCTTTCCGCGCAGCTCACGGGGCCGACGAACGCCGAAGGCACGCAGGGCTACGTGCAGGACGTTCGATACAAGATCAGCCGCACCCAGAACGTGCAGCAGACCGGCGTGCTCATCGGCACGGTCGGAATCAAGCCCTTCGGATACATCGACTACATCCAGACGAACCTCGGGTTCGTCGTGTCGCTCGCTGCTTCTGCAGCCGCGTGAGGTAACGCACCATGGGACTCACCTATCCTGATCAGGAAGGGTACGCCTACGCTTTCGAGCGCGCGGAGCTCAACGCGGCGAACCGCGTGCTCACCGCGCTGAAGAGCGTGAAGATCGACCAGCCCACGGAAGAGGGCGTCGTCATGGGCACGCGCAGCTACCCGCTGAAGCGCACGCCCGGCAACATGGGCCTCGGCGAGGGGACCATGGAGTTCTCCGACGAGGAGGAGCGCCAGGTGTTCCTCGACAGCCTCGGGGACACCTACCGGGAGACCATCTTCTCGGTGAAGTGGATCCTGAAGGCGAAGGGTAAACCCAACATCACGTACGTCGCGTACGGGTGCAGGGTCCTGAACGACGGCGCCGACCATAGCCAGGGCAGCGACGCGCTCGGCGGCGAAGTGACGTTCTCGTTCATGAGCTACACGCGCAACGGCAAGGTCCAACACTCGGGCCAGACCGCACCGAATCGCTGAACCGGCGCGCAAGCGTCGTGAACTGACAGGAGGAATGACGTGACGGAAGAACAGAAGAAGAAGCTCGAAGCGCTCGAGCAGGAACATGGGCCGTGCGCGCACGCAGTCACGGGGGACGGGAAGCTCCTCGCGTTTCGCTGCCCTTCGCTCGACGAGTGGGAGGAATACCAGGACAACCTGTCGAAGGGGAAACGCCGGGGCCCAACGTTCCGCGACCTCGCTCAGCAGGTCGTCGTGGAGCCTTCGGTCGAAGAGCTGCAGGCGATCTTCAAGAAGATGCCAGCAATCTCGGCTCGCATCGCTGACGGGATCGCCGACCTTGCTGGGGCGGCGGTCGAGGTCAGCGTAAAAAAAGACTGAGGCTCGCCAAGCAGTCGCGCCGCTCCTACTACGAGACGGCGCGGCTCCTGCGAGCGTTCCGGGACGGGACTGGCGACGACAACGACTGGGCGGGCGCCATCCTCGTGGCAGAGGCGATCGACGACACGCGCATCACGGCCCGCGTCGCGATGGCGTTCGCCGAAGCCTTCAAAAAGAAGCGACGCTGAGTGTCCGACGAAGCCACATTCACCCTTCGGCTGATCGACAAGGTCACTGGGGGGAGTCGCTCAGCAATGCGATCCCTCGGAGGACTTGAAAACCACATGAAGGCGCTGGGGCATCACAGCGACACGGCGTCGAAGTCCCTCGGAAGCCTCGACACCGCGCTGGTGCGCACGCAGCATTCTGGCGGCGAGCCCTCGGCGTTCGGGCAGATCCGAAACTTCGTGGTCGGCGGACTCATCGAGCGCGGGGTCGCCGGGCTCGCGTCGCTCGCTGTTGGGGCAGCTCGAGCCGCGGGCGAGTTCGCCATGTTCGGGCAGGATTCCCGGTTCGCCCTGGACATGCTCGGGAAGGGCCACGGCGTCGCCGGCGAGCAGCTGTTCGAGCACGCGAGCGCTCTCGCGGTGCGCTTCGGGCTCGACCTGAAAGACACCACGGCGGCCTACACGGGGCTGCTGGCGAAGCAGTTCAACCCTGCGGCCGCGGACGATATCATCCGCATGGGCACGGACCTTAAGACGCTCGGCGCCGATGCGGAGGGCGTCAAAGGCATCTTCACGGCCATCGGGCAGATCAAGGCGAAGGGGAAGTTCCAGGCCGAAGAGGGCATGCAGCTCGCCGAACGTGGTCTCAGCATGGGCTCGGTCCAGGACGAGATCGGCAAGACCCTCGGCAAGAGCCGCGCGGAAGTCGGCAAGCTTATGCAGGCCGGCCAGATCGACGCCGAGACGGCCATCACCGCGATCGAGAAGAGCGTCATGACGACGCTCGGAACGAGCAAGCTCGGCGAGGCTGGAGCGAAGGCGGCGGACACCACCATCCATGGCCTGCTTGGGCGACTCGACGCGCTCAAGGACACGACGGGCGTGAAGGTCACCGACAAGCTGACCTCTCCGTTCACGAAGCTCGCGGGCCAGGGTGTTTCGAAGGTCGAAGGATTCCTCGCAAGTCCGGAAGGCGTCGCAACGATCGACCAGATTTCCGCAGCGCTCGGCAAGGGCGCAGAGCTCGCCGGCAAGTTCGGTGAATCATTCGGCTCCGGTTTCGGCGATACCATCGGCGCGATCGGCAAGTCCTTCCAGCCCCTCCTGGACTCCCTCGGTGGCCCCGCAGGAAAGGGTGCCGGTGAAATCATTGGAAGCATCGGCAAGCACCTGGGCGAGGTCGTGGGCCTCGCGCTTGGCGTTGCAGGCGCGTTCGGAGCGCTCACGCTTGGTGCCATCGTTCTGGGGGACTCGCTCATTACCGGAGTGGGCAAGGGCTTCGACTGGTTCATTGCGAAGATCGGCGACGCGATTCTGTGGGGCGAGGACCTGGGCGCAAGGATCCGGCGCTGGGGAGGCGACCTGCTCGACTCGACGATCAAGATCGGCAAGAACATCATCACCGGGCTCGGCGACGGTATCTCGTCGATGCTGTCCTATCCAATTGACGCCGCGAAGGGCGTGGCGTCAGGAGTCGTCGATACCCTCAAGGGCGTGCTGGGGATTCACTCTCCATCGAAGGTCACAGGCGCCCTCGGAGAGAACGCAGGCGAGAGCTTTGGCGCGGGCATCAGCCGGCAGATGGGCGACGTATCTGCGCGGTCCGCTGAGCTCGGGCGGGCTCACGTGGACGGCCTCCTTGGTGCGAGTCACGCCGGTTCGCTCGCCGGCGCGTCCTGGGCGAGCCCTGCGGCCACCGCTTCGAGCGTCGCGAGTACGTCGGAGCTCCTCAGTCCAGTCTCATCGACGAGACTGCCGAGCATCGATTCGACGCGCTTCTCCGGGGGCGCCCCGAAGACGTTCTCCGCCACGTTCAACGTGACCCTTCAAGGCACCGGAAACACGGAAGAGGACGCGGAGGTGTTCGAACACGTCGTGGAACGCCGAATGGAAGACTGGTTCCGCCAGCTGGAAATGGAGACGTGACCCATGTCCGTACCGGATTGGACCCAAAGCGGCGCGTGGGACACGCTCTTTCTGGCCGGGGCTCCGGTACCGGGAACGGCTCGAGTCTCGATCTCGTTTGCGGCGTGCCTCGACAGCCGGAAGGCGCGCGGGGGCAAGAAGTCGCAGCATCGTGACACCGGCGCCGGCCCCGCGAAGCTGAAGATCGAGATCGAGATGTTGCCGGCGGAGTTCCAGGACTTCGAGGCGCGCACGATCCCGATTTTGCGCCCTCGCAGCCTCACGGCGCCCCGTGATCCAGTCGACATCTCGCACCCAATGGCGCGAGCCTGGGGCGTGAACGTGGTGATTCCTGGCGAGTGTGATGCCGCCCACCCGTCGCCCGGTGGCACCATGAAAGTCGGCTTCACCCTGCAAGAGTGGGTGGCGGCGCCGACGAAGATCAAAGACTCGGCGACGAAGCCAAAGGACACCGAGTCGGACGACTCCGGATGGAACGTCCAGCCACTGATCGATGCCCTTCGTCCTGCCCGTGACGGCGCGGCCGCCGCAAACCTCTGATGTCCGCGCTCCTCACCTGCAACGGGCACGCGGTCGACACGATTCGCCTCGTGCTCCCGCAGACGGGCGCATGGGTCGCGACGCTCGAGGCCTTGAGCGACGAGAAGCTCACGGGAACCGTCACGCTAACCGACCAAGTCGCGACGTACACCGGCACCGTGCTCCGCTCCGGGGTCCGCTCCGGCGTCTGCCGAATGGACGTCGTCGGCGGCAAGGGCGGCCTCAGCAACGAGGTCCCCGCTCGCAGCTACGTGGGCATCAAAGCGCGGAACGTCGCCGCCGAGCTCCTGGCAGCGGTAGGCGAGGCCCTCGACGCCTCGTCCACCCCGAGCGTCCTGGGCACCTCCCTGCCCTTCTGGACGCGCGCCAGCGGCCGCGCCGGCACCGCTCTGGCTACCCTCGTGGACGCCCTGGGCGCCTCCTGGCGCGTCTTGCAGAGCGGCGCGGTTTGGATTGGGGCCGAGACCTGGCCGACCGCCACGAAGACCCTTGAGGCGCTTGAACTGGACGACGACGAGGCCGCTGGCAACGTGCTGCTCGCTCCTGACTCCCTGGCTCTTCGGCCCGGCGTCGTCCTCGCGGGGCGCAAGGTGGGCCGGGTCGAGCACCGGATCTCCCGCGGCGCCCTCCGCACCACCTTTTGGGTCGCTGAATGAGCACCGTCACCTTCGACTCCGCGATTTCCCCGACGGTGACGCTGACGCTCGAGAACGACGTTTACCGCGCGGTCATCGATGTCGAAGGGCTCGACCCCCAGCGCGCCGTCTCAGCCGAAGAGAGCTTTTTGGGCATCGTCTCGCTGAACCCCCCGACCGTGCGCGTGAAAGCGCGGCGCTCGTCGCTCGACACGTGGCGCGATCTGATTGACCTGGCGCAGCGGGCGGTCACCGCGGCCGCGACGAGCACGACGGGCGAGACCGGCGGCCCTGCGGGGATCCTGCTGACCTACTTCCGCGTGGCTTTCGGAATGCGCGGCGCGCTGCGGCTGCTCGGCGAGGACATCTGATGCCCTCCCCCGACCCCACCAGAGCCCTCGCCCGCTTCATCCGCTGGGTGATGCGGGACACCCTCTACCACGCGCAGTTCGTCGCGACGGTACAGGGTCAGGGCGACGACTACACGCTCGAGCTGCTGCCGGACGACGAGCGCGTGCGCGGCACCGGGCTCTCGAACGTACCCATTCGCCACGGCCTGCCGGGCGTCACGGTGCGGGTGAAGACGGGGGCTCGCGTGCTCCTCGGCTTCGAGGCTGGGGACCCGAGCAAGCCCTTCGCGTCGCTTTGGGAACCAGGCTCGCTCGAGGCCATCGAGTTCGACGGCGGCCAGAGTCCGATTGCTCGCGTGGGGGACATCGCGACGGTCTTTTTCCCTGCCGCCATGCCAGTCGCTGCCGCAGGAGTCCTTGGCGGCGTCCCCTTCAGTTTCACAGGCACGTTCGCGACGGTAGGAACGCCCGGGGTCGCAATCATCGAAAACGGCGCGCCGCGAGCAAAGGCCTGATGGATCCGACGTCCGCCCTCGCCCGCTTCATCCGCAGGGTGATGCGGGACACGGCCTTCCACGGAATTTACCCCGCGACGCTGGAGGTGGATCGCGGGGACGGAACGGTGGACATCCTTCCGGACAACGCGTTTCGCGGGGTCGGCTTCGCGAAGATCCCGGTGCTCAAGGGAATCGCGGGCACCACTGAGAACGTCGCGGTAGGCACGCGCTGCCTCTTCGCCTTCGCGAACGGCAGCCCTTCAGCGCCGCGCGTCGTCGCGTGGGAGTACAAGCAAGGCTCCGCAACGGTGAGACTCGACGGAGGCACGGCCTCCATCGCTCGACAGGGCGACGTGGTGAAGATGGCAGGCGGTCCGGGCTTCGTCGTCATGGGCACGATATCGGGCACGATGAACGTCACGAATCCCTCGCCGCCGCCCGCGACGATTCCGACTCCAATGCCGCCCGGGACCAACTTCGTCGGTACGGTCACGCTCCCGCCGTACCTCTATGGGCAGATCCAAAAGGGCGCACGCCGCGTGAAAGCATGACTGCCAAGTACGAGGGGAGCCTGACGCTCGGCGAGATTCTGCCGCTGCCCCTGCTCGCGCAGACGTACCTCGGCGCGACGCTCGACGCGACCGTCCCGGATGCGCAGGCGCGACTGAACGGCCTTGTGCAGGCGTCGCTCCAGCCGCCGCCCGCTCTGCAGGATCTGATCGCCTCTCTGCTTCGGGCCCTCGAAGCGGCAAAGGAACTGCTGGCGAACCCGCTTCCCGTCGTGAGCTTCGCCGCGATCGCGGAGCTCCAGGCGCTCATCGGCCAATTCCAGATCGCCATCGGGTTCAACGCGAACTTCGCCGCCCTGCTCGGCACGCCGGGGATTCACTACATCCTATTCGAGGGCAAGGCCGAGCAGGTCGCGCCCGACGTGAACGGCATCCTCGCCGGCGGTCTGCCGGGCTACGCGCAGGATCAGTACATCGCGGGCGCCATGGTGCTCGCCGCGGACGGCGGCGCGGTGAAGGCGTTTCAGACGGTGTTCAAGAGTTAGGGCTTCGTCCCGAGGAGTTCCCAGATCTCGGAGGTCTTCGAAACAGTGAGGCGGAGACCGGTGATGGTCGCCCCTCGCAAAGGATTCGCCTCTTGGTGCTGCCAGGACACCCCGCCCACGACAGTGCCGGAACGACTCCATGTCCAAGAGAAGTCCACGTGGGTCGCCTCTTTTAGGCAGGGAGCGATGGTGTCGTCCGCTGGGAACGTGGTTGTGCCTTGAAACCCGCAATCGATTGGACCGACGAAGCCCTCCGTCTGCGCGCATACGCCACCACTGATAGCAACGCTGAGCTTCATCGTGACTTGCCCCGTCTCGCCTCCACAGAGGTTGCCAACGAGCTTGCGGGATGCACTCCACAGAAAGTCTTTCGCCGGGGGAGCACCGCCCGTCGCGGACGCACCGCCGGACGCGAGAGACCCTCCGGTGCTCACCACGCCACCGGTCGCAGGCGCCGTGCCACCGGTGCTTGCCGCCCCTCCGGTAACGACTCGCTGTCCACCTGTAGCCGCCGCTCCGCCGCTCGACCGACCCCCAGACGCATCGACTCCACCGGACGCAGAGCCGTCTGACGAAGAACTCGCACCGCCGCTCCCTTCGAGCGCACCGCCGGTACCGTTCCCGACCTGTACCTGGCCCCCATCTTCCGATCCGCAGGCGAGCAGCACGACCGCTCCCGCGGCTGCCCAAAGCATTGCGCGCATCCCTTCAGCGTAGCCACTCCCCTTCGACCGTCCAATTATGGCCGATTTAGGCAGCGATATCGCGGGGGTTTTTGACATCAGCTGGGGCCTGCTCACCTCCTCTGACCGCACGGCGCTTGCTGAAGCGCTCCTCCGGAGACTCACCACGCCGCGCGGCGGACTCATCGGGGTCCCCACCTACGGCTACGACGTCCAGACGCTGATCGGCGCGACGGTGCCCGCCTCCGTCATCGAGCAGCGCGTGCTCGAGCAACTCTTGCTCGACGAGCGCGTAGTCGACGCGGACGTGACCGTGACGCTCGACGAGCGCACCGGCGTCCTTCGTGTCGCGATGACGGTGCACGACAGCGCCGGGCCCTTCGACCTCACGCTGACCGTTTCGCAGCTCACCGTTCAGGCGTTCCTCGACAGCGAACTTTTCGCAGAGATCGACCAGGCCGCGTAAATGCTATCGCTCCAAAAACTCCGGACCATCGTCACGCGGTCGCAGTCGCTCGACGTCGCCGTGCAGATGCTGACGTCGCTCGGGTTCGATACCAGTTCATGGCAAGACGGGTCGATCCAAAAAACGATGTTGGTCACGCTGGCAACGCTCGCTTCGGACTTCACGGAGATCAGTCGAGCGCTCGCCAATTTCGGGTACAACGACTACGCCACGGGCGATGCGCTGAATGAATTCAGCTGGTCGAGGTTCGGCAAGCGGAAGCTACCGGCGGAACGCGCGGCAGGTCCGATGACGCTGCGCTCGACGGCGAGCATCCCATACGTGATCAAGGTCGGGCAGCTCATCGCGGCAACGGCGGGCAACGTCCAGTTTCGGAATACGAGCGAGGGCACGCTGAGCGCAGGCGGCTCGCTGCAGCTGGACTTCGAGGCCATCCTCGCGGGCAACGCTGGCAACAACGCGGTCGTCGATCGACTGCTGACGCCGCTCGCGGGAGTGAGCGTCAAGAATGACGTTGGAATTCCATGGCATTCGATCCGCACGGGCCGCGACGAGCAGTCCGATGCCTCGATGCGGCTGCAGAACGCGACCCAATGGGCTCGTCTGAGCGTCGAATGGATTGCCGACGCCTACATCAACCTCGCGCTCGAGCACGGCGCATCGAAGGTCACGGTCCACGATCAGAACCCGCGCGGCCCCGGCACGCTCGACGTCTACGTGTCCGCCGACAACGCGGTCCTGAACGATACCGAGATGGCCCTCCTTCAGAAGGCGTACCACGAACACACCTTCTACACGGACCTCGCCTGGACCAGCCCGTGGACGCCCGGAAACGTCTCGCGCGTCGCCGTCATCAAGCCGGCAACTCAGGCGCTCGATCTCGACGTGAACATCTACCACGACACCGCGGCGAACAGCTCGGACGTCTACGCGGACGCGGATACGGCGCTCACCAATCTCCTCGCACGGACACCGATCGGCGGATTCAAATACGCACCCGGCCCGCAGAACATCCTGCCGTTCGACGACCTCGTTGAAGCAATCCGCGGCATCGACGGTGTTCGCAAGGTCGTGTTCAACAGCCCCGTCGGCGACGTCAGCATCAACCCGCTGAAGCTCTTGGTCCGCGGCACCTGGGGCCTCCACCCGTTCCCGCTCTCCTCGTGAGTGAATGACCTACCGCAGCTTCATCGCGCGGGTCATGCCGACCGTACTGCGTGGCCCCATCGGGCGGCGCTTCATTGGCACATTTGCGCTGTTCTTCGATCTCTTGGCCGAAGGCGCGCGCCAGGCGGTCCGTGCGCCGTGGGTCGGAGACGCCAGCGGCGTGGGCCCCGCCTACGACGGCATGACGGCCTCGGGCAACGAGGTCTCGCTCATGCGGTACCCGGGCGAGACCTGGGCCCAGCACCACGCCCGCCTGCAGCGTGTCTGGGACGACTACCCGCTCGCGGGCACTGAAGGCGCCATCGCGGCGCAGCTGTCCGCAGCAGGCTTCCCCGGAGCGGTCTTCTACTACGACCCGCCCAACACGGCCTTCTGGATCTTCTTCCCCGCCGGCACACACACCGTCACGGCGCAGGGCCCCCTCGTGGGTTCGTTCGTTGTCGGTGACGGAACGCTCATCGGCCCGGTCGGCATTACGCCGGGTCAGATCACAACGATGCGCGGAATCATCGCGCGTTGGAAACCAGCGCACTGGGTCTGCACCAAAATAATCTTCCAGCTCACGGGCTGGACCGTCGGTGACGGTCACCACGTGGGCGATGTGGGGCTAACGCTCGGTGGCGAGAACGTCATCATTTCAGCCGCCTGAGGAGTTTCATGCCGACGAACATCATCGATGTGGCCACCTGGACCGCGACGATCACCACGGTCGCCGACACGGAGGCGGCGAACGAAGCGAACTTCAAGGTCATGGGCCAAGGGCTCGCCAATCGCACGGCGTACCTGAAGGCCGCGCAGGACCTTCTCGTCGCGTACAACTACTCGAATCTCGCGATCCGCAGGATGTCGATCGTGAAGGGCGCGGCGACGGGCGGCTACACTCAGACGCTTTCGACGGTGTCGGGGTACGTGGACGTCACCGGCGCCTCATGCGTCGTGACGCCTGCGGTCGGGGACATCCTGCTCGCCTTCGCCACGGTGCCCCTCGAGCTCGGAAGCAACCCGAACGCGAATACCGCGCAGTTCCGCTTCACCAAGCAGAGTACCAGCGTCGTGCAGTCGCAGATGGGTGCTGCTCGCAACCGGATGGACCTTCGCTCCACGGCGACCAGTGAGGTCGGGGCGGACTCGTGCATTCTGCTCGGACACCACGTTGCGGGATTCGCTGAGGCCACCACCGTCAAGCTGCAGGCTTCGATGATCTACGCCTCGCCGCCGGACATTCTGATCAGCGACGAGTGGACGATGTTCCTCATGGCCCTCAAGCCGCAGGACACCTGAGATGGGGATCCGCTCCTGGTTAGAGGATCTCATCGGGATCCACGACATTCGCGTCGGAACCTCGACACCGGTGACGGTGCCGCGGCGCTCGCGGTTGCGCGTCTACGGCAGCGGCGTAAGCGTCTTCGACGACGCGGCGAACGACGAGACGGTCATCAACTTCACGGGCGGCGGGGACGCCATCTCGTTCGACGCAGTAAAGACCGCGCTCGCTGCGGCCAACACGGCAGTCGGATTCAATGGCCAGAAGCTCACCGGCGTCGGCACTCCGACCACCGGAACGGACGGAGCGAACAAGACATATGTCGACTCGCTCGCCGGCGGATACGGAGGCATCCTCGCACTAACGGGCGCGGCGAACACGCTCGGTCTCACAGCCGCAGGGCAGTACGTGACGGTGTCACACACCGCCGGGACCGTGCTCACGGTGCCTACGAATGCGACGGCCGCGCTTCGCATCGGATCGCGCATTCCGGTGGTTCAGTACGGCGCGGGACAGGTCACCGTCGCTGCTGCCGGAGGCGTCACGCTGCGCGCGTCGAAGTCGCTGAAGACTCGCGCGCAATACGCTGAGCTCTGGCTGACGAAGATCGCGACGGACGAATGGGTGCTTTCTGGAGATGTCGAGTTTGGCTTCGACTACCAGGACGGCACGGACGCCGCCGTCACGGCGCTCGCGAATCGCATGGTCCGCATGCCGACGACCACGGCGAATCGCACCGTCACACTGCCAACGGCGCCGGCACACGGCACTTTCGTCGGCGTCTTCGGAACGAACCTGATCGCGTTCCCTCTGACGATCAGCGCGGCGCAGAACATCAACGACGGTATCAATACGCCAGCCACCACGTACTCAATGAACGTGACCGACGGACAGATGAACTGGTTCGTGTACAGCGCCACGGACACGGAATGGCGGGTGTTCTGAGATGGCCTACTTCCCTGTTCGTCCTCAGCTGCTACGAGGGTTGTCCTCGCGCTTCAGTCCGACCGCGCTCTATCACTTCGATTCGAGCCTGAACGATTCGAGCGGGAACAGCCTGCATCTCTCGGCGCTCGCCGGGACCGTGCAGTACGGGATCTTCGGCCTCCGTAAGATCGGTCTCATCCTCGACGGAGCAACCGCGGTTCGGCGCACAACGCGAAGCTCTGCGCTCGACGGCGTGGCGGATATGACCGTCCAGGCGCTCGTTCTGCCGTGGGTCACTGGTCCGACGAGCCGCGTTTTCCTTCACTGCTACGGCGGAGGGGGCAACGCCGGCGGCGCAGACAATGTCCTGCATTCTCTGGCTTGGATCAAGAACCAGGTGCATGCCGTCACCGGCGTGAACGCCGGATGCCTGTCGGCATTGTGGGAGTCCGGATCGGCCGTCGCGCAGGCACAGAACTCCACCACGAATATTCTGACCGGGCAGGTGCGGCACGTCGCACAGGTGCGCACCGGAACGAGCCTGCAGACGTACGTCGATGGAGTGCTGCAAGACACGATCACCGGCGTGACACTGCCGACCGTATCGAGCCCCGCGCAATACCTGACCGTCGGGGGCAACGACGCCGCGACCGTGTCGGGTGATTTCTTCACGGGCGTCCTCCATGGCCTGAAGATCACCATCGGCACAGCGTACACCCCAGCGCAGATCTTCAGCGAATACGCCTACTGCTTCGGAAACTGAGGATGATGCCATGGGCCAAAGCGTCATCGGCACCGGAGGCCTCGCCTACCGCAGTGCCCCCATCACGGTCGTCAGCGCGGCGTATTCAGTCGTCGGCGAGCTCCAGCTCACCGGGACCAGCCCGAACGCCATCTACGAGGCAGTGCACGCGCTGCGCAACAACGGAACCGGCCTGTCGTATTTCGGATTCTCATACACCAGCCCGGGCTACGTCGTTCCGAACACGCTTTTCTTCGCCTACGTGGTCGGAGGGGTGCAGCAGGCGGCCTCGGTTATCACCTCATCGACAACATCCTGGCTCCACTGGGCCGTGACG
>Ga0075356_1000125_pt1 | contig 14657 bp, 12 predicted proteins | sample WestPond_Cattail_FD_120073 | JGI IMG/M metagenome (GOLD analysis project Ga0075356, IMG submission 120073) | Natural and restored wetland microbial communities from the San Francisco Bay, California, USA, that impact long-term carbon... | ecosystem: Environmental > Terrestrial > Soil > Wetlands ... | reverse complement strand
CCCGACGCTGTTCACGCACATCGCCACGCGCGAAGCGACGCAGGCGATGGCCGACGACCTGTTCGGCGTGGTGGCCGGCGGCCAGGTGAAGGTCCGCATCGACCAGCGTTATCCGCTGGCCGAGGTGGCGCAGGCGCACCTCGACCTCGAGGCGCGCAAGACCACCGGCTGCACGATCCTGCTGCCGTGATGCGCCGGCGCGGCCTGATCGCGGCGGCGGCCCTGCTGACCAGCGCCGCGGTAACGAGCCCGCCGGCCCGGGCGCAGCAGGCGTCGCCGCACGCGATCGACGTGCCGGGCTGGTTCCTCGACAGCTTCCTCGACTTCAAGGACGAGGCGGCCACCGCCTCCCAGGCCGGCAAGCGGCTGGTGCTGTACTTCGGCCAGGACGGTTGTCCCTACTGCCGGGAGCTGATGCAGACCAACTTCTCGCAGAAGGCGATCGTCGACAAGACACGCGGTCACTTCGAGGTGATCGCGCTCAACATCTGGGGCGATCGCGAAGTGACCGGCTTCGACGGCCAGAGGATGAGCGAGAAGCAATTCGCCAAGGCGCTCAAGGTGCAGTTCACGCCGACGCTGCTGTTTCTCGACGAGCAGGGCCGGGTGGCGGCGCGCCTCAACGGCTACTGGCCGCCCCACAAGTTCGGCGCCGCACTCGACTACGTGATCGGCCACCACGAGCGCACGACCACGCTCGGCGACTACGTCGCGCGGCATGCGGCCGACGCGGCGAATGCGCAGCTCGCCGACGAGCCGTTCTACTTGAGGGCGCCGCACGATCTGCGCCGCAGGCCCGGCGCCAAACCGCTGGCGGTGCTGTTCGAGACGCGGCACTGCAAGGCCTGCGACGAGCTGCATTCCGAAGGCCTGCGCCGGGCCGAGATGCAGTCGATGATCGGCCGCTTCGACATCGTGCGCTTCGCGCTCGACGACGGCACACCGGTCGTCACTCCTGCCGGACAGCGACTGCCGGCGCAGCAGTGGGCGCGCGAACTGGCGGTCGCCTACACGCCGTCGGTCGTGTTCTTCGACGCCAGCAACCGGGAAGTGTTCCGCTTCGAAGGCTATATGCGGCCGTTCCACCTGACCGGCGCGTTCGACTACGTGGCGCAGGGGGCCTATCGCACGCAGCCGGAGTTCCAACGCTTCCTGCAGGATCGCGCGGAACGTGCTCGCGCGCGCGGGCAGCCGGTCGATCTCTGGCGCTGAGGGTGCGGGTCGCCGTGGCATTCGATGCCGCGGCGTGCACGCCACGGCCGTGGGACCTCGCGGCGCCGAATTGAGGCGCGTCAAGCCTACTGCCGGTCCGGCGCGGCATCGTGCGGCCGGGGTTCGGCTCAGGCTACCCTTGCGGCGCCGCGGCGCCCCCATCTTCCCGGCCTCCATGACATCCGCCCCGACCGCGACTCCGCCCCGTCCGCCAGACCCCGCCGCGCGCGGCGGCTTCCGGCTGATGCGCTACTTCACGATCGCGACGCTGCTGGCGTTTCTGACGGTCGGCGCCGCGATCTGGGTGCTGCAGAGCCTGGAGGAGGACTTCTTCGGCGACGTGCAGCGCGAGCAGGCGATGTTCTTCAACCAGGCGCAGGCGGAGCTCGCGCGCCAGCACGAGGCGGCCGCGCACGCCGACCTGCTGCACGGCCACGAGGCCAGCCATCTGAACCTGACGCTGTTGATGGCCAACATGCTGTGGGTCCACGACATTGCACCCCTGGTGGCCACGGCGCAGCGTGTCAGTGTCGAGCCGTGCCGTGCGCTGCCGGCCGGTGACGGCACCACCGCGGCAGTCCGGCAGGCCTGCACCGCCGAACTCGGTCGCCGAATCCGCAGGCTGCCGGGCTTTCGCGAGCTCGATGCCAAGGCCTATGCGGCGATGCAGGGGACTCGCGTCTTCAAGGTCAAGGTGCTCGACCTGCGCGGCGTGGTCATCTACTCGTCCGAGCACGCGCAGGTCGGCGACGACGCGGTGGCCAACCGCGGCTGGCAGTCGGCGGTGGCCGGCAATGCCGTCAGCGAGCTGACGCATCGCGATCGGTTCAGCGCCTTCGAACGCGTGGTCGAGAACCGCGACCTGATCTCGAGCTACGTGCCCGTGCGAGCGGCAGGCGTGGGCCCGGTGCTCGGCGTGTTCGAGATCTACTCCGATGTGACCGATTTGCTCGACCACATGAAGTCCACCTCGCAGCATTTTGCCGACATCACCGCTGCCAACGACGTGCGCGCGAACCGGACCGCGCAGGCCAACCTGGCGCTGGTGCACGCGAGTTCGACGCGCTTCATGCTGATCGTCGGCGCCCTGCTGGCGCTGCTGTATGCGGCGTCGTGGCTGATCGTGCGCAACGGTCAGCGGTTGATCGACCGGCAGCGGCTGGCCCAGGAGCGCAGCAATGCGCGCGAACGCCAGTCGCACCGTGAGAAGATGGCGGCGCTGGCCACCATGTCAGCGAACGTGGCACACGAGGTCGGCAATCCGCTGGCCATCATCAGCGGCGTCGCGCAGGAGCTGCCCGCCGGCGGCACGCCGCCGGCGCGCGAGCTGATCCTCGAGCAATCCAACCGCATCGCGACGATGATGCGCCACATCGCCGACTTTGCCAGTGCGCGGGGCGGCGAGCTGAAATGGGTCGACGTCAATGCGATGGTCAAGGCGGTGTGCGACTTCCATGCCTTCGACCTGCGCTTCCGCGGGCGGCCGATCGAGTTCGCGCCCGCCGCCGAGCCGCTTGTGCACGAGCTGGTACCCGATCACCTGAACGAAGCGGTGATGGGCCTGTTGCAGGTGCTCGGCGACGCCGGTACGCCGGGTGATGCCGCAACCGCCGCCACGATCCGCATCGCCACCGTGGCTCGCGACGGTGCGGTGGTCATCAACGCCGTGGCGCATGGCGCGTCGAACTCGTCACCCGCACGGCTCGACTCGCTGCGTCGCCGCCTGCACGACATGGGCTGGGGCTTCGATGTCGCCGGCTCGACGATCGAGATCACCGTGCCGGCGTCGCCGGCGGTGGACTGACGGCCTGCCCCGGTGGGCCGTCAAGCCGTCAGGTCGGGCCGCTGTCGGCCGCGGCCCGGGCCTTGAACTGCTCGCGCCACAGCCGGCGCGTCGGCCGGTCGGCGACGCGCCAGGCCGCGAGCGCGAGTTCGAGAAAGTCGCGTTCGCTGCTTGACAGCACACCGTCGGCTTGCGGCTCGTCGAGCCACCCCGCCGACCGTCCGCACAGGCGCTCGATCTGGCGCGCGAGCTTGTCGCCGATCGGCCGCGACGACTTGATCTGGCTCCACATGCTGGGCGAGATCTGCAGCCGCGCCGCGAAGTCCTGCTCCAGGCCCTTGGGCGCCGAGCCCGTGGCCATGGCGCGGCCGGCATGTTGCTGGAACAGCGCCAGCACGTTGTCGCGGCGGATGCGGGTGATGTTGTTCATCGTGGACGAAGCGGGTGTCTATTGTGGCCTAGGGGGTTGACGCTCGCGTAAAGGGAATTTACAGTGCTGAGCATCGTCAATGCATCCACGTCAAACACTTCTCATCCGTCAACCGCTGAAAGTCGTCTCATGAATCGCTCCCTGCACACCACCCAGCGCATCCGTCCCATCGCGGCGGTCGTCGCGCGCGTGGCCGTGTGGGCCTGCCTGCCGGCCGGCCAGCAGCGTTTCGCGGGCATGGCCAGCGGTGATGGCAAGTTCGTGGGTCCGGTCGAGGAGGGCAGTTCACTGCCGTAGCGCTCCTCGTTGTCTCTGAATCCCAGAGGCCCGGATCCGCAAGGATCCGGGCCTTTTCATTTTGCCGATCGAAAGTCCTGAAAAACGTCGAATGAATCAGATGCGAATCCGCTTCGGGTGTGTCACTGCACTCCGCGCCGCCGCCGTCCGGGTGCTGGCAGCGTGGGATGTGCGCGACAGCGTCACCCGGGGTCCCGTGCAGCGAGGCACTCCGTCCGACGGGACGCTCGCGCAGGGGCACAGCCGAAGCGGATTCGTCGCGCCAGAAAACCGGCCGCAATGACTGGGCGGCTCCGGAACCCGTGACCGGAAACCTGTGCCAACCCTCAACTTCTCAACCTTGGAGATGACCATGAAACCCATGCAAGTGCTGTCCGTCGGCAGGTCGTGGCAGGCGGAAGTCGCCTTGATGCTGTGCACCCTCGCGGCCAGCGTGCTGTCGTTCGGCAGTGTGGTGGTGTTGTACGCGTCGGGCACGGGCGAGCTCGAGGCCGCCGTCGCGTATCTCACCGCGCTGCCGCCGACCAGCGCGTCGGCTGCGGGTGTATCGCGCAAGCCCGGCAGCGGCTAGCCGCTGCCGGGGGCGAGTCAGCCACGCAGTGCGGACAGGGCTTCCTGCACGCGCGGCGTGGCGCCTCGGCCGACGCTGCCGGTGACGGCCACCGACGCGCCGGCACGCAGCATGCGCTCGAAGGCGGCGCGCACCTGTGCCGCGCCGACGGCGCGCACGCGTGCCACGCGCTCGGCCGCGGCCGGTGCCGAATTGCGTGCGAACAGGTCGAGTGCCGCGTGCTCCATGCGGGTGCTGGCACGCTCCTCGTCGCGCAGCAGGCGCACGACGAGCTGATTGCGTGCGCGCTCGAGATCCACCTCCTCGACGCGGTCCGCCAATCCACGCAGCAGCCGCGCCGTCTCGCGCAGCACCGGGTCCAGGTGCTTGGGCGCGAAAGAAGCCTCGATGGCGAGCTGGCCGCCGTATTCGAAACGGTCGACGTGCGCGCCGGCGTGGTACACGAGGCCGCGCCTTTCGCGCAGCTCGGCCAGTAGCGGAGAGCTCATGCCGTCGCCGAGCACCGCCGCCGCCACGTCGTGCACCGCGTCGTCGGATGCGCGCGGCGGCGTGGCAAAGCCCATCACCAGGTGCGTCTGCTGGCCGCCTTCCATGCGGCGCGTGCGCGTGCCGCCGGCATAGACGGCCGGCGGCACGGAGTTGGGCGTGCCGCGCGGCAGGTCGCCGAAGGCGGCCTCGGCCTCGCGTATGAGGGCATCCACGTCGAGCGCACCGGCCGCCGCGACCACGACGTTGGCGCCGGTGTACTGCCGGTCCACGTAGTCGAGCAGGTCGGCGCGGCTCACGCGCTCGATCACGCGGCGCTGGCCGATCACCGGCATCGCCGCCGGATGATCGCCCCAGCAGACATGGTCGAACAGGTGGTAGCCGATCGTCACCGGGTCGTCCTCGACCTCGGCCACTTCCTGCAGCAGCACCTCGCGTTCGCGCGCCAGCTCGTCCTCCGGAAAGGTGGCGTGGCGCACGATGTCGGCCAGCATGCGCACGAACAGCGGCGCATGCTCGGCAAGGCCCCGCATCGTGTAGGCGGTGTGGTCCTTGTCGGTGTGCGCATTGACCTCGGCGCCCAGCCGCTCGGCGTCGAGGTTCACGCGGTGTACGTCGCGCTCGCGCGTGCCCTTGAACGCCATGTGCTCGAGCACGTGGCTGATGCCGTTGAGAGCACGGCTCTCGTGCACGCTGCCGGTGTGCACGAACACCGCGACGCCGGCGGTGTGTGCCTGCGGCATCGGCAGCACGACCACGCGCACGCCGTTGGCGAGCGTCACGTGCGTCACCGGCGAGTCGTCCGGCGTCGGCCTCATGCGAAGCGTACGCTCAACGCCGACAGCGGGGCCGAGAAGTGCGCCTGCCAGCGCTCGCCGGGGCGCACCGGCCAGGCGTCGGTCCAGGTGCCGGTGGTGATCAGGTCGCCCGCGCGCAAGTCCGGCGCGCCGGGGCAGTCGCGCAGTTCGCGCACGAAGTGCAGCAGCGCCCGCAGCGGGTCGTCGAGCACGTTGGCGCCACGGCCACGATCGACAGGCGTGTCCGGTGGCCCGTCGCCGCAATGCAGCGTCACGGTCGCGCCGGCCAGCAAAGCCTGCAGCGAAGCGGCGTCGCCGGCGACATCGCGCACCGGCCGGCGCGGCCCGACCAGCAGCCGCGCGTGCAGCCCGTTGTCGGCCATGGTGTCGGGGGCGGCGAAGGTCCAGTCGGGTCGATGCGACTGCACGACCTCGAAGCCCGGTGCGATCCAGTCGATCGCGTCGAACAGGCCGGCCAGGTCCGCGCCGGCAGCGGGCGCGGCGCGCAGGCCGAACACGCACTCGGGTTCGATGCGCGGCTGGCAGGTGCGGCCGATGCGCAGCAGGCCGTCGCCTTCGCAATACGACACCGTGGTGTTCCACACCGTACCCCAGATCGGCGCGAACACCTGGTAGCGCGGCCAGATCGTGCGGTTGGTGAAGCCGATCTTGAAGCCGACCGGCCGCTCGCCGCGCGCCAGCCTCAACGCGCGCGCGGCCAGCGCGGCACGGTAGGCCGCCGCGGCATCGGCGAAGGCAGGTGCAGCGACGGGCCAGGGCTGGCCGCTGTCGTCGTGGGCCAGCAGTTGGTCGGGTGTCATCGGGCTACGCCTCTTCTGTCGGAGCGCCGCGGGCGCGTGCTGGTGAGTCTAGCGGGCACGTGGGTTGCACGCCGGCACCGCCGTGCACGCAAGGGCTGTCACATCTCGATGCCTGTTGCCCAGGGTCGAACGCGCACTGCGACCGCCTGAGCTGATCCAATCGCTTGCATGTCCATTGATCCAGTGACCGACACGCCCGCGCGACCTCGTGTGCTGGCGCGACGCCTGCTCGCCGGTGTTGCGGTGCTGCTGGCGATGGCCATGTTGCTCGTCGCCGGCACGCTGGCGGTGCTGGTGCCGATGACGCCCTCGGTCGACCACGTGCTGAAGGCGCGCGACGAGCACCCGAGCGTGCTGCTGGCGGCCGACGGCTCGGTGCTGGCGACGTTTCGGCGCATGAACCGCGAGTGGATCGCGCTCGACGCGGTGCCGCCGCATGTGGTCGACGCGTTGATCGCTACCGAGGACCATCGCTTCTGGCAGCACCCGGGCGTCGACTGGCGACGCAGTCTCGCCGCGGTGTGGCGCACCGCCTCGGGCGACCGGCAGGGCGGCTCGACGATCACGCAGCAGCTGGCGCGCAACTACTTTCCCGAGGCCATCGGGCGCGCACCGACCGCGACGCGCAAGCTCAAAGAGCTGATCACCGCGATCAAGCTCGAGCACGCGTACTCCAAGCGCGAGATCCTCGAGAGTTACCTCAACACGGTGTCGTTCCACTTCAATGCGTTCGGCCTCGAAATGGCTGCGCGCACGTATTTCAACAAGCCGGCGCGGCAGCTGAGCGTGGCCGAAGGCGCCACGCTGATCGGCCTGCTGAAGGGCACCTACGCCTACAACCCGGTCAACAACCCCGAGCGTGCACTGGAACGACGCAATCTGGTGCTGGCGCAGATGGTGCGCCACGGCAAGCTCGACGCCGCGCAGGCCGAACGTGCCCGATCACGACCCTTGCGCCTCGAGTTCGTGCGGCAGGACCTCGACACCGGGCCGGCGCCGCATTTTGCCGACACGGTGCGGCGCTGGCTCGCGGCGTTCGGCGAATCGCGCGGTTACGACCTCTATGCCGACGGCCTGGTCGTGCAGTCGACGCTCGACCCGCGGCTGCAGCGGCTGGCCAACCAGGCCGTCGCGCGCCAGCTCGACGCACTGCAGGCAGTGGCCGATGTCGAGTGGAGCCGGCCGACGGCGCGTCTGTTGTCCACCGGCACCGGCGCGTACCGGCAGGCGCGCAAGAGGGTCCAGCCCTTTGCCAACTTCTGGGCCACCCGCGGCGAACTCGTGGACGCGTTCGTGCGCGAGACGCCGGAGTACACGCGCCGCGTCGACGCCGGCCAGGCGGCGGGCGACGCGCTCGCCGCACTGCGCGCCGACGACGGCTTCATGCAGGCGCTGCGCGCCCGCAAGACGCGGCTGGAGGCCGGCCTGGTCGCACTCGACCCGGCCAGCGGCCAGGTGCGCGCCTGGGTCGGCAGCCGCGACTTCGCCACCGACGGCTTCGACCACGTGCAGCAGGCACGCCGCCAGCCCGGCTCGACCTTCAAGCCCTTTGTCTATGGCGCCGCGCTCGAATCGGGCATGGACCCGCAGCGCGAGTTCGCGCAGCGCACCGTCAGCATCGGGTTGCCCGACGGCAGCACCTGGCGGCCGCGCGACGGCGGGCCGATGCAGGGCGGCAGATCGACGCTGGAAGACGGTCTCGTCTACTCGCGCAACGGCATCACGGCGCAGGTGATCGAGGCCGTGGGTGCGGACAAGGTTGCGCAGTTCGCGCAGCGGCTGGGTGTGCGCGACAGCCCGCTCGACGCGGTGCCCTCGCTGGCGCTCGGCACCAGCCCGGTCAGCCTGCTCGAGATGACGAGCGCCTACGGCACCATCGCCGCGCTGGGCATCTATCACGCGCCGCAACTGGTCACCCGCGTCAGCGACCGTGTCGGCAAGGTGCTGGTCGACTTCGCGCCGACGGCCAGCGCGCCGCGCGAGCAGGTGCTCGACCCGGCCGTGGCGCAGCAGCTGATCGACATGATGCGCGGCGTTGTCGAGCGCGGCACCGGCCGTGGCATCCGCGAGGCGCACGGCATCGAGGCCGACGTGGCCGGCAAGACCGGCACCACGCAGAACAACGCCGACGGTTGGTTCGTGCTGATGGCGCCGCGGCTGGTGGTGGGCGCCTGGGTCGGCTTCAACGACCCGCGCGTCACGCTGCGCAGCGACCATTGGGGGCAGGGCGCACACAGCGCGCTGCCGGTGGTGGGTGACCTTGTGCAGCATGCGCTGGCCGACCGGCTGATCGACCCGCAGGCGGAGTTTCCGGCGCGGCGCAGCGGCCTCCAGGCGGCGATCAAGAGCGTCGGCGAGGCGATCCGCCGCTGGCTTGGCCTCGGCGCGCCGTAGCGCGCCAACACGGGCGGCCCGTCGGGCGCGCCGACTGCCGGCGACCCCGGAGCGCCGATTGCTCTGGCGAGGGCATGAGCCACCCCGGATCCGGCGCCACGTGAGAATCGCCCAGGTTGCCCCCTTGTTTGAAAGCGTCCCGCCGCGAGCGTATGGCGGCACCGAGCGTGTGGTGTCCTACCTGACTGAGGCCCTGGTCGAGCAGGGCCATGAGGTCACCTTGTTCGCCAGTGGCGACTCGATCACCCGGGCGCGCCTGGAAGCCGGGGCACCGCGCAGCCTGCGCACCGATCGGCGGCGCCCCGACTGGATGGTCTGGCACACGATGATGCTCGACCGCGTGTTCGAGATGGCCGACCAGTTCGACGTGATCCACTTCCATGTCGACGTGCTGCACCTGCCGCTGGCGCGGCGCTGCGCGACGCCGGTGCTCAGCACCACGCACGGGCGCCTCGACCTGCCGGACCTGGTGCCGCTGTTCCGCCGCTTCGGCGAGCATCCGCTGGTGTCGATCTCGGATCATCAGCGAATGCCGCTGCGCGGTGCCAACTGGCGTGCCACCGTGCACCACGGACTGCCGTCCCAGCTGTATGACTTCCATGCCGAGCCGCAGGATTACTTTGCCTTCCTCGGCCGCATCTCGCCGGAAAAGCGCGTCGACCGGGCCATCGAGATTGCCCGCATGTGCGCCACGCCACTGCGCATCGCGGCCAAGGTCGATGAGGTCGACCGGGTGTATTTCGACACGCGCATCCGTCCGCTGCTCGACGACCCGCTGATCGACTACGTCGGCGAGATCGACGACGCGCGCAAGAACGAGTTCCTCGGCAACGCGCGCGCGCTGCTGTTCCCGATCGACTGGCCCGAGCCGTTCGGCATCGTCATGATCGAGGCGTTCGCCTGCGGCACGCCGGTGATCGCCTTTCGCAGCGGTTCGGTGCCCGAGGTGCTGGAGGATGGCGTCGACGGCTTCATCGTCACCGACCAGCAGGAGGCGATCGAGGCCGCGCGCAACGTGCACACGCTCGACCGGCGGCGCTGCCGCGACGCGTTCGAGCGCCGATTCACCGCCGACACGATGGCCAGCCGTTATCTCGAGGTGTATCGTGATCTGGCACGGGACTCCGCATGACGCAGGAACGCATCCTGATCGGTGACCAGTGGTACGTGGCCGCCACCTCGGCCCGCACCGAGGAGCGCGAGTACGTGCTGAAGCACGACGAGAGCTTCGCGATGTTCGACCGCTTCGGCGACGTGGCCGCGCTGCGCGGCGGCGACGAAGGCCTGTTCCACGAGGACACGCGCCACCTGTCACACCAGTTGCTGCGCATCGAGGGCGCACGGCCGTTGTACCTCGGCTCGCGCGTGAAGGACGACAACAGCCTGCTGGTGGTCGAGCTGATGAACCCCGACCTCGGCGACGCCGGCCAGGTGCGGGTGCCGAAGAGCACGCTGCACTTGCTGCGCGCCAAGCTGCTGTGGCGCGGCGCCTGCCACGAACACCTGCGGCTGACCAACCACGGCGGCGATCCGGTCGAGACGCAGTTGTCGTTGAGCTTCGACGCCGACTTCGTCGATCTGTTCGAGCTGCGCGGCATGCAGCGGGACCGTCACGGCGAGAAGCTGGCGCCGCAGGTCGGCACCGACGAGGTGGTGCTCGGCTACCGGGGGCTCGACGGCGCGCTGCGTCGCACGCGGCTGCACTTCGAGCCGCCGCCGGCGCGGCTCGATGCATCCGGCGCCGAGTACCGGGTGTCACTGTCCCCCGGCGAGGAGGTGCACCTGTACCTGACGATGCGGTGCGAGCGGCTCTCACCCGGCGTCGACACCGAGCCCGCCACCAACGAAGCACCGGTGGGCTACGAGACCGCGCTGCGCGAGACGATGCAGTCGCGCGCCGACGCGCGAGGCAGCCAGTGCGAGATCGAGACGTCGAATCCGCTGGTCAACCGCTGGCTCGACCGTTCGTGGTCCGACCTGGTGATGCTGACCACCGCGTTGCCGACCGGGCCGTACCCGTATGCCGGCGTACCGTGGTACTCCACCACCTTCGGCCGCGACGGCATCCTGACGGCGCGCGAGATGCTGTGGGTCGACCCGGCGCTGGCGCGCGGCGTGCTCGCCTTCCTGGCGGCCACGCAGGCTACGCGCCACGAGCCGCAGCGCGACGCCGAGCCGGGCAAGATCCTGCACGAGGCGCGGCGCGGCGAGATGGCCGAGACCGGCGAGATCCCGTTCGGCCGCTACTACGGCAGCGTCGACTCGACGCCGCTGTTCATCGCGCTGGCCGGCGCCTACCTGCAGCGCAGCGGCGACCTGGCCTTCATCCGCGAGCTGTGGCCGCACCTGCGCGCCGCACTGCAGTGGATCGACCGCGACGGCGACATCGACGGCGACGGCTTCTGCGAGTACGCGCGGCGCAGCAGCGACGGCCTGCTGCAGCAGGGCTGGAAGGACTCGCATGACTCGGTGTTCCACGCCGACGGGCGCATGGCCGAGCCGCCGATCGCGCTGGTCGAGGTGCAGGCCTACGTGTTCTCCGCCCGTATGGCGATGGCGACGATGGCGCGGCGCCTTGGCGACACGGCGCTGGCCGGCGCGCAGCTGCGCGCGGCGCAGACGCTGCGCCGGCAGTTCCGGCAGGCCTACTGGTGCGAGTCGATCGGCACCTACGCGATTGCGCTCGACGGCGCCAAGCGCCGCTGCGAGGTCGCCACCTCCAACGCCGCCCATGCACTGTGGACCGGCATCGCTGCGCCCGAACACGCGCCGCGCATCGTGGCCCAACTGCTCGACGAGCGCTTCTACAACGGCTTCGGCGTGCGCACCGTGGCGGCCGGGCAGCCGCGCTACAACCCGATGAGTTATCACAACGGGTCGATCTGGCCGCACGACAACGCGATCGCGGCCGCCGGCATGGCCCGCTACGGCTTCACCGATGCGGCGGTGCGAGTGATGAGCGGGCTGTTCGACGCCTGTCTGCACTTCGACCAATACCGGTTGCCCGAGCTCTTCTGCGGCTTCCCGCGACGCGCCGGCGAGGGACCCACGCTGTACCCGGTGGCCTGCTCGCCGCAGGCCTGGGCGTCGGCGTCGGCTTTCTCGCTGCTGCGCTCGTGTCTGGGCCTGTCGATCGACGCCGATGCGCGGCGCATCGAGTTGCACTCGCCGAAGCTGCCCGATTTCGTGCAGTGGGTGCGCGTGAACCAGCTGCCGGTCGGCGAACACCGAGTCGACCTGCTGCTGCAGCGCTACCAGCGCAACGTGGGCGTCGAGGTGACGCGCAATGACGGCGCCGTCGGCGTGTCGGTGTCGCTCTAGCGCGGACGATGCGGGCCGGTCAGACGGGCAGCGTGTAGATGCGCTCGATCGCCGCCCGTATCGCGGCGCGGGTCTGCGCGGCGTCGGCGTGCAGCATCGCCTCGACCTCACGCCCCTGCTCGGTGAGCGCCTCGTCCTTGATGCCCTCGGCGAACCAGCGCGAATAGTCGCCGCGCTTCAGATGGTGCAGCCAGGTGTCGTCGTCGATGCCGTCGGCCATCTGCAGGAAGACGATCAGGTTCTGCGCACGCAGGTTTAACTTGTTGTCGGGGCCGCGGAACCAGAAGCTGCGGTCGGCAGGCAATTCGCCCTCGGCGTACTTGCGGTGGTGGCGTCTGTGTTCGGTGCGCGTCGGGATCAGCTGCACCCGCTGCACCGGCGGCGAGGCGTCGCGCTGCCACACACCGCCTCGCCGGTTTGCAGCGCCGGTTCGGCGATGTCGGGCGACGTCGCCACGGCCTGGCCACTGGTCGCGGCGAAGCGCTGCAGGTCGGCCAGCGGCTCGCCGCCGATGGCGATCATCACGTTCACGCCGGCCAGCGCGGCCGGCGCGATCAAGTCCGCGTGCACACTGATCTGCAGGCTGTTGGCCAGCGCCGGCCACGACGCGCCCACCGGCACCGGCCGTGACGCCGGCAGCAGGTGGTGCATCTCGTCGATCACCAGCCAGTGCGGCTGCCCGGTGCTGGCGCGCTGCGCCTGCAGGCGTGGCAGCAGCGCGGCGAAGAAGGCGGGCCGATCGGCCAGCGGCATGCCGACCAGGTTGAGCACGCTGTTGCCGCGTTGCGCGAGCAGTTGCATCGCCTCGTCGAGGCTCGGCGCGCGCTCGGGCGTGCCGAGCGCCACCACGCCGGGCAGGCCTTCATAGTCGCCCTCGGGGTCGATCACGCAGGTCGAGTAGCCGCGCTCGCCGATGCGTTCGATCAGGCCGGTGGTCAGCGCCGATTTGCCGCTGCCCGAGGTGCCCGCCACCAGCACGCTGGCGCCGTGACCGGGCAGCTGCAGCGTGTAGCCATCGGCGGTGCGGCCGATGGCGATGCGGTGACGCTGGATGTGCGCCGAGCGTGTCGCCAGATCGTCGACGATCAGTGCGTCGATCAGCTCGGCGACGCCGGCGCCATGGTCGCCCGCCGTCACGAAGTCGGCGGCCTCGCGCAGCGCGGGCAGTGCGTTGGCCACCGCCACGGCGCACTCGCAACTGGCCAGCAGGGCATGGTCATTCTCGGCGTCGCCGACACCGACCGCGTTGTGCGGCGAGAGGCCCATCGACGCCAGCGCGGTGGCAGCGCCGCTCGCCTTGTTGACGCCCGAGGGCAGCACCATCACCGCACCCTTGTTGAAGATCACCTGCAGCTCGAGGCCCAGGTCGCGGATGGTCTGCAGCACGGTGGCCTCGTGCGGCTCCCAGGTGGCGACGATGACACGCCCGACGGCCAGCGGCTGCACGCCGCGTTCGACCAGCGCCTGCGCCAGCGCGGCCGGCGGCGGCTTGGCCAGCAGCGTTTCTTCGCGCGTGGCCGGCGCGTACATCAAGGCGCCGTTCTCGGCGACGATGCGTTCGAACACATCCAGCCGCGGCATCACCTGCTGCAGGTCGTCGAGCTGGCGGCCGGTGACAAGCACCAGGCGGCGGCCCGAGTCGACCAGCCGCTCGAGCGCGGCCAGCGTCGCCTCGTCGACGACGCCGTGGCGGGCGATCGTGCCGTCGTAGTCGCAGCACAGGGCGAGGTAACGCATCACGGACAACGCCCGAGCAAGCGGCGTGCCGGCGCCGAGTGGCCAGCGCGCCGCCGCGCGTTAGAACGACTGGCGAATCCGACTGTGGAGGTCGAGGGCCGGCAGGCCGTCGAAACCAGTCGTCGCCGGTTCTCCGGCGGCCGGTTCAGCGCTGCGCGCGTCGAACAACGCCTGCATCTGCGGCGTGACGAAGCGGCTGAGCGAGCCGTACAGATGCCGGTCGCCGTACTTGGTCTGTTGCGTGACGTGGAAGCGCTGCGGCACCAGCAAAGCCAGGTGATGGCGGGCGCGCGTCATTCCCACGTAGAGTAGCCGGCGCTCCTCGTCGATCTCGGCGGCGCTGCCGGTGGCCAGGTCCGACGGCATGCAGCCGTCGACCACGTTGAGCACATAGACCGCGTTCCACTCCTGGCCCTTGGCCGAGTGCAGCGTCGACAGGATCAAGTAGTCCTCATCGCGATGAGGCACGCCGGGCTCGTCGCTGGTGGCTTCGGGGGGGTCGAGCGTCAGCTCGGCGAGGAAGCGCTCCCGGCTCGGATATTGCGCCGCGAGGCGCGCCAGCTGCGCCAGGTCGCCCGCGCGCAGCGGCGCGTCGTCGTGCAGCCGCTCCAAGTGCGGCTGGTACCAGCGTGCTACGAGGTCCAGCTCGTCGGGCCAGGCGCCAGCGCGCAGCGTACTGTGCAGCGTAAGCCAGGCGGCCCAGTGCCGCGTGGCCTGCGCGGGCGGGTCGAAGTCGTGCATCGCGCGCAGCGGGTCGGCCGCGGCGGCCATCGCATCGAGCAGCCGGCGTGCGCTCGCCGGGCCCATG
>Ga0075356_1000124_pt1 | contig 14729 bp, 11 predicted proteins | sample WestPond_Cattail_FD_120073 | JGI IMG/M metagenome (GOLD analysis project Ga0075356, IMG submission 120073) | Natural and restored wetland microbial communities from the San Francisco Bay, California, USA, that impact long-term carbon... | ecosystem: Environmental > Terrestrial > Soil > Wetlands ... | reverse complement strand
GGTCGGGGTACAGCGTGGCCTCGTCGTAGGCGCGGGTCACGTCGAACGGCATGCAGTGATTGAAGATCACCCACTGGCCGTACTTCGGACTCAGGCGCTCGAAGGTTTCACGATAGACCGCGCGCAGGTCGCGCCCCGAAGAAGCGCCGGCCTTGACGCTGGCAAAGAGTTCGCTGACGAACGAGCGGGTGCCCTCGAGTCCGGCCTTGACCTGCGCCGCGCCTGACAACGCCGCGCCACGTCCGGGCACCAGCTTGTCGGCCTTCAGCGCCGCGAGGTTGTCGAGCGTCTTCGGCCAGTCCTGGAAATAGGCGTCGCCGGCATACGGCGTGGCGTCGAACTCGACCAAATCGCCGGAGAACAACACTCTGTCCTGCGGCAGCCAGACAACAGTGTCGCCCTTGGTGTGGCCGCGGCCGAGCTGCAGCAGCTGCACCTCGAGCTTGCCGAGCCACAGCGTCATCTTGCCGGTGAAGGTGATCGTCGGCCAGGTCAGGCCGGCCGGCACCGACTCAACCGCTCGGAACAGGCGCGGAAAGCGCCCGATCTCGCTTGCCTTGTCGGCCTCGCCGCGCTCGACGATCAGATCGTAGGTGTCCTGGCTCGCGATGACGTGGTCGGGCTGGTAGGCGCTCGCGCCGAGCACGCGCACCGCGTGGTAGTGGCTCAGTACTACATACTTGATCGGCTTGTCGGTCACCTCGCGGATGCGGCGGATGACGTCCTGTGCCATCACTGGCGTGGCCTGCGTGTCGATCACCATCACGGCGTCGTCGCCAACCACGATGCCGGTGTTGGGGTCACCCTCGGCGGTGTAGGCGTAGGTGTGCTCGGAGAGCTTGGAAAAGGTGACCTTCTTCTCTTCCAGGTCGGCCTGCGAGGCAAATTTCTTTGTGCTCATGGTGTGCGGTCTCTTCGTCAGCTCTTGGGCCGGGCCAGCGCCAGCGCCTCGGTGAGTGTGGCACGGTCGCCCACCTGATTGGCGAGCACGAGGATCAGCTTGGCGTTCATCAGCTCGGCCTGCTCGTCGCTGAGATCGCGCTGCGCGCTGATCAGCTCTTCATAGAAACCGTCAGGGTCGGCAATGTTGGGGGTGTGGATCAGCGGCATGGTATCGGCCTCGTTCAGTGCAGTGCCAGGCAACGCCGCAGCGCCGACTCGACCAGCGCCCTGTCGAACCGCCGCCAGCGCGCCGCCACGTGCTGGTCGGGGCGGATCAGATAGCACGTGCCGGGTTGGCCATCGTAGCGCTCGGTCAGCACGCCCTGGGCGTCGATGATCTCGGTGCCCACGCGCAGCACGCGGGCTTGCACGTCGCCGGCGGCGACCGATGTGATGCCCTGCTCGCCGAAGCAAAGCAGCGTGAACCCCTCGCCCAGCTGCGGCAGCAGCCACGCAGGAGCGCCGCTCTGCAATACCGGCGCGTCGGCGCATGGGGTGCCGGGCGACATGCGGCCCTTGAACGGCGCCGCGTCCGGCGTGTTCAGAGATGAATCCAGGTAGGGCGTCGGCGTCGAAAGCCGCCCGCTGTTGACCAGTGGCCGCGCGAAGGTCTCGGTCTTGGCGAGCTCGAGCACCGCGTCGCGAAAGCGCCGGCTGCCTTTGCTCTTGGGCGTGATGAAGTCGGTCGATCGCGTGGAGTTCAGCAGGTTGTCGTCCGCCGCGAACGCGCGCTCCTCGTGATAGCTGTCGAGCAGCGCCACCGGCGCACGATCGGCGTGCACCAGTGCCAGCTTCCAGGCCAAGTTGTCGACGTCCTGCACGCCCGTGTTGGCCCCCCGCGCGCCGAACGGCGACACCTGGTGCGCCGCGTCGCCGGCGAACAGGACGCGGCCGACGCGGAAGTCCTTCATGCGGCGGCAGGCAAACTGGTACACCGACACCCATTCGAGCTCGAATTTCGCCTTCTCGCCCAGCATCGCCTGGATGCGCGGGATCACCCGCTCGGGCTTCTTCTCCTCCTCCGGATCGGCATCCCAGCCGAGCTGGAAGTCGATGCGCCAGACGTTGTCGGCCTGCTTGTGCAGCAGCACTGACTGGTTGGGGTGGAACGGCGGATCGAACCAGAACCAGCGCTCGGTCGGGAAGTCGGCCTGCATCACCACGTCGGCGATCAGGAAGCGGTCCTGGAAGAATTGGCCGGTGAACTCGGCGCCGAGCAGGCGCCGCGTGTCGCTGTTGGCGCCATCGCAGGCGATCACCCAATCCGTCTGCATGCGAAAGATGCCGTCGGGCGTCTCCACGGTGAGCTGCGCGCCTTGCTCGTCCTGCGTCAGGCTCAGCAGCTTGTGTTTCCAGCGCAGCTCCACGAGGTCGTGGCGCATGGCCGCGCCCACAAGTGCCTCCTCCAGGTAGTACTGCTGCAGGTTGATCATCGCGGGCATCTGATGATGCGGCTCGGGCAACAGGTCGAAGCTGTAGGCGAGGTCGTTGCGGAAGAACACCTTGCCGACCTTCCAGCTGATGCCGCGTTCGACCATCGGCGCGGCCACGCCCAGGCGGTTCCAGATTTCCAGCGGTCGCTTGGCATAGCAGACGGCGCGCGAGCCGATGCTCACCGTGTCGTTGTCGTCGAGCACGACAACGCTCAGGCCACGTGCAGCCAGGTCCAGCGCCATCGTCAGCCCGATCGGACCCGCGCCCACCACCACTGCCGCGTGCGGCGTCGGGCGGCCGGTCTTCTGTTCCTCGCTCTGGCGATAGGGAAACTTCGGATAGGTGTAGGTCTTGAGCATGGCGCGAGCCTCGTCAGGACGCCGCGAATTCCTTCTCGTGCATCCAGGCGGCGTGCTTGGGCGCGCGCTTGGTGCGGCTCCATTCTTCCAGCATCGCCCATTTCACGTCGTCGAGCCGGCGCTGCATGTCCGGTGTCGCGGTGTCGGCGGCCAGCTCGAGCCGATGACCGTTGGGGTCGAAGAAGTAGATCGACTTGAAGATCGTATGGTCGGTGATGCCGATCACCTGGATGCCGTCGGCCTCGAGACGGGCCTTGGTGTCCTCGAGGTCGCGAACGCTGCCGACCTTGAACGCGATGTGCTGCACCCACGGAGGCGTGTTGTGGTCGCGATCCATCGCCGGCGAGTGAGGCAGCTCGAAGAAGGCGAGGATGTTGCCACCACCGGCGTCCATGAACAGGTGCATGTAGGGATCGGGTTCGTGCGTGGATGGCACCTGGTCTTCGGCGATTGCCAGCACAAATTCCATGCCGAGGTACTTGCGGTACCACTCGACGGTCTGCTTGGCGTCGTTGCAACGGTAGGCGACATGGTGAATGCGCTCGATCCTCATGCGGGTCTCCTCATCAATATCAATAACATACGTTACTGATCGGTCGATGTCAACCATTGAAACACCGACACGATAGATCGTATAGTCGGTTACCGTCTGGCTCGATCGAGCGCTCACACCATGAACCTGCAAGTCTTCCTGCCGTACCGGCTCGCCGTCGTGTCCGACGCGGTGAGCCGCTCGCTGGCCGCCGTGTACGCCCAGCGCTTCAATCTGACGCGCGACGAATGGCGCGTGCTGGCTGCGCTGGCCGACCGCGACGGCATTCTGGGCACCGAGCTCGGCGGCTTGACCACGCTCGACAAGATGCAGGTCAGCCGCGCGCTCACCCGCATGGAGCGAGATGGCCTGCTCGAGCGCGAGCCCGATCCGGCGGACCGCCGCAACCTGCTCGTGCGCCTCAGGCCAGCCGGCCGCGCGCTCTATCGCAAGATCGTGCCGATGGCGCAGGCCCGCGAGGCCTATCTGCTGGAAAGCCTCGATGCCGACGAGCGCGCCACGTTGTCCGCCGCGCTCGACAAGCTGCTGCAGCGGGCGAAGCAGCTCCAGGAGCACGGGTAGCGACCTGCGGCACACTTCTCGTCTTGTCGAGGAGATGAAGCCGATGGGTCCCCTTTCCGGACTGCGCGTGATCGAACTTGCCAGCATCGGCCCCGGTCCGATGTGCGCGATGCTGCTGGCCGACTTGGGTGCGGACGTGATCCGCATCGACCGCACCGAGCCGAGCGGCCTGGGCGTGCCCACCGAGGCGCGCTTCGACGTCACCGGCCGCAACCGGCGTTCGGTGGGGCTCGACCTCAAGCGCCCCGAGGGGCGCAACGCGGCGCTGCGGCTGATTGATCGGACCGACGTGCTGATCGAGGGCTGGCGGCCGGGTGTCGCAGAGCGCCTGGGTCTGGGGCCGGAGGACTGCGCCGCACGCAACCCCGCATTGATCTACGGCCGCATGACCGGTTTCGGCCAGACCGGGCCGCTGGCGCAGGCGGCGGGGCATGACATCGACTACATCGCGCTGGTCGGTGCGCTGCACGCGATCGGCCCCGCCGGGGCCAAGCCGGTGCCGCCGCTCAATCTTGTCGGTGACTACGGCGGCGGCGCGCTGTACCTGGCCTTCGGCCTGATGGCCGCGCTGTTCGAGCGCCAGCACTCGGGCCGCGGCCAGGTGGTCGACGCCGCGATGGTCGACGGCGCGGCGTCGCTGCTGTCGATCTTCCATGGCCTGCAGGCGGCTGGCCGCTGGGACGAGCACGAACGCGGCGCCAACCTGCTCGACGGCGGCGCGCCGTTCTACGACACCTATGCCACGGCCGATGGCCGCCACGTCGCACTCGGGGCGCTGGAACCCAAGTTCTTTGCCGAGTTCGCCGAGCGCGTCGGACTCGACACGCGCTTCGTCAAGCGCCAGTACGACCGCCGTCTGTGGCCGGAGATGCGCGAGGCGATCGCCGCTGTCTTCGCCACCCGCACGCGCGATGCCTGGGCCGATGCGCTCGAAGGCAGCGACGCCTGCGTGGCGCCTGTGCTCTCGCTCGGCGAGGCGCCGCTGCATCCGCACGCACGCGCGCGAAACGTGTTCATCGAGGTCGACGGGGTGATGCAGGCCGCGCCGGCGCCGCGCTTTTCGCGCAGCGAGGTCGCCGCGCCGCGCTCGCCGGTGACAGCGGGCGCGCACAGCGAAGCCGTGCTGGTCGAGGCCGGATTCTCGCGCGACGAGGTCGCGGCGTTGCGCGCGGCGGGTGCGCTGCTGCAGGCGGGCGCGTCATGATCGGCAACGACGGCCACCGCAATCCGACGCCTCGGCTGGCCGCGTCGGTCATCGTGCTGCGTGACAGCGCCCACGGCCTCGAGGTGCTGATGCAGCGGCGTGCCGAGCGTGCGGGCGATCACCACCAGAGCGGAGCCGCGGTCTTTCCCGGCGGCCTGCTCGACGGACACGACCGCGGCCGCGATGCGTTGTGCCGCGGCCTGGACGATGCGCACGCCAGCGCGCGCCTGGGTCTGCCGTCCGGCGGACTGGACTATTGGGTCGCCGCGATCCGCGAGTGCTTCGAAGAGGCCGGCCTGCTGTTCGCCTGCGAGGCCGACGGCGCCTGGGTGCGGCTCGATGCGCACGACCCGGCCGAATTGCGCGCACATCGCCAACGGCTCCACGCCGGCGAGACGGATTTGACTTCGCTGTGCCAGGCCTGGGGCCTGACGCTGGCGGCCGACCGGCTGCACTACTTCAGCCACTGGATCACGCCGCCCGGCCGGCCCAAGCGCTTCGACACGCGCTTCTTCGTCGTCGAGGCGCCGCCGGGTCAGACCGCCGTGGCCGACGAGACCGAGGCCGAGGAGCTGATGTGGCTGACGCCCCAGCGGGCACTGTCGGACGAACGCGCGCTCAAGCTGCTGCCGGTGACGCGCGAGATCCTCAAGTCGCTGGCGGCCTGTTTGACGGCCGCGCAGGTGATCGACGGGGCGAAGGCGCGCAGCGATGTGCCGACGATGATGCCGCGCCTGGGCGTCGGCGCGAAGGGCATGCGACCGGTGTTGCCGAGCGAATGGGCCTATGCCGAGATCGGCCGGCTCGACCCCGAGGGCCGCGCCGACGTGTCGTTCGAGCTGGTGCCCGACCGCGCGGTGCGTCTGTCGCCGCGCATCGTGCGGGTGACGGCCGACAACGGCAGCATGATGACCGGCCCCGGCACCAACAGCTATTTCGTGCACGATCCGGCAGGTGGCGATTGCGCGCTGATCGATCCCGGCCCCGACGACGCGACGCACGTGCAGGCCTTGCTCGCCGCCGCACCCGGGCGCATCACGCGCATCATCGTGACCCACACGCACAAGGACCACTCACCCGCCGCGCAGGCGGTGCGCGCGGCCACCGGCGCCGCGCTGTTCGGCCGTGTTGCCGACCACCCCGAATGGCAGGATGCCGCATTCCGCCCGGACCATGTGCTCGCGCATGGCGACAGCCTCGCGCTCGGCACCGATTGCACGCTGCGTGTCGTGCATACGCCGGGCCACGCATCGAACCACCTGTGCTACCTGCTCGAGCAGGAGAAGCTGCTCTTCACCGGCGACCACCTGATGCAGGGCTCGACGGTGGTGATCAATCCGCCCGACGGCGACATGCAGGCGTACCTCGACGCGCTGAACGCCTTGCTCGCGCTCGAACTCGAGTGGCTGGCGCCCGGGCACGGCTTCCTGATCGACCGGCCGCACGATGTGGTGCGCCGCACGGTGGCGCATCGCCTGCAGCGCGAGGCCAAGGTGATGGCTGCATTGCAGGCGGGCGGGCCGGCCGCGATCGAAGCCTTGCTGCCGGTGGTCTACCAGGAGGTGCCGCCGCGGCTGCATGCGATGGCGGCGCGCTCGCTGCATGCGCACCTGCTGAAGCTGCGCGCGGATGGCCGCGCCGCCGAGCGCGCCGGCGTCTGGTCGTTGATCTGACGGCGCGTCAGTGCGCGGCCGGCTCCGGGGGCCGCCGCGCCATCAGCTCGGGCACCAGCGCCTCGTAGCCGGCGGCCAGTTCGAGCAACGCCGCATCGCCGAGCGGACGGCCGATCAGCTGCACACCCATCGGCCAGCGCCCGTTGGCATGAAAGCCCGCCGGCACGCTGATCGCGGGCAGGCCGGCGAAGGTGGCGTAGATCGTCGTCTCCATCCAGCGGTGATAGGTGTCCATCGTGCGGCCGGCGATGGCTTTCGGCCAGTGCTGCTCGATCGGGAACGGCCACACCTGCGCCACCGGCAGCGCCAGCGCATCGAAGCGCTCGAACAGTGCGAGCAATGCCGCGTACAGCCGACTGCGCGTCTCGCTGGCACGCATGAAGTCGACCGCGCTCAACTGCTGCGCCTGGTCGTACTCCCAGAGCGCCTCGGGCTTGATGTGGGCGCGGGCATCGGGCCGCAGCGGCATCACGGCGCCAACGTTCGGCGCCACCAGCGCGCGGCGCCACAGCAGCCATGCGTGCCAGACGCGGTCGAGGTCGATACCGATGGCGTCGAGCGGCTCGACATGCGCGCCGCCGCCGGCCATGCACTGCAGCGCCTGCTCGCATGCCGCGGTCACGCCCGGTTCGGTCGCCAGGTGACCACCCAGGTCGCCCAGCCACGCGATGCGCTTCCCCTTCACGCTCGCCTGCGGGCCGGGCACGAAGCTCTGCGGTCCTTGGGCGATCGACAGCGGGGCGCGAGCGTCATAGCCGGCCTGCGTGGACAACAGCTGCGCCAGGTCGCGCACGGTGCGGGCCATCGGGCCTTCGGCGCCGAGCTGGCGAACCCACACGTCGGCGGTCGGCCCGTAGGGCACACGGCCCTGGCTCGGCCGCAGGCCGAACACATGGTTCCAGCAGCCGGGGTTGCGCAGGCTGCCCATGAAGTCGGACCCGTCGGCCACCGGCAGCAGGCGCTGCGCCAGGCACACCGCGGCGCCGCCGCTCGAACCGCCGGCGCTGACCGACGGGTCCCAGGCGTTGCCGGTGCGCCCGAACAGGTTGTTGTACGTGTGCGAGCCGAGGCCGAACTCGGGCATGTTGGTCTTGCCGACCACGATGCAGCCGGCGGCCTTCATGCGCTCGACCATGATGCTGTCAGTGCGTGCGATCGCGTCCTTCAACAGCGGGCTGCCGTAGGTGGTCGGAAAGCCGATGGCGGCGCCGGTGTCCTTGATCGCCTGCGGCATGCCGTGCATCCACCCGCGGCCGGCACCGCGCGCGAGTTCGGCATCGCAAGCCGCGGCCTGCGCCAGCAGCACGTCGTCGTCGGCCAGGTTGACGATCGCGGTGAAGCGCGCGTTGAGCCGGTGGATCCGATCGAGATAGGCGCGCATCACCTCGACGCAGGACACCGTGCGCGCATGGATCGCCTGCGACAGCGCGAGTGCATCGAGATCCGTGACGGCGTCGCTGGTCATCGCTCAGCTCCCGGCAAAGGGTGCGATGCGCACTCGCTGCGGCGTCGCGGCCTCCCACTGCGCCGCTACGCGCAGCAGCAGCGCGTCGCCGCCCAGCGGCGCGGCCAGCATCGCGCCGATCGGCAACCCGGTGCTCGAGCGGCCCACAGGCAGCGAGATCGCCGGCGCGCCGGTTGCGTTGGCCAGCGGCGTGAAGGGCGAGTAGCGCCACAAGCCCTGTGGTCCGAGCCGGTAATCCATGAAATCGGGGTTGTCCATCGCAAAGCGGCCGAGCCGCGCCGGCGGTTCGGCCAGCGTCGGCGTGAGCAGCAGGTCGTAGCGCTCGTGGAAGGCACCCATGCGCCGCGCCAGGCCGTGCAACTGGTTCAACGCGCGCAGATAGTCGCCGCCGCTGCGCGTGCGGCCGATCTGCAGCGCGCTCCACACGGCGGGCTCCAGTTCGTCGGCGGCCAGCGGCCGGCCGCGCTGTGTGGCAAAGCCGTCCAGCAGCATCGCGGTGCCGGTGACGATGACCTCCATCACCGGCCGTATCACGTCGAGGGTGGTGAAGTCGGGCGTCACCTCGTCGACGTGGTGGCCCAGCTGCTGCAACGTGGCTGCAAAGCCGGCGACGACGCCGGCAACCTCGCCATGCACGGCATCGCCCTCGTAGAAGCGGTTGCACAGACCGATGCGCAAGGCCTTCGGCGGTGATCGCAATGCCGCGGCGAAGGGCACTTCGCGCGCAGGCGCGGCATACGGCGCACCGACATCGGCGCCAGCCGTGCAGTCGAGGGCCACTGCACAGTCGCGCACGCTGCGCGACACCACATGGTCGAGCGCGAGGCCGCCCCAGCCCTCGCCGGCCAGCGGTCCCACGGGCGTCAGTCCGCGCGACGGTTTCAGGCCGATCAGGCCGCAGGCCGACGCGGGGATGCGGATCGAACCGGCGCCGTCGTTGGCGTGCGCCATCGTCACGACGCCAGCCGCTGTGGCGGCAGCGGCGCCGCCGCTGGAACCGCCTGCCGAATGCGCGGTGTGCCACGGATTGCGCGTGGGCCCGCCGTAGGCCAGTGCCTCGGTGCTGGCACTGACGCCCATCTCGGGTGAGGTGGTGCGGCCGAACGGCACGAAGCCGGCGTCCAGGTAACGCTGCGTCAGCGTGCCGCGCACCGGCCAGCGGATGCCTTCGGCGCCGAACGCGCGCGAGCCCATGCGCGACGGCAGGTCGGGGTGCGCGGTGGCGGGCCCCACGTCCTTCAGCAGCAGGGGCACGCCGAAGAACGGCTTGCGCCGTAGCAGATCGTCGCGCGCCGCATCGTCGCGGCAGGCAGCCAGCTCGGCGCCGCAGATGGCGGCGCCCCGATGAGCTAGATCGGTTTGCACCAGGCAAACCGCATTCAGCGTTGGATTCGTCGCCTCGATCTGCGCAAGTGTGCGCTGCATGGCCTGCGCCGCGCTGACCTCGCCCCGCACGATGGCCGTCGCCAGCGCGGTGGCATCGTCGGTGAACCAAGGCTTGCTCACGACAACGCCCTGATGTCGGGCCGCGAAATCGGATGCAGCGTCTCGAACGCGCGGGCTGCGCGCAGCACCAGCGCGTCGCCGAACATCGGCCCGACGATCTGCAGGCCGATCGGCAGGCCGGCCATCGTCAGCCCGCAGGGCACCGAGCAGGCCGGCTGCTGGGTTTGGTTGAACGGATAGGAAAACGGCGTCCAGCCCAGCATGTTCTCGGGTGTCAGCGGGCTGTGGCCGGCCGGCCGGGCGTCGAAGGCCGGCACCGCGACACTGGGCGTCACCAGCAGGTCGACCCGCTGCATGAACTGCCGCATGTGCGAGCCGAGGGCCCCGCGGCGCTGGTGCAGCTGCTGCAGTTGCAGCGCATCGATGGCCGACCCGGCCTCGGCCTCGGCGCGAAAGTCCGGATCGGCCACCTGCCGCTGTGCTGCCGTGAGCGTGTTCCAGATCGACCAGGCACCGCTGAACCACAGTCCGATGCAGATGTCGAGCGGGTCGTCGATGCCCGGATCGATCGCCTCGACGTGCGCGCCGAGGTCGGCGAAGGTCTGCACCGCCGTTGCGCAGGCGGCGGCCACTTCGGGGTGCACGTTCTTTGCGTAGCCCAGCGTTGGCGACCAGGCGATGCGCAGGCCACGCACGCCGTCGTCGAGGCCGACGCGGTAGTCGCGTCCGTCGGGCGGCAGCGAAGTCCAGTCGCGTGCATCGGGCTGGGACAGCACCGTGAGCATCAAGGCAGCGTCGCGCACGCTCATCGCGTGCGGACCGAGATGCGACACCGTGCCCATCGGCGAGAGCGGATACGCCGGCACGCGACCGAAGCTGGGTTTGAGGCCGAAGTTGCCGCAGAACGCTGCCGGGATGCGCACGCTGCCGGCGCCGTCGGTGCCCACGCTGAGCGGGCCCATGCCGGCGGCCACCGCCGCGGCGGTGCCACCGGAGGAACCGCCCGGTGTCTTGCTCGGATCCCACGGGTTGCGGCTGATGCCGGTGAGCGGCGAATTGGTTTCGCCCTTGCAGCCGAACTCGGGCGTCGTGGTCTTGCCGAGCAGCACCGCACCCGCTTCGCGCAGACGAGCGCTCGCCGGCGCGTCCACGTCCCAGGCCTGCTTCGGGTCCACCGTGCGGCTGCCGCGAAGCGTGGGCCAGCCGCGCGCGAGGATCAGGTCCTTGATCGACGCCGGCACGCCGTCGAGCAGGCCGACCGGCGCGCCGCGCCGCCACCGCTCGGTGCTTTGCGCCGCGCTGGCCAGCGCTTCGTCGCCGGCGATCCAGCAGAACGCGTTCAGCGTCGGGTTCAGGCGCGCGATGCGCGCCAGCACGGCTCGCGTCGCCTCGGTCGGCGACGCCTGACCGCTGCGGTACAGCGCGAGCAGTTCGGTGGCGGTGCAGTCGGCGAGGTCGGTACGGGCCGTCATGTCATGGTCTCCGGTCGATCGATGCGGGCAGCCGCGTCCACGGCAGGTCGGCCGGGTCGGCTGCCATCGGGCCGGCCGCCTTGGCAATCAGCACCTGCGAGGCGTGCGGCTGGAAGTCGGCGCGGAAATGGTTCGAGCTCTTCACCACCACGATGCGCATCTGCTCGGTGTGGATGCCCACCATGCGCAGCAGCTCGCGATCGAGCAGCTGCTTCTTGCCGCTGACCACCGCGACACGGATGCCGTCGATCTCCAGGCAGGCGCTGGGGCCCAGGCGCACGGTCAGCCCGGTCATCATCGGCCCCTTCAGCGTGCACTTGCCGTCGGCCACGGCCAGCACCTTGAAGCGGCCCTGCACCGGCGGGTCGCTGGGCTGGCCCGTGAAGGTAGGCACCGCGGTGCCCAGGGCGAGCGTCAGCTCGGCGCCGACGCCGGCCTCGAGCGCTGCGCGGCCGGCGGCCGGATCGAACAACAGCCCGAGCGCGACTCGGCCGGGAAACCGGCGGCCCGCGCCCTGGGCCAGCAGCGCATGGAGCAGGCCCGTGGTGTTGCTGTCGCCGCCAGCGCCCGGGTTGTCCTGCGTGTCGGCGATCACGATCGGCTTGGCTGAGTGCTCGGCCAGCGCGATCGCCTGCATCACGGCGTCGCGCGCCGGGCGGCAATCGAGCTGCCATTGCGCGCGCTGCGCCGCGCTCGCAAACAATGCCTCGGCCGCGCCCTCGGCGCGCGCGCCGTGGCTCCACACCATCGGCGCGCACTCGTCAAAGTCGGACGCCGGGAATCCCATGCAGAAGCTCGACACCGTGGCATGCTCGCGATCGAGCACCTCGAGTTCCTCAAACAACGAGCGGGCCGGCTCGGTCCAGGTGCTCTGCGCGTTGAGCGGAATCAGGAACGGCAGCCGCCGCGCATGCATCGGCTCCTTGCGGCCGGCCTTCAGGCGGCGCGCCAGCAGCTCGCCAGCGCGCACGCCGGTGCGCGCCATGTCGACGTGCGGATAGGTGCGATAGGCCACCAGCGCGTCGGCGTCACGCAGCATGGCTTCAGTGACGTTGGCATGCAGGTCGAGGCTGGCGACGATGGGCAACTTCGGGCCGACAACGGCGCGCAGGCGCTCCAGCAGCTCGCCCTCGCTGTCGAGCGCCTGCTCGGCGACCGCCGCGCCATGCAGGTCGAGGTAGATGCCGTCCAGGCTGCCGGCCTTGCGCACGTCGTCGACGATGGCGGCGGCGATGCGCTCGAACGCATCGGTGGTCACGTACGACGACGGGATCGCGCCGGCCCAGCACGATGGCAGCAACGTCCAGCCCTGGCTGCGCGAGTAGTCGATGAAGCCCGCCACCGGGATGTTGATGCCCGCCAACTGCTCCACCATCGCGGCGCCGCGCACGAAGGCCGGGAACGAGTCGCCGCGAGTGAAGGCCGCCCAGTCGGCCAGGCTGGGCGCGAAGGTGTTGGTCTCGTGCTGGTAGCCGGCGATCAGGATGCGCGTCATGTCGGGATCTTTCGTCGAATGATGAACGCGCTCATCGCGTGCTGGCGTCGCGCGTCGGCAGCAGGATCAGCGCCGCCGCGGCGAGCACACCCGCGAAGCCGATCCAGTCGATCGCGCTCGGCCGATCGCCCACCAGCACCATCGCGCCTAGCACACCGACCACCGGCACCGCGAGCGTGGTCAACGCCGAAACAGCCGCGCCCTGGCGCTGCAGCAGCATGAACCACAGCACGTAGCCGAGCGCCATCGCGATCACCACGTGATAGGCCATCGCGGCGACCGCGGCCCACGGCCAGGTTGCCGGCGGCGCCTCGCCGGTCAGCAGCGCACCGACGCTGGCGCAGACCGCGCCGATCGCCAGCTGCCAGGCCGTGTGAACGAGCCGGTCGCCGGGCAGCGGCCAGCGCTTGGTGGCGATCGTGCCGAGCGCCCAGCCCAGCGCGGCCGCCAGCGGCATCACGATGCCGAGCCAGGCGCCGGCCGGCGCATCGCCGCCGAACGTGCGCAGTGCCGGCCAGGCCAGCAGGGCCAAGCCGAGCGAGCCGAGCCCCACCGCCAGCTCGCCGCGCCGGCTCAGGCGCTCGCCGAGCAGCCAGCGCGCCAGCAGCGCCGACATCATCGGCATCGTATAGGTCAGCACCGCGGCGCGCGAGGTGCTCGTGTGCAGCTGGGCGAAGGCGGTGCACAGGTTGAACGCCGCGATGTTGAGCAGTCCGGCCAGCGCCAGTGGCCGCCACAGGGCACGCGGCGGCAGCAGCGCACGGCCGCGCGCGAGCGCCACCGCGGCCAGCAGCAGAGCGGCCGCACCGAGGCCGAGTGCTCGCAGCGTGAACGGCGGTACGCTGGCGAGCAGGATCTTCACCGCGGGCCAGTTCAGGCCCCAGGCAAGCGCAAGGATCGGCGGGATCAGCCACGGCCGCAACGTCGTCAGTCCCGCGCTCGTGGGCCCGGCCGGTGGATCAAGGGGCGCCGAACGCGAAGTCGCGTCCCGGCGCCGCGGCAAACAGGGCGCGGGTGTACTCGTGCTGCGGCGAGCCGAACACCTGGTGCGCGGGGCCGTACTCGACGACACGGCCCTTGCTCATCACGGCCAGCTGGTCGCACACCTGCGAGGCGACGCGCAGGTCGTGCGTGATGAACAGCATCGCGAGGTTGAGCCGCGCGCGGATCTCCTCGAACAGCTTGAGCACCTGCGCCTGCACCGACACGTCGAGTGCCGACACCGCCTCGTCGGCGACCAGCAGCTCGGGCTCCATCATCAGCGCGCGGGCGATGCACAGGCGCTGGCGCTGGCCGCCGGAAAACTGATGCGGGTAGCGGTCCATCGCCGACGCGTCCATGCGCACCAGCGTGAGCAGCTCGCGCGCACGCGCCAGCGCGGACTCTCGCGACATGCCGTAGTTGACCGGCCCCTCGATCATCGCCTCGGCGATGTTGCGGCGCGGATTGAGCGAGCGGTAGGGGTCCTGGAAGACGATCTGCACACGCTTGCGCAGCGGGCGCAGCTGGCGCGCCGGCATCATCGCGATGTCGTCGCGGCCGAGCAGCACGCTGCCGCCGGTGGGATCGATCAGCCGCACGATGCAGCGTGCCACCGTGCTCTTGCCGGAACCCGACTCGCCGACGATGCCCAGCGTCTGGCCGCGGCGGATCTCCAGGTTGACGTCCTGCGCCGCGTGCACGGTGCGCGCCTTGCCGAACCAGCTGCGATCATGGTAGGTCTTGTCGAGCTTCGTGGCCTTCAACACCACGGGGGCGTTGGTGTCGACCTGCCGCTCGACCAACCGCAGCGTGGGCACCGCGCCGATCAGCATGCGTGTGTAGTCGTGCCGCGGGCGCTGCAGCACGTCGTGCTTGGTACCCACCTCGACCAAGTCACCGAGGCGCAGCACGGCCACGCGCTGCGCCACCTCGGCGACGACGCCGAAGTCGTGGGTGATGAAGAGCACGCCGGTGCCGTGCTTGTGCTGCAGCTCGAGCACCAGCTTGAGAATCTGCGCCTGCGTGGTGACGTCGAGCGCCGTGGTCGGCTCGTCGGCGATCAGCAGCACCGGCTCGAGCACCAGCGCCATGGCGATCATGATGCGCTGGCGCTGGCCGCCAGAGAGCTGGTGCGGGTAGCTCG
>Ga0075356_1000123_pt1 | contig 14795 bp, 15 predicted proteins | sample WestPond_Cattail_FD_120073 | JGI IMG/M metagenome (GOLD analysis project Ga0075356, IMG submission 120073) | Natural and restored wetland microbial communities from the San Francisco Bay, California, USA, that impact long-term carbon... | ecosystem: Environmental > Terrestrial > Soil > Wetlands ... | reverse complement strand
CTGCCGCCCGAAATCGGCGCCTGGTCGCTGGCGGTGATCGGCCTGTTCAACATCGTCGGCAGCCTGACCATCGGCTGGGCCATCGGTTACCAGGGCGGCCGCTGGCGCATGAAGTCGCTGCTGTCGTTGATCTACGCCGCGCGCGCCGTCGCCGTGCTGGTCTTCGTGTTCGCGCCGAAGACGCCGACCACGATGCTGGTCTTCGCTGCGGTGATCGGCTTCACCTATCTGTCGACCGTGCCGCCGACCGCGGGCCTGGTCGCGCGCTTCTTCGGGCCGAGCCAGATGGCCACGTTGTTCGGCGTGGTGATGCTGTCGCATCAGATCGGCGGCTTCCTCGGCGCCTGGCTCGGCGGCAAGGCCTTCGAGTGGACCGGCAGCTACGACTGGATGTGGTGGGCCGACATCGTGCTCGCCGTCGGCGCCGCGCTGGTGCACCTGCCGATCGACGAGCGTCCGGCTCCCGCCGCGGCGCAGCTCGCCTGACGGTCAGGTGCCGCGCGCGGTGTCCAGGCCTGGTGGCGCGTCGCCGTAGGCCTCGCGCCAGCGCGCGTTGATGCTGTCGACGGCATCGAGCCGCTTCTCGGCCAGGCCATCGGGCGCATGCCATGCGCCGATGCGGGTCTCGACGCTGAAGTGCGTGGTCGGCTTCACCGCCGACGGTTCGTCGAGGCTGCCGATCGACAGGTCCATGTTCTGGCCGTCCAGGAACTCGAAGCTCAGCGGCGTGCCGCAGTGGTTGCAGAAGCCGCGCCGCGCGATCTTCGACGACGCGTAGTAGGCCGGCTCGCGCAGCCAGCGTACCGAGGCCTTGCGCAGGTTGATGTAGGCCGCGCGCGTGTTGCCGAAGGCGAGCTGGCACATGCGGCAGTGGCAGTAGTAGCCGTCGCGGTGGTCAGGCGTGGCCTCGTAGCGCACGGCGCCGCACAGGCAGCCGCCGGTCAGCGGCGGTCGGGCATCGGAAGTGGTCGAGGAACTCATGGCGTGCTCCGGGGCGGCATCGTGTAGTTCAGCGCCCGCCGGCCGCCGTCGACGTAGACGATCTCGCCGGTGATGTAGCTCGCAGCGTCGCTGAGCAGGAAGGCCACCACGTCGGCGATCTCCTCGGGTTCGCCCAGGCGGCGCAGCGGCGTGCGCGACAGGATGCGATCGCGCGCCTCGTCGCTGCCGAGCACTGCGGCGCGCGCCAGTTCGGTGGCGATGGTGCCGGGTCCGACGGCATTGACACGGATGCCGTGGTCGGCCAGCGCGAGCGACATCACACGCGTCAGCTGGTCGATGCCGCCCTTGCTCGCGTTGTAGCTGGCGATCGACGGGATCGCCATGCTGCCGTTCACCGAGCTCATGTTGACGACCGCGCCGCCGCCGCCGGCTGCCATCGCGCGCGCCACCGCCTGGCCGACGAGGAACGAGCCTTTCAGGTTGACGTCGAGCACGGCGTCCCAGTCGGCCTCGGTGATAGCCAGGAAGTCGGCCGCCTTGAAGATGCCGGCGTTGTTGACCAGCGCGTCGACGCGGCCGAACGCCGTCAACGTGGCGGCCAGCGCGGCATCGACGTCCGCCTTGCGCGACACGTCGCAATGCAGTGCGATCGCGCGGGCGCCGCCCTTGGTCAGCGAGTCGGCGAGTTCGGCGCACGGCGCGTCGATCACGTCCCACAACGCCACGGCGGCGCCATCGCGACTCAGGCGTCGCGCACAGGCCGCGCCGATGCCCTGGGCGGCGCCGGTGACGATGGCCACGCGGCCGTGCAGGGCGAACGAGACGGCGCTCAACGTTGACTTCCTCCGCAGCTCACAAGCGCGCCGGCCGAGGGGAAGACAGGCGCTCGCGGCAGTCTAGCGCCGAACGCGGCGCATCGCCGCGTCAGGCTGCGGCGGCCAGCTGCCGCTTCATCGTGCGGCGCAGCGCCACCGCGTCGCCCGCCGGCGCGTCGCCGTCGCCCTCGAGGCGGAACACGCGCACGGTGTGCGTCAGGTTGGACGCCTGCTGCTCCATCGACACTGCGGTGGCTGCGAGCTGCTCGACCATGGCCGCGTTCTGCTGGGTCAGGCTGTCGAGTTGGGCCACGGCCTGGTTGACCTGCGAGATCGCATCGAGCTGCTCGGCCGCACCGCGATGGATATGGTCGATGTGCGAGCCGACCTGTTCCACCGCCTGAAGCGTGCCGTCGATGTGTTCGCGGGCCACCTCGGCGGTTTGCGTACCGCTGGAGACGCGGCCGGCCGAATCGCTGATCAGCTGCTTGATCTCGCGCGCGGCCTGGGCCGAGCGCTGCGCGAGTGAGCGCACCTCGCCGGCCACCACCGCGAAGCCGCGGCCGTGCTCGCCGGCACGGGCGGATTCGACCGCCGCATTGAGCGCGAGGATGTTCGTTTGAAACGCGATGCTGTCGATCACCTGCGTGATCTCGCCGATGCGCTGCGACGAGCCCTGGATCTCGCGCATCATTGCGGCCACCTGGTGCACTGTCTGGCTGCTCTGGCGCGTGCGCTCGACGGCGGTCTGCGCCAGCTGGAGCGCCTCGGCGGCGGCCTGGCTGGTCTGCCGCACGGTGCCGGTGATCTGTTCCATCGTCGCCGCGGTCTGCTCCAGGTTGCCCGCCTGCGATTCGGTGCGCGACGACAGATCGCCGTTGCCGGCGGCGATCTCCTGCGTCGTCAGTGCGAAGCGGTCGATTTCTGAGCGCGCGTCGCGCACCACCGAGCGGGTGTTGACGCACAACTGGTTGAGCGCGCGGTCGAGCTGGCCGACAGTGCCGCTGCGGCTGGCGACGAGCGTCATCGTGAGGTCGCACGCCGCGAGCTGGTTGGCTCGAGCGAGCAGGGTGCCCATCGGCACCAGCAGACGCTGGCGCAGCAGCAGCACGGCAGCAGTCACGGCCGTGCCGATCGTCGCTGCCGCCAGCAGGTGGCCCCAACCGCCGGACGCAGCACGCCCGGCGGCGAAGCCGAGCGCGGCCAGGCCCAGTGCTGCCGCCGACAGCCAGCCGTTGTCGCTCGGCCGCAGAGCGGATCGCAGGCGGCCCAGCCAGTCGCTGCGCACGAGCTCGCCCGCGCGCAGCCGGTGCAAGGCCCGGCCGGCCTGCGTTTCGGCGCGCATGCGGGCATACAGCCGTTCGGCGGCGTCGATCTGCTCGCGCGCGACGCCGGTGCGAACCGACATGTAGCCGATCGGCTGGCCGTCGCGCAGCAGCGGTGTCACGTTGGCCTGGACCCAGTAGTGGTCGCCATTCTTGCGCCGGTTCTTCACCGGAGCCGACCAGGGCCGACCGGCTTCGATCGTCGCCCACAGGTCGCGAAACGCTTCCTCGGGCATGTCGGGGTGGCGGATCAGGTTGTGCGGCTGGCCGAGCAGCTCCTCACGGGAATAGCCGCTCACCGCGATGAAGGCCGGATTGCAGTACAGGATCCGGCCTTGCAGGTCGGTCGTCGATACCAACGTCTCGCCAGCCGGGAACGGAAACTCATGTCCGCTCACCGGTGTGTTCTGTCGCATCGCTGACCCTCCAGTCGGCGTACGGCCGACTCCAGGTCGGAATCTTCTGCGGACCGTGTTCGCTGCGAGGCGTGGAACAGTGGCCCTGCGAGGACGCAAATCGGTCAGGATGCGCGCTTGTGAGCGGGCCTTGTCACTTCTGAGCGATCGAGCCAGACCGACAGACCCTGCGCATTCAGCTCGACGTCGAGCGCCAGCAGCGCCAGCATGCCGTCGACATCGGCCAGGCCGTGCGCCTGCACGCGCCGCTGATAGATCTGGCGCAGACCCGTCTTCAGCGTCGCCAGACGGTCGGCATTGTCGCGATGCTTCAGGCCCAGCGCGGCGAGTTCGTCGACCTGCTCGATCAACTGCCGGCCCAGGCGCGGCAGATCGGCGATCGGACCATAGTGCGTCAGACAGGCGCCGCTGGCATCGCGCGCGATCAGGCGCGCGATCGACTGCTTGAACGGCTCCGGGTCGAACTGCACAGGCGGCGTGGTCAGCAGCACCAGCGGCCCGTTGTGGTTCGTCAGCTCGGGGTAACTGAGGCCGAAGGTGTCGCCAGTGAACCAGCGCCGCGTGCGTTCGTCCCACACGCAGATGTGGTGGCGTGCATGGCCCGGGGTGTGAGTGCATTCGAGCTTGCGCGTGCCCAGCGTGATCGTCATGCCGTCGGTGGCGGGCGTGACGCGCGCGGCCGGCACGGGCACCAGGTCGCCGTAGCAGCGCGCCACTTCCTCTGCGCCGTAGACCGCCGTGGCGCCGGCCTGCAGCGCGCCAGGATCGATCAGGTGCGGCGCGCCGCGCGGGTGCACCAGCAGCTGCGCGACCGGCAGCTGCTGCATCAGCGCGCCTGCTCCGCCGGCATGGTCGAGATGCACATGGGTGGGGATGACCCAATCCACCGCGTCGCGCGACAGGCCGACTGCGTCGAGCGCCATCAGCAGCCGCGGCACGGCGAAGTTGTGGCCGGTGTCGATGTAGGCGGCGCGTCCGCTGCCGACCACCAGGTACGACGCCACCGAGCGCGGACGGCCGAATCCCGTGTCGATGACGAAGATGTCGTCGCCGAGCGGCTCGACGAACGGCGGGATCAACTCAGCCCTGCTGGCTGGCGTAGACCGCCCACAGGCGGCCCAGGTCGGCTGCACCGTCGGCACCTTGCACGCTGCGCAGCGTCTGCACCGCCTTCGACTTGTTCTTGCCCGATTGCAGCAGGGCGAGGCCCAGGCGCAGCTTGGCGTCCTCGGGTCGCTTGAGGCCGCCCTTGGCGATGCCTTGCTCGATCAGCGGGATGCCCTTGTCGTACTGACCCATCGATGCCAGTGCGTAGCCGACCTGCACCAGCGCATTGCCGTTCTTGGCGGTGCTGGCTTCCTGCACGTCCTTGTCGATCGCGGCCTTCAGCTCGCCTTCCTGCTTGACAGCCAGATCACGCAGTCGCTTGTGGCGTTCGGCCTCGGCGCCGGTGCCGAGCGCGCCGCTGGCGAAGCCCTTGTCGATCACCGTGCGGCCCTCGGTGGGCAGGCCGGCCTGCAGCGACAGCTGGGCCATCTCCATGAAGTCGTCTGTCTTGGTCAGCGTGCCGGTGGCCAGCTTCAGTCGCAGCACATCGAGCGAAAAACGGTCGGAGAAGCCGCTCTTGCGTGGCAGCTGGCCCAGGAAGATGGCCCAGTAGTCCTTCTTCGGGTAGAAGGCGAGCAGCTTGTCGAGCGTGGCGGCGCGCGGCTGCGTCTGGCCGGTGCGCTGCTGTGCGTCGGCCAGGCGCAGCAGGTCGCCTTCATCGGGCTTGCGGCCGGCGGCCTCGGCGGCGGTCACTGCGGCCTGCGCTTCCTTGGCGATCGCCGAGTAGTCGCCGCTCTGGCTTTGCACATAGGCCAGCAGTTGCTTGAGTTGTGGGCTGGTGCTGCCGGCGGCCTGCGCCTTTTGAGCCCACTGTCCGGTGCGTGGCCAGTCCTTCTGCTGCGAGTAGCTGAAGGCGAGCGACTCGGCCACCTGCGCCTGCTCGGCGCCCGACAGCTTGCCGGAGTTGAACACCGCCTCGAAGGCCTGGATCGCGGTGGCGTTGTCGCCGGCGCGCTGCGCGGCGGCGCCCTTCATGCGGTCGATCATCAGCTGCTCGGCGGGCGTCTTGCCCGACACCGCATCGGCCTCGCGCGCCTTGGCCAGCGCATCCTTGGCCTTGCCGGTCTTCAGCAGGTCGCCCGCCTGCTGCAGCGGCTTGCCGACCTCGGGCCGCACGGCTTGACCGTGTGCCGCGCCGATACAGACGCACGCCACCGCCAGCGCGCCGATCCAGATTCGCAGTTGCTTCATCGCTGTGCTCTTCCGCATTCCGCTCGTCGCCCAAGTGGCCGCCGCGGATCCGGCTCCGCCGGGCCGATGGCGGAGCCCCTCGGGGGGAGGCGCCGAAGGCGCTTCGGGGGGTTAGTTCAAGAACTGCTCGTTGCCGATCAGGCCGATCTTGGTGACGCCCAGCCGCTGGGCACTGGCCATCACCATCGCCACGACCTTGTAGGTGACCAGTTTATTGGGACGCAGATGCACCTCCGGCTGGTCGGGAATTGCCGCCACGGCGGCCAGCTTGGCCTCGAGCTCCTGACGGGTCGACACGATGACTCCGTTCCAGCCGATGGTGCCGTCGAAGTCGACGTCGATGCGGATGATCTCCGGCGGCTTGGGTGGTGCCGCGCTCGGCGCGATCGGCATGTTCATCTTGACCGCGTGGGTCTGGATCGGGATCGTGATGATCAGCATGATGATCAGCACCAGCATCACGTCGATCAGCGGCGTGGTGTTGATGTCGATCATCACCTCGTCGTCGCCGCCGCCCGAGCCTACTTGCATCGCCATGGTGTGTGCCCCCTATTGATTCGGTGGCGGTTCGGTGATGAAGCCCACCTTAGCGATGCCGGCGCGCTGACAGGCCACCACCAGGCGGCCGACGCTCTCGTAGCGCGCCTCCTCGTCGCCGCGGATATGCACCTCGGGCTGCGGGTCCTTGACCGACTCCTTCTTCAGCTCGGCGACCAGCGTGTCGATGTCGGGGATCCTGCGCGTGTTCCAGTACACGTCGCCGTCCTTGCTGACCGCCAGCAGGATGTTCTCCGGCTTGGTCTGCGTGGGGACGTTCCTCTCCTTCGGCAGCGACAGCTGGATCGACTGGGTCACCACCGGGATCGTGATGAGAAAGATGATCAGCAGCACCAGCATCACGTCGACCAGCGGCGTGGTGTTGATGGTGGAGTTCATCTTGTCCTCGCCGTCGTCGTCGGGCGAGCCGATTGCCATGGCCATGGCGTTACCTCTTGCCGGCCAGCAGCACGTTGTGCAGGTCGCCGGAGAACGAGCGCACCCGCTCCATCACGGCCTTGTTGCGGCGGATCAGCCAGTTGTAGCCCATCACCGCCGGCACTGCGACCGCGAGGCCGAACGCCGTCATGATCAGCGCCTCGCCCACCGGGCCGGCCACCTTGTCGATCGACGCCTGGCCGGCGATGCCGATCGCGGTGAGCGCGTGGTAGATGCCCCAGACCGTGCCGAACAGGCCGACGAACGGGGCGGTGGAGCCGACCGTGGCCAGGAACGCCAGGCCGTCCTGCAGCCGGCTCTGGATGTTGTCGACCGCACGCGTCACGCTCATCGTGATCCAGGTGTGGCGGTCGATCTGTTCGACCAAGCTGCCTTCGTGGTGCTCGTCGGCCTTCACGCCCTGCTCGGCGATGAAGCGGAACGCGCTGCCCTCGTCGAGCGTCTCCATGCCCTTCTTGACCGAGCCCGACTTCCAGAAGTTCTCGCCGGCCTCCTTGGCGCTCTTGAGCAGCTTGCGTTGCTCGAACAGCTTGGTGAAGATGATGTACCAGCTGCCCATGCTCATGATGATCATGATGACCAGCGTGCCGCGTGCGACGAAGTCCCCTTGTTTCCACAGCGCTTCGAGGCCGTACGGGTTGTCGATGGTTTCCTTGGTGACCACGGGCGCGGTGGCCATCGGCGGCGGCGCGGCGGGTGCCGGTGTCGCGGCCTCGGCGGCAGGTGCCGAGGCGGGCTGCGCGAATGCCGCCTGATGCACGGGCAGAGTGGTCAGGCACAGCAGGGCAGCCAGCAGCGGCGCATGCACGATTTTCTTCAGCGACATGTTTCCTCCAAACGAATCGGTGTGATGGCACGCCCCGGATCGAGCGGCGCCGACATCAGGGCTTCCAGGGTCACTCGAGCTTCCAGGCGTATTCGACGAAGGTGGTCAACGGCTCGGGCTTGCCGTCCACCGTGCCGGGCTTGAACTTGCAGGTGTCCCGGATGGCAGCTTCAGCGGCGCGGTCGAGCAGCTTGTGTTCGCGCGACGGCCCCGAGCTCTTCACCACCTCGGTCGCAGTCGCGCGGCCGTCGACACCGACATTGACCTTGATGCGCACGACACCGGTGGCCTCGGCTCGCGCGGCTGCCGGCGGATAGGCCGGCTTGGTGCAATCGGAGGCGAAGTTGACTTGCGGGGCCACGCGCGCGGGCGCCGGCGGCGCGGGCGGCGCGGGTGGCGCTTCGGGTGCGGCCGGCGCGATCGTCACCGGCGGGGCCGGTGGCGGTGGCGTGGTCTGCACCGTGATCGTCGGCGCGGGCGGCGGGTTCTGGATCTGCACCTCCGGCGGCGGCATGAAGGCCGGTGGCGGTGGTGGCAGCTTGGGCGGCGGCGGCAGATTCTCCGGCGGCGGCGGGGGAGGCGGCTTGACCTCCTCGATGATCTTGGTTTCGATCGGTCCCTTGACGACTTCCACCACCTTGCGCGCCAGGCCGTTGAGCAGGGCCCAGCCGAGGATGATGTGCATCACGATGACCACACCGAGACCGACCATGTGCTTGGTCGGATTTCGCTGTTGTTCGGCGTAGTTCAAACGGTTTCCTCCAGTCGCCGCCGCGAGGGTACGCGCGACGCTGTGTCCTTGCTGTCCGGTCGCCTTGTGAGCGGCCCGCGGCCCTCTACGCCGCGAAGGCGCGCACTATATCGCGGAAAAATGCGACCCTCTCTCGGGGCATCACCCTAACTTCCAAGGCCACCGGCCGCATCGGCGCGTCGGACTTGGCCCCCCTGTTGCGTCGTCGAATGCCCCATGCCGCGCGATGACGCGGCATCCGCGCACCCCGGGTGAGCCCTGTTGCGCAACGTGGCCGCTGCGCCGAGCATGCGAGATCGACGAATTCCACTTGCCTGCCAGGAGCACCACCATGAACATCCGATTCCGCCTCGCGGCTATCGGCGCTGCCTCGACTGCCCTCGTGCTGTTGCTGGCGGGCTTGCCGGTACGAGCCCAGGAGGTCACGCTGAAGGCGGTCAACGCCTTCAACGAAGGCACCTACTACGCGCGCAACTTCGAGCGCTTCGTCAAGAAGGTCAACGACGAGGGAAAGGGCGTCGTGCAGATCAACTACCTCGGCGGGCCGAAGTCGATCCCGACGATGGAGCAGGGCGCCGCGCTGCGCAACGGCGTCGTCGACCTGGCCAACACCACCACGTCGTTCCTCGCCGGTGTGGCACCGGAGTCGCTGGCGGTCAACTACGCCACGCTGCCATGGAGCGAGTTGCGCAAGAACGGCGCAGTCGACTACCTGAACAAGACCATGCTCGAGCGCGGCCTGTACTACTACGCGCGCACCGGCGACGGCGTGCCGTATCACATCTACCTGAACAAGAAGATCGACAAGGCCGATCTCACCGGTCTGAAGATCCGCATCGCGCCGATCTATCGCGAGTTCTTCACCCGGCTCGGCGCCACGGTGGTGCAGACCGCACCGGGCGAGGTCTACACCGCACTCGATCGCGGCGTGGTCGACGGCTACGGCTGGCCGCTGCTGGGCATCTTCGACCTCGGCTGGCACGAGAAGACCAAGTTCCGCGTGGATCCGGGCTTCTACAACATCGAACTCGGCATCGTGTTCAGCGGCAAGGCCTGGAACGCGCTGACGCCGGCGCAGCGCGACTTCCTGAACAAGCAGGTGGCGTGGGTCGAGGGCCTGAACGCCGACATGTCGACCAAGGACGGCCCGGCCGACATCAAGCGCCAGGCCGACGCCGGCATCCAGACGATCAAGCTGCCCGACGCCGAGGCCAAGCGCTTCCTGCAACTGTCGATGGAAGCCGGCTGGGCCGGTGTGGCCGCGGCCACACCGCAGCACGCCGCCAAGCTGCGCGAGCTGATGGCCCCGGCCAAGTGAACCGGCGCGGTCGCGCGGTCGCCGCCTGCCGCCGCGCCCGCGAGTCGCCGTGAGCCGCCTGCACGCGCTGTTGATGCGTCTGGCCGACGGCATCGCGATCGCGACGATCGGCGCGATCACCGTGCTCGTCTGCTGGGACGTGATCGCGCGCAACCTGGGCCGCGGCAACCTGCCGTGGATCCTCGAGCTCACCGAGTACGCGCTGCCGCTGGCCACGCTGATGGCGGCGCCCTGGCTGATGTGGCGCGGCCAACACGTGCGGCTCGACGTGCTGGAGATGGTGTTGTCCGAGCGGGCGCGGGCCCGGCTCGAACGCGTGGCCGCCGCGGCCGGCTTGGCCGTCAGCGCTGTGCTGTGCTGGTACGGCGTCGTCGCGCTGCTCGACAGCAAGCGCTCGGGCGCGGTGATGCTGAAGGCACTGGTGTTCCCCGAGTGGTGGCTGTACGCGCCGGTGCCGATCGGCTTCGCCCTGCTGGTGCTGGAGTGCGGGCGCCGCTTGCTGGCGCCGTCGACGCCCGCGGAGGCCTCGCCATGAGCTGGTGGCAGGCGCTCCTGCTGCTGTTCGGCGCACTGACCGTGCTGATGATGGTCGGCCTGCCGGTCGCCTTTGCGTTCCTCGCCATCAACCTGGCCGGCGCGCTGATCTGGTTCGGTGGCGAGGCCGGCCTGGTTCAGGTGGTGCGCAACAGCGTGGCCTCGGTGACCAACTTTTCGCTGACGCCGATTCCGTTCTTCATCCTGATGGGCGAGGTGCTGTTCCACACCGGGTTGGCGATGAAGACGATCGACAGCTTCGACCGCGCGATCCGCGGCGTGCCGGGCCGACTGGCGGTGGTGACCATCGTCGCCGGCACCGTGTTCTCGGCCATTTCGGGTTCGACGGTGGCGACCACCGCGCTGCTGGGCAGCCTGCTGCTGCCGCAGATGCTGAAACGCGGCTACCACCCGCGCATGGCGATGGGCCCGATCATGGCGATCGGCGGCGTCGACATGCTGATCCCGCCGTCGGCGCTGACCGTGCTGCTCGGCAGCCTGGCCGGCATCTCGATCTCGGGCCTGCTGATCGCCGGTGTGGTGCCGGGCATTGCGATGGCGTTGATGTTCCTCGCTTACATCGTGGTGCAGGCCGTGCGGCATCCGCAGCTCGCACCGGCCTTCGACAGCGAGGAGGTGCATGGTTGGGCGCGCTGGGGTCCGCTGCTGGTCAACGTGACGCCGCTGGTGCTGATCTTTGCCCTCGTCATCGTGGCGATGTCGGCGGGCTGGGCCACGCCCACCGAGTCGGCAGCGCTCGGTGCGCTGGCCACCGTGATCGTGTGCGTGCTCTATCGCAGCCTGACGTGGAAGGCGCTGCTCGACGCGCTGGCCGGCACCACGGCGATCGCCTGCCTGATCCTCTTCATCATCGTCGGTGCGACCACGTTCTCGCAGATCCTGTCGTTCTCCGGCGCCACCAACGGCATGGTGGCGCTGGTGCAGGGCGCCGCGCTGCCAGGATGGGCGGTGCTCGGCGGCATGATCGTGATCCTGCTGATACTCGGCTGCTTCGTCGACCAGGTCAGCATGATGCTGATCACGCTGCCGTTTTTCATGCCGCTGGTGCAGCACTTCGCGTGGGACCCGCTGTGGTACGGCGTGATCTACCTGATCTGCATGCAGCTCGGCCTGCTGACGCCGCCGTTCGGCATGCTGCTGTTCACCATGCGCAGCGTGGCGCCCAAGTCGATCCCGACGCAGGAGATCTATGCCGCGGTGATGCCCTACGTGACGATGGGGCTGGGCGCGATCGTAGTGGTGCTGGCCTGGCCCGGCATCGCGACCTGGCTGCCGGGCGTGTTGCTGAAGCGTTGATGCGTGGGTCGCCTGACCGTCTTCATCCGCTGGTATTGCGCGTCACGGCGACGATCGGGTCGATGCTGCTGGTCGCGGCGGGCGCGATGGCCGTGCTGCCCGGTCAGGACGCGTTGATGCAGACAGACCCAGCACCGGGTCGGCGTTGCGGCAGCGACCACGCGGCAGCCGAGCCTGCGCTGCGCCGGCGCGCCCGCCTGGCCGGGTTCTACGACCACTATCTGGCGATCGTGCGATCGCGCGTGGTGGAGTGGCGGCAGGGGGAAGCGGCGCGCGTGGTGCTCGATCGCGCCCGGCACGTCACGGTCGCAGGCCGTCACGGCTATGCCATCGACGACGACGACCGCTTGCTTCGTTGGCCGCTCGGGGCGACGCGCGCTGCGCCCGAACCGCTGCTCGATCAGGTGGCGCTGGCCAGCGCCGGTGAGTCGGCCGTGCTGGTGATCCGCTGCGACGGTAGTCTTTGGCAGCGCCGTGCCGACGACAGCGTCTGGCGGCGCGTCGCAGCGCGGGCGCAGCATGCCTGGGTCGGCGACAGCTCGGACTACTACATCGACGCCGACGGCCGCCTGTTCGTCAGCGGCCTGGCCCACCGAGGGCAATACGGCGACGGGCGACTCACCGCGGCGATCGGCTGGACGGTCGTGGCGGAGCGCGCGCGTGACGTCGTCGCGCACACCGGTCACGCCGTGATGCTGCGCGACGACGGCGCGGTGCTCGGCACCGGCGGAAACCGATACGGCCCGCTCGGCAGCCACGGCCTCGGCGACAAGGCTGACCGCTGGGGCGTGATCTTCGATGCAGCGAGTCGAATCGCCAGCGGCAGCCGCCACACGCTGGCCTTGCGCGCCGACGGCACGCTGTTCGGCTGGGGCGGCGCCGATGGGCCGGCGCCGAAGGCCGTGCGGTCGGGCGTGGCGGCCATCGCGGCCGGCCTCGACGGCAGCGCAGCGATCGATGCCGACGGCGGGCTGTGGCACTGGCGCGTCGGCGGCTCGGCGCAGCGCGTGGAGCTGCCGACGCCTTGAGTGCGCGAAGGCGGTCGACTCAGCGCGCGCGCACGCGGCAGTCCGCCGTCTTGGTGAACACCAGCGCGTTGTTGGCGGCGTTGTAGATCGACCCTGTCACTTGCGTGCCACTGATGAAGCCCGCCGAAATCGGCGTCGCGCCCTCGACGATGTCGTTGTTGTTGCTGTCGAAGTCGAACTCGACCTCGCCGGCGACGGCTGGGGAGGTGTTGCTCTGCGCGGCGGGCGTGCCATCCATCGCGTCGAGCTTGGCGTAGTAGTTGCCGGCGGGCAGCCGCTTGCCGTCGACCGACGCCTTCGAGCGATTGACCCTCTTTTCGCAGCTCACGCGCTGCGTGTCGCCGGCTGCGGCCGCGAAGCTGCCCAGCGCCAGAGTCAATGCGGTGCCGAACAAGGTGATGGAACGAATCGACATGAAGCTTCTCCTGCGGATGCGCGCGCGCGGCGCGAGACACAATTCGGTCGGCGCACCATGCGTCGACCGTGTCTCATGCATCCAAGTCCCGTGCCACCAGGGCCGATCGCGGCGAAGCGCGGCTAAGTCCTTGTCGGGCCGGTCAATGCGGCCCCACGCCGGGGCTACAGGTGGTTGCCCTTCGGGGGTTGCTGCGTGGCATGCCCCAACGGGCGGGTCGCATCACCCAGGGCAAGCAACAGGTGATTACACGCGCGCACCGGCGAACACGATTGGTGATCAGCCCTGTTCGATGAATTCGGTCAGCGACTTCTCCGGCGGGCGCGCGTAGTTGGAGCGTCGGCTCACCGCGATGCCGGTGAGTTCCTTCAGGCGGACGGCGGCCTCGGCGGCTTTGGCGATCACGGCCAGGCCATTGAGGATCGGTGCGCCGCCGATCTGTGCAGCGAATTCGCCGCCGAACAGCAGCATCGGCAGCCCGCCGGCCGGCACGATCACGTCGGCGCCGGCGTCGAGCAGGATGTTCACCTCGCGCACGAACTTCTCGCGCAGCGCCTCGAAGGCATCGGCGCGCTCGAAGGCGTCCATGAAGTCGCTGACCTTGCCGTTGACCGCGCGTACGCCGACCACGCGCTGCGCGATGCCGTAGCGGATCACCTGGTCTTCGTGCCACGGGATGAACACCGGGTTGATGGTCACCAGCCCGAGCTTGCGGCCCAGCGTGCAGGCGTGCATCAGCGTGGTCTCGCCGAGGCCCAGCACCGGCATGTCGACCGCCGACTTGGCCTCGGCCAGGCCGGCGTCCTGGAAGTGCGTGATGGCCATCACGTCGTAGCCCTCGTGCTCGGCGCGCACGGCATTGCGGATGAACGCACGCGCCATGCGGAACTCGGTGATCGCGTGGGTGGTGGTGGCGGGCGGGGTGACGGTGTTGAAGCTGAAGTCGAACTCCGGCGACACGACTCGGCGCATGAAGGGTTCGAGCCGGCTGATGTAGGCGTTGTGGGCCACCCGGTCGGTGGCGCCCTGGAACCAGATGCGGTAGCGCCGCGGTGCGGTCTCGCTCATGCTGCGGGTTCTCCTTAGGTGTGGCAACCCTGCGCGCAGGGTCCTGGCAGGGCATTGTGTTTGATAATCCGAGCACGGCCAATCAGGCCTTGCAGGAGGATCGCGGCAATGCTATCGACCAAGCTGTTGGGCCAATGCGCGCTCGTTGCGCTCGTCATGTGGGCCGGCGCGGCGCAGGCACAGGACAAGCTGACCGCGGTGCATGCCTTTCCCGCCAACTGGGTCTACTCGAAGAGCTTCCTCGAGTTCGTCAAGAAGGCCAACGAGGCCGGCAAGGGCGCGTTCGAGATCACCGTGCGCGGCGGCCCCGAGGCGATGGGCATGTTCGAGCAGCCGGCTGCCGTGCGCGACGGCGTCGTCGACATGGTCTACACGCCGTGTGCGTTCTATGCCGCGGCGGTGCCCGAATGCGACGCCGTCTCGGCCTCGTCGATCGACGGCCCCACCGCGCGCAAGAACGGTGCGTACGACGCGTTGAAGCAGGCGCACCTGCGCCGCATGAACGTGTTCTACCTCGGCTGGATGGACAGCGGCATCCGTTTCCACCTCTGGTCCAGCAAGCCGCCGAAGCTGGACGCATCGGGCAACCTCGACGTCAAGGGCGTCAAGATGCGCGGCAACCCGATCTACAACGCCTTCCTCACGAGCTACCTGGGTGCACAGGTGCTCAACCTGCCGTCGACCGATCTCTACACCGCGCTCGAGCGCGGCACGGTCGACATGACCGGCTGGACCGAGATCGGCCT
>Ga0075356_1000122_pt1 | contig 14807 bp, 14 predicted proteins | sample WestPond_Cattail_FD_120073 | JGI IMG/M metagenome (GOLD analysis project Ga0075356, IMG submission 120073) | Natural and restored wetland microbial communities from the San Francisco Bay, California, USA, that impact long-term carbon... | ecosystem: Environmental > Terrestrial > Soil > Wetlands ... | reverse complement strand
ATCCGGGCGACTGGTCCGCGAATACACGATGCTGCTTGATCCGCCTGGCATGGCTACCCCGCAAATGGTAACGCCGGTTGCTGTCGTGACGCCCACGCAAGCGGCCGCGGCCAAGCCGGCACCTGCTTCCACGCCGGTCCCGGCCGCTCAAGCGCCAGTGACGTCGGCATCCACAGCACCCAAAATGCCGGCGGCTGCCCGCAAACCGGCGCCTGCTCCGCAGCAGGCCGCCCCGGATAGCGTTTTGGTCAAGCGGGGTGACACGCTGGCCGGTATTGCCAGCCGCGTGCGATCCGAAGGCGTCAGTCTGGAGCAAACGCTGGTGGGTCTTTATCGGGACAATGTCCAGGCTTTCGACGGCAACATGAACCGCCTGAAAGCCGGCAAGACGCTGAAGGTGCCGTCTTCCGAAGCGGTAGCGGCCATCCCGAAAAAAGAAGCATTGCGTGAAATCAAGTTGCAGGCGGATGACTGGCGTGCCTATCGGCAGAAACTGGCCGCGACCGTGAGCGCTACGCCTGAGGCCAAGGCTGCGCCCGAGCAGGCCAGCAGCGGCAAGATTACTCCCAAGGTGGAAGATCGCGCCAAGCCGGCACCCGAGTCACAGAAGGATGTGCTGAAGCTCTCCAAGGTCACCCCGCCCTCTGCTGCTACAGCTGCCAAGGCTGACGAGGCGCGCGCCCTGCAGGAAAAACTGCGCGCCCAGGAAGAAGACGCCACCGCGCGTGAAAAGGCGTTGAAGGAATCGGATCAGCGCGTCGCCATGCTGGAAAAGCAGGTTCAGGACATGCAGAAGCTGGTCGAGATGAAGGAGAAGGCGCAAAGCGAGGCCCCGGCCCCGGTTGCTCCTGCCCCGGCTGAAGCCAAACAGGCCCCAGCGCCGCAAGCTCCGGTTGTTAAGTTGCCACCAGCCAGTCCCGAGGCCGCAGAAAGCTGGTACGCCCCCTTGCTGGCCAACCCGATATATTGGGGCGGGGGTCTCGCCGCTCTGGGTCTGGGAGGCGTATTGTGGTGGATGATGGCAGGCGGCGGGCGCCGTCGCAAAGGTACCGGCGCTTCGCTTGATGACAGCATCATGAGTGGTGGTGATGTTCATCCCAATACCGTTATCGGTGCAGCATCGGGTGGCAGCGTCAACACCGGCGATACCTCTTTCCTCACCGATTTCAGCCAGGCAGGTCTGGGCACCATCGATACGCACGATGTCGACCCCATTGCCGAAGCCGAGGTATACATGGCCTATGGCCGTGATGCGCAGGCCGAGGAAATTCTCAAGGAAGCCATCGGCAAGAATCCTGACCGTCACGAAATCCGTGTCAAGCTGCTGGAAATCTACGCCGCACGGCGCAACACCACCGCGTTCGAATCGGTTGCCGGCGAGCTTTACGCAGCACTGGGCAGCAAGCCGAACCCGCTGTGGGACAAGGCCTGTGAAATGGGCCGCAGCATCGATCCGACCAACCCGCTGTATGGTGGTGCACAGTCGGGTGCGGCAGCGGTTGCCACGGTGTCGGCCACCGATGCGGTTGCTGGCGGTGCGGTGACGTTTGCGGACGAATCGGCGGCGTCCCCGATTGATGTCGAGCCCATGCCAGAATTCAAGCAGGGAGCCGTGACGTCTGGTGAACCGCTGGAGTTCGAGTCCGCAGGCCATGTGCTCAATTTCGACATGCAACCCGCTGTGGCCGCGGCGCCGGATGCGGGCTACGTTGAAATGGATACCCAGGGCCTCAACTTTGACTTGCCTGATCTGGATTTGCCTGCGGCGTCGGATGACACGTTGAAACTTGATCTGGGCCTGGAGGAAGACAACGGTCCGGACAGCAAATTCGATTTCAGCGGCCTCGATCTCGATCTGGGTGACTCCGGTGGCAACGATCTCGAACTGGACGAAGTCGGCACCAAGCTCGACCTCGCCCGTGCCTATGTGGAAATGGGCGACAAGGAAGGCGCGCGTGAAATTCTTAACGAGGTGTTGGCCGAAGGCGGCGAAAGGCAGAAAGCCGACGCAAAGGACATGCTGAGTTCGATTGGCTGAGTCTCCGCATCCGGCTGCCCGCATCCTGTTGTGGTGCGGGTGGGCAGTGGCGGTGGAACGCGCCGCCTTGCCCCTGCTTTCCATCCTGGCCGTCGCACCTGCGACGGCCTTTCTGTTTGCACCTGTGCGTCATGAAGGCTGGCGCTTGCTGCGCCGTACCCGCTGGCTGATGGCGGTACTGCTGCTCACCTACGCTTATACTTTGCCGGGAACCATGCTGTGGCCGCCGTTCGGATGGGCGAGTCCCAGCATCGAAGGGCTGCAACAAGGCTTGCTGCGCGTGGGCCGGCTAATTCTGATGCTGGCCGGACTGGCAATGCTGCTGGCCTGCACGTCCCGGGTACGCCTGATATATGGACTGTATGTACTGGCCCGGCCGCTGACTTGGACCGGTTTTAACCGCCGCGCCTTTGCGGTACGCCTGGGGCTGACCCTGGATTACGTTGAACACGCGCCCAAGCCGGTGCGCTGGCTGGATGCACTGCGCATGCCGATGACCGACGACGCGGCGCCAACTACCTACACCCTTGAGGCCGAGCGCTGGCAATGCAGCGACAGCGCCGCCATACTCGCAGGTCTGCTCTTGTTGTTGGTGAGCGTGCTGGCATGAGGCTGTATTAATTGAGAATCGTATTGGGACTGGAATATTGCGGTGTCGGCTTTTGCGGCTGGCAGTCTCAGCCGCAGGGGTGCGGGGTGCAGGATGCGCTGGAAGCCGCGGTGTCTGCCATCGCCGGGGAAAAAACCAGCGTCACTGCGGCGGGCCGAACCGATACGGGCGTTCATGCTGCGTTCCAGGTGGCGCATTTTGACAGCGCGGTGAATCGTCCGCTGACCGCGTGGGTGCGCGGCGTCAACAGCCACCTGCCACCAGGCGTGGCAGTGCTGTGGGCCCGCGAGGTGCGAGAGGATTTCCACGCGCGTTTTGCCGCCACTCAGCGCGGCTACCGCTATGTGTTACTGAATCATCCGGTACGTCCTGGCCTCAACCAGGGGCTGGTCGGCTGGCATCACCGTCCGCTTGATGCCGATTCAATGAATCTGGCCGCAGGTCACCTGATCGGGCAGCATGATTTCTCGGCGTTCCGTGCGGCCGAATGTCAGGCCAGATCGCCGGTCAAGGAACTCCGCCTGGCGCGGGTCGAGCGGCGCGGCGACTACCTGCTTTGCGACTTCCGCGCTAACGGCTTTTTGCATCATATGGTGCGTAATCTCATGGGTTGCCTGATTCATGTCGGCGCGGGTGCCCGGCCACCCTCGTGGATGCGGGAAATTCTGGAAAGCCGTGACCGCACACTTGCAGCGCCTACTTTCGATGCGGCCGGGCTGTATCTGACCCACATCCGGTATCCTGCGGACTTTGCCTTGCCTGAAACTTCTGAACGATGGCTGTTCGCGTAAAAATCTGCGGCATCACCCGATTGCAGGATCTGCACGACGCCTGCGACGCCGGGGCTGACGCGCTGGGTTTCGTGTTTTACGAAAATAGTCCACGCCATGTAACCATCGAAATTGCTGCTGCACTGGTGCGCGAACTGCCCCCCTTTGTGCAGAGCGTTGGATTGTTCGTCAATGCGGAACCGGCTTTCATCGAACAGGTATTGAACAGGGTATCGCTCGACGTGCTGCAGTTTCACGGCGACGAGACACCTGCCGATTGCGCGCGCTTTGGCCGACCCTATATCAAGGCGGTGAGGGTGAATCCGGACACGGATTTGCTAAAATGCGCGGCTGACTTTGATGCTGCGCGCGGTTTGTTGCTCGATGCCTGGGTGCCGGGCATTCCGGGCGGCACCGGGGAACGGTTCGACTGGAGTTTGATCCCTGCCAACCTTCCCAAACCGGTCGTCCTGTCGGGCGGGCTCACGCCGGGCAACGTCGCCGAAGCGGTTCAGCGTGTGCGCCCCTGGGCGGTGGATGTGTCTTCCGGCGTCGAGGCAGCAAAGGGCATCAAGGACGCGCACAAAATTGCGCAATTCATTGCGAAAGCGAAAGCATCATGAAGCTGACAGATCTTCCCGATTCACACGGCCACTTCGGCCCCTACGGCGGCATCTTTGTTGCCGAAACCCTGATGGCCGCGCTGGAAGAGTTGCGCGTCGAGTACGACCGTGCGCGTAACGATCCCGACTTCATGGCCGAATTCGAATACGAGCTGAAGCACTACGTCGGCCGTCCCAGCCCGGTGTATCACGCCAAGCGGCTCTCCGAGCAGTACGGTGGCGCGCAGATCTACCTCAAGCGTGAAGACCTCAACCACACCGGCGCGCACAAGATCAACAACACTATCGGCCAGGCGCTGCTGGCGCGGCGCATGGGCAAGAAGCGCGTCATCGCCGAAACCGGCGCCGGCCAGCACGGCGTGGCCTCGGCTACCGTCGCCGCGCGCTATGGCATGGAGTGCGTGGTCTACATGGGCGCGGAAGACGTCGCCCGTCAGGCGCCCAATGTTTTCCGCATGAAACTGCTCGGCGCCACCGTGGTGCCGGTGTCGTCCGGTTCGAAGACGCTGAAGGATGCACTCAACGAGGCGATGCGCGACTGGGTCACCAACGTCGAATCGACCTTCTACATCCTTGGCACCGCCGCCGGCCCGCACCCTTATCCCATGCTGGTGCGCGACTTCCAGTGCGTGATCGGCCGCGAGTGCATTGTGCAAATGCCCGAACTGGCCGGTCGCCAGCCCGATGCGGTGGTTGCCTGCGTCGGCGGCGGCTCCAACGCCATCGGCATTTTCCATCCCTACATCCCGTATGAAGGCGTGCGCCTGATCGGTGTCGAGGCCGGCGGCTTCGGCATCGCCAGCGGCAAGCACGCAGCGCCCCTTTCAGCAGGCACTCCGGGCGTGCTGCATGGTTTCCGCAGCTATCTGATGCAGGACGAAGACGGCCAGATTATCGAAACCCACTCCGTATCCGCCGGCCTCGATTACCCCGGCGTCGGCCCCGAACACAGCTATCTGAAGGACGCCGGCCGCGCCGAATACGTCGCGATCAACGACGACGAAGCCATGGCCGCCTTCCACGACCTGTGCCGCTTCGAAGGCATCATTCCCGCGCTCGAATCCAGCCATGCCGTGGCTTACGCCAAGAAGCTCGCACCGACCCTGGGCCGTGACCAGATCATCCTGGTCAACCTGTCCGGTCGCGGCGACAAGGACATCAACACCGTGGCGAAGGTGTCGGGAATTACGTTGTAAGCGCACCATCTACCCAATCGACCTGTTTTCAGAAGACCCAACCATGAGCCGCATCGGCCCGACCTTTACCGCGCTCAAGGCGCACAACAAGAAAGCACTGATCCCCTTCATCACCGCCGGCGACCCCGGCAGGGAGCTGACGGTTCCGCTGATGCACGCGCTGGTGGAAGCCGGGGCGGACATCATCGAACTGGGCGTACCGTTTTCCGACCCGATGGCCGACGGGCCGGTGATCCAGCGCGCGTCGGAGCGGGCGCTGGCGAACAAGGTCGGGCTCAAGGACGTATTGGCGATGACGGCGGAGTTCCGCAAGACCAACATGACGACGCCGGTGGTGCTGATGGGCTATGCCAATCCGGTCGAGCACATGGGCTACGAGACCTTTGCACTGGCTGCCAAGGCGGCTGGGGTGGATGGCGTGCTGACCGTGGACATTCCCCCTGAGGAATCGCACGGGGTGGCGGACGTATTCAAGGCCGCCGGGCTCGATCCGATTTTCCTGCTGTCGCCGACCACGCCTGAATCCCGGGTGGAACAGGTGGCGGCGGCGGCTGGCGGATTCATCTACTACGTGTCGCTGAAAGGCGTGACCGGTTCAGCGAACCTCGACACCGAGGAAGTCGCGCGCAAGCTTGCCATGGTACGCAGGCATTGCAGCCTGCCGGTAGGCGTCGGCTTCGGCATCCGCGACGCTGCAACGGCCGAGGCGGTGGCGCGTATTGCCGATGCCGTGGTGGTGGGCAGCCGCATCGTCAATGAAATCGAAACCTCGACCGAGGGTGACCTCATCAACCGCGTCAAAGCGCTGGTGCAGGACTTGCGCCGAGGCATCGATGCCGCAGCTAAATAACCGGAGAAGACCATGAGCTGGTTTCAGAAAATTCTGCCTCCCAAAATCAAGCGGAGGGCACTGGCAGACAAAAAATCCATGCCCGAGGGTCTGTGGTCCAAATGCCCGGCCTGCAACGAGGTGCTTTACCGCGCCGACCTGGAAAGCAATCTGGAGGTATGTCCGAAGTGCGGCCATCACCATCGCATCGGAGCACGGCAGCGGCTGGCGCTGCTGCTCGATGCGGAAGGGCAGCACGAGATCGGCGCCCAGGTGACGCCGCTCGATCCGCTGAAATTCAAGGACAGCAAGAAATATCCGGATCGTCTGAAGGAAGCCCAGTCCGGCACTTCGGAAACCGACGCGCTGGTGGTGCTCGGCGGCGGCGTCAAGGCGGTCCCGGTGGTGGCGGCGGCGTTCGAATTCAAGTTCATGGGCGGATCGATGGGCTCGGTGGTGGGCGAGCGCTTTGTCCAGGGCGTGGAAGCGGCGATCGAGTCGAATTCCGCCTTTATCTGTTTTTCCGCCAGTGGCGGTGCGCGTATGCAGGAAGGCCTGTTTTCGCTGATGCAGATGGCGAAGACTTCCGCTGCGTTGACGCAGTTGTCGCGTCATCATCTGCCCTTCATTTCGGTGCTGACCGATCCCACCATGGGCGGCGTGTCGGCGAGTTTCGCCATGCTGGGCGATCTGATCGTGGCCGAGCCCAACGCCCTGATCGGCTTTGCCGGCCCACGCGTGATCGAGCAAACTGTGCGCGAGACCCTGCCCGAGGGTTTTCAGCGTGCCGAGTTCCTGCTCGAAAAGGGTGCCATCGACCGCATCATCGACCGCCGCCAGATGCGCGATGAACTGGCCACCACGCTGACGATGATGATGGGCAGGCCCGCATTTGCGGCCTGATTGTCACAAGCCGTGACTTGATCACGCAGCCTTTGACCCCGCTGGATGCCTGGCTGGCGCGGCTGGAGCAGTTGCATCCCAGCACCATCGAGCTGGGTCTCGAGCGGGTGCGCCGGGTCAAGGACGCGCTCGGTCTTGAGCCGGCTTTCCCGGTCATTATCGTTGGCGGCACCAACGGCAAAGGCTCTACTTGCGCTTATCTGGAAGCCATCCTGCTTGCAGCCGGTTACAAAACGGGTCTCTACACCTCGCCGCACCTGTTGCGCTACAACGAGCGCGTGCGGATCGCCGGGCAGGAATCCGACGATGCTGCGCTGGTACGCGCGTTTGAACAAATCGACGCGGCGCGCGGCAGCACCTCGTTGACCTATTTCGAATTCGGCACGCTGGGCGCGATGGTGCAGTTCATCAATGCTGAAATTGAGGTGGCCATCCTCGAAGTGGGTCTCGGCGGGCGGCTCGACGCAGTGAATGTATTCGATGCTGATGCCGCAATAGTCACCAGTGTCGACCTCGATCACATGGATTACCTGGGCGACACCCGTGAAAAAATCGGTTTCGAAAAGGCAGGCATATACCGCGCCGGGAGCCCCGCCATCTGCGCCGACCCGGATCCGCCTGCCAGTCTGCTCGAGCATGCCCGTCAAATCGTCGCCGATTTGCGTTGCGTGGGACGGGACTTTTCCATCCTGCGCGCGGAGGATCACTGGACCTACAAAGGCCGGGTGACGACCCGGCCAGCATTGCCCATACCCGCCATGGCGGGCACCTATCAGCTGCGTAACGCGGCGGGCGCGCTGGCCGTCCTTGAAGCATTGCATGTACCGCTTCCGGTGAGCGAGGCGGCGGTGTGCAAGGGGCTGGCGACGGCTCTTGTGCCGGGCCGGTTCCAGCGCATTGCCCGCTCACCCGAGGTGATCCTGGATGTGGCGCACAACCCGGAAGCGGCACGGGCACTGGCTGCCACGCTGTAAGAGCAGCCGGTGCCTGGACGCACGCTGGCGGTGGTCGGCATGCTGGCCGACAAGGATGCGGCCAGCGTATTGGCTGCCGTGTCTGGCGAGATCGATGCGTGGTGGGCATGCATGCCGGCATCGCCGCGCGCCCGTGATGCCGCGGCACTGGCAGCCATCCTGCGTCCCCTTGCCGGCAGTGCGCCGGTGAATGTGCAGCCGGATGTGAACATGGCGCTCGATGCGGCACGAAGCGCCGCACGTGAAGGTGATAGAATTCTCGTCTTCGGTTCGTTCTATACCGTTGCCGCCGTGCTAGACCATGCCGCCACCAAGCACTGAAAATGATCTCAAACGCCGCGCCCGGCGCCGTCTGATTGGCGCAGTTGCGCTGACGCTGCTGGCGGTGATCGTGCTGCCGCTGCTGCTGGAGGACGAGCCGCCGCCCACCAGTTCGCTGGCAGTGAAAATGGCTGCATCATCCGCAACGGAATCCCACAATGAAGCGGCTCCGTCCGGCAATGCCGAGACGCCCGATGCGCCTATCGTCGCCGACGCGACGCGGCTTGCTCCCGTGCAACCCGAGGTGGCTGGACCTGAGCCGACGCTGTCGGCCCCGGTCAAACCCGCGCCCAAGCCCGAACCGCCCAAAACTGTCCCCCCGAAACCCGAACCGCCCAAGCCTGTACCCAAGCCGGCAGCCAAACCTGTTGAAGCGCCTCCCAAGCAGGCCAAGCCTGCTGCGGCCAGTGACGGCTTCGTGGTGCAGTTGGCCGCCTTGTCCGATACCGCCAAGGCCAACACGCTCAGAGCACGCGCAGCCAAAGCCGGCCTGCCAGCCTACACCGACAAGGTTGGCAACCTGACACGCGTGCGTGTGGGCCCCTTTCCCTCTCGTGAAGCGGCTATGGATGCCTCGGTAAAACTGGCCGAGAAGGGGATGAGCGGGCAGATTCTTGCAAAATGAGCATGCTCGATCTCATTGTCGTGCTGGTATTGGTTCTGACCGTGGTACGCGGTCTGATGCGCGGAATGGTGGAGACCCTGTTCTCGCTGGCGGCATGGATGATGGCATTTTTGCTGGGCAAGTGGGGCGCGTTATGGGTGGCGCCGCTGTTGCCCATCGGGGTCGAAAACTCCGGTATTCGTTATTTCGCGGGTTTTGCGGTGGTTTTTCTGGGGGTGCTGATCGGCGTGCTGTTGCTGGGGCATGCCCTGGCTTCGCTGGTCAAGGCAGTTGGATTGGGTAGTGCCGACAAGGTGCTCGGCGGGGTACTGGGGCTCGCCAAGGGGCTGGTGATCCTGATCGGATTTACACTGGCTGCCGGGTTGACCTCGCTGCCACGCACGGACTTCTGGAAACAGGCCGTCCTGTCCGGCAGTCTGCAGGCAATGGCATTGCGAGCCTTGCCGCTGGTGCCTGGGGACGTGGCGAAATACGTTCGTTTTGAATAATTTTTGAATAGGTGCACAGCATGTGCGGGGTAATCGGAGTCGTTTCCAATTCGGCAGCCAATCAGCTTTTGTACGACGGGCTGATGGTGTTGCAGCATCGCGGTCAGGATGCGGCCGGTATCGTGACCGCTGAAGACAGCCGCTTCCACATGCACAAGGACAAGGGGCTGGCGCGCGACGTGTTTCGCACCCGCGACATGCGCAACCTGCTGGGTGACATGGGTGTGGCGCATGTGCGCTACCCCACTGCGGGCAGCGCGTCGTCGTCGGCCGAGTCGCAGCCGTTCTACGTGAATTCGCCGTATGGCATCGTGCTGGGGCACAACGGCAACCTGACCAACACCCACGAACTGAAGGAATCGCTGTTCCGCGCCGACCTGCGCCACGTCAACACCAATTCCGATTCGGAAGTACTGCTGAACGTGCTGGCGCATGAACTGCAGGTGCGCGCTTCTGGGCGCCAGTTGAGCCTGGACACGATCTTCGGTGCGGTGACGGGCGTGCATGCGCGTTGCAAGGGCGCGTATGCCGTGACAGCCTTCATCGCCGGCTATGGCCTGCTGGCCTTCCGCGATCCGCATGGCATCCGCCCTCTGGTGATCGGTGTCAACGAGCAGGTCATGCCGCACGAATACATCGTTGCGTCGGAGAGCGTGGCGATCGATACGCTGGGTTTCCGCCTGCTGCGTGACGTGGCGCCGGGCGAAGCAGTTTTCATCGACTACCAGCGCAAGCTGCACAGTCGTCAGTGCAGCGACAAGGCCGTCCTCAATCCCTGCATTTTCGAATACGTGTATCTCGCGCGTCCCGATTCCGTAATGGATGGCATCTCTGTTTACAGCACGCGCCTGGCAATGGGCGTTTCGCTGGCGGAAAAAATCCAGCGCGAATTCTCACACCTCAAGATCGACGTGGTGATCCCGATCCCCGATACCAGCCGACCCTCTGCGCTGCAACTGGCGAACCACCTCAACGTGCCGTACCGCGAAGGTTTCATCAAGAACCGCTACATCGGCCGCACTTTCATCATGCCGGGGCAGGCGCTGCGCAAGAAATCGGTGCGCCAGAAGCTCAACGCCATCGCCGAGGAATTCAAGGGCCGCAACGTGCTGCTGGTCGACGACTCCATCGTGCGCGGCACCACCAGCCGCGAGATCGTGCAGATGGCGCGCGATGCGGGCGCCGCAAAGGTGTATTTTGCCTCGGCTTCGCCGCCCGTTCGTTTTTCCAACGTCTACGGCATCGACATGCCGACACGTGACGAGCTGATTGCCAATGGCCGAACCGACAAGGAAATCGCCCGCGAGATCGGCTGCGATGCGCTGATCTACCAGGACCTTGATGCCATGGTGAACGTGGTCCGTGCAGGCAACCCGGCGATTCTCGACTTCGACACCTCATGCTTCGACGGCCGCTACATTACCGGCGACGTGACCCTGGAATACCTGAACTACGTCGAGGCCGTGCGCAACGGCGAAACTCCGCCGCCGTCGGCATTGTCTACGCAGCAACTGGACTTGAATCTGGCCGCGAATGGTTGACCGCGTTGGGCAGCGGGCGTAAATTGAGTTGCGTATATTTTCTATTGGCGCCGATTTGATTTTCAGCTTGCGGGCGCTTGATAAATCCGGCTAAAGCGTCGCCAGGGACAGCCCCGAACCGCGCTTGCCGTTCGGGGTTTTTTATTTTGGACGAATCATGAACGAAGAATACGACCTTGAAACGCTCGCCGTGCGCGCCGGCACGGTGCGCAGCCAGTTCAACGAGCACTCGGAAGCTCTATTCCTGACCTCCAGTTTCGTGTTCGGCAGCGCAGCGGAGGCCGCGGCGCGCTTCAAGGGCGAACAGCCCGGCCCGATCTACGCGCGTTTCACCAACCCCACCGTCAGCATGATGGAAACCAGGCTGGCCGCGCTTGAAGGCGCCGAACGCTGCGTGGCGTTTGCCTCCGGCATGGCTGCGATCCTGGCGAGCGTCATGGGCCTGATGAAAGCGGGCGAGCACATCATCGCCTCGCGTTCGATTTTCGGCTCCACCGTGCAGCTGTTCAGCAATATTCTCGGCAGATTCGGCATCGAGACGACGTACGTTTCGCCGACCGATCCGGCGGAATGGCACGCGGCGCTCAAGCCGAACACGAAGCTGTTCTTTGTCGAGTCACCGTCCAATCCGCTGACCGAGGTAAGCGATATCCGCGCCCTGGCGGCGATTGCCCGCGAGGCAGGTGCGTGGCTCGCAGTCGACAACTGCTTTTGCTCCCCAGCCTTGCAAAGACCGCTTGAGCTGGGTGCCGATATCGTGATCCATTCCGCCACCAAATATCTCGACGGTCAGGGCAGGGTGCTGGGCGGCGCCGTGCTGGGCAGCCATGCCCTGATGGAAGGGGTCTACACCTTTCTGCGAACCGCAGGGTCGACATTGTCGGCGTTCAACGCCTGGGTGATCCTGAAGGGAATGGAAACGCTTTCGCTGCGCATGGAGGCGCATTCGAAGCATGCGTTGGCACTGGCGCAGTGGCTGGAAGCGCAACCCCAGGTTGCGCGGGTGCTGTATCCCGGCCTGCCGTCGCATCCGCAGCATGAATTGGCAATGGCACAGCAGAAAACCGGAGGCGGGATCGTCGCCTTTGATCTCAAGGGCGGCAAGGATGCAGCATGGAAGCTGATCGACGCGACGAAGCTGTTGTCGATCACCGCCAACCTCGGCGATACCAAGTCCACGATCACGCATCCCGCGTCGACCACCCACAGTCGCATGACGGCGGAGCAACGCGCTGCGGCCGGCATCGGCGACGGGCTGGTACGCGTCGCCGCAGGTCTTGAATCGGTGGCCGACATCCAGGCCGATCTGGCGCGCGGGCTGGCATGATGATGCGGTGGATGGTGCTGGGGTTGATTGGCATGGGGGCAGCCCACGCAGCGGACATGATTGTGCTGCGTTATGTCGATCAGGATCCGGGGGGGGCGCCTTATCAGACGCGCATCCTCGTCACGCCGGATTTCATGCGCATGGACGGTGGTGAAGACGACGGCGATTTTTTCTTGCTGGACCGGCGCCAGAAAAAGCTCGTCAACATCATGCGTGAAAGAGCGCTTGCGATGGTGTTCGTGCCCGGCGCGCTACCCCCCCGCCCCGCTGACTGGAATCCGCGGCTCGACGTCCAGCCGGCCGCACCCGGTACGCAGCGTTTCCGTCTCAGCATCAAGGGGGTGGTGTGCAGCGAAGGCATTGCTGCCCGCAACGCTGCGCCGGATGCGGCACGGGCGATGGCCGAAATGAAATCCGTGCTGGCTTCGATGCAGTACCGCGTGTGGAAGGAGTCGCCGCAGGAATTGCAGCACGACTGCGATCTGGCGAATCTGGTATGGGAATCAGGCGCAACGCTGAAACTCGGGCTGCCGCTGGAGGAGCGGGAATTCACGGGGCGGTCGCGTAGGTTTGCAAGCGAAACCCGGCAGCCGCTTCAGCCCGGGCTGTTTCGCGCGCCGGCCGGCATGGCGGAGATCAACGCGCCGTCATAAGGCCTCAACCTTGAGCGCGCAGCCTGACGCGTCGCATACGACGTAACCCCAGCGGGAGTACCAGTCCGGCACGACCCAGCGCTCGCAGTTATGACCCTCGACCACATGGACATGCTGCGCCGGGCGATGGGTGTGGCCGTGGATCAGCCGCACGGCATGCTGTGCACCGAGGACGCGCACGACTTCATCGACATTCACATCCATGATCGCGGACGGTTTGACGGCCTTGGCCGATTCGCTGCCCGCCCGCGCCTGGCGCGCCATTTGGCGTCGTATGGCCAGAGGCAGGTGGCGTAGCAGGGCCCGTGTCAGCGGGTGCCGTACCCGCCGGCGAAAGGTCTGATAGGCGGTGTCATCGGTGCACAGGGTATCGCCGTGCATCAACAGGGTCGAAACGCCGTACAGATCGATCCGCGTGGGGTCGCTTAACAGGGTCATGCCGGACAACGCGGCGTAGCGCCCGGCCAACATGAAATCGCGGTTGCCGTGCATGAAGAACACTGGTGTGCCTGCATTGGTCAGGGACTTGAGCTGGCGTGCCGCATCGTGTGCAACCTGCTCATCGTCGTCGTCGCCAACCCACGCCTCGAACAAATCGCCCAGGATATAGAGTGCATCCGCACCTGCGGCGTCCTCGCTCAGAAAGCGAAAAAAACGCCCGGCAGCGGCCGGGCGTTCGTCAGCGAGATGCAGGTCGGCAATAAAGAAGGTACGACTGGTTTTTGCAGGCGAGATCAGGCTCACTGGCAAGTTCAGACGATTTCCGCCTGGGTGATGACGACATCTTCCTGCGGCACATCCTGATGTCCGGCACGGTTGCCGGTTTTGACCTTCTTGATCTTGTCGACAACGTCCTTGCCCTCGACCACCTTGCCGAATACGGCATAGCCGTAGCCTTGCGGGGTAGGTGCGGTGAAGTTGAGGAAGCTGTTGTTGGCGACGTTGATGAAGAACTGCGCGGTGGCCGAATTGGGGTTGGGGGTGCGCGCCATGGCGATGGTGTAGGCCTCGTTCTTGAGGCCGTTGGACGCTTCGTTCGCGATCGCTTCGCGGGTGGGTTTTTGTGCCATGCCGGGCTCGAAGCCGCCCCCCTGGATCATGAAGCCGTCAATGACGCGGTGGAAAATCGTGCCGTCAAAAAAACCGTCGCGCACGTACTGGAGGAAATTTTCTACCGTTTTCGGCGCTTTCTCAGCGTCGAGTTCTAGCGTGATGGTCCCGTGATTGGTATGAAGTTTGACCATGTGTTGTCCCTATAGAGAAGTTTCGTGAATGATTTTCCAGTGGCCGTTCTCGCGGCTCCAGAACTGGCGTTTGGTGGTGCGACTGCTGAGGTTGTTGCTCTGGTAGTCCTGCTCGAAGCTGACCAGGGCGAAATCGGGGCGCTCAGGGTAGAGCGTGGTTGTTGACGCATACGATCCCACACGCGCATCAGTGCGTGGTGGATCGGAGTCCTTTAGGGCTTCAGCGTCTTTAGAACCTCGGCCCGTCTCTTGCGGGTAGAGCATCAGACTGACCTTGCTCAGCCCGACCTTGATCCACGACTTGGCGACGTTGACCTTGTACTTGCTGGCGCCAAAAGTCTGCAGATCCTGCGAGCCGGTCCGGAAAGATGCACTGTAATGGCCGAGTAGACGTGCAGTGTCGCGGCTTTCCCAGTCTTGCCGCCACTGCTCGATTGCAGCCGCCAGATCGTTGCGGCGTGCATCGAGCGCCTCGTAGGCGACCCATTCGACCTGTTCGGCGATGACGACGGGTGTTTTGCCGGCCTGTATGTATTGGCCAAGCCGGGTCAGGTCGTCGTTGGCCAGCACCACGCACCCTTCGCTGGCGCGGGGCGCACGGCTGTAGGTGTTGCCCGGGCTGCCGTGAATCCAGATGCCATGGCCGTTGCGGCCCTGGCGGGTAT
>Ga0075356_1000121_pt1 | contig 14896 bp, 13 predicted proteins | sample WestPond_Cattail_FD_120073 | JGI IMG/M metagenome (GOLD analysis project Ga0075356, IMG submission 120073) | Natural and restored wetland microbial communities from the San Francisco Bay, California, USA, that impact long-term carbon... | ecosystem: Environmental > Terrestrial > Soil > Wetlands ... | reverse complement strand
CCGAGCAGGTTCTGGCGGAAGCGGCCCTGCTTGCCCTTGAGCATGTCGGAGAGCGACTTCAGCGGCCGGTTGCCCGGGCCGGTGACGGGACGGCCACGACGGCCGTTGTCGAACAGCGCGTCGACCGCCTCCTGCAGCATGCGCTTCTCGTTGTTGACGATGATCTCGGGCGCGCCGAGGTCGAGTAGACGCTTGAGCCGGTTGTTGCGGTTGATCACGCGCCGGTAGAGGTCGTTGAGGTCCGAGGTCGCGAAGCGGCCACCGTCGAGCTGGACCATCGGCCTCAGCTCCGGCGGAATCACCGGCACCGAGTCGAGAATCATCCAGTCGGGCTGGTTCTCCGAGTTGAGGAAGGCGGAAGCGACCTTGAGGCGCTTCACCGCGCGGGCCTGTTTCTGGCCTTTGGAGCTGTTGATGATCTGCTCCAGTTCCTCGCAGTCGGCCGCGAGGTCGACCTGTTCGAGCAGGTCGCGCACTGCCTCGGCGCCCATGCTGCCGCGGAAGTACTCGCCCCAGCCGAACGGCGAGCCGAAGCGGTCCTTGAGCTCGCGGAAGACGGTCTCGTCGTTGACGACGTCCTTCGGCTTCATCTCGGTGAAGATCTTCCAGACTTCGGCCATCCGCTCGATCGCCTCGTCGATGTAAGCCTCGGTGTCGGAGATCTCGGCGTCGAAGGCCTTGCGCAGCTCTTTGATCATTTTCGCGCGCTCGTCGTCCTTCAGCTTGCGCAGCTGCGCCGCGGTCAGCTTCAGCGAGTCGGCCCAGATGTGGTCGTCGTCGTCGAACTTGGTCTGGGTGCCGTCCTCGAGGTAGGCGACCCGGCGCTCCAGCGACTCGCTCAGCTCCTGGGTCCTTTTCTGCCTTTCGGCCTCGTAGGAGTCGGTGACCTTTTTGACCTCTTTCTCAAGCTCGCCGAGATCCTTGTCGCGGGCCTCGACGTCGACCCAGGTGATCATCGACGCGGCGAAGTAGAGGACCTTCTCGAGCTCCTTGGGAGCCATGTCGATCAGGTAGCCGATCCGGCTCGGAACACCCTTGAAGAACCAGATGTGGGAGACCGGCGAGGCGAGGTCGACGTGACCCATGCGCTCGCGGCGCACCTTCGAGCGCGTCACCTCGACGCCGCAGCGCTCGCAGACGATGCCCTTGTAGCGGACCCGCTTGTACTTGCCGCAGTAGCACTCCCAGTCCTTGGTCGGGCCGAAGATGCGCTCGCAGAAGAGCCCGTCTTTCTCAGGCTTCAGGGTCCGGTAGTTGATCGTCTCCGGCTTGGTGACCTCGCCCCAACTCCAGGAGCGGATCTTCTTCGACGACGCCAGGCCGATCTCAATCGCGTCGAAGTTGTTGATGTCGATCATCAGTCCTCCACCTTTGCCTCTTCGGCCTCTTTGGGTTGCTCGGCCTCGCCGGCCCCGTCGGTGCCGCCCTCACCCTCGGCGACCACCTGCTCCTCCTGCTCGTCGGCGGCGGTGCTGGCTCCGTTGGGGGAGTCGGCACGCACGCCGGTCAGGTCCATGCCGAGCTCCTCGGCGGCTTTGAGCAGGTCATCGTCCTCCTCGGCGATCTCCACGTCCCCTCCTTCGGAGACGACGTTGGCATCGAGCGAGAGGCTCTGGATCTCCTTGAGCAGCACTTTGAAGGACTCCGGGATCGACGGCTCGGGGATGTTCTCGCCCTTGACGATCGCCTCGTAGGCCTTGACCCGCCCGACGGTGTCGTCGGACTTGACCGTGAGCATCTCCTGCAGCGTGTAGGCAGCGCCGTAGGCCTCCAGGGCCCAGACCTCCATCTCGCCGAAGCGCTGTCCGCCGAACTGCGCCTTGCCGCCCAGCGGCTGCTGGGTGACGAGCGAGTAGGGGCCGGTCGAGCGCGCGTGGATCTTGTCGTCGACAAGGTGCAGCAGCTTGAGGATGTACATGTAGCCGACTGTGACTTTGCCCTCGTAGGGCTCGCCGGTACGGCCGTTGTAGAGCTGGGCGCTGCCGTCGGCGCGGGCGCCGGGGCGCTCGCGCATGTCGATGCCGAGGTCGATGCCGCGCTCGGCGTTCTCCTCCTGCCACTTGACCAGGGCCTCGTCGACGTCCTCGACGGTGGCCCCGTCGAAGACCGAGGACGCCACGTAGACGCGACCGTCCCCTTCCTCGGAGTGAGCCTGCTTGTAGGCCTCGGAGCCATCGTCGTACCAGCCGTTGCCGGCGACCCAGCCGAGGTGGGTCTCGAGGATCTGGCCGATGTTCATCCGGCTCGGCACGCCGAGCGGGTTGAGGATGACGTCGACCGGGGTGCCGTCGGCGAGGTGGGGCATGTCCTCCTCGGGCACGATCTTGGAGATCACACCCTTGTTCCCGTGGCGGCCGGCGAGCTTGTCGCCCTCGGCGATCTTGCGCTTGGTCGCGACGAAGACGCGGACCAGGTCGTTGACGCCGGCGGCGAGGTCGTCGCCGTCGTCGCGGCTGAAGGTCAGCACCTCGGTGACCACACCACCCTCGCCGTGCGGGACCTTCAGCGAGGTGTCGCGGACCTCGCGCGCCTTCTCCTTGAAGATCGCGCGGATCAGCTTCTCCTCTGCCGTCAGCTCGGTCTCGCCCTTGGGCGTCACCTTGCCGACCAGGAGGTCGCCGGAGACGACCTCGGCGCCGACGCGGACGATGCCTTTCTCGTCGAGGTTGCGCAGGCTCTCCTCGGAGCGGTTGGGGATGTCGCGGGTGATCTCCTCGTCGCCGAGCTTGGTCGTGCGGGCGTCGATCTCGTACTCCTCGATGTGGATCGAGGTGAGCTCGTCGTCCTTGACCAGGCGCTCGGAGAGGATGATCGCGTCCTCGAAGTTGTAACCCTCCCAGGACATGAAGGCGACCAGGCAGTTCTTGCCCAGGGCGATCTCGCCGCCACCGGTCGATGATCCGTCGGCGAGCACGTCGCCCTTCTTCACCTGTTGGCCGGAATTGACGATCGGCCGCTGGTGGATGATCGTGCCCTGGTTGGAGCGCATGAACTTGTGCAGCGGGTACTCGTCCTTCTTGGCGCCGTGGGTGACGACGATCCGCTCGGAGTCGACGTGCGTTACTTCGCCGTCGTTGGCGGCGAGGACGACGTCGCCGGTGTCGACCGCGGCGCGACGCTCCATGCCGGTGCCGATCAGCGGCGGGTCGGGCTTCAGCAGCGGCACCGCCTGGCGCTGCATGTTGGAGCCCATCAGCGCCCGGTTGGCGTCGTCGTGCTCGAGGAATGGGATCAGTGCCGTCGCCACCGACCAGATCTGGGTCGGCGAGACGTCCATCAGGTCGACTTCCTTCGGCGTTGCCGCCGCGTACTCGTCCTCGCCCGAACGCACGAGAACCGTCGGCCCTATGAGCTTCTGAGTCTTCTCGTCGAGCTCGGCGTTGGCCTGGGCGATCACCTTGTCTTCCTCCTGGGTCGCGTCCAGGTGGACGATCTCTTTGGTGACGAGGCCGTCCTTGACCACCCGGTAGGGGGTGGTGACGAAGCCGTGCTCGGAGACCTGCGCGTAGGAGGAGAGCGAGCCGATCAGGCCAATGTTCGGCCCCTCCGGCGTCTCGATCGGGCACATCCGGCCGTAGTGGGTCGGGTGCACGTCGCGGACCTCGATCGGAGCGCGCTCACGGGTCAGGCCGCCCGCGCCCAGCGCCGAGAGGCGGCGCCGGTGGGTGAGCCCGGCCAGCGAGTTGGTCTGGTCCATGAACTGCGAGAGCTGCGAGGAGCCGAAGAACTCCTTCATCGCCGCCACCACGGGGCGGATGTTGATGATCGTCTGCGGCGTGATCGCATCCGAGTCTTCGGTCGTCAGCCGCTCGCGGACGACCCGCTCCATCCGGTAGAGGCCGATGCGGAAGGCCTCCTGGATCAGCTCGCCGACCGTGCGCAGACGCCGGTTGCCGAAGTGCTCGTACTCGTCGAGGTGCTCGCTGACCGGCTCGCGCGGGTAGCTGATCGCCTCCGCCGCGTAGTCCTTGATCGGGTTCTCCTCGTCGATCTCCTCGGGGATGCCGAGCAGCTTCGGAAGGCTGATCAGCTCCTTGACCAGGGCGATGATGTCGTCGTGGGTGAGGACCCTGGTGTCGAGGTCGATGTCGAGGTCGAGCCTCGCGTTCAGCTTGTAGCGGCCGACCCGGGTCAGGTCGTAGCGCTTGGGGTCGAAGAAGAGCTGCTCGAGCAGGTTGCGGGCGGCGTCGACTGAGGGCGGCTCACCCGGGCGCTGCTTCTTGAACAGCTCGATCAGGGCGCCCTCCTCGGTCTGGGTCGCCTCGGTGTCGGCCTCCAGCGTGTGGCGCATGTAGAGCGAGTTGTCGAACATGTCGAGCAGCTTCTGGTCCTCGACGTAGCCCATCGCGCGCAGCAGCACCGTCACCGGCAGCTTGCGCTTGCGGTCGATGCGGACGAAGACCTTGCCTTTTTTGTCGATCTCGAGCTCCAGCCAGGAGCCGCGGGCCGGCATCAGGTTGGCGATGAAGACCTGCTTTTCGGCGTCCTTGGGCGCCATCACGTAGGCGCCGGGCGAGCGTACGAGCTGGGTGACGACGACGCGCTCGGTGCCGTTGATGACGAAGGTGCCGCGGTCGGTCATCCACGGGAAGTCGCCCATGAAGACGGCCTGCTCGCGGATCTCACCGGTCTCTTTGTTCTGGAACGCGACGGTTGCCGAAAGCGGCCGCGAGTAGGTCATGTCCTTCTCGCGGCACTCCTCGATCGTGTGTGGCGGATCCTCGAACTTGAACTCACCAAAGACGATGGCGAGATTCCCCGTGTAGTCCTCGATCGGGGATATGTCGTCAATCGTCTCTCGCAGCCCGCCCTTCTTCGGATCCGTCAGCTCTTCGAAAGAGCGGCGCTGGATATCGATCAGATGGGGGACTTCGAGGGGATTCTGTAGTCGGGAAAAACTCCTGCGGGTTACGGGGGCAGCGTTTGAACGTGCCAAAGTTGGCGACTCCTCAGGCGGTCAGAGGGACGTTAGGTACAGCGCAGATATTGGGCAGGGGACACAACTGGGCGCGACCGCGAAAAATAACACACGGCCGCACCCGACCGCGGACTTGGCTCCCTGCCAGGGTTCCAAGCGCGGTCCTTGCGGGCTTTACTTGAGCTCGACAGTGGCGCCGGCCTCCTCGAGCTCGGCCTTCAGCTTGTCGGCCTCCTCGCGATCGACACCCTCCTTGATCGCCTTCGGCGCCTCGTCGACCATCGCCTTGGCCTCTTTCAGGTCAAGCCCGGTGGCGGCGCGCACGACCTTGATCACGGGCACCTTCTGTCCGCCGACCTCGGTCAGGACGACGTCGACCGTGGAGGACTCCTCCTCGCCACCGCCGTCGCCGGCGGAAGCACCTGCCGCGGCGGGCGCGGCAGCGGCGACAGCCGTGGCCGAGACGCCGAACTCCTCCTCCAGCGCTTTGATCCGCTCGGAGAGTTCAAGCACCGAGATGCTCTTCAGCTCCTCGATCCAGTCCTCTGTAGAAATCTTCGTTGCCATCTACTCCTCTTTCTCTTGGTCAGTCTCTGAAGTCTCTGCATCTGCAGTCTCGGCGTCCTCGTCAGCTTGGGACTCATCCTGAGCGGCCTCGGGCTCGTCCTTGGGAGTCTCCTTCGCCTTGGCCGGAGCCTCCCCGGAGACAAGGCCCTGCTCGGCAATCTGACCAAGCTGCAGCGCAAGCCCCTGGATCATCGAGCCAAGGCCGCGGACCAGGCCGGTCAGGGGGCTGGCGACGACTCCGGCGAACTGGCCGATCAGCACTTCGCGGGCCGGCAGCTTGGCGATCGCCTTGAAGCGTTCCTCGTCGAGGCTGAGGCTGTCCATGAAGCCGCCCTTGAAGGCGACGACGTCGTGCTCCTTGTTGAAGTTCGAGATCGCCTTCGCGGCCTGGGCGGTGTCGCCGCGGACGAAGGCCAGCGCTGTCGGCCCCTGCAGCAGGTCGGCGAGACGCTCCTCGCCGGCTTTCTCGGCGGCGATTTTGGTCAGCCGGTTCTTGACGATGCGGAAGCTGGCGTCTGCCTCGCGCAGTTGCGAGCGCAGTTCGGCCGCCTGGGGCACGCTGATTCCCCGGTAATCGACCGCGAAGATCGCCTCCGACGCCGCGATTTGGGCGGCGATCTCCTCGATTGTGGCTAGCTTCTCGTCTCGGTTCATCTCGTCACCTGCACCGGCCTTCCGCTGCCGATGGGCCTAAATGTCAAGGTGGACTTGACGTATCGGCCCGTCGGCGGCTGCCGGTGGTCTTGGGTTGCGCGCGGGGAGTTTAGGCGGTTGCGGGCTCCGGTGCGGGCTCGGCGTCTTCGTCGCGTTTGCCTACCTTGGAGGCGTCGACCCGGATGCCCGGGCCCATCGTCGTAGTCAGCGTGCAGGAGACGATGTAGCGCCCTTTCGCCGCGGAAGGCTTGGCGCGGACGATCTCCTCCATCACGGTCGTGAAGTTGTCGAGCAGCTGGCTGGGATCGAGGCTCACCTTGCCCACCGCCATGTGGATGATCGCCTGACGGTCGGTGCGGTACTCGACCTTGCCGGCCTTGGACTCGGTCACCGCCTTCTCGATGTCGTCGGTGACGGTTCCAACCTTGGGGTTGGGCATCTTGCCCTGGGGGCCGAGAACACGGCCGAGCTTGCCGACCGTTCCCATCATCTGGGGCGTCGCGATCGCGACGTCGAAGTCGGTCCAGCCCTCCTCCTCGACTTTCTTCGCCAGGTCGTCGCCGCCGACGAAGTCGGCGCCGGCCGCCTCGGCATCGCGGGCCTGTTGGCCCTGGGCGAAGACGGCGATGGTGACGTCCTTGCCGAGCCCGTGGGGCAGCGCCAGGGTGCCGCGCAGCTGCTCCTCGGCGTGGCGGACGTTGACCCCGAGCAGAACGTGCAGCTCGACCGTCTCGTCGAAGCCGGCGCTGGCGGTCTCCTTGATCAGCGAGATCGCCTCGGCCGGCGGGTAGGCATGGTCACGCTGGACCTTGCCGAGCTGTTTGCGGTAGCGCTTGCCGTGAGCCATCGTCTTAGTTGACGTCGACGCCCATCGAACGGGCGGTGCCGGCGATGATCTTCGAGGCCGCGTCGAGGTCGTTGGCGTTGAGGTCGGGCATCTTGCGCTCGGCGATCTGGCGGACCTGGGCCATCGAGATCGTCCCCACCTTGTTGACGTGGGGCTCGCCCGAGCCCTTCTTGATCCCGATCGCCTCCTTGATCAGCACCGCGGCCGGGGGCGTCTTGGTGATGAAGGTGAAGGAGCGGTCCTCGTAGACGGTGATTTCGACCGGGATGATCGTGCCGCCTTCGGACTGGGTCTGGGAGTTGAACGCCTTGCAGAACTCCATGATGTTGACCCCGTGCTGGCCCAGCGCCGGGCCGACCGGCGGAGCCGGGTTGGCCGAGCCGGCCGAGATCTGCAGCTTGATCTGTGTGAGGACTTTCTTTGCCATCGGGATCGGAGAGGGTAGCGGTCGCCCGCCTAAATCTTCTTCACCTGGTCGTAGCCGACCTCGACCGGCGTCTCGCGGCCGAAGATCGAGACCAGGACCTTGAGTTTGGCGGCGTCCTCGTTGATCTCGGCGATCTCGCCGGAGAAGTCCGAGAGCGGCCCGGAGACGACTTTGACCGACTCGCCGATCGAGAACTGCGCCTGGGTGCGGGGCCGCTCGGCCGTCTCACGGTGCAGCAGGCGGTCGACCTCCGGTTTGGAGAGCGGCACCGGCTTGTTGCGCGAGCCGACGAAGCCGGTGACGCCGGGCGTGTTCTTGACCAGGCCCCAGGCGTCGTCGGTCATCTCCATGTTGACCAGCACGTAGCCGGGCATCGTGCGTTTCTCTTTCGGCACCTTCTGGCCGTCTTTGCCCAGCTCCATCACCTGTTCGGTGGGGACGACGACCTGCCGCACGTTGCGGTTCTGGCTCATCGTCTGAACCCTGTGCTCAAGGTTGTGCTTGACCTTGTTCTCGTGCCCCGAGTAGGTGTTGATCACGTACCAGCGATACATCTGTAGGAAGCCTTTGTTCGGAGATCCCGCTAGAGGATCTGCTTGACCAGTTCGTTGAAGACGAAGTCGAGAAGGCCGAGATAGGTGGCCGCGACGGCGACGAAGATGATCGTGACCGCGGTCGCCTGGACCAGCGTGTCGCGGTCTGGCCACTGCACCTTTTTGAGCTCCGCCCAACAAGAGACGAGGAAGCCGATGACGCCGCCGCGCGAGCGTTCCGCCGCGGCCTGCTTCTGCTTCTTGGCGAGCTGCTCGGTCTCGCGCCGCTTCTGGTCCGCGCGCTGGCGCTTCTCGCTTTCCTTCAAGGCCTTGGCCTCGGCGCGGCGCTCCGCGCGGGAGCTGCGTGGCGCGTCCGGCGTCTCGAGCTGGGCCTCGGAGGCGCCGACCGCGATCCCGGCCTCGACCGCCTCGATCTCGGCGATGTCGCCGGAGACGGGAACCTGGGTGTCGTGCTGGGCGCGCGACTCGACGGTGCGCTCGGCACCGGCGCGCTTGAGCTCTTCTTCTTCCCGGGCCCGGCGCTCGGCCTTCCGCTGTGCGCGACTCTTGGCCATCGCCGCTAGCGCGTCTCCTTATGCGCCGTGTGCTTGCCGCACCAGCGACAGAACTTGCGCAGCTCGACGCGATCCGGCGAGTTCCGCCGGGACTTGTTCGTCTGATAATTGCGCCGCTTGCAGTCTTCGCAAGCCAGCGTCACCGCGATGCGGACATCTCCGCGAGCCATTTATTCCTCGATTACTTACGAGCCGTTACAAGAGAAAACCTCGGGCCGAGGCACGAGGCTGGAGCGAAGGATAGCGCTCGGAGAGTGGCGAGGGCGCGCCCTCCGGCGGGCAATCCCGAAGACTCAGACAGAGGTCGTGCGCGAGTGCTCCGTTTTGGTTGCATAGGAGCCCAAACGGAGCAAAGTCTGGGGCCCCGATTCGAGAGGAACCGACGCAATCGGCTCTGCATGGGAAGGGGCACGTCGCTGCCCGGAAGGCAACGGCATGCGCCCGGAGAGAATCGAACTCTCGACCTCCGGCTTGAAAGACCGGCGCTCTTTGGGCCTCGTTAAAAGCCCGTTGACCACTGAGCTACGGGCGCTCGCTTCCTGCGCTCGGAAGTATGCCGGGATCAGAGCCCGAACGTCTTGGCGATGATGTTGCGTTGGATCTCGGAGGTGCCGCCGTAGATGGTCGAGACCAGGGTGCTGCGGACGAGGCGCTCCATGTCGTACTCGGAGGCGTAGCCGTAGCCGCCCATCATCTGCATCCCGTCGAGGGCCGCGCGCTTGGCGACTTCGGTGACGAAGAGCTTCACCATCGAGGCCTCGCGGGGCAGCATCTTGTCGGGGTCCTCGTCGGTGAGGCTGGCGACCCAGCGGGTCATCAGGCGGGCCGCCTCGATGTCGGTCGCCATGTCGGCGATACGATGCTGGAGCGACTGGAAGGAGCCGATCGGGCGGCCGAACTGCTCGCGCTCTTTGACGTAGACGATGACGTCGTCGAATACGCGCTGGGCGATGCCGAGCATCGTCGCGGCGAGGATCAGGCGCTCGACGTTGAGCCCGGCCATCAGCTGGGTCCAGGCCTGGTCGACCTCGCCGAGGACGGCCTCGGCGGGCGCCTCGACATCGGTGAAGTAGAGGTGGTTGGTGTCGCGACCGCCCATCGTGTCGATCGGGACCACCTCGAGGCCCTCGGTCTCGCGCGGCACCCAGAGCATCGTCAGGCCCTCGTGCTTGGAGGCCGAGCGGGTGGTGCGGCAGACGACGAGGATGTGGTCGGCGATGTGGGCGTTGGAGCAGAAGACCTTCTGGCCGTTGAGCACGTAGCCGCCATCGACGCTTTCGGCCGAGGTGGTGAGCGCGCCGACGTCGGAGCCGGCCTCGGGCTCGGTCATCGCGATCGCCTCGACCGCGCCGTCGGCGATCCCGCCGAGGATCTCCTCCTTCTGCTCCTCGGTGCCGAAGCGGTTGGTGGCGCCGGCGACGATCAAGGTCGTCGCGTAGCCGCCGATCGGGGCGAGCGCCCGCGAGGTCTCTTCCATGAAGATGCAGGCGTCGAGCATGCTCCCGCCGGAGCCGCCGTACTCCTCCGGAATAGTGATCCCGGTCCAGCCCAGCTCGGCCATTTCCTTGTAGATCGTCGCGTTGTGGTGATCGCGATAGCCGTCGGTGAGGCGCTCGCGCTGGTCCGGCGTGCCGCACTCGTGATCGCAGTAGCGCCGGATCGCGTCGACGAAATCTTCCTGCTCATCGGACAGAGCGAAGTCCACGAAGCGGCAGCCTAGCGGTCCATCCCGACAAAGTGCCTGCTCAGAAGGTTCTAGAGCTTGGCGCGTCTACGGTCCGCGAAAGCCCGGGACGAGACTCGACCTCGACTGACTGCTCCCCCTCACGCGAAGGCCCAGACTCCTCGGCGGTTATGTCCCTGCTTACTACTAGGGCGAACGGGCTGTCACTCCGGCCCCTGAGAGCACGCGGCAGTGGCGCATTACTTCCCCAAGGTCACGCTGACCGCGGCTCTGCCGGTCCGGACCGCGCCCGGCTTGGGACTCTGCGTGACAACCTTGCCTGTCCTCGCAGTGGCGCCTTTGAGTCGCGCCACATCTCCCACCCTGCACCCGGCTCCCCTGAGCCGCTTCCTCGCCGCGGGCAAGAACTTGCCCTTGAGCCGGGGAACCACACAAAGTTCCCGCGGTCCCTGTTCATCGGGAGCCCCGGTGATAATCGCGGCTTTGTAGCCCGTTTCCAAGACCGGTCCTGAAGTGATCGGATAGAGGAATTGCTTTCCACCCGCAGCTGGATTGCCGGCTCGGTGATGAACGGTGAGGGTGATGATCGAGCCTTCGGACACGCTGAGAGTCGTAGGCACCTTGGTCCCTTTCGAGTCGTGCGCAGCAGCCGCGAAGATCGAAAATGCGGGGTAGTGATCTTCGTAGAAGATCGTCGCGGTCTGTTCGTCGATCTGTTCAAGTTCCTGGTTTTCCCCGAGTTCCACTTGCCATGAGTATTCCTCGGGATCTGACGGACCTTGTATCGCGGGAAAGTCCATGACGCCGTCAAAGACTGGGACGGTTACGGTGTTGGCGAGGGCTGCCCCTGGGGCGAGCCCGAGGACGCCGATGGAGACGAGGGCGCTGGGGATGAAGAGTCGCACTCGCGGTATCCGTGACCCTCCCCTGCCGAAGATCGATCGTGCCACCGCCCGAGAACACCTGGCGATACCCATACCGGCGATGGTGCTGCACCTATTGGTCCAGGTGCTACACTCGATCTGATGCCGACCACCAAGCCCCGTTACACGATCACCGACACCGGCGAGCTCAGCGAGCAACTCGACGAGGCACAGCGGCGCTGGCCCGACGTCCACAACCGCAAGGAGCTGCTGCTCCGCCTCGCCGCCGCCGGGCGAGAGGCGATCGGGCGCGAGGCAAGCGAGCGCCGCGCCGCGATTGAGGAGACCGCGGGGGCGCTCACCGGCGTCTATCGACCCGGTGAGCTGGAGCGGCTGCGCGAAGACTGGCCGGCGTGATCGTCCTCGACGCGAGCGTGCTGATCGCCCACCTCGACGGCGGCGATCCACATCATCGGGGAGCGCAGAGCCTGCTCGAGGCGGCCGGCGAGGAAGCGCTGGGGGCAAGTGCGATCACGCTTGCCGAGACCCTGGTATCCCCGGCGCGGGCGGGCCGGCTCGGGGACGCCGAGGCGGCACTGCAGCGGCTGGGCGTGAGTGAGCTGGAGCTCGGCGATGGTACTCCCGGCCGGTTGGCGAAGCTGCGCGCCGAGGTCGGCTTGAAGTTGCCGGACTGCTGCGTTCTGCTGTCTGCCCAAGAGCATTCTGCCCTCGTGGCGAGCTTCGATTCCGACCTGCTCACAGCCGCGCGCAAGCTGGGGTTGAAGACTGCCGGGTAAGCCTTGCCGCCCCGCCGATCCCTCTACGGACGGGCCAGGATGTAGAAGTCGCGTGGGTCCATGATCCCTCCGCCCCATCGCCCGCGGGCCGAACGGCGGAAACCCGCATTCCTACTGGATTTACAGGGGGTCCTCAAGAGCCGCCGCCGAAGCCCAGGACGAGACTCGAACTCGTGACCCCTTCCTTACCATTGAGAGCCTACGAAATCGAGCCTACCTGGGCGGACGGTTTCGAAACCCACTTCCCATGCGGAATCGGGGTTGCCTCCCCAGGAATCCTATAGGACCCCGCAATCGGCTCGTTACCCGCAATTTCCGGTAGTTTCGGGTGGGTTTGGGCCACGAAGATGGTTTCGTGGCCCAAACGATCACGACTGAAGCCAACTTGGGATTCTCGAACCTGACTCAGGCCGGACCGTGTGTGACTCAGGAAGAGGCCAGGGCTGTCGCCTTCAGGCGACAGGAGCACTCGCCGACCCAGCCAGTCAGTCAGTCAGTCAGTCGACCTCCTACTCTTCGTCCGTTGCGGACGTGAACGTGGCTATGGGCAGACGCTCACTCGCTGGGGAGGTGCGCGACCGGGCTGTAGGGCCGGGTGGCACGACGGGCCGAACGCCGCGTTACTACAGGTCCTTGCTCAGGTTCGTCCAGTTCTCAGTGAGTTCGCGTGGCTGTTTCGTGGCCCACTCATCCTCCATGTCGTTCCGCCCCAGATCCGTGCCTGCCGAGGGTGCAGCGCAGGTGCGCCTGGTGATGCTGTCGACGACCTTCTCGGCGGTGCGGAGCGCACCCTCGATGAATCCCTGGAAGTCGGAGTAGGCCTCGCCGCAAACGTGCAGGTTTCTGTCGCTCTCGCCGCCCACACGGCCTCGGAGACTGAACGCGATCAGCTGGTCGGGCTCACCTTGGCTGGGTGGCTCTTCCGCGGGAAGCCAGACATGAGATGCGCCGCCGAACGGCGCGGCTGTCCAGTCACGGATTCCCCAGGCGCGTATCTTGCCCGCAAGACCCTTCGTCCCCTCGCTGAGGTTTCCAGCAGACGGTGCGTACCTCAGGGCGAGTTCCAGCCATTCGTGCCAGTTGTCGTCGATCTCGATGTCGAGGTCGATTTCCTCGCAGCTGAGGATCGCCTTCACATTGTCCCGCGCCTTCCGATCGTCCTTTGTCGCGTTGAAGATCTGCTCGGCAAGTTTGAGCGTTGTGCCGGAAGCCGATTCGATCGATATGGCGAGCTCCGGGTAATCCTGTTTGAGCTTCCTGGTGATCTCCTCTTCCTTGAGGTTTATGCGTCGCGCAAGACCTGGTTCGGGGATCATCAAGAGCCGTCGAATAAGCGTGGCGAGGAGCCCGTTGGGCTCGGCCTCGACGTCACTCGTCGGACTGCTGCCGTCCGCGGATGTCTCCCATGTGGTCTCGTCTCGTTGCTTTGGGGTCATCGGCGCCTGCCAGTACCTGATTGCAGGCTGATCGGTGTACAACATGATCATCCCGAGTTCCTTTGCCTGTCCGTTCAGTCGTGTGTCGCACGTGCAAGCTCCGCGCTCGTCACCGGCAGCGTTGCAGTCGGTGAGGCTGGGGCGGAAGAAGTGAAGCTCGCGGGTCGGCACCAGCCACGCGAAGGACTGAGCCTTGAGGTGATGCCGCCACCACGGTTTCTCGACTATCAGGAACGCCTTCAGCAAGGGCATCGCCATGACGCTTTCCGCTCGCTGCCTCACGTCCCTCGGGAAGTGATCAGCAAGTCCCAAAAGGGGCTGCCGTGGAAGCGCCAGTACGACGTCGTCGGCAGTCTGGCTGAACGTGTAGGAGTCATCTTGACCTTCGTGGCACACGACGCGCAGCTGGACCTCGTGCGATCGCCTGCCGTACGTGATACCCACGACCTCATGGCCGAGACATAGATCGACATTCTCCCCACAATCCTCTTCGATCCGCTTGCACAAGGCTTCCACGAGGCTGTACGTTCCTTGCGAAGCAGTTCGGCTAGCGAAGCGGAACAGGCCGCCCATCACCGACGCCTGGCGAAGCCAGAAGATTCCCCAGTCCGCCGCGCCAGGGTTGTCGGCGATGAAGTGGTAGAAGGTCCCGCCGTCGCGGATACGGGCGAGGGCGCCCGGACTGATCACCTCGGACAACGCGTTCCACAAACCGAGCTGCACAAGCTTCGTGGCGCCAGACGCGCCGCGAAGCGTGGCATTCGCACGTAGGTCCTCGAGGTTCCCTTGGATCTCGTGGTCGTCGCGCGCGGCGACCGTGGTCTTCCCCCCCGACTCCGTGACCTCGCAGAATAGCTTCTTGTCCATGTGCTGCTTGAGCAGCGCGAGCTGCCGACGGCCCGATGTGTTGACATGCTCCTGATCGTTCTGTCTCGCTGAATCTTCCTCTTCCTCTATTTGGCGGAGCTCCGATGCAACGGCCTCTTCGAAGAACATCTTTAGAACCGCCCACTGGAGCAGTTCGGCGGGAGACTCGAATGACTCCTCGGTTGCTGTCAGGTCGTAGTGCGTCGTTCCGATCGGTGCTTGTGTAGGAGAGAAGGACTCGAAGGCGATTCCGAGGTGGAAGCACAGTCGGCGCAGCCGCTCCTGCAAGTGCGCCTCAAACCGCATCGGCCCGAACTCGGCGACGAAATTCTCGCCGCCCTCGACCTCGAACACCTCGGAGTGGATGCGCCCTCCCCATCGGTCGCTCCTCTCGAATACCTGCACAGAGTAATTGAGGCGCCCTAGCAGGTACGCGGCGTACAGCCCGGCGATGCCGCCGCCGACGATGACGATCGACCGATTCTCTTGACCTGATTCTGCCCGTCCATCGGCTGGCACGCCGCCATACTTACCTACGGGTGCGACGTTCGCAAGTTCGCGTCATCGGGATCTAGCAGCCCAGCCGTGTGGCTCTGGCTTTTCGTTCGACGACTAGAACTTCGCCCGGCTGGATACGGGACACTCAGCGCGGAAAGGGCGCGCGCGCCGCTTAAAGCCGGTGGGATGCCCGAATTGGACGAGGAGCGGCAGCGCTGTTCTGACTTCGT
>Ga0075356_1000120_pt1 | contig 15065 bp, 12 predicted proteins | sample WestPond_Cattail_FD_120073 | JGI IMG/M metagenome (GOLD analysis project Ga0075356, IMG submission 120073) | Natural and restored wetland microbial communities from the San Francisco Bay, California, USA, that impact long-term carbon... | ecosystem: Environmental > Terrestrial > Soil > Wetlands ... | reverse complement strand
GTCGATGCCGAGAATCCTCATGGCGCGCCGGATGCAGCGCGCCCCAACGGACGCTGTGGATACGATGAGGCGCGACGCATGGAACTGAGGCCTGTCAGGGCTGCCAGCTTTCGGTCCTTGGCTGCCGTTCGCGAGAGACCGCTTTCATTCCGAGCACTGCGCATCGCGCCAGGCGGTACCCGCCCGCGGCTCATACTGGGTCGGTCGGCGCCTTCGGCACCGACTGCGCTGCGATGCTCGCGCCGAGGTCGCGCCGCCGAACTCGCTACGCGAGCTACGCTCGCTGCGCTCAACCATCGTCGGCGAGTCAGAGGTTGAGGCGCGCTCGCGCGCGCCGACCTCGACGCTGCGCTTCTCGCCGACCCACAAATCGCCCCGAGCGGGTACCGCCTGCCGCGCTGCACGCTCAGGCGGCTTGACGACTCAAGGCGCGCAGTGCGGCCGGCAAGCCTTTGGGTGGGCAGGCGCGCACAGCGGACGGTCAATGTCAACAACGGGCCGCAAGTAATCGCTCGTGGTGTCGGCTTCATGGTTGTGTCTTCACTGCACGAAGAGCCTCTGTTCACATCACACCTTGAAGTACCAGCGCACCGAGTGGAAGAACACCGGTGCTGCGAACGCGAGCGGCGCGACGCGGTCGAGCAGCCCCACCGCGCCGGTCACCGCGCTCGCGTTGCCCCACCAGGCGACGCCAGCGTCCTTCTTCAGCGCGCGCATCACCAGCCCGCCCAGCGTGCCGGCGCCGCCGGCGATGAACGACAGGGCGAACGCCTGTGGCGCCTTGAAAGGCGTGATCCAGTACAACGCGGCGCCGAGCACGGCGCCGGCGGTGGCACCGATCAGCCAGGCGCGGGCGGAGAACGAGCGGTCGATGTGGCGCGCGGTCGGCCGCGTGCGCAGCCAGCGGCTGGCCGCCTCCTGGCCGATCTGTGCGCAGGCCGCCACCATCACCAGCAGGAACAGCAGGAACGCGCCGCGGCCGTCGTAGTCGCGAAACTCCAGCAGCAGCAGCGCCGGCGCATGGCTCAGTCCGTACACGCACACCATGATGCCCCATTGGATCTTGGCATTGCGCTCGAGAAAGCGCTGCGGGTCGTCGGCCAGCGCGCTCACCACCGGTATCGCGAGGAACACGTAGACCGGTATGAACACGGTGAACAGGTCGAACCAGCGTCCGCCGGCCAGCGTGAACTGCAGCGGCAGCACGACGAAGAACGCGAGAAGAAGGCTGCGATGGTCGCCGCGGCTGGTGTGCATCAGCGTGATGAACTCGCGCAGCGCCAGGAACGACACGATGCCGAACAGCAGCGTCGCGCCCACCGCACCCGACACCCAGGCCAGCCAGAACAGCGTGGCACCGACCCACACCGCGCGCAGGTCGCGCTTGAAGCGCTCGTGTCGTGCCTGCGCGCCGTCGCTTATTTCGCGCAACGACCAGACGAACCAGCCGATCGATGCCAGCACCAGCACGCCGAACAGGATGACGAAGAGCAGCGCGACCTGCCCGCCGACAGGGAGTGTCCTGAGCGCGCTCATGCAGCCCCCTTGGCGCCTGCGGCGTCGTCCCCCCGAGGGGGAGCGAGCGATCCTGGGGCGGCCCGGCGATCGCTCATGCGCGCCCCGACCTCATTGCCAGCACCGCCGCTCGTGCACGCTCGAGGAAGCCCGCCTTGTCCTCGCCGTCGACACGCGTCAGTGGCGCGCCGAAGGTCACGGTGCACAGGATCGGCACCGGTACCACCTCGCCCTTGGGCATCACGCGCTGCACGTTGTCGATCCAGGTCGGAATCAGCTGCACCTGCGGGTGCGCTTGCGCCAAATGGTAGAGGCCGCTCTTGAAGGCCTGTGGTTCACCCTTGTTGCTGCGCGTGCCCTCGGGAAAGATGACCAGCGAGTCGCCGTGCGACAAGGCCTCGAGCAGCGGCTCGAGCGGGTCTTGGTCGTCGGTGCGCTGACGATTGACGTAGACCGCACGGAACACCTCGCGCGTCAGCCAGGCCTTGAACGGGCTCGATGTCCAGTAGTCGCGCGCGGCGATCGGCCGTGTGTTGACGCGCAGTTCCTGCGGCAGCGCCGCCCAGATCAGAACCCAGTCGAAGTGGCTCTGATGGTTGGCGAAGTAGATGCGCTGCTCGGCCTTTGGCGGGCAGCCCTTCCAATGACCCTGCGCACCGGTGATCAGCCGCGCAACGAAGGCGAGCAGCAGTCCCATGGCCTCGGCGCGGCTCATGGCGCGCAGCGGCCGGCGCGGGGCATGGGCCGCGCGCTCAGTGGCGGAAGTGCCGCACGCCGCTGAACACCATCGCGATGCCGCGCTCGTCGGCGGCGGCGATCACCTCGGCGTCGCGCATCGAGCCGCCGGGCTGGATCACGCAGCGCGCGCCGGCGTCGACCACCGCGTCGAGCCCGTCGCGGAAAGGGAAGAATGCGTCGCTGGCCACCGCGCTGCCGGCCAGCGTGAGGCCGGCGTTGGCCGCCTTGATGCCGGCGATGCGGGCGCTGTCGATGCGGCTCATCTGGCCGGCGCCGACACCCAGCGTCATGCCGTCGGCGCAGAACACGATGGCGTTGCTCTTGACGAACTTGGCCACCTTCCAGGCGAACAGCAGGTCGTCGAGTTGCACGGCACTCGGCTCGAGCTTCGTCACGACCTTCAGTTCGCTCGGCTGCAGGTTGTGCGAGTCGGCCGATTGCAGCAGCACGCCGCCGCCGACGCGCTTGAAGTCGAGCGCATTGGTCGCGCTCGACAGCGGAACCTCGAGCAGCCGCAGGTTGGCCTTCTTGCCGAAGGCCTCGCGCGCGGCGGCGTCGAAGGCCGGCGCGATCAACACTTCGACAAACTGCTTGGCTGCGCTGATCGCATCGGCCACCTCGACGCCGACAGGCCGGTTGAAGGCCACGATGCCGCCGAAGGCGCTGGTCGGGTCGGTTTTCAGCGCCTTCAGGTAGGCCGCGACCGGCGACGCGCCGACCGCCACGCCGCACGGGTTGGCGTGCTTGACGATCACGCACGCGGGGCCGCCGTCGAATGTCTTCACGCACTCCCACGCGGCATCGGCATCGGCGATGTTGTTGTAGCTGAGCTCCTTGCCCTGCAATTGCGTGCCGAGCGCCAGCGTGCCCGGCGCCGGTGCGGCGTCGCGGTAGAACGCCGCGCTCTGGTGCGGGTTCTCGCCGTAGCGCATGTCCTGCAACTTGCTCAACTGCAGCGTATAGACGCCTGGGTATTCGTTGCGTGCCGGCACCGCCGCGCCCTGAAGTTCGGCCTCGGGCATCAGCGCGTTCAGGTAGTTGGCGATCATCCCGTCGTAGGCAGCGGTGTGCGCGAACACCTTGCTGGCGAGCCTGAACTTCGTCGTGCGCGTCAATCCGCCGGCGGCCAGCTCGGCCAGCACGGGCGCATAGTCGGCCGGATCGATCACCACGCCGACGTCGGCCCAGTTCTTCGCCGCGGCGCGCAGCATCGCAGGGCCACCGATGTCGATGTTCTCGATCGCATCGTCGAGCGTGCAGTCGGCGCGCGCAGTGGCCTGCGCGAACGGGTACAGGTTGATCACCAGCAGGTCGATGGTGCCGATCCCGTGCTCGGCCAGCGCCGCCATGTGTTCGGGCTTGTCGCGGCGTGCCAGCAGGCCGCCGTGGATGCGCGGATGCAGCGTCTTCACGCGGCCATCGAGCATCTCGGGGAATCCGGTCACCTGTGCCACCTCGGTCACCGGCAATCCCTCGCGCGCCAGCAGCTGCGCAGTGCCGCCGGTCGACAGCAGCTTCACTCCGCGGTTGTGCAGCGCTCGCGCGAAGTCGACGATGCCGGCCTTGTCGGAGACGGAGATGAGTGCGGTAGTCATATCGGTTGTCCAAGCCGTGCACACGGCGCACTCGATGCAGGCACCCCGCCCAGCCCAGCGGCCGCCGCAGATCCGGCTTCGCCGGTCTGCTGGCGGCGCCCCCCTGGGGGGGAGGTGCCGAAGGCGCTCCGGGGTGTCATATCAATTTGTGGTCGAGCAGCTTGCGGCGCAGCGTGTTGCGGTTCAGGCCCAGCCAATCGGCGGCCTTGCTCTGGTTTCCCTCGGCGTGGCGCATCACCACCTCGAGCAGCGGTCGCTCCACCGTGTGCAGCACCATGTCGTGCAGCGCGTTCGGCGGCGTGCCGCGCAGGTCCTTGAAGTACTGCTCCAGGCTTTCGCGCACGCAGTCTTCGATCTGACGTTTGCTCATGCCGCCTGCCGCAGATCGGGTTCGTTGGCCGCGTCGCCGTGTGCTGGCAACAGTGGGTGGTCCTGCGCCAGCCGCTCGAAATAGTGCGTCACCGCGGCGAGCTGCCCCGCGCATTCGTCGATGCGGTTCATGGCGGCGCGAAACGCCTCGGCGCCGGGCAGGCCGCGCACGGCCCAGCCGATGTGCTTGCGCGCGCTGCGCACGCCGGTGAACTCGCCGTACAGCGCGTAGTGGTCGTGCAGGTGTTCGATCAGCCAGCCCGCCACGTCGTGCGTGCGTGGCGACGGCAACAGTTCGCCAGTGGCGAGAAAGTGGCCGATCTCGCGAAAGATCCACGGCCGACCCTGCGCGGCACGGCCGATCATCAACGCGTCGGCACGGGTATGCACGAGCACCGCCCGCGCCTTGTGCGGGGTATCAATGTCCCCGTTGGCCACCACCGGCACCCGCACGGCGGCCTTCACGGCGGCGACGGTGTCGTATTCGGCCACGCCGCCAAAGCCTTGCACACGCGTGCGGCCGTGTACGCTGAGCAGCGCAACGCCCGCATCCACCGCGGCGCGTGCCAGGCGCACGGCATTGCGTTCGCCGTCGCAGCGGCCGGTGCGCATCTTCAGCGTCACCGGCACACCGCGCGGTGTGCAGGCGCTCACCACGGCCTGCACGATGGCCAGCGCCAGCGGCTCGTCGCTCATCAGCGCGGAGCCGGCGAAGACGTTGCACACCTTCTTGGCCGGGCAGCCCATGTTGATGTCGATGATCTGCGCGCCGCGGTCGATGTTGTAGCGCGCCGCGTCGGCCATCTCGGCAGGGTCGACGCCGGCGATCTGCACCGCGATCGGGGCCGGTTCGCCGGCATGGTCGGCACGCCGCGATGTTTTCAGACTCGTCCACAGCTCGCGGCGTGACGTCACCATCTCGCTGACGGCGTAGCCCGCACCGAGCCGCTTGCACAGACGCCTGAACGGACGGTCGGTGACGCCGGCCATCGGGGCGACGAACAGATTGTTCGGCAGCGCGATCGAGCCGATGTGCATGGGCGTGTAGCGGGGTGGGGCGGCGCGAAAACCGAGGCCGCAGTATAGGGGCGGTGTTGGGTGCGGATAATCCGCTCGGTGGAAGCCTGGGTCCATTCGCTGCTCACCGCCCTGGCGTTGCCCAAGTTCGGTCTGAGCACCGTGTTCATCGTGTCGCTGATCTCGGCGACGCTGTTGCCATTGGGCAGCGAACCGGTGGTATTCGGTTTGGTCAAGCTCAACCCCGAGTTGTTCTGGCCGGCGATGATCGTGGCGACGGCCGGCAACACGATCGGCGGCGCGATCTCGTGGTGGATGGGTTATGGCGCCGAGCGCGCCTACGAGTCGTGGAAGCACCAAAAGCCAGCGCAGCTGCATGCGCTGCGGTGGCTCGAACGCTTCGGCCCCAAGGCCTGCCTACTGTCGTGGCTGCCTGCGGTGGGCGACCCGCTGTGCGCGGTCGCCGGCTGGCTGCGGCTGCCGTTCTGGCCGTGCGTGCTGTACATGGCGATCGGCAAGTTCGCCCGCTACGTGACGATGACGGCGCTGCTCTTGTGGGTGTTCCCCGGCGTCTTCACGCCCTAGCGTTGCCGCCGGTTGCTCCCGGCCCCGAGCCCACGCGGCATCAGGCATCGCGGCACAATCGGCGACCGCTCCACGATCACCTGCCGGTGCCGCGCCAACCGTGCGACGCTGCGAAGGACCGCACGATGCCCAGCCACACGCCCAGCTACGACGCGTTGACCCAGACCTTCACGCGGCTGCACAAGCTGCAGCATCTGCAGGCGATCGTCAGCTGGGATCAGGCGGCCAACATGCCGCCGGCCGGTGCGCAGGCGCGTGCCGAGGCGATGGCCGAGATGGCGACGCTGCTGCACCGGCTGCGCACCGACGCCAAGATGCCCGACGTGCTGCAGCGCGCCGAGCAGGAGCCGCTCAGCGAACCGCAGCGCGCCAACCTGCGCGAGATGCGCCGCGAATGGCGCCAGCACAACGCGTTGCCCGAAGAGCTGGTCGAGCGCTCGCATCTCGTTGGCGCGCGCTGCGAGCACGCCTGGCGAAGCCAGCGGCCGGCCAACGACTGGGCCGGCTTCGTCGGCAACTTCCGCCCGGTGCTCGCGGCGGCGCGCGAGGAGGCGCAGGCGCTGTCGCAGCAGTTCGGCGTCGGCCGCTACGACGCGCTGCTCGACCGCTTCGAGCCGAGCATGACGAGCGCGCGTCTCGACGTGGTGTTCGGCGCCGTGCGCCAGTGGCTGCCGGAGTTGGTGCAGCGCGTGCTCGACAAGCAGTCGCGCGAGCCGGTGCTGGTGCCGCAGGGGCCCTTCTCGCCGGAAGCACAGCGCATGCTGTGCGACCGCGTGATGCGTGCGCTCGGCTTCGACTTCGACGCCGGTCGGCTCGATGTGAGCACCCATCCTTTCTGCGGCGGCGTGCCCGAGGACGTGCGGCTGACGACGCGGTTCCGCGACGACGAGTTCCTCGGCTCGCTGATGGGCACGATCCACGAGACCGGCCATGGCCGCTACGAGCAGAACCGGCCGCGAGCGCTACTCGGCCAGCCCGCCTCGCAGGCGCGCTCGGCGGCGATTCACGAGAGTCAGTCGCTCAGCTTCGAGATGCAGCTCGGCTGCCACCCGGGCTTCGTGTCGCAGATCGCGCCGTGGATCGAGCAGGCCTTCGGGCCGCAGCCGGCGTTCGCGCCCGACAACCTGGCGCGCCTGGTCACGCGCGTGAAGCCGGGCTTCATCCGCGTCGACGCCGACGAGGTGACCTACCCAGCGCACATCCTCCTGCGCTACGAGATCGAGCGCCCCTTGATCGAAGGCGAGATCGAGGCCGAGGACATCCCCGTTTTGTGGGACGCGAAGATGCAGGATCTGCTCGGCATCGACACCCGCGGCAACTTCAAGGACGGGCCGCTGCAGGACGTGCACTGGCCGATGGGCATGTTCGGCTACTTTCCCTGTTATTCACTGGGCGCGATGTATGCGGCGCAGTGGTTCAGCGCGATGCGGCGGGCCACGCCCGCGCTCGACACCCGCATCGCGGGCGGCGACTATGCGCCGGTCTTCGACTGGCTGCGCGAGAACATCTGGTTGCCCGCGAGCGTGTGGACCACCGACGAGCTGGCGCGGCGTGCCAGCGGCGAGGCGCTCAACCCCGCACACTTCAGGGCCCACCTCGAGGCGCGTTACCTCGCCTGAGGTGTCGCCGGTGCGGCCCGCACGCGCGCCAGCACCTGCTCCAGATCGTCGAGCACGTCCTCCAGCCGGCGCAACGCGTGCTGCGACGGCTTCACCGGCGCGGCCAGCAGCGCGCGCGCAGGGTCGTCGAGCGCGGTGTCGTCCAGCTGCAAACCGTGGCGCTTGAGTTGCTGCGCCAGCCGGCTGCGCTGCGCGCGCAGGCGGCGACGCGTGCTCTGGTAGGCATGCTCGGCCAGCAGCGCGCGCTGCGACACGCTGAAGATGTTGGCGAGGAACATCTGCGGGTCGTGGTGATCAGGTTCGAACAGCAGGATGTCGATGTGCGGATGGCTGCTCTCGTAACCCTTCATGCCGAGCTCCAGGCGCGAGTGGATCAGCGAGCGGAAGGTTTGCGACAGCACCAGCGGCAAGCCGCCGTCGACCAGGCTGGGGATCGGAGCCTGTTGCGGCCGGGGCACTGCCTGGTCGTCGCGCCGTCCGCCGGCCTCGAAGGGCACCAGGGGGTTCAGGCAGAACAGCAGGTCGACGCCGCCGTCGAGCAGCACGCTGGCGTGCAGCGTCTTCTTCAAGGCGCCGTCGACATAGGCGCGACCGTCGATGTGCACAGGCACGAACAGGCCCGGCAGCGCGGCGCTGGCCGAAGCCGCCACCGAGATCGGTACCGCGTCGTGGCCGGGCTGGCCGAACGGCACGGCCTCGCCGCTGTCGAGGTCGGTGGCCACCAGCACCAGCCGCGTGCGCAGGCGGCGGAAGTCGTTGCTGCGACCGCGTTGCGACAACACGTCGCGCAGGCGCGCCTCGAGTGCGGCGCTGCTGAACAGACCCGACGGCAGCGCGCGGCCGAGTGCTTCGAGCGACGACAGCGTCGATCGGCGCTCGACGGCCAGCCGCCAGAAGGCCTCGCCTACCAGCAACGGCAGCCGCGCCAGACGCCGCGCGAACTCGCCGAGTGCGGGGTGGAACAGCAGGCCCGGATCGACGCGATCGGCCGCGTCGCCCCGGCGCTCGATGAATGCGGTGGCAAGCTGGCGCGGCGTCATGCCGTTGGCCAGCCCTGCCGCGACGATTGCGCCGGCCGACACGCCGACGTAACCATCGAGCGCCTCGAAGCGCAGGCCGGGCAGCGCCTCCTGCAGCGCGCACAGCGCGCCGATCTCGTAGCCGGCGCCCAGTGGTCCGCCGCCGGCCAGCGCAAGGCCGACTCGCGACCGATGTCGCGTCGTCGCCCGCCTGGCGGCAGCCACGTTCCGTTCGGCGGCGCTCAGGCCGCCTTCTTGCGAGGTGCGGCGCGCTTGGTCGCGGGGGCGGCCGCCGCCTTGCGGGCCGGCGCCTTGCGCGCGGCGGGGGTCTTGCCGCCGAGCTTGGCCACCGCGGCGGCGAGCGCGTCGACGCGGGCGGTCAGCGCCGACACGTCCTTGGCGGTCGGCACGCCGAGCTTGCTCATCGCCTTGGCGGTGCGCTGCTCGAAGATCGCTTCCAGCTTGTCCCACTGCGCGTTCGCCTTGGCACCCACTTCACCGGCCATCGCGGTCATCTTGGCGGTGGCGGCGCCGATGCGCTCCTCGGCGACGGATTGCGTCTTGCGTTGCAGCGAGGTGCCTTCCTTGATCAGCTTCTCGAAGGCGGTGGTGCCCTCGGCCTGCGCCTTGGAAAAGGCGCCCATGCCGGCCAGCCAGATCTGCTGGGCCGAGTCCTTGACCGTCTGCGCCAGCGCGCTGTCCAGCAGGCCCGCCGGGTTGCCCGCCTTCTTCTGTGCCATTGCCTTGAGCTTCTTGACCATGTGAACTCCGTTGTCGTGGTGCTGTGTCGGGTCGGGTGGATGCTTTGGCCGCCCGACGGCTGGTGCCAGTGTAGGCAGCCGACCGCGCGTTGGCGCGGCCGATCGCTAGGGTGGTGCGTCTAGCTCAGACCCGCCCAGCGGACCGCTGCCGGCTTGGGGTTAGCGCGTGCCGCGGCGCGCGGGTAGTTGCTGAAGAATAGGCCCCTGCGCCACCGCCCTCGCTCTACTCGCGCAACCACACACCAACATCGGGAGACCACCATGCTGTACTTCGTGACCGGCGCCACCGGCTTCATCGGCAAGCGCCTCGTCAAGGCCTTGCTGGCGCGGCGCGGCTCGACCGTGCACTTCCTGGTGCGGCCGGGCAGCGAGGGCAAGGTCGATGCGCTGTTCGAGTACTGGGGCGTGGGCAAGCAGCGCGCCGTGCCGGTCAGCGGCGACCTGACGGCGCGCAAGCTCGGCGTGCCGGCCGATGCGATCAAGGCACTGAAGGGCAAGGTGGACGCGGTCTACCACCTGGCCGCGGTGTACGACCTGTCGGCCGACGCCGACAGCCAGATCCAGGTCAATGTCGAGGGCACGCGCAACGTGGTCGAATTCGCCAAGGCGGTCGACGCCGGCCACTTCCACCACGTGTCCTCGATCGCCGCCGCCGGCCTGTACGAAGGCGTGTTCCGCGAGGACATGTTCGACGAGGCGGAGAACCTTGACCACCCTTACTTCATGACCAAGCACGAGAGCGAGAAGATCGTGCGCAAGGAGTGCAAGGTGCCGTGGACGGTGTACCGGCCGGCGCTGGTGGTGGGCGACTCCAAGACCGGCGAGATGGACAAGATCGACGGCCCCTACTACTTCTTCAAGCTGATCCAGCGCATGCGGCAGATCCTGCCGCCGTGGTTCCCGTCGATCGGGCTCGAAGGCGGGCGCATCAACATCGTGCCGGTGGACTTCGTGGTCGCGGCGATCGACCACATCTCGCATACCAAAGCGATCGCCGGCAAGTGCTTCCACCTGGTCGACCCGGTGGGCTACCGCGTCGGCGACGTGCTCGACATCTTCGCCAAGGCCGCGCATGCGCCGAAGATGAACCTGTTCGTCAACGCCGCGCTGCTCGGCTTCATCCCGAAGAGCGTGCGCAAGGGCATGATGGCGATCGCCCCGGTGCGCCGCATCCGCAACGCGGTGATCAAGGACCTCGGCGTGCCCGAGGACATCCTCACCTTCGTCAACTACCCGACGCGCTTCGACCGACGCGACACCGACGCCGCGTTGAAGGGCAGTGGCGTCGAATGCCCGAACCTGCACGACTACGCCTGGGCGCTGTGGGACTACTGGGAGCGCCACCTCGACCCGGCGCTGTTCATCGACCGCAGCCTGAAGGGCACGGTCGGCGGCAAGGTGGTGCTGGTCACCGGCGGCTCGTCGGGCATCGGCCTGTCGGCCGCCTGCCGCTTTGCCGAGGCCGGCGCGGTGACCATCATCTGCGGCCGCGGCGAGGACAAGCTAGCCGCCGCGGTGCAGGAGATCAAGAACCACGCCGGCAAGGACGCTCAAGTGTTCGCCTACTCGGTGGACATCGCCAACGAGGCAAGCTGCGCCGAGTTTGTGCAGAAGCTGCAGGCCGAACACGGCGGCGTCGACTTCCTGATCAACAACGCCGGCCGCTCGATCCGCCGCGCCATCGAGTCGAGCTACGACCGCTTCCACGATTTCGAGCGCACGATGCAGCTCAACTACTTCGGCGCGCTGCGCATCACGATGGGCCTGCTGCCGGGCATGGTGGCCAAACACAAGGGGCACGTGGTCAACATCAGCTCGATCAGCGTGCTGGTCAACGCACCGCGCTTCTCGGCCTACGTGGCGAGCAAGGCCGCGCTGGATGCGTGGACGCGTTGCGCGTCGAGCGAATACGCCGACCAGGGCGTGACCTTCACCACCGTCAACATGCCGCTGGTGCGCACGCCGATGACGGCGCCGACCAAGATCTACGAGAACATGCCGCTGCTGGCGCCCGAGGAAGCCGCCGACATGGTGATCCGCGCCTGCATCGACAAACCGGTGCGCGTGGCGACTCGCCTGGGCGTGTTCGGCGAGGTGCTGCATGCCGCGGCGCCGCGCATCACGCAGATCATCATGAACACCACCTTCCGCATGTTCCCCGACAGCGCGGCCGCCAAGGGCGACAAGGCCGGCAAGCCGACGTTGTCGCCCGAGGCGATCGCGATGGCGCAGATGATGCGGGGCATTCACTTCTAGGCGCGCCCTCGGCGCACGAAGGCGAACCGACCAAGGTCTTGCGCGGCCCGGCTTCGCCGGTCCACCGCAAGGGCCCCCTCGGGGGGCGGCCACCAGCGGGAGCGTGGGGGTACTACATCACTCGGCCACCCTCAGCACCAGCTTGCCGAAGTTCGCGCCGGAGAACAGCTTGCCGAGCGTGCCCGGAAACGCCGCCACCCCGCCGTCGACCACGTCTTCCTTGCTCTTCATGCGGCCGTCCTTCAGATAGCCCGCCATCTCCATGATGGCCTGCGGGTAGCGGTCGGCATAGTCGAACACCACGATGCCTTCCATGCGCGCGCGGTTGACCAGCAGTGAGAGATAGTTCTTCGGTCCGGCCACCGCGCCGGTGTTGTTGTACTGGCTGATCGCGCCGCAGATGATGATGCGCGCCTTGCGGTTGATGCGCGCGAGCACCGCGTCGAGGATGTCGCCGCCGACGTTGTCGAAGTAGACGTCGACGCCCTTGGCGCAGTGCTGCTTGAGGCCTTCGCGCACCGCGTCCCAGCGTTCGACACCGGCGGGTGCCGGGGCCTTGTAGTCGATGCAGGCGTCGAAGCCGAGCTCCTTCACCACCCATTCGCACTTGGCCGGCCCGCCGGCGATGCCGACGACGCGACAGCCCTTGATCTTCGCGATCTGGCCGACCGTCTGGCCCACCGCACCGGCGGCACCCGACACCACCACGGTCTCTCCGGCCTTGGGCTGGCCCACGTCCATCAGGCCGAAGTAACCGGTCATGCCCGGCATGCCGAGCACGTTGAGCCACTGCGTCACGCTGCCCAGCCGCAGGTCGATCTTGGCGATGCCGCTGCGCTTGAGCTGGTCGGCGGCAATGCTCCAGTACTCCTGCACGCCGGGACCGCCGGTGACGATGTCGCCGACCGCGAAGGCCGGGTTCCTCGACGCGATCACGCGGCCGATGCCGCCGGCGCGCATCACTTCGCCCAGGCCCACCGGCGGGATGTAGCTCTTGCCCTCGTTCATCCAACCGCGCATGGCGGGGTCGAGCGACAGCGCGAGCACCTTGACCAGCAGGCCGCCGTCGGCCGGCTCGGCCACCGGCTCCTCGGTGAACTGCCAGTCGCTTGCCTTCACGGCGCCGACCGGGCGGGCGGCCAGGCGCACCTGGTGGTTGACGAGCGAAGCGGTGATCGAGGCCATGGCTGCTTCCCGGAACGACGAGCGGGCGAGTGATGAAGGCGAACGCCGCAGCGCCCGAACGACACGCGCATCCTAACGGGCCGCAAGCGACCCTGGCGTCACCGCGGCGACGGCTCGGCCGCTTGCGGCGGCGCTGCGGCGCCTTCGGCCACCGCGCCGCGGCAGCGGTGCACCTCGACCGTCACGTGCTTCAGCGAGCGCAGGCCGTGCAGGCGTGCGCGGTAGGCCGAGGGCTCCAGTGGGTGGTCGGCCACCAGGCTCAGCACCGCCGACCACGCGTCGGGCCCGACCTGCCAGACGTGCAGGTCGGCCACGCGCGCGTCGCCGTCGCTCTCCACGGTGGTGCGCACCGCATCGCGCATCGGCGCCAGCGCGCTGGCGTCGACCAGCGCACGCGCCGAGTCGCGCAGCACGACGAAGGCCCAGCGTCCAATCAGCGCGCCGCCGAGCAGCGCCACGGCCGGATCGAGCCAGCGCTGACCCCACCACAGGCCGGCGGCCAGCGCGACGATGGCGAGCATCGAAGTCAGCGCGTCGGCCAGCACGTGCAGGTAGGCGGCCCGGAAGTTGTGATCATGGCCGCGGTGGTGCGCGTGGTGATGGCCCGGGTGGTGGCCATGCGAGTGGTCATGGGCGTGGTCGTGGGCGTCGCCCGCTGCGTTCGCCGCTTCACCACGCGACAGCACCCAGGCGCAGACCGCGTTGACGACGAGGCCGAGCACCGCCACGGTGATGGCCTGCGGATAGGCGACGGTCCGCGGCGTCGACAACGCCATCGCCGCGTCGATGGCGATCCACAGGCTCACCGCCAGCAGCAGCAGGCCGCTGGAGTAGGCCGCCAGCACCTCGATCTTCCAGCCGCCGAAGGCGAAGCGAGCGCTGCCATGGGCGCGGCGGGCGAGCGCGGCGGCGAGTGCGGCGCCGCCGAGTGCCAGCGCGTGCGTGCCCATGTGCCAGCCGTCGGCCACCAGCGCCAGCGAGCCGCTCCAGTAGCCGACTGCCAGCTCCATCACCATCGCGGCCAGCGTCACGCCGGTCACCCACCACAGGGCGCGTTCGCGCCTCGGCGCGGCCGCGTCGTCGAATGCGTGGCCGTGCACGAATGGCCGCAGGTCGTGGCGGTGTTGCGCACTCATCGGTCAGGCGCCCCGCGGCGCATGCCGGAGAGCGCCCTGGTAGCGGCATGGCGGCTCATGCCGGCAGTGTGCCCGGCACTGCCGTACCTGCAAAGCGCGGGGCCATCGCACGCCGGCGCATCAGCAGCCAGGCGGCCGGGATGACCAGCATCGACAGCAGCGGCGCGGTCACCATGCCGCCCAGCATCGGCGCGGCGATGCGCTGCATCACCTCGGAGCCGGTACCACTCGAGAAGACGATCGGCACCAGGCCGGCCAGGATGACGGCCACCGTCATCGCCTTCGGGCGCACGCGCTGCACGGCGCCCTCGCGGATCGCGTCGAGCAGCAGCGCCGGCGTCGGCGCCTCGCCGGCGGCCAGCCGGGCCTGCAACGCGTGCTGCAGGTACAGCAGCATCACGACGCCGAACTCGGCGGCCACGCCGGCCAGCGCGATGAAGCCCACGCCGGTGGCCACCGACTGATGAAAGCCGAGCGCGTAGAGGAACCACACGCCGCCGATCAAGGCGAACGGCAGCGTGGCCATGATCAGCAGCGCCTCGTCGATGCGGCGGAACGTGAGGTACAGCAGCACGAAGATGATGACCAGCGTGGCCGGCACCACCCACTTCAGCCGTGCGTTGGCGCGCTCGAGGTATTCGAACTGGCCGGCCAATGCGATGCTCATGCCCGGCTCGAGCGTCACCTGCTCGGCAACCAGCCGGCGCAGCTCGTGTGCCACCGACGCGAGGTCGCGCCCCTGCACGTCGACGTACACCCAGCCCGACGGGCGCGCGTTCTCGCTCTTCAGCATCGGCGGGCCGTCGGTGATGGCGACGCTGGCCACCGTGCCGAGCGTGATCTGCTGGCCCATGGGCGTGAGGATCGGCAGGTCGACCAGGCGCTGCGGCGTGTCGCGCCACTCGCGTGGATAACGCAGGTTGATCGGGAAGCGCGCGCGGCCCTCGATGGTCTCGCCGACGTTCTCGCCGCCGATCGCACCCGACACGATGGCTTGCACGTCGGCGATGTTCAGCCCGTAGCGCGCGGCGGCGGTGCGGTCGATCTGCACGTCGACATAACGCCCGCCGGTCAGGCGCTCGGCCAGCGCCGAGGTGACGCCGGGCACGGCCTTGGCAAGCTGCTCGATCTGCGCCGCCACGCGGTCCACCGCCACCAGGTCGGCGCCGCTGACCTTGACGCCGATCGGGCTCTTGATGCCGGTGGCCAGCATGTCGATGCGGTTGCGGATCGGCGGCACCCACAGGTTGGCCAGGCCCGGCACCTTGAC
>Ga0075356_1000119_pt1 | contig 15207 bp, 12 predicted proteins | sample WestPond_Cattail_FD_120073 | JGI IMG/M metagenome (GOLD analysis project Ga0075356, IMG submission 120073) | Natural and restored wetland microbial communities from the San Francisco Bay, California, USA, that impact long-term carbon... | ecosystem: Environmental > Terrestrial > Soil > Wetlands ... | reverse complement strand
GCGGCGAACAGCGCAGTGATCTCGGTGTCGCGCTTCTCGACGACAAGCTTGCTCGACAGGCCATGGTCGACCTTCTTCAGGTCTTCGGCGGTGCCGGCGACGAAGTATTCGCCGCGGGTCAGCAATGCGACTTGCTTGAGAGTCTCTTCGTCGAGGCGCACGCGCATGCTCCAGCCCTCGAAGCCGATGACCTCGCCCTCCTTGGTGCCCATGCCCACGGTGTAGATGCGCACGCCGCGGTCGGCCGCCAGCTTGGCCATCTCGAGCGTGTCGGGGCCGGTCGTGCGCTGGCCGTCCGTGAGCAGGATGATTGCGGCCGACGCGTAGGAGCCGGGCTCGGCCGGCGTGAACTTCGGCTTGTCATCCTTCTTGTCGCCGAAGCCGGGCGGCATCGGCTTCGCGCCGGTGATGTTGGACAGGTCGAACCCCGCGTCGGGGAACAGCGTGGCCAACGACAGCACGATGCCCGAGCCGATGGCCGTGGCGCGCTGCAACTGGAAGCGGTCGATCGCGGCGACCACGTCCTCACGGCTGAGCGTCGGCGCCTGCACCACAGCGGCGGTGCCGGCGAACGACACCACGCCCACCCGGACCGAGGTCGGCAGCTCGCCGACGAAGGTCTTGGCGGCCTCCTGCGAAGCGACGATGCGGCTCGGCTTGATGTCGGTGGCGCGCATGCTGCCCGACACGTCCATCGCCAGGATGATGGTCTCCTGCTGCGACGGCAGGCGGATCACCGCAGTCGGCCGCGACACGGCGACCAGCAGCACCAGCAGCGCCGTCAGCAGCACCGCCGGCGGCACGTGGCGGCGCCAGCCGGGGCCCTTGCCGAGCGCCTGCTTGACCAGCGACACGCTGGCGAAGCGCACCGTGTTCTTCTTGCGCCGGTGCAGCAGCCACAGGTACAGCGCCACCAGCAGCGGCGCGGCGATCACGGCCAGCCACAGGGCCTCGGGCCAGAGGAACTTCATGATGTCGTCAAAGCCTCCTGCATCGGGGCGGCGTCATGGCGCAGGTGCGCCGGCAGGTGCACGCCGTGGCTCATGCGCAGCCGCTGCCGACGCAGCGCCACGAAGCGCAGCAGCACGGCGAGCAGATCGTCGTTGGTGGCGAGTTCGAGCGTGTCGACCTGCGCCCTGGCCAGCGCGGTGCGCAACTGCGCCTCGTGTGCGTCGGCCAGTGCCTCGAAGCGGGCACGGAAGGCGGGATCATGGGTGTCGACGAACAGCTGCTCGCCGCTCTCGGCGTCCTCGATCGTCACCAGGCCCACGTCGGGCAGCTTGAGTTCGAGTGGATCGTACAGCCGCACCGCCTGCACCTCGTGGCGGCGCGCCAGGCGGCCGAGCGCGTCCTCCCAGCCGGGCTCACTGATGAAGTCGGACAACACGAAGATCATCGAGCGGCGCGGGATCATCGAATCGGCGCTGCGCAGCAGGTCGGCCAGCACGGTCTGACGCCCCGGTTTGGCGCGCCGCTTGTTGTGCCGCGCCGCCCTGGCGTCGGCGGCCGCCGACTCGCGCATGCGCGTGAGCAGCTGCAGCACGTGGTTGCGGCCGACGCGCGCCGGCAGCACGCCGTCGACGCGCTCGCGGTACAGCATGGCACCGACGCGGTTGCCGTGGCGCGTGAGCAGCCGCGCCAGCACCGCGACGAAGCCTTCCGAGACGCTGAGCTTGGTGCGCTCGTCAGAGCCGAAATGCACCGAGCCCGACAGGTCCAGCAGGAACCAGGCCGACAGCTCGCGGTCCTCGGTGAACTGGCGCACGTGCGGCTGCTGCAGCCGCGCGGTGACGTTCCAGTCGATGTGACGCACGTCGTCGCCGTGCTGGTATTCGCGCAGGTCGGCCAGGTCCAGGCCCGTGCCGCGGAACAGCGTGCGGTAGTCGCCCTGCAGCAGGCCGTCGAGCCGCCGGATCACCGTCCACTCCAGCTGGCGCAGCAGCTGGTCGGGCGTGGCGACGTCGGCGTTCAGCTCAGGCATTGTGCTTGGCGCCTTCGGCGTGCTGCATCGGCTTGTCGGGCACCGGCACGTGCGCCATCACCTTGGCCACCACGCCGTCGGCATCAAGCCCCTCGGTCAGCGCTTCGTACGACAGCACCAGCCGGTGGCGCAGCGTGTCGGGGGCGAGGTCGGTGATGTCCTCGGGCAGCACGTACTGGCGGCCGCGCAGATAGGCGAGTGCGCGTGCGCCCTCGATCATCGAGATGCTGGCACGCGGGCTAGCGCCGAAATTGAGAAAGCGCTGCAAATCGGGCAGGCCGTGCCGCTCGGGCCGGCGCGTCACGCCGACCAGCTTGACGGCGTACTGGATCAAGCTCGGGTCGACATAGACACGCCGGCATTCCTGCTGCAGCTCGGCCAGCTGCGCGGTCGAGGCCACCGCGCTCACCGTGGCCGGCGTGCCGATCACGCGCTCGACGATGACGAACTCCTCGTCGTCGCTCGGGTAGTCGACCAGCACCTTCATCATGAAGCGGTCGACCTGCGCCTCGGGCAGCGGATAGGTGCCTTCGGTCTCGATCGGGTTCTGCGTCGCCATCACGACGAACGGCGACGGCACCCTGTGCGATTCGCCGGCGATGGTGACCTGGCGCTCCTGCATCACCTCGAGCAGCGCACTCTGCACCTTGGCCGGCGCGCGGTTGATCTCGTCGGCCAGCAGCAGGTTGGCGAACACCGGTCCGAGCGAGGTGGCGAAGTCGCCGGTCTTCTGGTTGTAGATGCGCGTGCCCACCAGGTCGGCAGGCACCAGATCGGGCGTGAACTGGATGCGGCGGAAGGTGCCGCGAATGGCCTGCGACAGTGTCTTCACGGTCAGCGTCTTGGCCAGGCCCGGCACGCCCTCGACCAGCAGGTGGCCCTGCGCCAACAGCGCGACCATCACGCGTTCGAGAAAGCGGTCCTGCCCGACGACGACGCGCTTGACCTCGTAGAGGATGCGTTCCATGAGCGTGGCGGCTTGCGGGGCGTCGGGCATCGAGCTCATGGGCGGCGGGTGGTGTTTGAAGTGAGGGATTGCAAGGTCAGAACGGCGGCAGGCCCGCCGCGGCCGCGGCGTTTTCGATCGGCACGGCAAAGCCGATGCCGATGAAGGTGCGCGCCTCCGTCGGGTTCATGATCGCGGTGACGATGCCGACGACGTGGCCATCGAGCGTGACCAGCGGGCCGCCGGAGTTGCCGGGGTTGGCCGCGGCGTCGAACTGGATCAGGTTGGTCAGGATGCGCTTGCCCTCGGGCGAGCGGAATTCGCGCTTCAGACCCGACACCACGCCCTGCGACACTGAAGGGCCGATGCCGAACGGGAAGCCGATCGCGATGACCTCGTCGCCGGGGCGCAGCCCGCCGGTGGAGCGCATGGTCGCGGCCTCCAGTTCGTCGGGCCGGCTGGCTGCCTGCAGCACGGCGAGGTCGTTCTCGGGCTGCACATTGACGACAGTGGCCTCCGACTCGAGCCCGGTCGAGTAGGTGATCTTGATGCGCGCGGCGCCCTGCACGACGTGCAGGTTGGTCAGGATCAGCCCCTTGTCGACGATGACGACACCGCTGCCGACGCTGCGCTTGTCCTGCCCCTCCTTGGGGTCGGGCTTGTCGGTCGGATGTTCGCCGACGACACGCACCACCGAGCCGATCACTGCCTCGTAGGCATTGGCCGCCGCCGACTGCAGCGGCTCCTTGACGATCGATTCGCGCATCGCGGCGTCGATCTGCTCGAAGGTCGGCACGCGCGCGGCGCGCTGTGTCCATGCTGGCCAGCCGGCCAGCAACGCCAGGGTGACGGCGCCGATGGCCCAGGCTGCGCGCTCGTGCGCCGACAGCCAGCGCTGCAGTCGCTGCCAGCCACGGCGCAACGGCCCGGGCGCCTCGGCGGGTTCGACGTCCGGATCGTCGCCCGGCACGGGCAGTCGCAGCGCACGCTGCGCCGAACGGCTGTACAAGGGTACGCGCTTCATGGTCACCGGCTCCCGCGGCGCACCGTGCAGGCCGCGAGTCGCCAAGGTACCACGGAGCGGGCCGCCTTGCATGGCCGATTGGGCCGCCCCTCGCCCGAGCAGGTGGCCCCTTGACCGACGGGGCGCTCGCGTTCAGCGGCTGGCGAAATGCTCGTCGTAGCGGGGCACGAAATCCTTTCCGGCCAGCGGCAGGTGGCAGGCGCGACAGGTGCTGGTGTCGTCGGGCGCCTTCTGCCCGTCGGGCAACCACGCCGCATAGACCCAGCTGCCGTTGCGCAGCGGCTCGGCTACGTCACGGCCCCAACCGTCGCCCTTGCCCATGACGAAGACGCGCAGCAACTCGCCCTTGACCAGTTTGCCGTCGGCACCGGTCTCGAGCGTGCCGTCGGGCCGGGCCCGCGCGACGTAGTTCTCCATCACGAACACCGTGCCGACGGCAAAGCCGCTGGCCGCGCTGGCCTGGGCTGCGGTGGCGTTCATGTAGATCTCGCGCACCTGCTTGGCATCGGGCCGTTGCACCGCCGACAGGAACTTTTGCCAGCGCTTGTAGTCGGCGGGGACGGCCAGTTCGCCGTCCTTGGGTGCTGCGGGGCTGAACAGCGCACAACCGGCCGCGGCGAACACTGCCGTGACGACCGTCACGACGAGCAGGGCGGGGCGGACAGGTCGCATGGCCGGGTCTCCACGGGGTCACGAGCGGGCTGCGATGATAAGCAGCATGCGCCCGTCGCGTGCGACATGACCCCTAGCCTGAACTGGACCGACACCCACTGTCACCTCGACGCCGGTGAGTTCGCCGACGACCGCGACGCGGTGCTGCGGCGTGCCCGCGCGGCGGGCGTGCGGCAGATCGTGCTGCCAGCGGTGGAGGTGGCCAACTTCGAAACCGTGCGCGAGCTGGCACACAGCGAGGGGCTGGTCTACGCCCTGGGCATCCATCCGCTGTTCGTGCAGCGTGCGGCCGAAGGCGACCTGGCGCGCCTGGCCGAGGCACTGGGGCGCCACCGCGACGATCCGCGCCTGGTGGCGGTGGGTGAGATCGGTCTCGACCATTTCGTGCCGGGTCTCGATCGCGACCTGCAGGAGCAGTACTACTTGGCCCAGCTGCGTCTGGCCCGCGAGTTCGCGTTGCCGGTGATCCTTCACGTGCGCCAATCGGCCGACGCCTTGCTGGCGGGTCTGCGGCGCATCGAGGTGCCCGGCGGCATAGCGCATGCGTTCAATGGCAGCCACCAGCAGGCCGATGCGTTCGTCGACCGCGGCTTCCGACTCGGCTTCGGCGGCGCGATGACGTTCGAGCGCGCGCTGCAGATCCGACGCCTCGCGCAGCGCCTGCCCGAAAGCGCGCTGGTGCTGGAAACCGATGCGCCGGACATCCCGCCGCAGTGGTTGTACCGCCGCGCGGCAGAGCGGGCGCGCGGCCTGCACGCGCGCAACGAGCCGTGCGAGCTGCCGCGTATCGCCCACACGCTGGCCGAGCTGCGCGGCTGGTCGCTGGACGACACCGCGCGCGTCACCGCGGCCAACGCGATGGCGGCGTTGCCGCGGCTAGCCGCCTTGTCGTGAGCCGCGCGGTCCCAGGCGGACCGCGGCTGAGACAATGCCGACCCGATGCCCGCTTCTTCCGCTCGCTCCGCTTCCCGCCCCGCGACCGACGGCGCCACCATGGCGCACCGGCCGCGCGCCGGTGTGCGCATCGGCCTCGCGCCGGCCGTATCGCCGCAGACACGGCTGCTGGTGCTGGGCAGCTTTCCCGGCGTCGCGTCGCTGGCCGCTCAGCAGTACTACGCCCATCCGCGCAATCAGTTCTGGAGCGTGTTGGGCGCGCTGTGGCACTGCGATCTGCGCGCCATGGACTATCCGACGCGGCTGGCCGAGGCGATGCGTCGGGGCCTCGGCATCTGGGACGTCTACGCCAGCTGCCGTCGCGATGGCAGCCTGGACTCGGCGATCGAGGACGCGGTGCCCAACGACATGGCCAGCCTGGCGGCGCGATTGCCCGCGCTGCGCGCCATCGCCCATAACGGCGGCGAGTCGGCGCGCGCGATGCGCCTGACCCGCACGCTCGGCCCCACCGTGGTGCGCCTGCCGTCGACCAGCCCGGCGAACGCGAGCTGGTCGTTCGAGCGCAAGCTGGCGGCCTGGCACGACGCATTCTCTGCCCACGGCCTGCTCTGATGCCACGGCCACCACGCGCCGATCTGCCAGAGGCCACGGTGTCGGAGTCCGACGGCGTGCGCTACCTGCACCTGGACACGCCCTGGGTGCAGGGCGCGATGCAGATCGGCGAGCCGCGCACCATCGTGCTCGAGTACGTGCAACGCATGATGGCCTGGATGCTGTGGCGGCCGGCGGCGGCGGTCGCCGGCGGCCGGGCCCTGCAGCTCGGCCTCGGCGCGGCGGCCATCACGCGCTTCACGCACCAGGTGCTGCGCATGCCGACGACGGTGGTCGAGCTCAATCCGAGGGTGGTCGCGGTGTGCCGGCAATGGTTCCACCTGCCATCCGACGACGCGCGTCTGCGCGTGGTGCAGGCCGATGCCGGTGTCTGGCTCGCCGAACAGGCCGAGCCGCAGTCGGTGACGGTGTTGTCCGTCGACCTGTACGACCAGGAGGCGGCCGCGCCGGTGCTCGATGACGAGGTGTTCTACCGCGCCTGCCGCGCCGTACTGGCCGAGGGCGGTGTGATGACGGTGAACCTGTTCGGCCGGCGGGCCAGCTTCGAGCGCTCGATGCAGCGCATCGCCGCCGCCTTCGGCAGCGACCAGCTCTGGCACCTGCAGCCCACGCGTGAAGGCAACACGATTGCGGTAGCAACACACGCCGTGACGGTGCCCGATCGCCACACCTTGCTGCTGCGCGCGGATAACATCGAAAGTCGTTATGGGCTGCCTGCGCACAAATGGTTGCGCATGGTCAGACCGTGGCACGCCGAACACAACCCCACTTAGCGAATCGTGAGCGCCGCGCCGGGCCGCCCCAAGCAAGCGAACACCCCCCCGGGCGGTCGGCGGCCGTACTCGGCCGGCGGGGGGCAGATATGAGCCCCACCGCCTCCCGCGCCCGCAGCAGCGCCGCCCGTTCGGCGCCGGCCCGCGGCAAGCTCGAATGGCGCGCCCTGCTCGGCTGGCTGCGCGAGGACGGCTGGATCACCACCGAGGACGCCGAGCGCGTGGTCAAGCGATTCGGCGGCGCCGACTCGAGCCAACACCCGCTGGTGCGCCTCGGCGGTGCCGGGCTCAAGCGTCTGGGGCAGGGCGGCGAGATCGACACCGAGGTGCTGACGCAATGGCTGGCGCAGCGCTTCAGCCTGCAGTACCTGCGCATCGACCCGCTCAAGGTCGACGTCGGCCGTGTCGCCGACGTGATGAGCGTGCACTACGCCGAGGTGCGGCATGTGCTGCCGGTCACCGTGGGCACTGCCGAAGTGGTGGTGGCCACCAGCGAGCCGTTCGACACCGCGTGGATTCCCGAGATCGAGGGTTACACGCGCAAGAGCGTGCGCATCTGCGTCGCCAACCCGCTGGATATCGCGCGCTACACGACCGAGTTCTTCACGCTGGCCAAGTCGGTGCGCGCGGCGCAGAAGTCGGGCGAGGGCGGCTCCGCGAGCGCGAACTTCGAGCAGCTGGTCGAGCTGGGCAAGACCAACAAGCAGCTCGACGCCAATGACGCCGGCGTGGTGCAGGTGGTCGACTGGCTGTGGCAGTACGCCTTCGACCAGCGCGCCAGCGACATCCACCTCGAGCCGCGGCGCGACATGGGCGTGATCCGCTTTCGCATCGACGGCGTGCTGCACACCGTGTACCAGGTGCCGATGACAGTAATGAGCGCGATGACCGCTCGCATCAAGCTGCTCGGCCGCATGGACGTGATCGAGAAGCGCCGGCCGCTCGATGGCCGCATCAAGACCAAGCGCCCGGAGGGCGTCGAAGGCGCCGGCCTCGAGGTCGAGATGCGCCTGTCGACGCTGCCCACGGCGTTCGGCGAGAAGATGGTGATGCGCATCTTCGACCCCGGCACCGCGGTGAAGACCGTTGAAGGCCTCGGCTTCTCGTCGCACGACGGCGAGCGCTGGCAGCAGTTGATCTCGCAGTCGCACGGCATCATCCTCGTCACCGGTCCCACCGGCAGCGGCAAGACGACGACGCTGTATTCCACGCTCAAGAAGCTGGCCACCGACGAGGTCAACGTCTGCACCATCGAAGACCCGATCGAGATGATCGAGCCGGCCTTCAACCAGACCCAGGTGCAGACCGCCATCGACATGGGTTTCGCCGAGGGCGTGCGCGCGCTGATGCGGCAGGACCCGGACATCATCATGGTCGGCGAGATCCGCGACCTGGCCACCGCCGAGATGGCGATCCAGGCCGCCCTGACCGGACACCTGGTGTTCAGCACCCTGCACACCAACGACGCCGCCTCGGCGATCACGCGGCTGGCCGACCTGGGCGTGCCGCCGTACCTGATCAGCGCCACGGTGATCGGCGTGCTCGCGCAGCGCCTGGCGCGCACCTTGTGCCCGTCGTGCAAGCAGCCCGACGAGACCGATGCGCGCGACGTGCTGGCCGAAGTGGCCAAGCCCTGGCGGCTGTCGGGCGGCGTGCGCATGTACAAGCCGGTGGGCTGCCTCGAATGCCGCCACACGGGCTTTCGCGGGCGTGTCGGGCTGTACGAACTGATGACCTTGACGCCCGAGGCGCGCGCGCACGTGCACCCGCACTACGACATCTCCGCGCTGCGCCACCAGGCGCTCAAGGACGGCATGCGCCCGCTGCGCTTGGCCGGCACGATGAAGATCGCCGAAGGCATGACGACCCTCGACGAGGTGTTGCGTTCCACGCCGGGATGGTCTGAGAACTAGCGTTTTCCCGCCGTGCACACGGGTGTGCCGGTTACGTGGAAACCACAGCGCCAGGGCGGGGACGCCTCCCTAGAATCCTCGAGGGGCTGCCTTGCGCAGCGACGAGGAGAGCAAGGCCATGAGAATCAAGAGCCAGCGCGATTTCTGGGCGGGCCTGATGTTCGTCGTCACAGGTGTCGGTTTCGCCTGGGGTGCCACCTTCTACAGCTTCGGCAGCTCGGCACGGCCCGGTCCCGGGTACTTTCCGTTCGGCCTGGGCATCCTGCTCGCGCTGCTGGGCGCATTCACGCTGTTCGAGGCGTTGACCATAGAGACCGAGGACGGCGAGCCCGTCGGCGCCTTCGCATGGAAACCGCTCGGCTTCATCGTCGGCACGGTGGCCGTCTTCGGCTGGGCGCTGCCGCACCTGGGCATGGTCGCGGCCCTGCCCATCCTCGTCATCATCGCGGCGATGGCGGGCGACGAATTCCACTGGGGCGAGGTGCTGGCGAATTCGGTGCTGCTCACCGTCGGCAGCTGGGTGATCTTCATCTGGGGCCTCAAGCTGGTCATCCCGCTCTGGCCTGCCTTCATCAAGGCCTAAGGAATCGCCATGGAATTGCTATCCAACCTGGCGCTCGGCTTCGGGGTCGCGTTCACGCTGACGAACTTGCTGTACGCGTTCGGCGGCGCCGTGCTGGGCACGCTGATCGGCGTGCTGCCGGGCCTGGGCCCGGTGGCCACGATCGCGATGCTGTTGCCCTCGATCTACGCGCTCGACGCGACGCCGGCGCTGATCATGCTTGCCGGCATCTACTACGGTGCGCAGTACGGCGGCTCGACCACCGCGATCCTGATCAACGTGCCAGGCGAATCGAGCTCCGTGGTGACGGCGATCGACGGCTACCAGATGGCGCGCCAGGGCCGCGCCGGTGCGGCCCTGGCGGCGGCGGGCCTCGGCTCGTTCTTCGCCGGCTGCGTCGGCACGATCATCATCGCCGCCTTCGCGCCGCCGCTCACCGAGCTGGCCTTCAAGTTCGGCCCGGCCGAGTACTTCTCGCTGATGGTGCTGGGCCTGATCGGCGCGGTGGTGCTGGCCTCGGGCTCGCTGATCAAGGCGATCTCGATGATCCTGCTCGGCCTCCTGCTGGGCCAGATCAACACCGACGTGATCTCGGGCGTCCCGCGCTACAGCTTCGACATACCGGAGCTCACCGACGGCATCGGCTTCGTTGCCATCGCGATGGGTGTGTTCGGTTTCGGCGAGATCATCGCCAACCTCGGCCAGCCGCCGGAGCACCGGGAGGTCTTCACCAAGGACGTCAAGGGCCTGTGGCCGACCAAGCAGGACTTCCTGAACGCCTGGCCCGCGGTGCTGCGCGGCACGACGCTCGGCTCGCTGCTCGGCGTGCTACCCGGCGGCGGGGCGCTGCTGGCGTCGTTCGCGGCCTACACGGTCGAGAAGAAGATGCGCATGAAGCCGGGCGAGGTGCCGTTCGGCAAGGGCAACATCCGCGGCGTCGCCGGTCCCGAGTCGGCCAACAACGCCGGTGCGCAGACGTCGTTCATTCCGATGCTCACGCTGGGCATCCCGCCCAACGCGGTGATGGCGCTGATGGTTGGCGCGATGACGATCAAGGGCATCCAACCCGGGCCGCAGGTGATGACCAGCAACCCGCAGCTGTTCTGGGGCCTGATCGCCAGCATGTGGGTCGGCAACCTGATGCTGGTGATCCTGAATCTGCCGCTGATCGGCATCTGGATCAAGCTGCTCACCGTGCCGTACCGCTTCCTGTTCCCCGCCATCATGGTGTTCTGCTCGATCGGCCTGTATACGCTGAACAACTCGCCGTTCGACGTCTACATGGGCTCGATCTTCGCGGTGGTGGGCTACATCTTCTACAAGCTGAAGTGCGAGCCCGCGCCGCTGCTGCTCGGCTTCATTCTCGGGCCGATGATGGAAGAGAATCTGCGCCGTGCGCTGCTGTTGAGCCGTGGCGACTGGACGACCTTCATGACGCGCCCGCTGTCGGCTGGCCTGTTGATCGCCGCGGCCGCCATGATCGTCGTGGTGGCACTGCCGTCGATCAAGGCCAAACGCGAGGTCGCCTTCCAGGATGCGGATTGATGGGTTCCCCCCCGTAGCGGCCTGGCGGCCGCTTCCCCCTCAAGGGGGCGACACCGGCGGACCGGCAGAGCCGGATCCGCGGTGTCCACTGGGGCGAACTGCCCGCGTGATGTCCCTCTGACATTGAGGTTCACGCCTCGGCATTGCCGAGGCGTGTGCCCTTCGGCTCTATGCTGACGGCATGACGCTGCAGACATCGGACGCGACCTCGGCAGCCGGCGCTGCACCGTCGATGTTCTCCGGCGCGCTGGCGCCGATGCGCAGCCCGGTGTTCCGCATGCTGTGGCTGGCCTGGCTGGCGGCCAACATCTCACTGTGGATGAACGACGTCGCGGCGGCGTGGATGATGACCTCGCTGACGACCAACCCGGCGCTGGTGGCGCTGGTGCAGACGGCGTCGACGCTGCCGATGTTCCTGCTCGGCGTGCCCAGCGGCGCGCTGGCCGACATCGTCGACCGCCGTCGTTATTTCGCCGCCACGCAGTTGTGGGCTGCGCTGATTGCGCTGGTGCTCGTGGTGGTGTCGCTGACGGGCCATCTGGCGGCGCCGCTGCTGCTGCTGCTGACGTTCCTGAACGGCATCACCATGGCGATGCGCTGGCCGGTGTTCTCGGCCATCGTGCCGAGCCTGGTGCCCCGCGCGCACCTCGGCGCTGCGCTGGCGCTCAATGGCGTGGCCATGAACCTGCCGCGCATCGTTGGCCCTGCACTGGCGGGCACGCTGCTGGCGTCGCTAGGCAGCGCGGCGGTGTTCGCCGTCAACGCGGTGTTGTCGATCGCCGCCTTCGTGGTCATCGTGCGCTGGCGCACCGAGCGCAAGGAAGGCGCGCTGCCAGGCGAACGTTTCGTCGGCGCCATGCGCACCGGGCTGCAGTACGCGCGCCAGGCGCCGCGGCTGCAGGTCGCGCTGGTGCGCATCACGCTGTTCATGCTGCAGGCCGCCGGGCTGACCGCGCTGACGCCGCTGGTGGCCAAGCACCTGCCCGACGGCGGCGCCGGCGCCTACAGCGCCATGCTGGCGGCCACCGGCGTCGGTGCCATCGGCGTCGTGCTGTTCATGGGGCGTTTGCGCGAACGGCTCGGGCGCGATCGCTCGGTGCGCACCGGCGCTCTGCTGCACGCGCTGGCCGCCGCGTCGGTGGTGTTCGCGCCCAACCTGTGGCTCGCGCTGCCGGGCATGCTGGTGTCGGGCGCGTCGGTCATGCTGACCGCCAATTCGATCACCGTGTCGGCCCAGCTGTCGCTGCCCGACTGGGTGCGCGCGCGCGGCATGGCGCTGTACCAGATGGCTTTGATGGGCGGCGCCGCGGCCGGTGCGGCGCTATGGGGTCAGGTGGCTGCCGCGACCGACGTGCGCACCACCGTGCTGCTGTCGGCCGGCTGCGGCCTCGCCGCCGTGCTGCTGACGCGCCGACTGTCGATCGAGCATCCCAACCCCGACGAACACGAGATCGTCGCCGCGCCGGCGCCCTATGCCGAACCGGCGATCCCGATCGATCCCAGCGACGGTCCGGTGATGGTGACGGTGGAGTACCAGATCGACCCGGCCCGCGCGGCCGACTTCGCCGCGGTGATGAAGCAGACGCGCCGTGCGCGCCTGCGCCAGGGCGCTCTGTCGTGGGGCCTGTTCCGCGATTCGGCGCAGCCAGGCCGTTACGTCGAGTACTTCGTCGACGAATCATGGCTCGAGCACCAGCGCCGGCTTGCGCGCTTCTCGGCCGGTGACGCCGGCTTGCGCGAACAGCGGCTGTCATTCCACCTCGCCGACACGCCCCCGGTGGTGCGCCGCTACGTGGCCGACGCGCTGGTCGAGTGAATCGCATACGATGCGCGGCACGTTCCGCACGGTAACTTTCACGGTCCCATGTCCAACCCCTTCGATTACGCAGCCGGCTACGCCACCCAGCGGCGCCCGGTGTTCGCCCGCAACGTCGTCTCCACCTCGCATCCGCTCGCCGCGCAGGCGGGCCTGCGCATGATGGCCGCCGGCGGCAACGCGGTCGACGCCGCGGTCGCCGCCGCCGCGGTGATGACCGTCGTCGAGCCTTGCAGCAACGGACTCGGCTCCGACGCCTACTGCATCCTGTGGGACGGGCAGCGGCTGCAGGGCCTCAACGCCTCCGGCCCGGCGCCCCAGGGCTGGAACCCGGCCTACTTTCGCGGCAAGCTGGGCGCGCAGGCCGCGCGGCCGCTGCCGCGCGGCTGGGACTCGGTCACCGTACCGGGTGCAGTGGCCTCGTGGGTGTGCCTGAGCGAGCGCTACGGCAAGCTGCCGTTCGCCGATTTGCTGGCGCCCGCGATCGACATCGCCGAGCGCGGCTACGCGGTGCCGGTGGTGGTGCAGGGCAAGTGGACGCTGGCGGCCGGCGTGGCGGAACTGGTGTCGCAACCCGGCTTCGCCGCGACCTTCCTGCCGCGCGGCCGGCCGCCGCAGGTGGGCGAACTGTTTCGCATGCCCGGTGCGGCGAAGGCACTGCGCGCGATCGCGCAGACGCGCGGCGCCGCGTTCTACCGGGGCGAGATCGCCGAGGCGATCGAGCGGCATGCCAAGGCCGAGGGCGGCGCGATGCGGGCGAGCGACCTCGCGGCCTACCAGCCCGAATGGGTCGACACGATCTCGATGAGCTATCGCGACGGTTATGCGCTGCACGAGATCCCGCCCAACGGGCAAGGCATCGCGGCACTGATCGCGCTGGGTATCCTGAAGCACTTTCATCTTGGCGAGCTGGCGCTCGACGGGCCCGAATCGCAGCACCTGCAGATCGAGGCGATGAAGCTCGCCTTCGCCGACGTCTACCGCTACGTGGCCGATCGGGCGTCGATGACGGTGACGCCCGAGCAGATGCTCGACCCGGTCTACCTGGCGCAGCGCGCCAGGCTGATCGACCCGCACCATGCGCGCGAATTCGCGCCCGGCAACCCGGCCAAGGGCGGCACCATCTATCTCACCGCGGCCGACGAGCGCGGCATGATGGTGAGCTTCATCCAGAGCAACTACATGGGCTTCGGCTCCGGCGTGGTGATCCCCGAGTACGGCGTCAGCCTGCAGAACCGCGGCCACGGCTTCCACCTCGATGAAGCCAGCCCCAACGTGGTGGCGCCGGGCAAGCGGCCGTTCCAGACCATCATCCCGGCGTTCCTGATGAAGGACGGCGCACCGCAGATGAGCTTCGGCGTGATGGGCGGCAACATGCAGCCGCAGGGCCATCTGCAGACGCTGGTGCGCATGGTCGACTACCGGCAGAACCCGCAGACCGCGTGCGACGCGCCGCGCTGGCGCTTCGATGCGGGCCTGAGCCTCGACGTCGATCCCGAGATGCCGCGCGCCACGGTGCAGGGGCTCATCGACCTCGGCCACAAGATCGTGCCGCTGGTCGACAGTTATCAGGACCTCGGCGCCGGCCAGTTCATCTGGCGGCTGGGCGATCCCGGCAGTGAAGGTTACGTGGCCGCGAGCGACTCGCGGCGCGATGGCCTCGCCGCGGGGTTCTGAGCGTGGGGGCCCGCGAGAGGGGCACGGCGCTGCTCGCGCTGTTGCTGCTGGTTGCCTGCGGCGCCAGGGACTCCGCCGCGCCCGCCGCTGCGGGCAAGGCCGTGCCGCCGCCCGAGGTGGGTGTCGTCACCGTGCGGCCCCAGGCGGTGACGCTGCGCACCGAGCTGCCGGGCCGCGTGGAGGCCTTGCGCGTGGCGCAGGTGCGTGCGCGCGTCAACGGCGTGGTCCTGAAACGCCTGTTCAAGGAAGGCAGCGATGTCAAGGCCGGGCAGGTGCTGTTCCAGATCGACCCCGCGCCGTACAAGGCCGCGCTCGACAGCGCGCAGGCCACGCTGGCCCGGGCGCAGGCGACTCGCGCGATCGCCACCGAGCTTGCGCAGCGCTACAAGCCGCTGGCCGAGGCCAAGGCCATCAGCGCGCAGGAGTACGTGGCCGCCGAAGGCCAGCGCCTGCAGGCCGAGGCCGACGTGGCCGCCGGCCAGGCGGCGGTGCAGACCGCCAAGCTCAATCTCGCCTATGCCAGCGTGACGGCGCCGATCGCCGGGCGCATCGGCCGCGCGGCGGTGACCGAGGGTGCGCTCGTCAGCGCGGGCGAGGGCACGCTGATGGCCACCATCCAGCAGATCGGCAGCGTGTACGTCAACTTCACGCAGGCCAGTACCGAGGTGCTGCGCTTGCGCAAGGCGGTGGCCGCGCAGACGGCGCGCCAGCCCGGTGCCGGTGCGGCCGAGGTGCGCATCGTGCTCGACGACGGCAGTGAGCTGCCGCGGCCGGGCAAGCTGCTGTTCAGCG
>Ga0075356_1000118_pt1 | contig 15208 bp, 16 predicted proteins | sample WestPond_Cattail_FD_120073 | JGI IMG/M metagenome (GOLD analysis project Ga0075356, IMG submission 120073) | Natural and restored wetland microbial communities from the San Francisco Bay, California, USA, that impact long-term carbon... | ecosystem: Environmental > Terrestrial > Soil > Wetlands ... | reverse complement strand
TTGCATGCAAACGGTTTCCAGTTGGCGGTGGCCACCGGCAAGAGTCGCCTCGGGCTCAGCCGTGCACTCGAAGCCAGCGGACTCGGCGCCTGGTTTGCCGCCACCCGCTGCGCCGACCAGACGTATTCAAAGCCGCACCCGGCAATGGTGCTGGAACTGATCGACGAACTGGATGCCGACCCCGCCAGAACGCTGGTGATCGGCGACACCAGCCATGATCTGCTGATGGCGTCGAATGCCGGCGTCGCCAGCCTGGGCGTGACCTACGGTGCGCACGAAGCCGATGACTTGCAGCCACATGCGCCGCTGGCCCTGATGAACAGTTTTGCCGAAGTGTACACATGGCTGAACACGAACGCCTGATCTGTGCAACGAGCGAGCTGGCCGAGCTGGGACGCGGGGTACGCTTTGAGCTAAACCGTTCCGGCAAGCCTCAGCCTGCCTTCGTGGTGCGTTTTGAAGGTCGGCCGCGTGCCTTCCTCAACCAGTGTGGCCATGTGCCGGTGGAACTCGACTGGCAGGAAGGGGAATTCTTCGATGACTCGCGGCTATACTTGATCTGCTCCACCCACGGCGCGCTTTACCATCCGGCAAGCGGGCAGTGTGTGGGTGGACGCTGCGCCGGCCGCGGCCTGATCCCTGTTCCGGTCGTCGAACATGACGGCCATATTTTTGCGATGGAAGAACTGAATGAGTGAACAAGAAAAACCCACCCCGGCAAACTGGGAACGTGAAGTCCTGGAGAAACTTGCGTTGTCCGCGATTCAGGAACAGCGCCGCAGCCGCCACTGGAGCATCCTGTTCAAGACGCTTGGCTTCTTATATCTGTTCATCCTGCTGTTTCTGGCTGCCGGCTGGTTTGGTTCGGACGGCGTGTCCATCAAGCAGCACACCGCGCTGATCGATTTGCAGGGCGTGATCGCTTCCGACGAGGCCAGCGCCGATTCGATCATCAGCAGCCTGCAGGGCGCGTTCGAGGATAAAAAGACCCAAGGTGTGATTCTGCGCATCAACAGTCCCGGCGGCAGCCCGGTGCAGGCCGGACAGATTTATGACGAGATCAGGCGCCTGCGTGCACTGCATCCGAAGATTCCGCTCTATGCCGTGGTGGACGATATCTGTGCCTCCGGCGGCTATTACGTCGCCGCTGCCGCCGACAAGATCTTCGTCGACAAGGCCAGCATCGTGGGTTCCATCGGCGTGTTGATGGATGGTTTCGGCTTCACTGGAACCATGCAGAAACTCGGTGTCGAGCGTCGGCTCCTCACTGCCGGCGAAAACAAGGGTTTTCTCGACCCGTTTTCCCCTGTCGATCCGAAGCAGGAGGCGTATGCCAAGCAGATGCTCGAAGAAATTCACGGTCAGTTCATCGAGGTCGTCCGGCAAGGCCGTGGCAAGCGCCTGAAGGAAACGCCGGACATGTTCAGCGGCCTGGTGTGGAGCGGCGAAAGGAGCATCCAGCTCGGCCTCGCCGACGGTCTCGGCAATGTCGAATCCGTTGCCCGGGACGTCATCAAGGTTGAAGACATCGTCGACTATACCCAGCAGGAAGGCCTGGCCGAACGCCTCGCCGGCCGTCTGGGTGCGACCATGGCCAAGGCGTGGGCCCCGTTTGAAAAATCGGGCGTGGTCTTGCGTTGAGCGGTTACCGTTCGATCGCCTGCGCGGATCACGAGCGACTGGAGTTTGCCGCGCTGACCCGGCAATGGCTGGATGTGAAGGTAACGGCCGGCGATCGGTCAGGGCGTCAGCGGCTGTTGCCGGTGGATGTGTATACGCGTGACGGCGCGGAGTGGCTGGTTGCGGAAAATGAAACCGGTGAGCGGCTGACGCTGCGACTCGACTGGCTGCAATTCTGAACGCCTAAATTCCGATCCCGAACACCACCAGACGATCCTTGACCGTGTCGCTGAGTCCACGCCAGTTTTTCGCACTGCGGGTTTGAACCAGCTGACCCGGCAGACTGAGATCGGCGCCGACGCTGATGAAGGTGCCCGGAGCCAGCGTGGTGGCCAGGGTTTCCAGCAGGACTGCGCTGCGGTAGGGCGTTTCAATGAACATCTGGGTCGACTGGTCGCGACGCGCAGTTTTTTCCAGGTCGCGAATTTTATCGCTGCGTTCGGGCTCCTTGGCAGGCAGGTAGCCGTGGAAGGCGAAGCGTTGCCCGCCCAGACCCGATGCCATCAGCGCCAGCAAAATCGACGACGGACCGATCAGAGGAACCACCGGAATATTTTCGCGATGCGCGGCCATGACGAGGGCGGCGCCGGGGTCGGCCACGGCGGGACAGCCCGCCTCGGACAGCAGGCCGACGTCATGCCCGGCCTTGAGCGGCGTCAGCAGCGGCGGGATGGCAGCGGACGGGGTGTGCTCATTGAGTTCTTCGATCTGCAACGCCTGGATCGGCTGCGGATGACCCATGGCTTTCAGATGCGCGCGCGTGGTTTTAGCGCGTTCGACGATGAAGTGGTCGAGCCGGCGGGCAACCGCGAGGGTTTCTGGAGGGAGACAGGCGTCCGGGCTGACTGGTCCCAGCGGTACCGGGATCAGGTAGAGGGTGCCTGTCACAAAATTAAACCTCGCGCCATGTCAGCACGTCAACGCCTTCATTCAACAGCATCTCGGTCAGCGCCATCAGCGGCAGGCCGATCAGCGCGGTGGGATCAGGACTGTCCATGCGTGTCATCAGGGCGATGCCGAGCGACTCGCTCTTGGCCGAGCCGGCGCAATCGTAGGGCTGTTCCTTGTGCAGATAGGCGGTGATCTGCGCATCGCTGAGCGGGCGGATATGCACCACGGTCGGCACGTCACGCGTCTGGATGTTTCCATTGCGGCTGTTTAAAAGCGTCAGCGCGGTGTGGAACACCATCGCGCGGCCCTGCATTTTTTTCAACTGGGCAAAGGCGTTGTCGAAGTTGCCGGGTTTGCCGAGTTGTTCGCTGTCGAGCATCAGAACCTGATCCGAGCCGATGATGAGGGCGTCGGGATGGGGCGCTGCTGCGGCCTGCGCTTTCAGCACCGAGAGACGCAGGGCGGTGGATGAGGGCGTTTCGTCCGGCAACGGGGTTTCGTCGACGTCGGGCGAGAGAATCTCGAAAGGCAGGTGCAGACGCGACAGCAGTTCGCGCCGGTAGCGCGAGGTTGAAGCCAGAACCAGTTTCATTCCGGCTGGATCTCGACCAGCGCCATGTCGGGCGTCACCGCATCGCCTTTTTTCGCGAAGATGCTGATGACGACGCCGGCAATTGGCGCCTGCACTTCGTTTTCCATTTTCATCGCTTCGATCACCAGCACGCCGTCGCCGGCCTTGACCGTCTGGCCGATGCTTACCAGCACGTCGACAACGGTACCGGGCATGGCGGCGGTGACGTGGCCGGGGTGGGTGGGACGGGGTTTTTGACCGGTGGCACCGGGTGTGGCGGCGGCTTTGCGCGTAGCCTTGCCGCCGCCGGTGGAGACCGCGACCTCGTTCAACGGTTCGACCAGCACTTCCTCCGTGACGCCGTCAATTGAAACGAAGTAGGGCCGCTGGGTGGCGTCGCTGCGGCCGCTGCCCGACAGCTTGATATGGTAGGTTTCGCCATGCAGCGTGATCTTGAATTCGTCGGCGGCGTAGTGCGGCGCGCTGACCTGCTGCGACGCACCCGGCGGCAGCAGCTGTTCGGGCTTGAGGCTGCCTGCCGCACGTTCCTGCAGCCAGGTTTTGCCGATTTCGGGGAACATGGCGTAGGTCAGCACATCCTCGTCTGACTTGGCCAGCCCTTCGATTTCGCCGCGCAGCTTGTCGAGTTCGTCGGCCAGCAGGTCGGCTGGGCGGCAGGTGGTGATATCGAGGTCGCCGATGGCGATTTTTCGCACTTCTTCGTTGATATGCCCCGGCGCCTTGCCATAGCGGCCCTGCAGGTACAGCTTCACTTCGTTGGTGACCGACTTGTAGCGCGAGCCGGTGAGCACGTTCAAAGCGGCCTGGGTGCCGACGATTTGCGAGGTGGGTGTGACCAGCGGCGGATAGCCGAGGTCCTGGCGCACCCGCGGGATTTCCTCGAGCACGGCATCCATCTTGTCGATTGCGCCTTGCTCTTTTAACTGGTTGGCGAGGTTGGATATCATGCCACCCGGCACCTGGTTGATCAGCACGCGAGTGTCGGTGCCGGTGAAGGCGGACTCGAACTGCCAGTATTTCTTGCGCACCTCTTTGAAATAGGCCGAGATTTCCTCGATCAACGGCAGCGACAGCCCGGTGTCGTAAGCAGTGCCGGCGAGCGCCGCGACCAGGCTCTGCGTGGTGGGATGGCTGGCGCCCTCGGCAAACGCGCCGACGCAGGTATCGATGATGGTGGCGCCGGCTTCCACCGCCTTCAGGTGCGTCATGTGCGCCAGGCCGGATGTCGCATGGCTGTGGGTGTGGATCGGCAGGTTGGTGGCTTCGCGTATTGCACAGACCAGGTCATACGCCATGTAGGGCGTGAGCAGGCCCGCCATGTCCTTGATCGCGATGGTGTCGCAGCCCATTTCGGCCAGACCCCTGGCGAGTTCGACGAAGTGGGGGATGTCATGCACCGGACTGGTGGTGTAGCTGACCGTGCCTTCAGAGTGCTTGCCGGCGGCTTTCACCGCTTCGATCGATACCCTGAGATTGCGCAGGTCATTCATCGCGTCGAATACGCGGAACACGTCGACACCGTTGTCGGCGGATTTCTGCACGAAGGCGCGCACCACGTCGTCCGAGTAGTGGCGATAGCCCAGCAGATTCTGACCACGCAGCAGCATCTGAATGCGTGTATTCGGTAGCGCGCGGCGCAGTTTGCGCAGACGTTCCCACGGGTCTTCGCGCAAAAAGCGCACGCAGGCATCGAAGGTGGCGCCGCCCCAGGCTTCCAGCGACCAGAAGCCGACCTGGTCGAGCTTGCCGCAGATTGGCAGCATGTCTTCCGTGCGCAGGCGGGTGGCGATAAGCGACTGATGGCCGTCGCGCAGAACCAGATCGGTAAGGTGTACTTTTGCCATGGTTTACAAGCCCTGATGAGCGGCGATGGCGGCGGCGATGGCGGCGGCCATCACTTCCGGCGGTTTCTTTTCGGTGTACTGGGTGAGTTCCGGGTGATCGTCGACAAAACTGGTGTTGAAGCGGCCGCTGCGGAACTCGGGATTCTTGAGAATTTCCTGGTAATAGGGAATCGTCGTCTTCACCCCATACACCAGCATGTCGGACAGCGCGCGGCTGCCGCGTGAGAGGGTCGCTTCCCAGCTCAGATTCCATACCGTGAGCTTGGCGCACATCGAATCGAAGTAGGGTGGAATCACGTAATCGGTGTAAATCGCAGCGTCCACCCGCACCCCGGGACCGCCCGGCGAGTAATAGCGGGTAATGCGCCCGAGGCTGGGCAGGAACTCGTTTTTCGGGTCTTCGGCGTTGATGCGGAATTCGATGGCAAAGCCGCGGTGCGTGATCTCGTCCTGCCGGTACTGCAGCGGCAGGCCGGAGGCGATGCGGATCTGCTCCTGCACGATGTCGACGCCGGTGATGGTCTCGGTGATGGGATGTTCGACCTGCAAGCGGGTGTTCATCTCCATGAAGTAGAACTGGTTGTCCTGGTCGAGCAGGAATTCCACCGTGCCGGCGTTGACGTAGCCCACCGCCTTGGCGGCACGTACTGCCAGCTTGCCGATGTATTGCCGCTGTGCCTCGGTCAATTGGGGGCTCGGTGCGATTTCAATCAGTTTCTGGTTGCGCCGCTGAATCGAGCAGTCACGCTCGAACAAATGGATGATATTGCCCTGGGTGTCGCCCAGGACCTGTACTTCAATATGCTTGGGTCGTACCACGCATTTTTCGACGAACACTTCCGGCTTGCCGAAAGCCTTGCTGGCTTCAGATACCACGCGGTCGTAGTTTTTCAGCAGGTCTTCTTCGCTGTCACACCGCCGAATGCCGCGCCCGCCGCCGCCGTTGGTGGCCTTGAGCATCACCGGATAACCGAATTTGTTGGCCAGCTCGCGGGCTTCCCCGACGTTCTCAAGGTTATGGTCCGAGCCGGGCACCACCGGAATGCCCGCCTCGATCATCGCGTTGCGCGCCTGGATCTTGTCGCCCATGCGGCGGATCACATCGGGCGAGGGGCCAATGAAGCGGATGCCGCGGCGCGCGCAAATGGTCGCCAGGTCGGGATTTTCGGAGAGGAAACCGTAGCCCGGATGCAGGGCATCGCAGCCCGAAGCCGCCGCCAGGTTGACCAGCGTGTGCGCGTTCAGATAGCCCAGAATCGGGTCCTTGCCAATGTGGTAGGCCTCGTCGGCTTTCTTGACATGGAGCGCGTGGCGGTCGGCGTCGGTGTAGATGGCGACCGACTTGATGCCCAGTTCGGCGCAGGCGCGTACGATGCGGACAGCGATCTCGCCCCGGTTGGCGACCAGTATTTTCTTAAGCATGGGCTCGCCTGATGTAGGGATGGCTGGGGTTTCTTTGACAAAAAGAACGCGAAATCATATCATTGCGGGCTAATGTTTAACCGGGTGCGGCGCCATGCTTCAGCCAATTGAGGTCGATCCATGGCGTTTTTGCAGGGATGCGCAGTCGTGGGAAATCCTGTCGGATGTGGCTGCGTTTCCGCGTCTTGCCCATGAATTTACGCAAGGCACGCTGTTCTGTCGAGTTATCGGGCGAACGGATCAGCGCGGCAGCTTGTCGCTGCACGTGTCGATCCGCGGCGAGGTGGGGCTGACCTGTCAGCGTTGTCTGGGCAGCATGCCGTATACGGTCGAGGTTGAGCGCACATTGTATCTGGCGCGCAACGAGGCTGAACTGGAACGACTCGACGCCTTGCCCGACAGTGATGCGATTCAGGCTGGCGAGGCCTTGAGTCTGATCGATCTGGTTGAGGATGAAGTGTTGTTGAGCCTGCCGCTGGCGGCCATGCATGCAGAAGGTGAATGTCCCGTTTAAAGGGGGCAATGGTTTATAGGTGCCAAGTCATTGGCACCCCGATTTTAAGGAGCAAGAAATGGCAGTTCAGCAGAACAAAAAATCCCCGTCCAAGCGTGGCATGCACCGCTCGCACGATTTTCTGACCAACCCGCCGCTGGCCGTCGAGCCGACCACGGGTGAAGCGCACCTGCGCCACCACATCAGCCCTAACGGCTATTACCGTGGCCGCAAAGTCGTCAAGGCCAAAGGCGAGTAATTCCCTGGTGCGCTATGGTTTGGCGCATCCTGATCAGCCAGCGATTACGGCTGCATGAGATATATCACGGTCGCCATTGATGTCATGGGGGGCGATCACGGCCCCCATGTCACCGTCCCGGCGGCGATCCGCTGCCTTGCGCGTTATCCCGATCTGAATGTGATTCTGGTCGGGCCGCAGGATATTGTTGCGGCCGAGCTCAAGGCGCGCCGTGCCAAACCCAGTCCACGTCTCATCGTGCGCCACGCCAGCCAGGTGGTGGCGATGGATGAGGCGCCCGCGCTGGCATTGCGCGGCAAAAAAGATTCCTCCATGCGAGTGGTCATCGATCTCGTCAAATCCGGCGAGGCTGACGCCTGCGTGTCGGCCGGCAACACCGGCGCTCTGATGGCAACTGCGCGCTTCGTCCTGAAAACCCTCCCCGGGATCGACCGCCCTGCGATTGCCGCTGTCATGCCGACAATCGGCGGCCACGCACTGGTGCTGGACATGGGTGCCAACGTCGACTGCTCAGCCGAACATCTGCTGCAGTTCGGCATCATGGGCGCGATGCTGGTGTCGGCAGTGGAGCACAAGCCAAACCCCAGTGTGGGACTGCTCAATATCGGCGAGGAAGACATCAAGGGCAACGAGATGGTGAAGCAGGCCGCCGAATTGCTGCGCGACAGCCATCTCAATTTCTACGGCAACGTTGAGGGCAACGATATTTTCAAGGGCACCACCGACGTGGTGGTGTGCGACGGCTTCGTCGGCAATGTCACCCTGAAAGCATCCGAAGGTCTGGCCAAGATGATCGCCACCACGCTGCGCGCCGAATTCAAGCGCAACTGGATGACACGCATTGCCGGCGTGATGGCGCTGCCGGTATTGAACGCCTTCAAGCGCAGGCTCGACCCGCGTCGCTACAATGGCGCCACATTGCTGGGCCTCAAGGGCGTGGTGGTGAAAAGTCACGGTTCGGCGGATCGCTTGGCCTTCGAACACGCAATCGAAACCGCCTGCGAGGAAGTCCGCAACAACGTGCTGAAGCGCATCACCGATCAGATACAACTCCTGCAACGGGTGCCCGCTTGATCTATTCCCGCATTCTCGGCACCGGCAGCTACCTGCCGGCGCGCATCCTTACCAACGCTGACCTCGAAAAGCTGGTCGAGACGAACGATCAATGGATTGTCGAGCGCACCGGTATTCGAGAACGCCACATTGCCGCCGAGGGCGAATTCACCAGCGATCTGGCGACCCAGGCGATACGCGCGGCGCTTGAAGTAGCGGGGCTGGCGGTGGATGATATCGACCTGCTGCTGGTCGCCACCACCACCCCTGACCTGGTGTTTCCCAGCACCGCCTGCATCGTGCAATCCAAGCTCGGCATGACCAACGGCAAGCCGGCATTCGACCTGCAGGCGGTATGCAGCGGTTTCGTCTACGCCCTGAGCGTGGCTGACCAGTTCATCAAGACGGGCGCGGCCAAAAACGTGCTGGTGGTCGGCGCCGAAACCCTGTCGCGCATCACCGACTGGAACGACCGCGGCAACTGTATCCTGTGGGGCGATGGCGCCGGCGCGGTGGTGCTGGGCGCATCCAGCGATCCCGGTATCATCGCGACCCATATCCATGCCGACGGCCGCCACAAGGAATTGCTGCGTACCACCAACGGCCCTTCCAGCGGCCTGCACGAACCGGCGCTGATGCGGATGGAAGGCAACGCCGTGTTCAAGATGGCGGTCAACACGCTCGACCGCATCGTCGACGAAACGCTGGAAGCGAACGGGCTGCAGAAATCCGATATCGACTGGCTGGTGCCGCACCAGGCCAACATCCGCATCATTTCCGCCACCGCGAAAAAGCTCGGCATGAGCATGGACCATGTCGTCACCACTGTGGCCGGCCATGGCAACACTTCGGCCGCGTCGGTGCCGCTGGCGTTCGACGTGGCGGTACGCGACGGGCGCATCCAGCGCGGCCAGACGGTGCTGATGGAAGCCTTTGGCGGCGGCTTCACCTGGGGCTCCGCACTTCTCAAGTATTAAAGGATCAAGCAAGTGAAACTGGCTTTTGTTTTCCCCGGACAGGGTTCGCAATCGGTCGGCATGATGCAGGGCTGGGGTGAGCGTGCTGAAGTGCGCAATACCTTTACCGAAGCATCCGACGCGCTGGGTCAGAATCTGTGGGCGCTGGTCGCTGACGGCCCGGCCGATCTGCTCAACCAGACCATCAACACCCAGCCTGCGATGCTGGCAGCCGATATTGCTGCTTGGCGCGTATGGCAGGCATCGGGCGGCGCAACGCCTGTGCTACTGGCAGGCCACAGCCTGGGCGAATACGCCGCGCTGGTCGCGGCGGGCGCTTTGAACTTTGCCGATGCGATCAAACTGGTGCGCTTCCGCGCCGAGGCGATGCAGGCGGCGGTGCCCGAAGGCGTCGGCGCGATGGCGGCGATTCTGGGACTGGATGACGATGCGGTGCGCGCGGTGTGCGCGAACGCAGCGGCGGGCGAAGTGGTCGAGGCAGTCAACTTCAACTCCCCCGGCCAGGTTGTGGTTGCCGGCAACAAGGCAGCGGTGGAACGCGCCATGGCACTGGCGAAAGAAAAGGGCGCCAAGCGTGCGCTGCCGCTGCCGGTCAGCGTGCCATCGCACTCCTCGCTGATGCGGCCGGCCGCCGAGAAACTGCTGGCGCATCTGCAGGGCGTGGCGATTGCGGTGCCGGCGATTGCGGTTCTGCACAACACCGATGTGCAAAGCCATGCCGAACCCGATGCGATTCGCGCCGCGCTGGCGAAGCAACTGCACACGCCGGTGCGCTGGGTCGAGACCGTGCGGGCGCTGAAAGCCGCAGACATCGAGCGCGTGATCGAATGCGGCCCCGGCAAGGTGCTGGCGGGCCTCAACAAACGCATCGACGACAGCCTGCCGGCCGTGGCGCTGGTGGACGAAGCCAGCCTCGCTGCTGCGTTCAATCAATAAGGAGGCAACATGCTGCAAGGACAGATCGCACTCGTCACCGGCGCCAGCCGCGGAATCGGTCAGGCAATTGCGCTGGCGCTCGGCAATGCGGGCGCCACCGTGATCGGCACCGCCACCAGCGACAAGGGTTCACAGGCAATCAGCGATTACCTCTCAGCTGCCAACATCAAGGGTGGCGGCATGAAGCTCGACGTCACCGACGCAGCCGAAGTCGATGCGGTCATCGCTGCCATCGAGAAGAATTTCGGCAGCATCGGTATCCTGGTCAACAACGCCGGCATCACCCGCGACAATCTGCTGATGCGGATGAAGGACGAGGAGTGGGACGACATCGTGGCAACCAACCTCACCTCTGTATTCCGGTTGTCACGCGCGGTGCTGCGCGCGATGATGAAGGCGCGCGCCGGGCGCATCATTTCCATCGCTTCGGTGGTGGGTGCGATGGGCAACGCCGGCCAGACCAACTACAGCGCGGCCAAGGCCGGCATCATGGGTTTCACCAAGTCACTGGCGCGTGAAGTCGGCAGCCGCAACATCACGGTCAACTGCGTGGCGCCGGGTTTCATTGACACCGACATGACGCGCGCGCTGCCCGAAGCGCAGCGACAGGCCCTGTTAAGCCATATCCCGTTGGGACGCCTGGGGTCGGCAGAAGACATTGCGCAGGCCGTGGCATTTCTGGCGTCGCCGGCGGCGGGCTACATTTCGGGTACCACCCTGCATGTGAATGGCGGCATGTACATGGCGTAATCAGGGCAGAAAGTTTGGTAAAATCGCCCGGCTTCAATTTTCATGGCTTCAACTTTGTTGTGGCCTTATTTCAAGAGAGGATCAGTAATGGAAAACGTACAGCGTGTAATCAAAGTCGTCGCCGAACAATTGGGCGTCAACGAGGCGGACATCAAAAACGAGTCTTCCTTCGTGGGCGACCTGGGCGCGGACTCGCTCGATACGGTTGAACTGGTAATGGCGCTGGAAGAGGAATTCGGCTGCGAAATCCCCGACGAGGATGCAGAAAAGATCACCACCGTCCAGCAGGCAATCGACTACGTCAACAGCCATTCGAGCTGATCATTTACCCCGTAACGAATTAAAAGGACTGACTTTTGTCCAAACGTCGCGTCGTCGTCACCGGGCTGGGGATCATCTCCCCAGTGGGCAATACCATACCGGAAGCCTGGGAAAACCTGGTCGCAGGCCGCACCGGAATCGCCAGGATTACCCGTTTTGATCCCTCGCAATTCGCGTCGCACATGGCGGGCGAGGTGAAAAATTTCGAGGTTGAGCAATATCTCAACCCGAAAGAAGCCCGCCGCATGGATCTCTTTATCCAGTACGGCATGGCCGCGGGCATTCAGGCGATACGCGATTCTGGAATTGAAGTTACCGAAGCCAATGCCGAACGCATCGGCATCAATATAGGCTCCGGCATCGGCGGCCTGCCGCTGATAGAGGAAACCCACGCCATACTGATGGAATCAGGGCCGAGGAAGATTTCTCCCTTCTTTATTCCGGGTTCCATCATCAACATGATTTCAGGCAATCTTTCGATTTTGTATGGGATCAAAGGCCCCAACCTGGGCACTGTCACCGCCTGCACGTCGGGCTTGCACGCGATTGGCTTGTCGGCACGCATGATTGGCTACGGTGACGCTGATGTGATGGTCGCTGGCGGATCCGAGGGGGCCGTTTCGCAACTGGGCATCGGCGGCTTCTCTGCAGCACGTGCGCTTTCCACCCGCAACGACGACCCGACCACTGCCAGCCGTCCGTGGGACAAGGATCGCGACGGCTTTGTTCTGGGCGAGGGCTCTGGCGTGATGGTGCTGGAAGAATACGAGCATGCCATCAAGCGCGGCGCAAAAATTTACGCCGAGGTGGTGGGCTTCGGCATGAGCGGCGACGCCTACCACATGACAGCGCCGAGCACCGACGGCCCCAGGCGTTCGATGCTGAACGCGTTGCGCGACGCCGAGGTGAATGCAGACCAGCTTGATTACATCAACGCGCATGGCACCTCGACGCCGCTGGGCGACAAGAACGAAACCGATGCCATCAAGCTTGCGCTGGGCGACGCGGCCTACAAGGCCGTGATCAATTCGACCAAGTCGATGACTGGCCACCTGCTGGGCGGCGCCGGCGGTGTCGAGTCGATATTCAGCGTGCTGGCGGTGCATCACCAGATATCGCCACCCACCATCAATATCTTCTCGCAAGACCCCGAGTGCGACCTCGATTACTGCGCAAATACTGCGCGCGACATGAAGATCGACTTTGCGCTGAAGAACAACTTCGGGTTTGGTGGCACCAACGGTTCGCTGGTCTTCAAGCGCGTTTGACCCTCGCTGCGGTCCGTCTTGAGTACGCTGGAAGTCCAGGAATGGCCACGGCGGCCTGATCTGGCCCGTCTTCAGGCGTTCAATCCGCAGCGCTATCCCGGCCTGTTTCTCAGCAGTGGAGACACTGGCTGGGACATGCTCTTCGCCTTCCCGCAGGACTCCAGCCGCATCACCGCAGCCGAAGGCCTGGCCGGATTGCAGGCGCATCCTGCAATGCAGCTTCGCCCGCTCCAATCCGCGCGATCGGAGCATGACCTGCCGTTTGTCGGTGGCTGGCTGTGTGCGTTCGCCTATGAACTGGGCGGGCTGTTCGAGCCCAGTGCGGGGCTGTCGGAGGATGCCGATTTCCCCCTGGCCTGGCTGACCCGTATACCGGCTGCAATCCTGTATGAGCGTGACAGCGGACGCTGTGTGCTGGTTGCGGAAACCGGACAACGCGCGCTGGTCGAAGCCATGGCGCACGATCTGGCACTGGAGGTTCCCCCCATCCCGGCGTTGCCGGAACAGGTGGCCCTGCAGGAAGACGATCCCGCTGCATTTCTGGCCGGTGTCGCGCGCATTCAGGAATACATTCGTGCGGGGGATGTATTCCAGGTCAACCTGTCGCGTGGCTGGCAGGCCGATTTCATGCATCCGCTTGTGCCTGCATCGCTGCTTTGCCGGCTGATGCAAAAAAATCCCGCACCGTTTTCTGCGCTGGTGCAGATGGAAGACTGGTCTATCGTGAGTTCTTCACCCGAAAGGCTGGTGCGGCTTGGAAGCGATGGGTCGCTCGAAACCCGTCCGATTGCCGGCACCCATCCCAGAAGTGAGGACATGGCAGAAGATGCCGCGTTACGGGCGCGTCTGCAGGTGCACCCCAAGGAGCGTGCCGAACACGTCATGCTGGTCGATCTGGAACGCAACGACCTGGGTCGGGTGTGCGAACCCGGCAGTGTGAAGGTGGCGACCCTGATGGAAATCGCCAGCTATCGCCACGTGCATCACATCGAGTCCACCGTCTGCGGGCAACTGCGTCCAGGCATGCGCATTTTCGATGTTTTGCGCGCAGTTTTTCCCGGTGGGACCATCACGGGCTGTCCCAAAGTACGCACCATGCAGATTATTCATGAACTGGAGCAGACGTCGCGCCGCAGCTATACCGGCAGCGTCGGCTACCTTAATCATGACGGCAGCTTCGATTTCAATATTCTGATTCGCAGTTTCCTGCTGCGCGGGCGCGAACTGGCTTTCCGAGCCGGCGCCGGCATTGTGGCCGATTCCATCCCGCAACGCGAACTCGACGAAACACGCGCCAAGGCCCGGGGCCTTTTGCGTGCCCTGGATTTCGCATGATCCTCATCAACGGCCAACCGACGGATGCCGTCAATGCAATGGATCGTGGGCTTGCCTATGGTGACGGCGTGTTCCGTACCTTGCGTACGCATGCCGGACAGCCGCTGTGGTGGTCGGATCATTACGCCAAACTCGCCGCGGACTGTGCAGCGTTGGCACTGGAATGCCCGGATGCAACCCTGTTGCATGCCGAAGTCTGCCAAGTGGCCGAAGCCGGGCAGGGTATTGTCAAAATCATCCTCACACGTGGCGTGGGCGCGCGCGGCTATGCACTTCCCATTGGCAATGCTTGCACGCGAATCGTGTTGTCCGCGCCCCTGCCACCGCATGCAGATGCCTCTTCCGATATCATGGTTCGCTGGTGCGCGCTGCGTCTGGCACGCCAGCCGCAGCTGGCGGGGGTCAAGCATCTGAACCGTCTGGAGAATGTGCTGGCACGTGCAGAGTGGGACGATCCGGCAGTTTTCGAGGGGATCCTGTGCGACGACAGGGGGATGGTGGTAAGTGGCGTGATGAGCAATGTGTTTTGGGCCAGAGAGGGTGAATTGTTCACCCCCGACCTGAGCGAATGCGGGGTGGCAGGCGTGGCCCGAGCCCGCCTGTTGCGCGCGGCGGCGCGCTTTGGCATCCGCAGCCATATCGGCCGCCTGGGGCCAGACGCTATACTCGCAGCCGACGAAGTCATGATCTGCAACAGCGTGATCGGCGTGTGCCGGGTGGCCAGGCTGGAAGACGTGATTTGGTCGCCTGCGGGATGGACGGCACTTTTGAATAACGCTCTGTATGAAGATGTGGATTAAGCGATTTGTAGTGCTTGCCGTCCTGGTTGCGCTGGCGGGGGCAGGCGGGCTGGCCTGGTACGGCAACCAGCCCTTGCGCGTCGAACCGGTGCCGAAATCCATCAACGTGACTCCCGGCACGAATTTACGAAGCCTGAGCATGATGCTGGAACGAGAAGGTGTGATCGGACACGCGGGCGTGTTCTGGTTGCTTGGCCGCCTGCTGGGCAAGGCAGGGACGCTCAAGCTGGGCGTGTATACGCTCGACAAGCCGCTTACGCCACTGGAACTTTATGCCAAGATCCAGCGCGGCGAAGTCACGACAGCCATCGTGCAGTTCATCGAAGGCAGGAACTGGCGTGAGGTGCGCGCGGTGCTGGCTGCGCAGCCCCTGCTGAAGAACGACAGTGCCGGCATGAGCGATGCCGAACTGATGCAAGCCATCGGTGCAGAGGAAAGCCATCCGGAAGGCCTGCTGTTTCCCGATACCTATTTTTATGCGCCGCACACGTCCGACCTCGATGTGTTGCGTCGCGCCTATCGTCTGCAGCACGAAAAGCTCATGGCCGCATGGGAAACACGCGCGCCAGGGCTGCCTTACCGCAACC
>Ga0075356_1000117_pt1 | contig 15298 bp, 14 predicted proteins | sample WestPond_Cattail_FD_120073 | JGI IMG/M metagenome (GOLD analysis project Ga0075356, IMG submission 120073) | Natural and restored wetland microbial communities from the San Francisco Bay, California, USA, that impact long-term carbon... | ecosystem: Environmental > Terrestrial > Soil > Wetlands ... | reverse complement strand
GGCGTTTCGAACTTGCAGACCCGGCGCATCGCGTCTCGGGCTTCGGCGTCGCGGCCATTCATCCCGGCCAGCAGCGCATAGCGTTCGATCGAAGTCGGAAACGGCGTGCGTTGCATGGCGACACGCGCTCCTTCAAGGTCCGCAGGGCTCATGCCGGGTGCAACCTCAAGCGCAGCGAAGACGTGATACGCCCTCAGTTGATCCAACAATGCCAACTCCGGCGGCGCCGACTCGGCAATGAGCACCAGATGCCGCGTCGGCTTGTCGTAGGCCAGCACCGGGCGCACATTCGTGGTGGCAATGTACTCCTGGCCCAGCAATGCGAGCATCATTGCCGAAGCGAGCGACAGGATGGGCAGCAGCAACCTGGCACCACTAGGCAGGCTGAGAACGATCCTGTCCTTAACGACCCGCTCGGGCGCCGAGATGCCGACGAAAAGGGCCAGCGGCAAGAGGAAGTGGGCGTAGTGCAGCGGAAATTCGACCATTCCGTGCAACACCAGGGCGGCCGCCGCGAGGGCGGTGACCAGCGCAGGGGCGTTCCGTGCCCCGTCAAGCCGTCGCAAGAGCGCCCACAGCACCGCGGCGCCAGCGAGCAAACCGACCGGCACGCCGAACCAGATCATCAAGTCGATAACAAGGTTGTGCGCGCTGGAGAACGAGTATCCCAGCGACGGATGGCGGTCCGCCAGCGCAAACTGGGCCGCGCCGTTCTGCAATACACCCCAACCTGCCCAGGGACGCGTCGCCGCCGCATCCACGAACAGCGCCCAGGCCACGGGTCGGCGCCCTTCGGACACGCGTTCTGCAAGCGTGGCACCAGCCAGGCCTAACTGGCCATCCAACCACGGCAAGATGAGCGTTCCGATGGCGATTACCAACACGACGGTGACCATCGCAGCCCGACCTCGATTCCATGCAAAGAGACCACGCCGCCAAACCGCCGCACCAACGACGACTGCAACCACCAACCACGCAACGCGCGATTGGGTCAGAACAATGCCGAGCAGGACCGGCGCACCGAGCAGCATCGCGGTCCATGCGCCGAGTCGCCGCCGTTCCGCCAACCGCCAGATACCGAATGCACCCTGGATCAACAGTGAGCACAGCATGTTCGCCTGCTCCATGTGGGCGACGGGCCTGCCGCCCGGCACGGGTAGGTTCATGTCCAGCCGTAGGATGCCGAGCCACTGCACGACTGCCAGCGCGACCGACACGAGCGCTGCGGCTGCCAGCGCCATCGACAGGCGATCGGCCAAGGTGTCGCGCTCTGCGGCCGGCATTGAGCCGGCGACCACGGCGCACAGCCCGAAGGCCGACAAGTAAAGCGCCGCCAACATGGCGTCAGAGAGGTATGGGACCAGGCCGGAGCCCCATTGCCCCCAGCAAAGCGCGGCAAGCGCGAAAGCCAATGCCGGCAGCGAGTACAGGGGCAGCCGCAGTGGCAACGCGCGGTCGCGCAGCGAGCTGATCACGCTGAGCACGATCAACAGCACCGCGAACGACGTTGCCCACTCGCGCCAGAAGCTGTACCACGGGGCGTCGCCCAGGGGCAGCACAAAGGCCACGGCGAGCAGCGCGAGACCAAGCCAAGTGATGGTACGGGTCATGTCGACGGCCGGTCGGTAGCAGGCCCAGCGCCGCCGCGCCATGCGCCGCTGAAGTGAAAAGAGGCGCCTGAAGGCGCCTCTTGCTTTTTCAGATTAACGCCGAAGCATCAACCCTTGCACGAACCGGGAAGGTATTGCAGCGGCATCGTCGTGCCCGAAGCAGTCAGGCCGCAGCGCCACTGGAAAACCTGGGTCCCGCCAAGCGAAGCATTGGTGAGAACGGTGGTCCCGTTGGCCATCGGCTCCAACGTGATCGCGGTGCTTGCAGCTTGCTTCAACGAAGCATCCGCCGAGGTCGTCACCGTGATGACGCCGTCGGCGGTGGTGTAAACACTCGCGACGTACTTGCTCGGCGCAACCGATCCAGCAATGGCGGTGCCGGCTTCACAACCCCAGCCATTGGCGCCCGGGGGCGACGAGGCGTTGCCCGTCTGATAGACCTCGGACACCGTCGTGCGGCACTGGCTGGCCGCCAGGATCGCTTCCGACACCTTGGCCTTGACCGTGTAGGTCTGGTAGGCCGGCAGCGCAACCGCCGCCAAGATGCCGATGATCGCGACCACGATCATCAGTTCGATCAGCGTAAAGCCTTGTTGGACACGTTTCATCGTTGACTCTCCTTGAGCAGGGTTGGTTGGGTCCGCCTGAGTTGATGCAGTTGTCGTGCCAGCGGTTCGGCACTGTTTGGCGGTTAGGGATTGGGCGTTAGTTCACGTTGGTTACAGCTGATGTGCCCATTTGCGTCGTTCGCGGCACTCGGCGGGTGACGCAAATCGTCACTCGCCATCGATCAGTCGATCGCAATGACCTGCCCGTGCTGCAACGCCCGGATGCGATGCGCGCTACCCAGCGCGCCGATCTCGGTCATCACCACGTCGAGTTCCCCCGGCTTGATGTGCGTGATGTACACGTTCACCGGATTGTCCAGGCGCGCCAGTTCCTGGCCGAGCACGGCCGGGCACAAGTGGCGGCTCACGCGGGCCAGTTGGCGCTCGTCGTCACGGAACGCGGTCTCGATCACGAGCGACGAGATGCGCATGCCGTGCAGGCGCGTCCACAGGGCCGGGTTCGGCCCGGTGTCGCCGGTGTAGATGAAGGCGCCTCGGCGGGCCACCGGCGCGCCGAGCACGGCAAACCCCACGGCCGGCACCGTGTGCACGGCCGGCAGCACCTCGATGCGGCGATCGCCCAGCGTGATGATCTGCCCGATCTCGAACGGCACCAGCTGCAGGATCGGTGCGTCGGCCGACGGCAGCCGGGTGAAGTCGGGCCAGATCACACCGTTGAAGATGTGCGCGCGCAGGGCCGCAATGGTCTCGGGCAACGCATGCACCTGGATCGCCGGCTTGCCGATGCGGTTGCGCATCACGCTGTCGGCCAGCAGACCGATCGCGAGCACATGGTCCATGTGCGAGTGGCTGATAAGGATGTGGTCGACCCGCGCGAGCTCCTCGAGCGTCAGGTCGCCGACGCCGGTCCCGGCGTCGATCAGCACATCGTGGTCGAGCAGGAACGACGTCGTGCGACTGCCCGCCGCGATGGAACCAGAGCACCCGAGGATACGAACCTGCATGTTGCTGAGCTGACTGAGCGCGCCGCCTGGGGGCTTCGGTGGACTCGGACGACCGGGGGAGTTCACCCCGGACGCATTGACACCCCGACTCTGACCGGCGCGTCGCTAGCGCATCCTGAGGCGCCGCGCGGTTCGTTGCAAGGCAGCTTGTTGGCGTTCGCACTTCGTCGACGGACGCGTGCGACGCCCGGCAATGACCCTTGTGATTTGCATCACAGCGCCCGTGCAGCGATATCTTGTGCGGGCGAAGAATGGACCGACCGAGCAGCCGGATCAGCTCTGGATGAACTGCATCTGCGTGCCGGCGAGTTCGATCACATCACCGTTCTTCAGATGCACCGAATCACCCGACAACGGCGTGCCATTGATGGCCGGCCGATGGCTGCCCTCGACATGGGCGATCACGTAGCCGCCCGGCCGCTTGGTGATCGAAGCCACCTGCACGCCCGGCTTGCCGACGGTGGTGACGACCTTGGTCAACGCCACTTCGCGCCCGGCGGCGGCTCCGTTGAGCACCTTGATCGACGCCGGGTTACCCTGCGGACCCAGCGCGCCGAAGGCCGAGTTGCTGCCCATGCCCGAGGTGCTCGAGAAACCCGGCGGCGGCGTGGCGGTGCCGCCTGCTGCCGGCGCGGCCGCGCCCGGCCGCATGATCATGGTCTTCTCGTAGTCGCTGCCTTCGTCGACCAGGTACTTGATCTTGTACTTGCCGATCTCGACCGTGTCGTTGTGGGCGAGCAGCTGCTTCTTGACAGCCTTGCCGTTGATGTAGGTGCCGTTGGTGCTGTTGAGGTCTTCGATGAAGACATCGGCACCCACCATCTGCAGCACCGCATGCTCGCCGCTCACCGCGAGGTTGTCGATCACGATGTCGTTGTACGGCCGGCGCCCCAGCGTGGTCTTGTCCTTGATGATCTGGACTTCCTTGATGACCACACCATCGAGCGACACCACCAGCTTGCCCATGCTCTGCTCATCCTCTATCTGTTGTCGGCGGGCCGTGGTGCCCGGCATGCCGTAACTTCAGCGGCGGAACGGCCACCAGGAACGCCCGGTGATCCCCGGCCCCCCGGCCGCGCGAACCAGAATCAGGGAGATATTATCCTTTCCGCCTGCCTCGTTGGCGGCTTCCACCAGTGCGGGGCCCGCAGAATCGATCGAGTCGTGGGCTTGCAGCAACTGCGCTATGCCGGCGTCGTCGACCATGTCCGACAGACCGTCGGAGCACATCAGGTACACGTCGCCCGGCAGCACCTCGTGCAGATGCGTCTCGAGCAGCACGGTGTCCTCGACGCCGACAGCGCGCGTCACCAGGTTCTTGTTGGCCGAGAAGGCAGCCTGCTCGGCGGTGATGAGGCCGGCATCGATCTGTTCCTGCAGCAGCGAATGGTCGCGCGTGATTTGGGCGAGCCGCCCGGCGCGCCAGCGGTAGGCGCGCGAGTCACCCACGTGACCGAGCAGCAGCCGGTTGTCGCGGAAGACGGCCACCACCAGTGTCGTGCCCATGCCAGCGTACTGCGGGTTGGAGTTCGCGGCATTGAAGATGGCGCGGTTGGCGTTGTCGACGCAGATGTCCATCGCCCGCCGCACCTCGGTGTCGGTCGCGTGCCCGGTCGCCTCCTGCAGCCAGCGGCCGAGTTCGGTCTTGATGAACGAGGTGGCCATGTTGCTGGCCACTTCGCCGGCGTTGTAGCCCCCCATGCCGTCGGCCAGCACCGCCAGCGCATTGGCGGGGTCGATCTCGACCGAGTCCTCGTTGTTCGAGCGCGCACGCCCCGGGTCCACGGCTTGGAAGTACTCGAAGGTCATGTCGGAACGTTCGGGTGGCCGGGCTGTTCAAGAGGAACTCGTATCGATTGTGCCTCGGAACCGCGCGCAGCCCGGGCCCGGTGCCGCCCGGGGCCGTGGGGGACCTCACGGCGCATCGACGGGCGGCGATGCGTAGGCGCGTTCCAGCGTCAAGACCATCGCATCGGCACTCTTCGGGCGCTGCGAGGCATGCTTGGCCAGCGACGACATGACCAGCTGCGTCAGCGCCTGTGGCAGGTCCGGGCGGAGTTGTCTCAGGTCGTCAACCGGATCACGGACTACCGCGCGCAGCAACACGCCGAGCGTGGGCGTCACGTGCGGCCGGCGTCCGGTGAGCAGCTCGTATAAGGTGGCGCCCAGACCGTACAGGTCGGCGGCAGGGCCTACGTCGGCGCCGGCCAGCTGCTCGGGGGCCATGTAGTCGGGTGATCCGATGGCCTGCCCCGACTGCGTTTGTGCGTGGTCGGCCCAGCGCGCGACGCCGAAGTCGCCGAGCTTGACAATGTCGCGCGACCAGTCGACCAGCACGTTGGCCGGCTTGACGTCCCGATGCAGCACCGATTGGGCGTGGGCGTGGGCCAGCGCGCCGGCCACTCGGACCCCGATGCGGACGACCAAGCGCTCCGGCAGCAGCCGGTCGGGGCGCGTGTAGCGACGCAGGTCGGTGCCTGCCACCAGCTCGAGCGCCAGCCAGCCGGTGTGGTCGGCACGCCCGGCATCCAGCACAGCGACGATACCGGGGTGGCGCAGCAGGCCGATGGCTCGCGTCTCTCGCTCGAACAGCTCTTGGGCCGCGCGGGCGTCGCTGGCATTGCCGGCGGTCAGCGGCAGGGTCTTCAATGCAACCCACTGGCCGTCCGCTCCGTCCTGTGCAAGGTAGACAGCGCCAACAGCGCCGCGGCCGATCAGGCGCACCAGGCGAAAGCGCCCGATGCGAGGCGCAGCCGAGAAGGCCGGAGGCGCAGAAGGGCGAGACTTGAAGAACAACCGAGCGTCCCGACGGCGCGGCAAGCGCGTCGGAACCTTAGCACAGCCGCCTTAGTCGGCGAGCGCCAACATCAACGCCACGCCTGATGAAACGGCCACCCGGGCCTGCCACTGCTCGCCGACTTCGGCGGGGAGGTTGGGAGCCAGCGGCTCGCCGGCACGGCCGAGCCGCGGGGCGCGTGCATCGAGCAGCCGCAGCGCGCTGCCGTGCTGCGCACGCAGGCGGCTGCTGATGCGCTCGAGGGCCTCGCTCGCCAGCAGCCAGCGCACGCTGCCCGGCGCCTGCTGCGCGAACATCGGCTCGATCGACTCGCGCAGACCTTGCAGCCATTTGCGCTGCATGTGCTGCCGCCCGGCGTGGGACACCCACCGCCCCGCATGCCGAGTCAGCCGTGGCGGGCAGGCCACCACGATCCAGCCGGCATCGTCGGCATCTTGCCGCAACATCGGCTCGATCATCCGGCGGGCGTGCGCAGCGTTGTCAATGAAGACGGCGATCTGGTCCATGGCAGTTCCTTTCGGTGGATAGGTCACTGGACGGCTGACGGCGGTGCGGCGATCGGTTCGCTGCGGCGAGCCACCCAATGCCCGGCCAGGAGCACGGTGGCGACGAGTCCCGCATAGGTGGCCCAGCGGACTGGCCAATGCGGGTCGAACAGGTCGTCGAGCAAGGGCTCGGCGACGATCATCTTGGCGGCGGTGAACGCCAGCACGCCGGCGCCGGCGTAGATGATGGCCGGAAAGCGATCGATCAAACGTAGCACGGCGGTACTGCCCCAGGCCACGATCGGCACGCTGATCAGCAAGCCCAGCACCACGAGATCAAAGCTGCCGTGTGCCGCACCGGCCACACCGAGCACGTTGTCGATGCCCATTGTGGCGTCGGCGATCACGATCGTGCGCATGGCGCCCCAGAACGAGTGCGCCGGTCCGGCGCCGTGCTCCCCGTCCGACCCGCCTGGCGCCATCAGGCGGTAGGCGATCCACACCAGGGCAAGGCCGCCGACGAGCATGAGTCCCGGAATCTTCAGCAACCAGACGACGGCCATCGTCATCGTTGCCCGCACGGCGACTGCGCCGACGGTGCCCCAGACGATGGCCCGGCGCCTCAGCTGCGGCGGCAACCGACGCGCGGCAAGCGCGATGACGATCGCGTTGTCACCCGCGAGAACCAGATCGATCAGGATGATGGCCCCGAGGGCCATGAGCCAGGCAGACGAGAAGATCTCCATGCGCGCGCGCTCCATTGCAGTGCCGGACCCGACACGCGTCGCATGAACTTGGGCATGAAGCCATGGAGCCGAAGATCCATACCCTCGAGCCGTCGCCATGGCGAACGCGCCTCGAAGGTCTGGCTCGGCTGGAGTGGTTGGTATCGCCCGACGGACCGGAAGCACATGGCTTCGTATTGACGGTCCGTCGCGCCCTGAGCGCGGTGCCATCTCGGCACCGGAGCAGGTGGAGCTACTCCCCTTCTGGGCTCATTAGAGCAACAGTTCACCCGGCCCTGCAAGCGGCGGGGTCTTTGTGGCTGTCAGTCGCGTGATGCCTTGCGCTGCGCCTGCCGTCGCTGCAGCAGCATGCCGAGCGCCACAACCATTGCGGCGCCGATGGCGCCGCCGACATTGACCTGCCAATGCGGCAATTCGCCGACCCGCTGCACCAATGCCGGATCGGTCAGGAACATCTCGCCAGCCAGGAAGCCCAGCAGTGCAGCGCCGGCGACGATGATGATGGGGTAGCGCTCCATCACCTTGAGCAGCAGCGTGCTGCCAAAGATGATCAACGGGATGCTGAGTGCCAGGCCAATCACCAGCAGCGGGATGTTGCCCTTGGCGGCGGCGGCCACGGCCAGCACATTGTCGAGGCTCATCACCAGATCGGCGACGAGGATGGTGCGGATCGCCGCCATCATCCCACCGCCGTCCTTGCCGACATCGCCGTCGCCATCGTTGTCCTCCACCATCAGCGACACGCCGATGTAGACCAGGAGGATTGCGCCGACAATCTTCAGGAACGGCCACTTCAGCATTTCGACCGCGATGATCGTGAGCACCACCCGCATCACGATCGCGGCTGCACTGCCCCAGAAGATCGCCTTCTTTTGCTGCTGCGGCGGCAATGACCGCGCGGCCAACGCGATGACCACCGCGTTGTCGCCCGACAGGATGATGTTGACCCAGATGATCGAGCCGAGTGCAGCCCAGAACGCGGCCGACATGTAGTCCATGGGGTCTCCGTGTTGTGCGTGGGCGGGCCAGCCTGATGCAGCCGCCTTTGTAGGCCCTCGCCCCGGAGTGTAAAGAGGCGGCCGCGTGCCGCCTTGCGGAGAAATACGAACGACGAACGCGCAGCGCGGGCCTGTCGCGCTAGACCAGGGCCTTCAGCAGACGCCCCATTTCGCTCGGATTGCGCGTCACGGTGAAGCCGCACTCCTCCATGATCGCCAACTTGGCGTCGGCCGTATCGGCGCCGCCAGAAATCAGCGCACCGGCGTGGCCCATGCGCTTGCCGGGGGGCGCGGTGACGCCTGCGATGAAGCCGACGACCGGCTTCTTCATGTGAGCCTTGCACCAGCGCGCGGCTTCGGCCTCGTCGGGGCCGCCGATCTCGCCGATCATGATGACGGCGTCGGTGTCCGGGTCGTCGTTGAACAGCCGCATGATGTCGATGTGCTTCAGGCCGTTAATCGGGTCGCCGCCGATGCCCACCGCACTGGACTGGCCGAGCCCGATCTCGGTCAGCTGCGCCACCGCCTCGTAGGTCAACGTGCCCGAGCGGCTGACCACGCCAATGCGGCCCTTCTTGTGGATGTGGCCGGGCATGATGCCGATCTTTATTTCCTCGGGCGTGATGGTGCCCGGGCAGTTGGGGCCCAGCAGCAGCGTCTTCTTGCCGCCAGCGGCCTCCTTGGCCGTCATGCGGTTGCGCACCTCCAGCATGTCGCGGATGGGAATGCCCTCGGTGATGCAGATGGCCAGGTCGAGATCAGCCTCCACGGCCTCCCAGATGGCGGCGGCGGCGCCGGCGGGCGGCACGTAGATCACGCTCACCGAGGCGCCGGTCTGCGTCTTCGCGTCCTTGACGCTGGCGAAGATGGGAATGCCCTCGAAGTCCTCGCCGGCCTTCTTGGGGTTCACGCCGGCCACGAAGCAGGCCTTGCCGTTGGCGTAGTCACGACACATGCGGGTGTGGAACTGGCCCGTCTTGCCGGTGATGCCTTGCGTGATGACCCGGGTGTTCTTGTTGATCAGGATGCTCATGTTGTCCTCGAGAGGCTCTCGCGAAGATGTCGAGCGGGCGCCGTGGAACCGGCTTTGCCGGGCCGCTGGCGGCGCCCCCTCGAGGGGGAAGCGCCGCAGGCGCTTCGGGGGGGGGTCATTTCACGGCGGCCACGATGCGCGTGGCGGCCTCGGCCATCGTGTCGGCACTGATGATCGGCAGGCCCGATTCCTTGAGCATCTTCTTGCCCAGGTCCTCGTTGGTGCCCTTCATGCGCACGACAAGAGGCACGCCCAGGTTGACGGCCTTGCAGGCGGCGATCACGCCTTCGGCGATCGTGTCGCAGCGCATGATGCCGCCGAAGATGTTGACCAGGATGCCGCGCACGTTCTTGTTGCGCAGCATGATCTTGAAGGCCTCGGTCACCTTTTCGGCGGTGGCGCCGCCGCCGACGTCGAGAAAGTTGGCCGGCTCGCCGCCGAACAGCTTGATCGTGTCCATCGTCGCCATCGCCAGGCCGGCGCCATTGACGAGGCAGCCGATGTTGCCGTCCAGGCTGATGTAGCTCAAGTCGAACTTGCTGGCCTCGACCTCTGCCGCGTCTTCCTCGTCGAGGTCGCGGTAGGCCACGATGTCGGGGTGCCGGTACAGCGCGTTGCTGTCGAAGTTGAACTTGGCGTCCAGCGCCTTGATGTTGCCGTTGCCTTCGAGGATCAGGGGGTTGATCTCGGCCAGGCTCGCGTCGGTATCCATATAGCAGCGATACAGCTTCTTGAATACATCGACCGCCTGTGCCTGGCTGGCCGCGGGGATGCCGATGCCCCGTGCCATCTGGCGGGCCTGTTCGTCGCCGAGGCCCGCCAGCGGGTCGATGAAGACCTTGATGATCTTCTCCGGCGTATCGTGGGCGACCTTCTCGATATCCATGCCGCCCTCGGAGCTGCCCATCAGCACCACCTTCTGCGTGGCACGGTCGGTCAGCACGGCGACGTAGTACTCCTTCTGGATATCGGCGCCTTCTTCGATCAGCAGCCGGCGCACCTTCTGTCCGACGGGGCCGGTCTGGTGCGTCACCAGCTGCATGCCAAGGATCTGCCCAGCCAGCGTCTTGAGCTCATCGAGCGAGCGCGCCAGCTTGACGCCGCCGCCCTTGCCGCGGCCCCCCGCGTGGATTTGCGCCTTCACTACCCAGACCTTGCCGCCCAGGCGCTGCGCCGCTTCGAGCGCCTCCTGCACGGTGAACGCGGGATGCCCGCGCGGCACGGGAACGCCGAAGTTGCGCAGCAACTCCTTGCCTTGGTATTCGTGGATCTTCATCGTCGGCCTGTCGGCGAGGGTGGTCGGGGCGCCCTACGCCACGACCGCCGAAGCTGCCCCCCGGTGCGCCGGCGCAGGGCGGATCACGGCCGCACGGTAAAGCGGGCGCATTTTGGCACGCGGGTCCACCGGTGCGCGGCAATGCCGCAGCGCTGCCGTTTGGGGTAAGGCTCGGGTCAGGCCGATTCGTGATCGTCCGGGTGCAGGATCAACTGGCGCACCACATCGCTGGAGAAGCCGCGGCCTGTCAAAAAGCGCGCCTGCCGGGCGCGCTCGGCCGGGGTGCCAGCGACCTGGCCGTACTTCTTGCGCCAGACCTCGCGCGCACGGGCAAGTTCGGTGCGACGCAGGTCCTCACGTGCGGCCGCGTCGGGGGCCAGCCCGTGCTGGCGCAGCTCTTGCTCGATGCGCCGGTTGCCAAATCGGGAGGCCCGGACGCGCACCCTCGATTCGACGAAGCGCGCCTCGCTGAGCTGGCCGCGGGCAGCGAGCTGGTCCAGCATGGCGTCAACCTGCCCCGGCGCTTCGGGATCGTCGCTCCAACGCAGCAGCTTTGCCCGCAGCTCCTGCCGGCTGTGCTCGCGCCCGGCCAGCCATCGCAGCGCTCGCGCCATCAGGGCCTGGGGCGCTTGCCGGACCGACGCCATCGGAATGGTCTACAACCGAGACGGCTGTTCGCAGGCCTACTCGGCTGGCATCTCTGGCAGCAGGGGTACACCCATCGCTGCGCGGACCTTGTTCTCGATCTCGTGGGCGATGTCGGGGTTCTCACGCAGGAACTCGCGCGCGTTGTCCTTGCCCTGACCGATCTTCTCGCCGTTGTAGGCGTACCAGGAGCCGGACTTCTCCAGCACTTCGGCGGTGACGCCCAGGTCGACGATCTCGCCTTCGCGGCTGATGCCCTCGCCGTACAGGATGTCGAACTCGGCCTGCTTGAACGGCGGCGCGACCTTGTTCTTGACGACCTTGACCTTGGTTTCGCTGCCGATCACCTCCTCGGCGCGCTTGATGCTGCCGGTGCGGCGGATGTCCAGCCGCACCGAGGAGTAGAACTTCAGGGCATTGCCGCCAGTGGTGGTTTCGGGATTGCCGAACATGACACCGATCTTCATGCGGATCTGGTTGATGAAGATGACCATCGTGTTGGTCTTCTTTACCGTGGCGGTGAGCTTGCGCAGCGCCTGGCTCATCAGCCGCGCCTGCAGGCCGGGCAACGAGTCGCCCATTTCGCCTTCTAGCTCTGCCTTGGGCGTCAGCGCTGCCACCGAGTCGATGATCACCAGATCCACCGAGCCGGAGCGCACCAGCGAATCGACGATCTCGAGCGCCTGTTCGCCGGTGTCGGGCTGGCTGATCAGCAGTTCCTGCAGGTTGACGCCGAGCTTTTGCGCATAGCCGGTGTCGAGTGCGTGCTCGGCATCGATAAAGGCACAGGTGCCGCCGACCTTCTGCATCTGCGCCACCACCTGCAGCGTGAGCGTGGTCTTGCCCGAGGACTCGGGGCCATAGATCTCGATCACCCGACCGCGCGGCAGGCCACCCACGCCGAGCGCGATGTCCAAGCCGAGCGAGCCCGTGGAGACCACCTCGATCGGCTCGACGATCTCGCCGTCGCCCAGCCGCATGATCGAGCCCTTGCCGAACTGCTTCTCGATCTGCGACAACGCGGCTTGCAGTGCCTTGGCCTTCTCGGTATTCAGTGCCTTCACGGGTGCGTCCATGGGGTGATCTCCTTCGATGTGGCGGATTATGGCAGGGCGACTGGATGTTTGTACAGTACATTCTAGGGGCTTCCACGCCCCGTGCAAGACCCTTTCGCGCTGACACCCTGCCTAGAATCGATTGCGCTGCGCCGGCGACTTCCCGGCAGGCCGCCGAAGGGTGCATCAATGCGCATACTGATCGCCGAGGATGACCAGGTACTGGCCGACGGGCTGCTGCGCGCGCTGCGTGCATCGGGCTACGCTGTCGACCAGGTCGGCACTGGCAGCGAGGCCGATGCGGCGCTCGCTTCGCACGAGTTCGACCTGGTGATCCTCGATCTCGGGTTGCCCAAGCTGCACGGCTTCGACGTGCTGCGCAAGCTGCGCGCACGCGGCGCCACGATGCCGGTGCTGATTCTCACGGCGGGCGACAGCGTCGAGCAACGCGTGAAGGGGCTCGATCTCGGCGCCGACGACTACATGGCCAAGCCCTTCTCACTGCAGGAGCTGGAGGCGCGGGTGCGGGCCCTCACGCGGCGCGGCCTGGGCACCGCATCCAACGTGATCAAGCACGGGCCGCTGACCTTCGACGCGACCGGCCGCGTGGCCTACATCAACGACCAGATGATCGAGCTGTCGGCGCGCGAACTGTCGCTGCTCGAGGTTCTGCTGCAGCGCGCCGGGCGGCTGGTCAGCAAGGACCAGCTCGTCGAGCGCCTGTGCGAGTGGGGTGAGGAAGTCAGCAACAACGCGATCGAGGTCTACATCCATCGCTTGCGCAAGAAGATCGAGCAGGGACCGATCCGCATCGCCACCGTGCGCGGCCTCGGCTACTGCCTGGAGAAGATCGCCGCCTGACGCACCGGCGCCGACAGTCGCCGAACCACCGCCTCCCGCATCGTCCACGATGGACCCGTTCCCCCCGGAGCAGCGCTCGCTGTTCGGCGAGATCCTCGACTGGATGCTCGCACCGCTGCTGCTGCTGTGGCCGATGAGCCTGGCGCTCACCTATGCCGTGGCGCAGAACATCGCCAACCGCCCCTATGACCGTGAGCTGGGCGACATGGCGCGCACGATCGCACGCCAGATCGTCGTCGAGCCGGCTCGTGACGGAGGGCCGGGCTTCGTCAAGCTGCGCCTGCCCGAAGTGGCGGCCGACGTGCTGCGCAGCGACGACACCGACCGCGTGTACTTTCGCGTCGTCGGCACCCGCGGCGAGCATGTCGCCGGCGACCTGGAACTGTTCGTGCCCGACGAGGTGCCGGCCATCGACGAAGTGCGCTTTCGCGACGGCGAGATCCAGGCCGAGCCGGTGCGCATCGCCTACCTGTCGATCCGCGGTAGCGGCGGGCGCAACGAGACGCCGCCGCTGGTTCAGGTCGGCGAGACGCTGGAAAAGCGCGCGCAGCTCGCGACCGAGATCATCAAGGGCGTCATCATTCCCCAGTTCATCATCCTGCCGGTCGCGGTCGTGCTGGTGTGGTTCGCCCTGGCGCGCGGCATCCGTCCGCTGCACGAGCTGCAGCAACGCATCCGTCGCCGCAAGAGCCAGGACTTGAGCCCGATCGACGAGCGCGACGCGCCGGAGGAGGTGGCGCCGTTGGTGCGCGCGATCAACGACCTGCTCGCACGATTGGACCAGTCGATCAGCACCCAGAAGCACTTTCTGGCCGACGCTGCGCACCAGCTGAAGACGCCGCTGGCGGGACTGCGCACGCAGGCGGAGCTGGCCCAGCGCGAAATCGACGCCGGCCAGCAAGACCCGAAAGCGTTGAAGCGCTCACTGCAGCAGATCGCGCGGTCGAGCCAGCGCGCGGCGCACATGGTCAACCAACTGCTGTCGATGGCGCGGGCCGAGGACAAGGAATCCGCCATGCGCAAGCAGGAGGTGCGCCTCGACAGGCTGGCGCGCGAGGCCGTGCACGACTTCGTGCCCAAGGCGATGGACAAGCGCATCGACCTCGGCTACGAAGGCCCCGATGGCGACGCACCGGCTGGCCGCCTGATCGGGCAGCCGCTGCTGATCCGCGAGCTGGTACGCAATCTCGTCGACAACGCGCTGCAGTACACGCCGGCCGGCGGCGAGGTCACGGTACGGGTAATGCCCGACCCGTTCGGCCAGGTGGTGGTGCTGCAGGTCGAGGACTCCGGCCCCGGCATCCCCGAGGCCGAACGCGACCTGGTGTTCCAGGCCTTCTATCGGGCGCTCGGCACCGAGGTCGACGGCAGCGGGCTCGGGCTGGCCATCGTGAAGGAAATCGCGCTCCAGCACGGCGCCAGCGTCACCATCACCGATGCCCGCCCGCGGACATCATCGGGCTCGTCGAGTCAGGGGCCGGGCGCGCTCTTCACGCTGCGCTTTCCACTTACGGCGCCTGAGAGCTCGAGCCCCGCAGCAGCGTGAGCAGGCTGGCATCGTCGCGGTCGGCCAGACCGGCCGCGCAGGCCTGCTGAAACAGTCGCTGGGCCATCGCGCCGAGCGCGGGTAGCGGCGACCCGGCGTCGCGCGCCATGGCCAGCGCCAGCGTGCTGTCCTTGGCCAGCAGGCGCGTATGCGCGCGGGGCTCGAAGTCGCCTGCGATTGCCCGGTGCAGGCGGTCGCTGCCGATCCAGCTCTGTCCGCTCGACTGCTCGATGACGGCCAGCGTGCGCTGTGCGTCCAGCCCGAGCCACTCGGCCAGGGCCATCGCTTCGGCCGCCGCTGCGAGATTGACCGCCGCCAGCAGGTTGTTCACAAGCTTGGTCCGGGCCCCGTCGCCCGGCCGCGTGCCGACGCGAAACAGCCGCGAGGACAGCTGGCGCAGCAGCGGTTCGTGGCGCGCGAAGAGCGCGTCGTCGCAGGCCACCATCAGGCTCATTGCGCCGTCGCGAGCGCGTTGCGGCCCGCCCGACATCGGCGCGTCGATGCAGCCGACTCCCTGTGCCTCGAGCCGGGCTGCAAGCCGCTCGACGTCTTGCGGCGCGACCGTCGGACACAACAAGACCGCCTGCCCCGGCCGCAGAGTCTGCGCCGCGCCGCGCGCGCCGAACAGAACCTCGTCGCACTGCGCTGCGTCGACGACGACCACGATGAGCAG
>Ga0075356_1000116_pt1 | contig 15393 bp, 14 predicted proteins | sample WestPond_Cattail_FD_120073 | JGI IMG/M metagenome (GOLD analysis project Ga0075356, IMG submission 120073) | Natural and restored wetland microbial communities from the San Francisco Bay, California, USA, that impact long-term carbon... | ecosystem: Environmental > Terrestrial > Soil > Wetlands ... | reverse complement strand
GGCGCTGGCGGTGCTGGCGCCGCGCCTGAACTGGCTGCCCGAGTGGCAGGCCGCCTATCTGGGGCTGCCGCTGGGCACGCGCTACGCGCTGGCGCTGTTCGTGGCGCCGGTGCTGGTCGGGGCGTTTGGGCTGCTGCTCGAGCTGTGCCTTCGGCGCACCTATGGCCGCGACCCGTTGTACGGCCTGCTGCTGACCTTCGGCGCCGCACTGGTGATCGAAGAGGCGATCCGGCTGGTGTGGGGTTCCAACGAGCAGCAGCTGGCGTTGCCCGAGGCGCTGTCGGGTGCCATCGTGGTGGGCGACATCATCTACTCGCGCTACCGGCTGTTCGCCTGCGGCTTCGCGGTGCTGGCCATCGGGGCGCTGTGGCTCTTCCTCGAGAAGACGCCCTACGGCGCCATCATCAAGGCCGGCGCGCACGACAGCGAGATGGTGCGCGCGCTCGGCATCCATCTCGGTCGCCTGCGCTCGGCGGTGTTTGCGCTCGGGGTCGCGCTGGCCGCACTGGCCGGCGTGGTGATGGCACCGATCTGGGGTATCCGTCCCGGCGTCGGCGTCGACGCGGTGGTGCCGGCCTTCCTGGTCATCGTGCTGGGCGGTGTCGGCTCATTGTGGGGCGCGGTGGCCGCCGGGCTGATGGTCGGCATGGTCGTCGGCCTGTCGGGCGCCTTCGCGTCGGAGTGGTCGATGCTGTCGATGTACCTGCTGTTCATTGCGGTGATCACGTTTCGCGCGCGCGGCCTGTTCGGTCGCAAGAGCATCCTGGACAACTGAATGAGAGCCTTGGAAGACAAGGTGGCCGTGGTCACCGGCGCCGGCGGCACGATGGGGCGCGCGGTGGTCGACGCCCTGGTGGCGCAGGGCTGCGGGGTCGCCATGGTCGATGTGCGGCACGAATCGATGGCCGCCGCCATGGCGCAGCACGGCGATCGGGTGATGGCGGTGGCCTGCGACATTCGCGACCCGGCCGCCGTGGAGGTGGCGCATCGCCACATCGTCGAGGCCTGGGCGCCGGTGGCGATCCTGGTCAACAATGCCGGCGTGCTGACCAACGCCAAGATCGAGGCCACCACGCCCGAGACCTGGCACGACGTGATGGCGGTGAACGCCGACGCACCGATGTACTGGTCGCGCTGCGTCGTGCCGGCCATGAAAGCGGCGCGCTGGGGCCGCATCGTCAACGTCGGCTCGCTGGCCAGCAAGACGGGCGGGCTGACCGCCGGCACGGCCTATGCGGTGTCCAAGGGCGCCATCAGCGCGTTGACGCTGTCGCTGGCGCGTGAACTCGCCGGATGCGGTGTCACCGCCAACGCCGTGGCGCCCGCCTATGTGCGCACGCCGATGGTGACCGAGGCGCTCACCGAGGCTCAGCGCCGGACGCTGCTGCAGCAGATCCCGGTTGGCCGCTTCTGCGAGCCCGAGGAGTTCGCCCACGTCGTGGCGTTCCTCGCCTCGCCGTTGTCCGGCTTCATCACCGGCGAGATCATCGATCTCAACGGCGGTCTGCACATGGACTGACCGCTCGAGCGCCACGCCCGCATGCCCAACCCTCCGTCGTTCTCGCTTGCCGATCGCGTGGCCTTCGTGCCGGGCGGCTACGGCGACATCGGTCGCGCCGTGGCCTGGCAGCTGGCGCAGGCCGGCGCTGCGGTCGCGGTGGCCGGGCGTGACGCCGCCAAGGCGGAGGCGCTCGCGGCGGACATGGTCGGTGCCGGCCATCGCGCGCTCGGGCTGGCCATGGACATGAAGGACACGGCGCAGATTCGCGCCGCCACCGAGCGCGTGGCCACGCATTTCGGCGCGCTCGATCTGCTGGTCAACTGCGTCGGCATGCAGCGCGAGCAGCGCATCGCCGAGGTGACCGAGGAGGCCTTCGACGAAGTCGTGCAGGTCAACCTGCGCGCGGCGATGTTCCTGGCGCAGGCCGCTGCGCACTGGCAGATCGCCGCGGTCGCGACCGGGCGTGCGCCGGGCCGGCAGATCCATGTGCTGTCGGTGCGGGCCCAGCTCGGCATGCGCGATCGTGGCTATTCGGCCTATTGCGCCTCCAAGGGTGCGTTGGTGCTGCTGATCCGGCAGCACGCGGTGGAGCTGTGCCAGCACGGCATCACGGTCAACGGCGTCGCGCCGACGGTCGTGCGCGGCGAGATGGGTCGCCACTGGCTGGCCGATCCACAGGTGCGCGAGCGGCTGTTGCAGCGCATTCCGCTCGGCCGCGTGGCCGAGCCCGAGGACGTGGCGGGCCCGGTGCACTTCCTGTGCAGTCCGGCGGCGAGCTTCGTCACCGGCCAGATCGTCTATGTCGACGGCGGCCTGACCGCCACACAGTAGAGCGCTTGGCGCTTCGCGCGCCTTCGGCGAGCAAAACTGCCGCGACCCGCCGATCCGTCGCTGCAGGGCGTTGACGAGGCCCGTGCGGCACCGCCACAGTGGCCGACCATCGGCGGTACCGAATCGAGATCGTGATCATGAACACCAGGAACCTGTGGTCCTCGGGGCTGGCATTGCTGCTGGCCGGGCAGGCGCTCGGCGCCGCGGCCGCCGGGCCGGTCGCGGGCGCCGGCACCGGGGCCGACGCCGCGAGTGCCGTGCGGCGCGGCAATGTGCTCTCGCTGCGCAACACGTACCCCCTGGCGCCGGATCATCGCGCCGCCATCCAGCCGTTCGTGCGCTCGGCCTGGGCGGGCGATCTGGCCGCCGTGGTGAATGCCTTCGACGACGTGCCGGTGCGCGTCAACGGAGCGGCCGCGATCGAGCAATTCGCGGCCCACGAGGTGCTGCCGTTCTTCCTCGACGCGGCGCGGCTGGACGATCCGATCCGCGTCACGCCCGCCACCTTGGAGGACGGCTCGGAGGGTCACATGGCCTACGCCTATGTCGTGACGGCCAAGGGCGAGGTCCGGCCGTTCGTGATCGCCTGGCGTGCGGCGGCGGGACCGTTGCGTGTCATGGACGTGCAGCTCGGCCGCTGCGTGAAGGATCGCCACCCGGTCTCGCCCGGTCACTGCGACCGCTGACGGGGCGTTTGACCTTCGTCAAGACCCTGCGGGCAACATCCCCGCAGCATCCGCACCCATGAATCCATTCGTCCTCCTGCTGGATCAATCCAGCGCACTGTCGGCCCACGTCGGCTCCCTCGCCAACCTGCAAAGCCGGGTCTGCCTGCAGCTGAGCAAACCGCCGCGCGTGGCGCCCGATGAATACGCGGCGCTCTACGACGCGCAAATCGATGCGCAGGAGAGCGCCAAGGCCGACCGCGTCACCGGCCAGACAGGCGCACGGCGCTCGCGCACCCGGGAGCAGTAGCGTGACCCGCGGTCAATGGCCTGCCGCTGACTCGTCCGGCAACCACCGCAGCAGCGTGGCATAGAGCAGCTCGGGCTCTACCGGCTTGGGCACGTGGTCGTTCATGCCGGCGTCGATGCAGGCCCGGCGATCGTCGCCGAACGCGTTGGCCGTCATCGCCACGATCGGCGTCGAAGCGCCGGCCTGGGCGCGGATGGCCCGGCTCGCGGCCAGTCCGTCCATGTGCGGCATCTGGACGTCCATCAGGATCAAGTCGTAGGTACGGGCGAGGGCGTGCTCGACTGCGCGCCGTCCGTCGGCCACCACGTCGACGCGAATGCCGACGGCCATCAGCAACTGGCAGGCCACCTCCTGATTCACCGCGTTGTCCTCGGCCAGCAGCACATGACGGCCCTGCAGCTTCTGCCATGCGGACGATGCGTCGGCCGCGGCCGCGACCTGCGGCGTTGTTGCGACGTCCTCGCCCGCGGGCGTCAGCAGGCGACTCAGGGCGCCGCGCAGCGCCGTGCCTGAGACCGGCTTGACGAGCACGGCGTCGAACGCTGCAGCGGCGGCAGGCTCATCGAGCGCCGTACCGTCGGTGGTCGACAGCAGGACGCCCGGCAGCCGGCGTGCCGCGGACAGGCTGCGACAGCGCTGCAAAGTCCGTGCGCTGCCGGCCGGATCAGGCAGCCGATCGATCAACACGACGTCGTAGGCGGGCTGGCCTGGGCCGCACGAGTCGAGCAGGGATTGCGCGGCGTCGGCATCGGCCACGGCGTCGACCCGCAGACCCAGCCGTTCCAGCGTGTGCCGCAGGGCGATCCGTGCCTCCGGCAGGTCGTCGATCAGCAGCGCGCGCAGGCCGTGCAGCGCAGCCGGAGCTGCCTCGACCGGCGACGCGGATCTGTCGAGCCAGGCGGTGAACCAGAAGTCGGCACCGTGGCCGGGCTCGCTGTGAACGCCCGACTCGCCATTCATCATGCCGGCGATGTGGCGCGTGAGTGCCAGCCCTAGCCCGGTGCCGCCGTGGCGACGCGTGGTCGTGCTGTCGGCCTGCTCGAAGGCGTTGAACAGGTGCGCCTGCAACGCCTTGGCGATGCCGATGCCGGTGTCGCGCACCTCGAATCGCACCAGCACGCGGGCGGCCTCCTCGCGCAGCAGTTGGGTGCGCAGGCGGATCCAGCCGCTGTCGGTGAATTTCACCGCGTTGGCGAGCAGGTTCAGCAAGGCCTGCGACAGCCGCGTCCGGTCGCCCTGCAGCAGCTGCGGCACGTGATCGGTCTCCAGAATCAGCTCCAGGCCTTTCTCCTGCGCCCGCGGCTCGACCATCTTGAGCACCTGCTCGATCAGCCCGTCGAGCGCGAACTCGGTGCGCTCCAGGTCCATCTTGCCTGCCTCGATCTTCGACAGATCGAGTACGTCGTTGATCACCTGCAGCAGGTGCTGTGCCGCGGTGTCCACCTTTGCCAGGCGCGCGCGCTGCGACTCGTCACTCGCGTCGCGTGACATCAGGTGCGTGAGGCCGATGATGGCGTTCATCGGCGTGCGGATCTCATGGCTCATGTTGGCCAGGAAGGCGCTCTTGGCGCGGTTGGCCGCCTCGGCCTGCATGGCGCGCCGGGCCAACTCGACCTGCATGGCATCGATCTCGCGCTGTCGGGCCTTGCGCTCGCTGTTGTCGACCAGGGTGGCCCGGCTGAGCTGCAGGTGCTGCTCCGACGGGTTCGGCAGGTCGGCACTGATCAGCACCGGCAGGATGGTGCCGTCCTTGCGCACGAAGTCGAACTCGACGTCACGAATGCGGCCCGTCTGCTTGAAAGCCGCGAAGCGTTGCGCGAACGCCGCCCGGCCGTCCGCCGTCATGAACCGCGTGACGTGCTGCCCGACGTATTCCTCGCGCGCGTAGCCCAGCATGGCCAGCTCAGTCGCGTTGACCTCCACGATCGTGCCATTCGCGTCGAGCGCGTGGTAGCCGCAGGGCGCCCGGTTGTACAGGTCGGCGATGGCCGCAGCGCGTTGCTCGAGCGAAGCCTTGGCCGCTTCGAGCTCGGCCGTGCGCTGCGCGACCAGCGTCTCGAGCTGCAACTGATGCTGCACGAGTGTCTGGCGGGCCTGCTTCTGCGCCGTGATGTCGATCGACATCACCACGAAGTGCGCGACGCCGCCGATGTCGACCCGGCTGCCGGACAAGGACACGTCGACAATGGCGCCGTTGCGATGGCGAAGCCGGGTTTCCAGATCGCGCACCACACCGGTGGCGATCAGTGCCGACAGCATCGCCTCGCGGCCGTCTCGTTCCACCCACAAATCCAGCTCGATGCCGTCGCGGCCCAGAGCCTCGTCGCGCGACCAGCCGAGCATCGTTTCGAGCGCCGGGTTGAGGTCGACGAAACGGCCGTCGTCGAGCCGCCGAATGGCAATGCCCACCGGGCTGGTACGAAAGACGGCCGCGAACCGTTCGTGCAGCTCACGCATCGCGCGCTCGGCCAGGCGCTGGCGGGTGGTGTTCTCGGTCGAGAGGATGATGCCGCCGATCGCATCGGTCTCGTCGATCCAGGGCACCACGGTCCAGCGCAGCCAGTGCTCGCCGCCTTCGCCATCGACCCAGTGGTCGCCGTCGCTGCGTACGGTCTCGCCGGCGAGAGCCCTCCGGTGAGCGGCGCGCCAATGCTCCGGTATGTCGGGCAGCACGTCGTAGTGGTTCAGGCCGGCGACGTCGGTACGGCCGAAGCCGTACTCGGCCAGCCACTCCCGGCTGGTGGTGATGTAGTTCATGCTGCGGTCGAACATCGCGATCGCGTGCGGTGCATGCGTGACGAATGCGGTGAGCTGCGCGCGCGAGCGCTGCACCAATGCCTGTGCCTGGCGGCGTGCGGTGATGTCGCGGTGCACGCCCAGAAAGCCGAGCAGGTCGCCGTCCGGTCCGACGATGCGCAGGCCCATCGACTCGGCCCAAAACACGCTGCCGTCGCGGCGCCGGTAGACCAGTTCGTAGAGGTCGTCGCGCGCGGGGGCCTCCGGTGCAAAGCGGGTGCGGCCGGTGGCGGCATAGTCCTGCGGATCGGCATAGAGAAACTCCGCGGTGCGACCGGCAACTTCGTTGAACGCATAGCCGAACTGTCGAGTGAACGCCGGATTGACGAGCGTGATGACTCGATCGGCATCGGTTTGCACGACGGCGTCGGCCAGGCCGTCGAACATGGCGCGGAAGGTGGCGATGCTGCGGCGAAGGGCCGCTTCGGCGAGGTTTCGCTCGTGCGCCGTATCGTCGAGCCGCCGACGCGTGGTTGCCATTTCGGCGATGTCGTCCGGGGCGGCCAGGCTTTCGCGTGAATCGGCCAGCGAGGCGACGGATCGCGATAGGCGGCCACCGGCCAAGGCCCCGATCCCCAGTCCGGACACGGTGGCGCCGAGCACGGCCAGCGCGAACGCTCCGGCGGCGGCGTAAACCGGCGCATTGTGGCGCTCGGCCGATTGCGTCAGCTCGATCTTCCACGACGAAACTGTCGAGGCCACCGTGTGCCGCCGATCGGCCTCGCCGGCGCCACCTGGGGGCGCCTGAAGCGGCCGCCGCGCTAGCACGTTGCCCTGCCCATCGAGCACCGCGGCCGTCCGGCCTTCGGGTAACACGATGACGTCGAGCAGCGCCTGGATGCGCTCCGTGCTCACGGGTGTGAGCAAGACGCGATCGGCACCCTGGCCCGAGCTCACCGGGACCGCGATCGCGATCACCCGCGTCTTCAACACCGGTCCGACGACTTCATTGCCGACCGCCGGTCGTCCGGTGCGCAGGGCCGTGGGCGCCGCGGCGTGCTCATTGGGACGCGGCAGCCTCGGCAAGGGATCGCCGAACGGCACGCCGCTGTGCAGGAGCATCTGACCCTGCGTGTCGGCCAGGATCAGCTCGCTGCCGTAGTTGCGGCGAAACGAGCGCGCTTCGACGTGGAACTCGGCCAGGCGCGGCGGATCGCCGAGCAGCGGCGAGTCGGCCAGCACGACGAGCGTGTCGATGCGCGAGCGCAGGATCTGGTCCACCGCGTCGGCCACCTGCCGGGCGAGGCGCTCCTCAAGGTACTCGTCCTCTGCACGCGTCTGCCGCAACGATTGCACGGCCAGATACACGGCGAGCACCAGCAAGGGCAGCATGCCCAGCCAGATCATGCGCCGCAAGTAGTCACGAAGTCTCATTGCGCCGGACCCCTTGCCCGGCAAGCTGGATGCACGTGGCGCATGCGGCGGATTGTCCGCGTGACGCACTCGTGATTTATTCGCGCGGCACGGAACCGTGCGGCGCATGCAGACACGCAGCGGATTTCCGGGCTGTGCACGACGCACGCCAACTATCGCGCAACCCATGCCGGTTACACCGGCGCTGCACTCGAGAGTCCAGCCGGCCGGCCGACATCCCATTCAGGGCATGTCGGAGCAGCAAATGAACGGGGTTCGTATCGTCGCGCTGGTGGGGGCGTGCATCGGCCTGTATGGCATGGTTCACGCGGAGACCGTGCCGCGGTCGATCATGCGCACGGTCGTCGATACACCCGCCGTGCCGACCGATGCGGTGGCCAAGCCATGGCCATCGCCTGCACAGCAGTTGACAGTGCAACTGCCGGGGATGAGCCATCATTTTGACGGGCCGGTGGACGAGGACGGCCAGCCGCTGCCCGATCGCCGCTTCAACGAACGCAACTGGGGCATCGGCGTACAGCTTGAGCGAAACCTCAGCGACGACTGGGCCGGCTGGGTCGGCAAGACGGCGTTCGGCGTCATGAAGGACAGTCTCGACGCGATGGGCGGCTACGCCGGCCACACCTGGCAGAAACGTGTCGTCGATGATGTGCGTTACAGCGTCGATGCCGGTGCGGGCGCGTTCATCTTCTACCGCACGCTGCGCTTCGACGGCCAGCATGTGCTGGTGCCCGCGGCGCTGCCGGTGCTGTCGGCCACGCACAAGCGCTGGAACCTGGGCGTCAACGTCGTCGCGGTGCCGCGCGTGAAGCTGCCCGACGGCACGATGCCCGGCGTGATCTACGCGCAGTTCACCAAGGGCTACTAGCACAGCACGGGATTGCGGGTCGCGGTAGCCTTCGGTCAATCGTCGCACCGGAGCCGACATGGCGCTGCACCGCAAATCGCAGGAACCCGAGCCGGAACAATGGCAGGTCGACGTCGGCGACGCCGACGTGGCCATGCTTGACGTGCCGCCGGCGCTCGGGCGCGTGCGGCGCTTTCACGTCGACGTGCGCTTCGAGGTGCAGTGCCCGGCCGACGCGCAGGGCGCCTGGCACGGCATGACCGTCGAGATCGATGGCCGCCAGGCCTGGTCGCGACAGATTGCCACCCACAACCCGGGGCAGACCGACAGCCTGGACTATCACCAGCGCGTCGAGGTGGCCGAGAGTTCAGGGCTGCGCGTGCGCGCCGTCTCCCGTGTGCGGGGTGCGTTGCGTCGACGACTGCGCATCGAGGCGGTCGAAGAGCGCTGAGCGGTCGGCCGGAGGCCTGCGCTCAGCGGCGCGAGGTCAGGGCGCGACCGCGTGCTGGAAGGCGAGCAGGGCGTGGTGCAGCTCGCGTGCCGCTCGCAGGTCGGGGCAATGCAGCACCAGCGAGCCGGCGCGCTGCGGCAGCGACGACAGTGGCACCACGCCGTGGTCGGCACGCGCCTGCGTCATCACCGCGTCGAACGGGCCGCTCCACACGCAGGCCACCGAGCGGGCGCAGGTGATCGTCAGGCGTGCCTCGGGGCGATGGCGCCGGCCGGCAGTGCCTTGCTCGGCATAGTCGATGCTGAGGTTGCCGAAGAAGATGCGCACGTCGCGTGAACCGGCCTGGAACGCAATGGTGGGCGGCTCGACGCTCGGTTCGATCAGCGCATGCAAGCCATCGTGGCAGTTCTCCAGCGCGGCCTCGATGGTGTCCGCATAGGCGAGCGGCTGCTCGGCGAGCGCCGGCGTCGCCAGCAGGCCGCAGGCGAGGAGAGCTGCACCGAGTCTATTCATCATCCGTCGTTCGGAGCCGATGGCACAGCTTGCCCGATGACGCGGCGTTCGCCAATGTCCGACGTGAGGGGGTATCCCCTGATCGAGGCGTCGACGCGTGAATGGTGTATACCGCGGGTTCACTCCACCGAAAGCCCATGCATGTCCAATGCCATTGCAGCCCACAAGCACCGCACCCGACTTCACGTGCTGCGCGATCGCGTGAAGCGCGCGTTGCGTGACCACAAGCGCGGGCTGACCGGTGCCAAGGAGCGCCTGGCGGCGCACCAGGCCAAGCGGGCCGACTACCGCGCCGCGCACCCGGCGCGCATCTACCCCTGAGCAAGTCCTAGGGCTGCTGCAGCCGCTGCAGCAGCTCGGCCGTCGGGAAACCGTCAGCCGGCAGGCCCACGCTGCGCTGGTATCGGCGCAGTGCGTCGCGCGTGGCCGGCCCCATCACGCCATCGGGTGTGCCGTTGTCGAAGCCACGCGCGGCGAGCGCGGATTGCAGTGCCAGCAGCTGGCTGCGTGACAGCGCCTGCAGGTCGCGCGGCCATGCAGCCAGCACGCCGGGGCCGCCGGTGATGCGCTGTGCCAGCAAGCCTACGGCGAGCGCATAGGAGACGGCGTTGTTGTAGCGCAGGATCGCGCGAAAGTTGGGTCCTGCCAGGAAGGCCGGCCCGCGTGCGCCTGCGGGCAGCACGATCGTGCTCTCGGCGAAGTCGGGCAACACGCTGCCGTCGACCGTCTTCACGCCGTCCGCGGCCCAGGATGCGCTGGCCTGCCGCACCTGCGGATCGGCGCGACTCACGTCGAAGCCGGGTGGCACGCGGACTTCGACGCCCCACGCCTCACCGGCACGCCAGCCCGCGCGCGCCAGGAAGTTCGCGGTCGAGGCCATCGCGTCGGCCACGCTGCTCCAGATGTTGCGCCGGCCGTCGCCGTCTGCGTCCACCGCATAGGCCAGGAAGTTCGACGGCAGCAGCTGCGTCTGCCCCATCGCGCCGGCCCACGAGCCCAACATGCCGGCACGCGTGATGTCGCCGCTCTGCAGGATCTTCAGGGCCGCGAGCAGCTGGCCGCGTGCCCAGCTCTCGCGCCGACCGTCGAAGCCCAACGTGGCCAGCGCGTCGATCGTCGGCAGGTTGCCGGTGTGATCACCGAAGTTGCTCTCGATGCCCCAGATGGCCACCAGCACGCCGGGCGGAACGCCGTAGCGCGCTGCCGCGGCGTCGGCGGGCGCGCGCATCTGCTGCAGCATGTCCTGTCCGCGCGCGACCCGCGTCGGCGAGACGGCGCTGTCGAGGTAGTCCCATACCGTGCGCGTGAATTCGGGTTGCGCGCGGTCGAGTTCGACCACGCGCGGCAGGTATTGCGCGCCGTCGAACGCGGCGGCCAGCGTGGCCTCGGTGATGCCGGCGGCCTTGGCGCCCGCGCGAAAGTCGGCGACCCAGCGGACGAAGGCGAGTTGCAGCGCGACCGTCGGCTCGGTACTACGGTCCGTAGGGGCGCTGCCGGCCGTCGTCGGGGCCGATGCGCTGGTCCCCGGTGCAGGTGCGGCGTTACTGGGGCCGGGGGTCTCGGCGGCAGAGGCGGGCAGCGCGACGGTCAACGCGCAAGCAGCCACGAGCGCGGCGCTGCATCGGCACGGCCGCGATGACGCGAGCATGTCTTCGAGCATCGTCCTAGAGCGTCATCGCCGGCCGCAGCGCCATTGCCGCGCGCCAGCGCACGAGATGGGGATGCGGGTCGCCCGGCCTGACCTTGACCACGCGCGCGAAGTCCACCGCCACCACCGCGGTGATGTCGGCGATGCTGAAACGGTCGGTGGCGATGAACTCGTGCGTCGCAAGCCGCTGGTCGAGCGTTGCGAAGAACTGCTGCAGTCGGGCCACCCCCCGCTCGGCCAGCGCAGGAATCTGTACGTAGTCGACCGGCCCCGGCAGGGCGCGGTTGGCCATGGCCGGCGAGCCGTTGCGCAGTGCCTCCGCAATGGCCATCAGGCCCTCGAACTCGATGCGCCAGTTCCAGCTCGCGATCTCGGCCTTCTCGGCCGGCGTGATGCCCAGCAGCGGCGGCTCGGGATAGCGAGCCTCCAGGTAGGCCGTGATCGCGGCGTTGTCGGTCAGCACCAGGCCGTCCTCGGTGCGCAGGGCCGGCACGGTGCACTGCGGGTTGATGCGGCGATAGGCCTCGCTGAGCTGTTCGCCGCTGCGCAGGTCCACAGCCACGGTATCGTGCGGCACTTGCTTTGCGGCGAGCAGCACGCGCGCGCGGCGCGGGCTTGGTGCGGTGGCGCAGTCGTAGAGCGTGATCATGCTTCGGTCGCGACGGGTCGCCGCTCAGACCTTCAGGCGCGCGTTCTGCGGAAACATGGCACGTCGCGCATCGTCGTCCATCTCGGTCTTGAAGGCGTGGCGGTCCTTCAGCGCTGCCGCGCGCTGCGCGGCAGGCCGCGCGTTCACGGCGTCGAACAGGCGCTTCACCTGCGGCAGCTTGTCCCAGGCGTCGGCCCCGAGGGCAAACGCCACGGCGCGCGCCCAGCCCCACACGGCCATGTCGAGTAGCGTGTAGCGGCCACTGACCATCCACGGCCGGTCGGCCAAGTACGCATCGAGGATCTTCCAGTGCCGCCAGGCTTCGAAGTCGTAGCGGTTCAGCGCATAGGGGATCGGCTCCGGCGCGTAGTGCTTGAAGTGCACGCACTGGCCGGTGAACGGCCCGATGCCCGAGGCCGTGAACATCAGCCACGACAGCATCGCTGCGCGGTCCGCAGCGGCCGGCAGGAACTGCCCCGTCTTCTCGGCCAGGTACAACAGGATCGCACTGCTGTCGAACACGGTGGTCGCATCGTCGACGATCACCGGCACCTTGGCATTCGGGTTCAGCGCCATGAAGGCCGCCGCATGCTGCTCGCCCTTGCGCGTGTCCACCGGAATGGCCTCGTACGGCAGGCCGGACTCCTCGAGGAACAGCGCGACCTTCATGGGATTGGGCGCGAGCGAGTAGTAGAACTTCAGCATGTTGAGCTTGTGAGAGGGGTGGAGACCCGGATCATCTCATCGTCGCGCCGCCGGCGCCGAGCAAGGCGTTGCTCAAGCCCGCGCGACCGGTGTGCCCATCTCGACGGCACCACAATGCCTCGCACCCATGCCGTTCGCTAACTGCGCTTTCACCGGTACGTCTGCGCTCGTGGTGCTGGCTTTGTCGGGGCTGGTCTGTGCGGCGGGTCATGCACTGGCCGTGCCGGGCGAGCCGTACGCGGATGGGCCGGCCAGACGCAGCACCGAGCTCGCGGTCACGTCGCCACCCGACGGCGTCACTCTCGCGGCCGATGGGCCTGGCGTCGACACGCCGTGGCTCGTCAGCCCGGCCGTGCGTGGCCGAGGCGGCACGCAGGGTCTCGTCACGGTGCGCGACGACAGCGACGTCCTCCTGCGCCTGGGCGCCGGCTGGACCGACGTGCGCGCCACCGGTTCAGCGCCGCCATTCCAGCCCGTGCCGGGGCGGCGCTGGAACCTGGATGACAGCGAACTGGCCTGGCGCCATGGCGGCGGCGAGTGGTACGCGTCGGTGCAGCGTCGCCACTGGGGGCCGGGCTGGACCGGCAGCCTGATCCTCGACGGCGCGGCGTTGCCGCTGGCGGCCGTGGGCTGGCGGCGGCCGCAACCGCAGGAGAGCGATCACCCGTGGCTGCACTGGATGGGGCCGTGGTCGGCCGATGTGTTCTTCGCGCGCTTGTTCGGCCATGACGAGCCGCGTCGACCCGCGCTGGTCGGTATGCGACTGCAACTGCAGCCGTTCGGCTGGTTGCAGATCGGTCTGTCGCGTGCGCTGCAATGGGGCGGGCGCGGGCGTCGCGAGGATGCGTCCACACTGCTGCGCGGCCTGCTCGGCAACGACAACGAAGGCGAGCGAGGCGTCACCGTCGCCAACGAGCCCGGCAACCAGCTCGCCGGCTTCGACTGGCGGCTGCAGCTGGGCGACGACAGCGGCTCCGCGTTCTATGGCCAGATGATCGGCGAGGACGAGGAGGGCTACCTGCCGAGCGCCTATCTGGTGCAGACCGGCCTGCAGACCCGCTGGCGGCTGCAAGGCGCGGTGGTGCACGGCTTCGTCGAGTGGAACGACCTGATCGCCGGCCATGCCTATGGCGCCGGCAGGCCACCCGGCATCACCTACACCCACAGCGTCTACCGGCAGGGCTACACGCAGGATCGCATGCCGCTCGGGCACCCGGCAGGCGGCGACACCACGCTCGGCAGCGTGGGCCTCGTCGTGCGCATGGCGCAGGCACGCCTGGCGGTGGTGGCGTCGCGCGGCACGGCGCTGCCCACGTCGCAGCGCTTCGCGCCCGGCCGCATCGCCGGCGTGAACGGCAGTGCGCAGATCGATCTGTCTGCGCGTCAGCAGCTGGGCACGGGGCTGTGGTGGTGGCGCGATAGCGCGGAACGCCAGCGCGCGCTGCAGATGTGGTGGCGGCTGCTGCTGTGACCGCGCGGCTTCATGGCTTCGACAAAGCAGCGGGCCCCGCCGCGGCCTCGTCGTCGATCGCCTCCATCACCGCGCGGTAGAACGCCTCGCGCGCCTCGCTGGCCACCGGGTCGGTCGCGCCGCCGGCCCAGTTGGCGTTGGAGGCGATCACGATCCGGCGTTTCGGATCGATGAAGATGCCCTGGCCGAATATGCCGCGCGCAGAGAAGCTGCCGTCGGTGTAGGTCCACCACTGGTAGCCATAACCGCGCCCGGGTTTGCCGATGCCCGTGCGCTCGCGGGTGGCTTCTGCGAGCCAGCCGTCCGGCACGATGGCCTGCCCGCCGACGCGGGCACCGTCGAGGATGAAAAGCCCGAAGCGTGCGAAGTCGCGGGTGGCCGCCTGGATGCAGCAACCGCTGATCTCGTGGCCGGTGCGGCTCAGGATCCAGGTCGCCGACTGCTCCATGCCCGCGGGCCCCCAGATCTTCTCCGACAGGTAGGTCGACAGCGGCTTCCTGGTCGCCTGGCCGAGCAGCACGCCGACGAGATTGGTCTCGCCGGTGCTGTACTGCCAGCGTGTGCCGGCCGGCACCTCCCGCGGCAGGCGCCGCAGATAACTCACCAGCGCATCGACGCCGTCCTCGGGCTTGTGGTTGTTGAACTGCGCGACGTCGGACTTCGGGTCGGCGTAGTCCTCGTTCCACCGCACACCCGAGGTCATGGTCAGCAGCTGGCGGATGCTGACGTCATCGTAGGCCGAGCCCTTCATCTGCGCGATGTAGTCGCTGACCTTGTCGTCCATGCTCCTGATGTAGCCGTCGCGGATGGCGGCGCCCACCAGCGTCGACGTGAGCGACTTGGCCACCGAGAAGCTGGTCCAGCGTCCGCCGGCGTCGAAGTCCAGGCCGTAACGCTCCAGGCGCAGCTTGCCGTCGTGCACGATCAGCAGCGCCGCGCTGCGCTGGCCCGCCATGTAGGCGTCGACGTCGAGCGGCAGTTTCAACGGCGGTCCCGGGGGCAACGGCAGCGGCGTGCCGCCCGCCGGAACCACCCGCGCCTTGGCCAGTACCGGCAGCCGGTCGAGCGCACGAAACGCCGCGTCACGCTGCGGCTGGCTCCAGAACAGCAGGTCGCGGTTGGTCGGCAGCGTGGCCAGCAGGCCGCGGGTCTCCTTGTCGAGGCTGAACCAGCCGCTGACGCCGACCACCGCCACGACGGTCAGCACGGCCAGCGCCATGGATCTCTTCTTCATTGCAGCAGCTCCGCATCGGCTACGACGACAGATCCGATTGGACACGATTGCCTGGGGTGGACCCAGGGCCGTTCAATACTGAACGTCGCCGTTGGCAGGAGCCGCGGGTGATTCATGCTTCAATTCGCTCGTCTGCAGGGCGGGACGAGCTGCAGTCGTCGGGCGCCCGGCGCTCTAGCCAGATCGATGAAGGAGCTAGGCAATGCAGACGCTGGCCCGTGGGATCTTGATGCTGGTGGTGTTGCTGGCCACCGCGGCCGTCTCGCTCGAAGCGCCTGCCCAGAGCGCCAGGCGGGTCTTCAAGGTAGGCATCCTGTGGCATGCGGCGGGACCGGAGCAGGAGGCCGTCATGTTCCAACCCTTTGTCGAGGGCCTGCGCGAGCTCGGGTATGTGGAGG
>Ga0075356_1000115_pt1 | contig 15485 bp, 15 predicted proteins | sample WestPond_Cattail_FD_120073 | JGI IMG/M metagenome (GOLD analysis project Ga0075356, IMG submission 120073) | Natural and restored wetland microbial communities from the San Francisco Bay, California, USA, that impact long-term carbon... | ecosystem: Environmental > Terrestrial > Soil > Wetlands ... | reverse complement strand
GCGCGCTTGGAGTAAAACCGCGGCCATGGTGCCACCTGCGACCGTGTCAGCTGCCGAGGCCGCGCCGTCGCGGGCGCGGGTGGTGTTGCGCTGGAGCATCTTTGTCGCGCTGCTGCTGGCGTTCATCCTGGTGCCGTTCGCGCTGCTCGAAGGGCGCATGAACGCGGTGGTGCAGGACACGCTGCACGGCAACGCGTCGCTGGCGCTGATCACCGCGGCGGTGATCGTCTTCCTGCTCGCCGACATCGTGCTGCCGATTCCATCGAGCTTCGTGCTCACGACCACCGGCTATCTGCTCGGTTTCGAACTCGGCGCCGCGGTGTGTTTCGTCGGCCTGACGTGCGCGTCGCTGGGCGGCTACGTGATCGGCCGCTACTTCGGCGGGCCGGTGGCGCAGCGCGTGGTCGGCCGCGCGCAGCTGGATCGTTTTGCCGACTTGACGCAACGCCACGGCGACGCGCTGCTGGTGGCCTTTCGGGCGATGCCCGTGCTGGCTGAGGCCACCACCATCCTGGCCGGCATGGCGCGCATGCGCCTGCCGCGCTTTCTGGTCGTCGTCTCGATCGGCAATCTCGTTGTTGCCGGTGTCTACGCCTGGATCGGCGCGGTCTCGGCCAGCCAGTCGTCGTTCCTGTTCGCCTCGGTGGCATCGATCGTGCTGCCGGTCATCATCGTGCTGGCCATGCGGCGGGCCGCGCGCCCGCGCGTGGCCTGACATCGAAAGTTCAAGGAGTCCTCGTGCCCAAGCCCAACCCCGCCCCCGTCACGCCTGAACAGCTTCCCGAGCTGGCGCGCGCCGTGCTGAAGGCCGACCGATTCCCCATCCTCGCCACGATGGACGGCGACCAGCCGCGCGCGCGGCCGATCACGGCCACCTGGACCGATGGCTTCACCGTCTACTTCGCGAACCTCAAGCGCTTCCACAAGACGCTGGAGATCGCGGCCAACGCCAAGGTGGAGTTGTGTTTCCTCGACAAGAACGACGACCAGGTGCGCCTGACCGGCGTGGCCGAGCTGGTCACCGACCGCGCCACGCAGGAGGAGGCCTTCACGCGCGACGCGCTGCTGCGGCAGTACCTGAGGAGCCCCGACAACCCGGAGTTCACGCTGTACCGGATCCGCCCGACACGGGTGCGGTTCATGCGCGAGTGGGCCTTGGACTACTTTGAAATCCCGCTATAGGGCGCGCCCATGGACGGCATCCGCGCCCTTGTCTTCGATGTCTTCGGCACGCTGGTCGACTGGCGTGGTTCGATCGCGCGCGAGGCCCGCGAGCTGCTCGCGCCGCGCGGTATCGACATCGACGGCGAGGCCTTTGCCGACGCCTGGCGTGCGCAATACCAGCCGGCGATGGAAGACGTGCGCAACGGGCGGCTGCCGTTCAGCAAGCTCGACACGCTGCATCGGCGCAACCTCGAGGCCATCGCGGCCGAATTCGGCTTGTCGTCGCTCGACGAAGCCGCCCGCGTCGAGCTCAACCTCGCCTGGCACCGCCTGGATGCCTGGCCCGACGTGAGCGCGGGTCTGCACCGGCTGCGCATGAAGTACCGTATCGCGCCGTGCAGCAACGGCAACATCTCGCTGATGGTCGACCTGGCGCGTCGCAACTACTTCCCCTGGGATGCGATCGTCGGCGCCGAACTGGCGCGCGACTACAAGCCCAAGCCGGTGGTCTACCAGTCGGCGGCCGCGGCCTTCGACTGCGCGCCGCATGAAGTGCTGATGGTGGCCGCGCACTCGTCCGACCTCGCCGCGGCGGCGCAGGCCGGCCTGCGCACCGCCTTCGTCGCGCGGCCCGACGAGAAGGGCCCCGGTCTCGGTGAATCGCGCGCGACGGTGCCGGTGGATCTGTCGGTGGCCAGCCTGCACGGACTGGCCGACAGTCTGCACTGCGCGCCGGTCTGAACCGGGCGCCGCGCGTCAACAGGCCCAGCGGTTGCGCCCGTCGCGCTTGGCCGCGTAGAGCGCAGCGTCGGCGCGCTCCACCACGGCGGCCACGCTGCCGTCGTCGGCCTGCAGCGCCGCCACGCCGATGCTCACCGTCACCGACACCGGCTCGCCGCCCAGTGACGCGAGCTGCAGCGCCGCCACGTCGGCGCGCAGACGTTCGGCCACCTCGCAGGCCTGCGGCAGTGGAGTGTCGGGCAGCATCAGCACGAATTCCTCGCCGCCGAAGCGGGCCAGCAGGTCGTACGGCCGCAAACCCCGGTTGCAGGCGACGGCGAGCTGCTGCAGCACGTGGTCACCGGTGGCATGGCCGTGGTGATCGTTGATCTGCTTGAAGTGGTCGGCATCGATCATCAGCAGCGACAGCGGCCGCTGCCCGCGCAGCGCACGCGGGGCCTCGACGTTGAGCTGGGCGAGGAAGTGCCGGCGGTTGAACAGCTGCGTGAGGCCGTCGCGGTGGGCCAGGCTCGTGAGCTCGCTGCGCGCGCGCTCGAGATCGAACACCAGCGTGACGACCAGGTGCGTAGCAAGCGGCGCCACGATCGCCGGCACCAGCGCCGCCATGAACAACGCGGTGCCGATGAACCGGCCTTGCAGCAGCCACTGCATCAACAGGTAGGTCAGCAGCATCGACAACAGCACCGAGAAGCCGGTGATCGCCAGCATTGCGCGCCAACGCCCGAGCCGCACGAGCGCGCCGCGCCAACCGTCGCTGCTGAAAACCTGCTGCGGCTCGCCCATGCGATGTGCCTTTCCCCCGGCGCGCATCCTAGGCCATCGGCCCAGAGGCCTCGCAGAACAGAACCAGGGCTCGTCTGCCAGCTGCTGCGTGTCCCGGAAAGCGGTGCCCGCTTGTTCGAGGGGTTGGACAGACCTTCCGGGCCGTACGGCGGCGTGGTCAACGGCCTGATCGCCTAGCATCGGCCCGACTCGTGCCCCGATGTCCGATTCACAGGTTCTGAACTCTGCCGCCCCCGGCTGGCGCAGGCTGCTGCTGCGCTGGGGCCGCTGGCGTGCGTTGCTGGCCATCACTGCCTTCTCTGTGTGTGCCTCGCTAGCGCTGACGGCGGGCTTCTTCGCGGTGCTGGGTCTTGCGCAGCACCGCGGGCTGGCGCTGCTGATCGGCGCGCTGGTGCCGGCGATCGTCGCACCGCTCGCCGCGCATGGCGTCGTCACGCTGGTGTTCGAACTCGAGCGGGCACGCGCCGCGTTGCACGTTCTGGCCACGCGCGACAGCCTGACGCAGGCCTACAACCGCCGCTACCTGCTCGAGCGCCTGGAGCTCGAGGTGGGGCGCGCCGTGCGCACCGGTCAACCCCTGGCCGTGCTGATGATCGATGCCGACGAATTCAAGGCCATCAACGACCGCTTCGGCCATCCGACCGGCGACCGCGTGCTGCGCTGCCTGGCCGAGGTCTGCGGGCGGACGCTGCGCCCCTATGACGTGCTGGCGCGCCTGGGCGGAGAAGAGTTCGCTGTGCTGCTGCCCGAGACCGCCCTGCAGCAGGCCTGCGATGTGGCCGGGCGCGTGCTCACGGCCGTGTCGCAACTGCAGCTGGACAGCGTGGCCGGCGAGCCGCTCACCGTGTCGGTGAGCGTGGGCGTCGGCGTGCTGGCTTCGGCCGACCGTGGCGGCGCGGCACTGCTCGAGCGTGCCGACGCGGCTCTGTACCAGGCCAAGCGCAACGGACGCAATCAGTGGGCGTGCTGAGTACAAGCATCGCTTGACGCTGTCGCTGGCGCGGCCACAGAATCGCCGCCCAGGCAGGGAGGCTCAGGTGGTGGCCAGCACGCAGTTGCTTGCAATACGGGTCGTGTGGCTCGCCGCCGCGCTGTGCGGCGCATCGCCTGCACGCGCGGCCGACGTCGGCGGCTGGTATGCGGAGCAGCAGAAGTCCGCCACAGCATCCGGCGCCGGCACGCCGACCTGCCCGCAAGCCGTGGCGCGCGCCACGGCGGAACCGACCGCGATATCCACCTATCAGGCTGCCCACTGTTATCTGCAGGCCGAGACGGCGGACCTTGTGGCGGCCAAGGCCTGGCTCGCACGATCGGCCGAGCTGAACTTCATGCCTGCGCACCGCTTGCTGCGCGCGCTGGCGCTGGCCGAGGGTGGTGTGCACGCCAGCCAGCGCCACTGCCACGACCTCGGCGAAGGGCGCCAGATCTGCCATGGCGGCGGCGCTCCGCCGCCGGCGACCACAACGAACTGAAGGGCCGCAGAGCCCGGGCTCTTTCCCACCACGACGAGGAGACGACGATGAAGAACGTGCTGCGCGCTGCTGCGCTTGCGCTGGCCGGCCTGGTTGCATCGGCCGCGATGGCGCAGGAATGTTCAGACAAGAACTGGAAGGCCTGCAAGGGCAAGCCCTGGGTGATCGGCAACTCGATGGACACGCCGATCGGCGACAAGTGGTGGCCGAACAAGCTCTGGGGCAAGGACGACCAAGCCGGCTCGACCAACTGGTACAAGAAGCCCGAGGTCGTGCAGCGCGCGATCGCCGAGGCCAAGACCGGCAAGGTCTATCGCCTCGGCCGCCAGTACACCAGCACGATGCCTGCCTTCGGTGATCGCAAATTCGTGCTGCGCATTCCCGGCGGCCCCACCGGCGGCCCGTTCGGCGCCAACATCCTGGTCTACAACGACGAATTCGTCGCCACCGAGATCGGCCAGATCGGCACGCAGTTCGACGGGCTGGCACACATCGGCATCGCAATCAACGGCGCCGGCGACAAGAACGAGATCCGCTACTACAACGGCGTCACGCAGCTCGAGATGGGGAGCTCCACCGGAATGAAGAAGAACGGCATCGAGCACCTGCACCCGATCACGGCGCGCGGCATCCTGATCGACGTGGCGGCGCTGAAGGGCGTGGATGCGATGGATGCCGGCTACGAGATCACCATGGCCGACGTGAACGCCGCGCTCGACAAGCAAGGCATGAAGGACTTCAAGTTCATGCCCGGCGACGGCGTGTTCTTCCGTACCGGCTGGGGCAAGCACTGGGCCAAGGACAACGCCAAGTTCAACGCCGGCGAGCCCGGCATCGGCATGGAAGTGGCCAAGTGGTTGTCCGACGTGGTGCAGGCCGGCGTGTTCGGGTCCGACACCTGGGCCACCGAGGTGATCCCCAACAAGGAGCCGGGCTGTGCGTTCTGCATCCACTCGCACATGCTGACGCGGCACGGCATCGTGAACCAGGAGAACATGGACCTGGACGAACTGTCGAAGGACAAGGCCTACCGCTTCATGTACGTCTACAGCCCGGTGCCGATCGCCGGCGCCACCGGCTCGCCCGGCGCGCCGCTGGCGATCCGCTGACAGCTGCCGCCGCCGCACGCGATGAAAAACAAGCGTCCCAACTTCCTGGTCATCCTGATCGATGACCTGCGCTTCGACGAGTTCGGCGCCGGCGGGCATCCGTACATGATGACGCCGCACATCGACCGGCTGGCAGCCGAGGGCGCGTTGTTCGAACGCGCCTTCCACACCACGCCGATCTGCAGCCCGAACCGCGCGTCGATCGTCACCGGCCAGTACGCCAGCCGCCACGGCATCATCGACAACGTGGCGCGCGGCGCGATGAGCCACCGCCTGCCCAACTACCACCTGGCGCTGCAGAAGCTCGGCTACGAGACGGCGCACATCGGCAAGTGGCACATGGGCAACGACGGCATGCCACGGCCGGGCTACGACCACTGGATCAGCTACGACGGCCACGGCCGCATCCGCAATCCGCGGCTCAACCACGACGGACAGTACCGCGAGCACACCGGCTACATCACCGACATCATGAACGAGCTGGCGCTCGACTGGCTCGATCGCCCGCACGACCCCAAGAAGCCGTGGTCGCTGTTCATCGCGCACAAGGCGGTGCACCCCGACGCCGAGCAGCTCGCCGACGGCACGCTGAACATCAGCGCGCAGGGCGGCTACATCGTGGCCGACCGTCACAAGGGCCTCTACCGCGACGCGCACTTTCCGCCGCGGCCCAACGTGATGCCCCCGGCCGAGGTGGTGAAGCGCAAGCCGGCCTGGGCCGAAGCCTTCGAGATGAAGGGCAGCGAGAAAGCGCAGGCCGTGCTCGGTGCACTGATGGCCGGCACGCAGGAAGAGATCCGCCTGCGCGCGCGCATGATGGCGCCGGTGGACGAGGGTGTGGGCCGCATCCTCGAGCTGCTCGAGCGCAAGGGCGAGCTCGACGACACCTGCATCGTCTTTCTCGGCGACAACGGCTACTTCTTCGGCGAGCACAGCCTCGGCCCCGAGCGGCGCTTCGCCTACGAAGAGGGCATCCGTTCGCCGTTCGTGGTGCGCTACCCGCGGCGCATCAAGGCCGGCTCGCGCATCGACCGGCTGGTGATCTGCCAGGACATCGCGCCGACGTTTCTCGCGCTGGCCGGTGGACGGCCCGGCGAGCACATTCAGGGTCGCTCGTTGCTGCCGCTCCTGGACGCCACGCGCGCGCGCGGCAGGCCGGGGCGCGTGGCCGGCTGGCGCAAATCATTCCTGGTCGAATACTGGGCCGAGCAGGCCATGCCGTGGCTGGTGGGCATGACCTACAAGGCCGTGCGCACAGATCGCTACAAGTACATCCGCTGGATCAACCGCGCGCGCGATGGCGAGCTCGACGAGCTCTACGACCTGCAGGCCGACCCCTACGAGCTGGACAACCGCATCCGCAGCCGGGCGCTGGCGCCGGTGAAGGCGAAGCTGCAGCGCGAACTGCGCTCGCTCGCGGCCGACGCGCTGGGGCTGTAGCGCTGCCTGGCTCAGGCGGCCGTGGCGAGCCTCGCGCTGACCTCGATCTCGGGATACGCCGCGTGCAGCGCGGCCGCACCTTGCCGGTAGCGCGACACCCAGCCCTTGCCGCGGGACAGCAGGTCCTGCAACGCCTCGGCGAGCGCTTCGCGGCGATGGTCCCACAGCCAGTCGGCCAGGCAGGCGGCTTGCGCCAGGTCCTTGCGGGCCTTGGCGCGAAAGCCACCCGAACGTTCGCCGTACACCAGCAGCTTGTGCAGCGCGAACCGCTCGGGGCTGGGCACGTTGACGAGCACGCAGCCCTCGCCGCAGAACAGCGCCGCCTGCTCGAACTTCTCGAGCGAGTACTCCATGAACGGCAGCGGCTGCAGCGTGACGTTGAGCCTTGGGTGCAGGTAGGGTGCATCACCACCGCGGTGCAGCGGCGTCAGGAAGTCGAGCCGGAATTCAGGCTCGTTTGGGATCAGGTAGCTGCCGCCGCTCTTGCCCGACAGGCCGGTGACCGGCAGGAAACCCATGCCGAGCGAGTCGATCGCTTCACCGGTCTTCACCTCGACGTCAGACGGAACCAGCAAGGCCACGGCCTTTCCTGCATGTGCGAAGTCGATGTCCTGCGTGCGCTCCTGGCCGCCCCAGCGCAGGCCGAGCATGTTGCCGTAGGCCAGGAAGGCATGGCTGCCGATCAGCAGGCCCCCGGCGCCGAAGAAGCCATAGTCGGCCAGCCGGCGCACGACGCGGTAGTGCCGGGGCAGCATCGCGGTGCAGCCGAGCGCCATGGCGGCGCGCGCCAGCGGCTGCAGCGCCTGCGCAGCGCCGGGTTGCCGCCGCCGCGCCATGAGCCGCCGCACCGCGTCGTTGTCGGGCCCCACATACACCTGACGCAGCTGGCCCGATGGTTCGGTGTACTGCAGGTACCAGTAGGTCCGGCCCTTGACGGTCTTGGCATTGAACGATCCCGGCAGATCGGCCACCGAGCGTGCGGTCTCGGCGCCGAGCGCCGCGTCGAGCAGCTGGGCGTAGGCGGTCTGGGCGGACAGCGACAGTTCGGTGTAGAGCGCCGGCATGGCCATGGTTATACTAAAAAACTCCAAATGCTAGTATAACCGGCGCGCGCACCTCCGGCCCCGGCCGGAAGGCCGGTCGCGTGCCGCCGCTCAGTCGGCCTTCGCCCCCGACGCCTTGACGATCGGGACCCAGCGCGCCAGGTCGGCGGCAATGGTCTTCGAGAACTCCGCCGGCGGCGCCGCCGGGGCCAGGTCGAATCCGAGCGGGCCGAGCTTGTCGCGCGCCTCGGCACTGACGAAGATGCGGCTGAACTCCTGGTGCAGCCGCTCGACGATGTCGTTGGGGGTGCCCGCGGGCGCGACGAAGCCGAACCAGGTGTTGACCTCGTAGCCCTTGATGCCCTGCTCGTCGAGCGTGGGCACGTCGGGCAGCAGCGGTGAGCGCTTGAGGCTGGTGACACCCAGCGCTTTCAGCTTGCCGTCCTTGATCTGGCCGATCACCGTGGGCGTGTTGAAGAAGCCCATCGCCACCTCGCCCGACATCACCGCCAGGATGCCCTGCGGCGCGCCCTTGTACGGCACGTGCAGCAGCTCGGTACCGGTGTCGCGCGCGAACAGCACGCCCGACAGGTGGTGGCTGGTGCCGGCGCCGCCGGACGAGAAGGTCAGGTCGCCGGGCTTGGCCTTGGCCGCGGCGACTACATCGGCCGGCGACTGGGCCGCGCTCATCGGCGGCACGATCATCACGTTGGACACGCCGCCGACGAAGGCCACCGGCCGGAAGTCCTTCAACGAGTCGTAGCCGGCCTTGCTGTAGATGGCCTGGTTGAAGACCAGCGTGCCCTGCGATGCAAAGCCGATGGTGTAGCCGTCGGGTGCGGCGCGCGCCACGTCGCCCATCGCCACTGTGCCGCCTGCGGCCGGCTTGTTGTCGATCACCACCGACTGGCCGAGCGCCTTGCCGAGCTGCTCGCCGGCGAAGCGCGACACGATGTCGGCCGTGCTGCCCGCGGCCAGCGGCACCACCAGGCGGATCGGCCTGTTCGGATAGGGCTGCGCGCTGGCCGTGCCGGTGGCCGCCAGCAGCGCCGTGGCGCCGACCAGCTGCCATAACCACCATCGACTGATCGTATGGGTGGGTTGCATGTGCGAGTTCTCCCCGTGTGATGGCTCTCAATGCGTCAGGCTGCGGCGGCCTCGCGCACGAAGTCGAGCCGGTCCTGGCCGAAGAAGAGGGTGTCGCCGACGAAGCAGCTCGGCGCGCCGAACACGCCGCGGGCGACTGCCTCCTCGGTGGTGGCGATGAGTTCCGCCTTCACCGCGGCGTCGCCGACCAGCGCCATGAACGCGTCCGTCTCGAAGCCGGCCTCGGTGAGCAAGGCGCCCAGCACGGCGGCGTCGCCCAGGTTGCGCGGCTTCACCCACATGGCCTGGAACACCGCGTCGACATAACGCGAGAGGTCACGCGGCTGGCGCATCTGCAGCCCGACAGCGCCGCGCATCAGCGTCAATGTGTTGATTGGGAAGTGCGGGTTGAAGGTGAACGGCACGCCCCAGCGCTTGGCCCAGCGCGCGATGTCCTGGCCCATCCAGCGGCCCTTGGCCGGCACCAGCACCGGGCTCGCGTTGCCGGTGGCCTTGAACACGCCGCCCAGCAGCATCGGCCGGTAGGCGAGCTGCGCGCCGGTCTCGCGCGCGATGCGCGGCAGCTGCGTGTGAGCCAGGTAGGTGGTGGGGCTGCCGAAGTCGAAGAAGAACTCGATCGTCTTGCTCATGGGGGCCGGTTTCTTCAGAAACGTTCCATCCACGGGCGCAGGTCCAGCTCGTGGGTCCAGGTGTCGCGGGGCTGCTGGTGCAGCTGCCAGTAGGCGTCGGCGATGTGGTCGGGGTTCAAGATGCCGTCCCTTTCCTTCAGCGCATAACGCTCGGGAAAATTCTCGGCGATGAACTGCGTGTCGATCGCGCCGTCGATCAGCACGTGCGCGACGTGGATGCCCTTGGGCCCCAGCTCGCGCGCCATGCTCTGCGCCAGCGCGCGCAGCGCGTGCTTGGCACCGGCGAATGCCGCGAAGCCGGCCGAGCCGCGCATGCTGGCGGTGGCGCCGGTGAACAGGATGGTGCCGCGGCCGCGCGGTGTCATCACGCGCGCGGCCTCGCGGCCGAGCAAAAAGCCGGCCAGCGCGCCCATCTCCCACACCTTGCGGTAGACGCGTTCGGTGGTCGCGGTGATGTCGAAGCGCACGTTGGCGCCGATGTTGAACACCGCCACCTCGATCGGCGCGATCTCGCGCTCGATGCGGTCGACCAGCGCCACCATCTCGGCCTCCTGGCGCGCGTCGGAGCCGAAGCCGTGCGCCTGGCCGCCGTCGGCGCGGATCGCCTGCAGCAGCGGCTCCAGCTTGTCGGCCTGGCGTCGCGTGACGCAGGCGACGAGCCCCTCGCGGGCGAAGCGGCGCGCGATCGCGCCGCCGGTGGCGTCACCGGCGCCGATCACGAGCACGCTGCGTTGCGTGGCCATGGCATTGCCTCCTGTGTCATCGGTACACGCCGTCCCACGCCGGCGGCTGGCTGGCGCTCAGGCCGTCGGCCGAGGCCAGCGGCCGGTTCAGCGCGAACACCGACTCCGGCGTCACCGCGGCGTAGTCCATGTAGCCCATGCGGGCGATCGGCCGCATCTCGCCGGTGCGCACGATGCCGTCGCGGATGAACGCGTCGTCGATGTAGATGCCCACCACCTCGCCGAACACCACCGTGTAGCCGGCGTCGGGCCGGCCCGGCGGCGCGGGCAGCGGCAACAGCTGCCACAGCCGGCATTCCAGCGCCGCCGGCGCGGCGGCCACGCGTGGCGGCTTGACGAAGCGCGAGGGCGCGGCCTGCAACTGCGCCAACGCGAACTCGTCGACCTGGGGCGCCACCGCGGCGGATGTGAGGTTCATCGCGTCGCGCAGCAACCAGCAGGCCAGCGAGCAGGTGAACTCGCCGGTGGCCACGATGTTGTTCAGGCTGTCCTTGCGGCCCCCCGACGAGAACATCACCATCGGTGGCCGGTCGCTGACGGCGTTGAAGAAGCTGTACGGCGCCAGGTTGGCGCGGCCCTGCGCATCCACCGTGCCGATCCAGCCGATCGGCCGCGGCGCGACGAGCGCCTTGAACGGGTCGTGCACCAGGCCGTGGTCGCGTGTGCGGGCGTCGTAGTGCATGGTGCGGCGGTGGACGCGCGGGGCGCTGCGGTTCAGCGCTGCTCTGGCGGAATGGCGCGGATCGCCGCGGTGAACGCCTCGTGCGCCGCGGCGTCGACCGGACGGTGCTTCACCGTGGTCGAGGCCGGGTTCTTGCCGAGGAAGTTGCCGCCCTTGAGATTGTTCGCCGGGCGCACCGGCCGCGGCTGGAAGCCGCCGCCGCAGTTGGGGCACACGTTGTGCAGCACCGTGTCGACGCAACTCGAACAGAAGGTGCATTCGTAGCTGCAGATGCGCGCCTCGGTGCTGGCCGGCGGCAGCGCGCGGTTGCAGTGTTCGCAGGTCGGGCGCAGCTGCAGCATGGCGTTCAACCCGCGGCCGGCAGCCGGTTGAGCCCGCACCAGCGCGCGATGAAGAGCGCCAGCACCGCGCTGACGCGCTGCATGCTGGCGATCGACACCCACTCGTCGACACCGTGGATGTCGGCGCCGTCCGGTCCGTAGCAGGTGGCGGGAATGCGGCCGTACAGGTGGAAGAAGCGCACGTCGGTGGTGGCGGTGGTGGCGCGCACCGGCGGCTCCTCGCCGGCGATGTCGCGGTGGCACTGCATCAGCTGTTGCATGGCCGGCACCTGCAGGTCGATCACGCAGCCCTCGGCCTGGAAGCCCTGGTAGGTGACGTCGACCCGCACGCTGGCGTGCTGCGGATGCGCCGCGTGTGCGCGCGCCAGCAGCGCCTCGACCTCGGCCCGCACCTCGGCACAGCTGCGGCCCGGGTAGAAGCCCAGGCGCATGTCGACACGGCAGTGCGTCGGCACCGACGACGTCCACTCGCCACCCGAGATCCGTCCGAGGTTGAAGTTGATCGGATGCTCGTGGTTGCAGTACATCGCATGCCGGCACTCGGGCCGGTTCCACTGCGCTTCCAGTTTGCGCAGCTCGGCGACCAGGTAGTTGGCGAAATCGATGGCGGCCACGCCGGTATGCGCATAGGCGGCGTGCACCGGCACGCCGTAGACGTCGATCGTCAGCCACATCACGCCCATCTGCGCGCTCATCAGACCCTCGAACGGCTCGGGAATGATCGCCGCGTCGGCGTTGTAGCCCTCGACCAGGCAGGCCAGTGCGCCGTTGCCGGTGCACTCCTCCTCGATCACCGACTGCAGATACACCGGCGCGGCCGGCTCGTAGCCGAGGCGCTGCAGCGCCTGGAAGGCCATGGTGTAGGCCACGATGCCGGCCTTCATGTCGGCGGCGCCGCGGCCGTAGAGCCTGTCGCCGTCGATGTGCGGCTCGAACGGCGGGCGGCTCCACAGGCGTTCGGCACCGACCGGCACCACGTCGATGTGGCCGTTGAGGATGAGGGACTTGCCGCGCACAGCGCCGCGCGGCTGGTGAACGCCCACCACGTTGGGCCGGCCGTCGTACGAGACGATGCTCGGCGAGTAGCCCGGGTGCGAACGGATCTTCGCCTCGTCGATGGCGAACTCGTGCACGCGCAGGCCCATGCGGCCGAACTGACGCTTCATCAGCCCTTGCGCCGATGCTTCGTGGCCCAGCAGCGAAGGGTGCGCGACGAGTTCCTGCAGCAACGCGACCGCCTCGTCGCGCTGTGCATCGACGGTGTCGAGGATTTCGCGTTCCGTCACGGGGGCGAGGGTCTGCACGTCCATGGTGAATCCTCTTGCGCGGGCGAAGCGGCCGCGCGGCCGGTTCAGGCAGCGGCCGCTTCGACCACCCGGTCGCGACCGCTTGTCTTGGCAGCATACAGCGCCCGGTCGGCGCGTTCGATCAGGGCATCGGCATCGTCGGCCGGCCGGGCCTCGGCCACGCCGATGCTGACGGTCACGGTGCGGCGTCGACCTTCGATGTCGATTGGCGCGACGGCCAACCGCTGGCGCATGCGCTCGCCGACGGCGACGGCCTGGTCGAGCGTGGCATTGGGCAACACGGCAAGAAATTCCTCGCCGCCGATGCGGCCGACCCGGTCATCGCCGCGCAACTCGGCCGGCAGCAGCGTGGCCAGGCGCCGCAGCACGGCGTCGCCCGCCGCGTGGCCCAGCTCGTCGTTGACACGCTTGAAATGGTCAACGTCGATCATCAACAGGCTCATCGGAACGCGCGCCGCACGGGTCGACTCGAGTGCCTGCCCGGCGTAGGCGAGCATCGCCCGGCGATTTGGCAGCCCGGTGAGTTCGTCGCTGGCCGCCAATGCCTGCATCAGGCGTGCCTGCCGCAGCTTGCGCCAGGCAAAGACCGCCGCCACGGCGAGCAGCGCGCCGAACAGCGCAAGGGCTGCCGCCTGGGCCCGCTGCAGCGCCTGCGACTGCTCGCTGCGGGCGCGCATGGCCTGAAGTTCACGCTGGTCGTTCTCTCGATTGAACATCAGGCGCAGCCGGGTCTGCTGTTCCTCCCCTCGCTGCTGCTGCAGCGAGCGGTCGATTTCGGACCAGGCGCGCAGCGACTCGTACGCCGCCTGCCAGCGCCCGAGCCGCGCCATCACCTGCGCGTTCACCGCATGCCATTCGGCCAACAGGATGTCGTTGCCGGCGCGACGAACCACGACCTCGGCCTGCGGCAGCAAGCCCGCGGCCTGGTCGGCGCGACCCAGCTCGGCGAGCACGGCGGCCATCAGCGTGCGCGAGCGGGCGAGCTGCACCGGGTCGCGGTCGGGCACGTCGACCCAGCTCAGAGCGCGCCGCAGCGGCTCCAGCGCCTCGGCCGGGCGCCCGAGCCTGCGCAGCGCATTGGCCATGCCGTGGTTGGAATACGCGGTGGTGGCCTCGTCGTGGGCGGCCTGGGCGATCTCGCTGGCTTCCTTGAAGGACTGCAGCGCATTGGCCCAGGCGCCACGCGAAGCGTGGACATCGCCGATGCCGTAGACGTAGATGCCCTCGTCGAAGCGCGCGCCGCGGCGGTGTGCCGCCGTGCGCAGCGGCTCCAGCAGTCGCAGCGCTTCATCGTGGTCGCCCATGCGCTTGTAGTGATTGGCCAGTTGCAGACGGCACAGCTCGTCGTCCTGCGCCAGATGCGACTCGCGCAGGTCGCCGCAGGCCTGGATCAGGTCGCGCTGCGCATTGACCAGATCGCCACGGCGCGAGCGATAGCGACCGCGCTCGAGCAACGCGAGGGCATGCACGATCCGCATCGTCGGGTCGGCGGTCTCGCGCAGCAGCGCCTCGAGCTCGGCTTCGCCTTCGACCGTCCGGCCCAGGTCGAGCACCACGCCGGCCCGACACGCCCGCAGCCGCTGCACGGCAGTCGATCGATGCGGGTCGGCCGCCGCCGCGGCAGCGGCCGCCGCGAGCGCGGCGTCGGCCACCTGCACGGCGGCGCCGAGGTCGTCGTCGCTGAGCAGGCGGCAATCGAGTTCATCGACCGCGAGCCGGGCGACCACGTCGTTGCTGGCGAGGGCCTGCTGGCGCAGGGTCTGCAGCAGCGCGCGGGCCTTGACGGGGTCGGCACCCGCCATGGCGCGGGCCGGCGCAGCCGGATCGGCGTTGGCGGGTTGCGCCTGCAGCAGCCCCGGCACCATCAGGGCGATCGCAGCCACGGCCGGGCACAGGCACCGGCCCAGGCGCAGGCGCACGCACCTCGGTTCGACCAATTCCTCCCCCCGGTCAAGCTGCGCCGCGGCCCTGTGCAGCGGCGACTTCAATCGTCAGTGATTGTCTTTCGGCACGAAGGCGCCGCGGCGGCCGACCAGGAAGTCGAGATCCGCGCCTTCGTCGGCCTGCAGCACGTGGTCGGTGTAGAGCTTCCAGTAGCCGCTGGTGAGCTTGGGCACCGGGGGCTTCCATTCGGCGCGGCGGCGGGCGAGTTCCTCGTCGCTGACGTGCAGATGCAGCCTGCGCTTGGGCACGTCGAGCTCGACGATGTCGCCGTTCCTCACCAGTGCGAGCGGCCCCCCAGCGGCGGCCTCGGGCGCGGTGTGCAGCACCACGGTGCCGTAGGCGGTGCCGCTCATGCGCGCGTCGCTGACGCGCACCATGTCGGTCACGCCCTTCTTCAGCACCTTCGGCGGCAGCGGCATGTTGCCGACCTCGGCCATGCCGGGGTAGCCCTTGGGGCCGCAGTTCTTCAGCACCAGCACGCAGGTCTCGTCGACGTCGAGGTTCTCGTCGTCGATGCGGGCGTGGAAGTCGTCGCTGTCCTCGAACACCACGGCGCGCCCCTTGTGCACCATCAGCGCCGGCGTGGCGGCGCTCGGCTTGATGACGGCGCCGCGCGGCGCCAGGTTGCCGCGCAGCACCGCGATGCCGGCCTTGGCCTTGAACGGCTCGGCCACCGTCTTGATCACGCGCGGGTCGAAGTTCTGCGCGTCGGCGATGTTCTCGCGCACGCTCCGGCCGGTGGCGGTCACGTGGTCCATGTGCAGCGAAGCCGAGATCTCCTTCATCACCGCGGGCAGGCCACCGGCGTAGCAGAAATCCTCCATCAGGTGCTCGCCCGACGGCTGCAGGTTGACCAGGCACGGCATCTCGCTGGCAAGGCGTTCGAAGTCGTCGATCGTCAGCTTGACGCCGATGCGCCCGGCGATCGCGATCAGGTGGATCACCGCATTGGTCGAGCCGCCAATCGCGGCCAGCGTCTT
>Ga0075356_1000114_pt1 | contig 15490 bp, 16 predicted proteins | sample WestPond_Cattail_FD_120073 | JGI IMG/M metagenome (GOLD analysis project Ga0075356, IMG submission 120073) | Natural and restored wetland microbial communities from the San Francisco Bay, California, USA, that impact long-term carbon... | ecosystem: Environmental > Terrestrial > Soil > Wetlands ... | reverse complement strand
GTCTTCCTCAACTGGAAGGAATACCCCTGGCACTGGGTCTTCAGCGACAGCTTCGTGTTCCAGGCGCTGATGGTGGTTCTCGTGCCGGGGTTGCTCGCGTTCGTGTTCGGTTGGTTCGCCTTCCGCTCGCGCATCAAGGGCGTCTATTTCTCGATCATCACGCAGGCGATGACGTTTGCCGCGATGCTGCTGTTCTTCCGCAACGAGACGGGCTTCGGCGGCAACAACGGCTTCACCGATTTCAAGCGCATCGTCGGCATCCCGGTCGCGACCTCGCAGATGCGCGTCACGCTGTTCGCCATCACCGGCTGTACGCTGGTGGCCTTCTTCGTGATGGCGCGCGCCATTGTCACCAGCAAGTACGGCCGGGTGCTGCAGGCGATCCGCGACGCCGAGAGCCGCGTCATGTTCACCGGCTACAACCCGGTGGCCTACAAGCTGAGCATCTGGACGCTGTCGGCCGTGATGTGCGCGATCGCGGGCGCGCTGTACGTGCCGCAGGTGGGCATCATCAACCCGAGCGAGATGAGCCCGGCCGCGTCGATCGAGATCGCGATCTGGACGGCGGTGGGCGGACGTGCCACGCTGATCGGGCCGATCGTCGGCGCCATCTTCGTCAACGGCGCCAAGAGCTGGTTCACCGCGGCATTCCCGGAGTTCTGGCTGTTCTTCCTGGGAGCGCTGTTCATCGCGGTGACGCTGTTCCTGCCGAACGGACTGATCGGATTGCTTCGGCGCAGGAAGGAGTCGCGCTCGTGACGCCCGATCGGTCTGCACAAGGAGATCGTGCATGACGCCCGACCTCATGGAAGAAGGCGCGCGCCGCCGCGAGGCCTATGCGCGAAGGCTTGCCGAGACCCGCAAGACCGAGTCCGGCGGTCGAAGTGCGTCGTACGGTCGCATCGCGCGCATCGGCGAACCCGACTTCACGCAGGGCGTGGCGCTGTACCTTGACGACATCACCGTCAGCTTCGACGGCTTCAAGGCGCTGAACTCGCTGTCGCTGACCGTCGACGTGGGCGAGCTGCGCTGCATCATCGGTCCCAACGGCGCCGGCAAGACGACGATGATGGACTGCATCACCGGCAAGACGCGGCCCGACGCCGGCAAGGTGTTCTTCGGCTCGACGATCGACCTGCTGCGGCTGACCGAGCCAGAAATCGCGCAGATCGGCATCGGCCGCAAGTTCCAGAAGCCCACGGTCTACGAAGAGCTCAGCGTGTTCGAGAACCTCGAGCTCGCGCTCGCCGCCGACCGACGCGCGCGCGCCTCACTGTTCTCGCGTCTGTCCGGGCCGCAGCTCGATCGCATCGGCGAGGTGCTGGCCCTGATCCAGCTGTCGGCCGACGCGCAGCGCACCGCCGGCCTGCTGAGCCACGGCCAGAAGCAGTGGCTCGAGATCGGCATGCTGCTGATGCAGGACCCAAAGCTGCTGCTGCTCGACGAGCCGGTGGCCGGCATGACCGACGAGGAAACCGAGCGCACGGCCGAGCTGTTCCTCTCGCTCGAGGGCAAGCATTCGCTGGTGGTGGTGGAGCACGACATGAAGTTCGTCGAGCAGCTCACCGAGGGCCGCAAGAAAGTGACCGTGCTGCACGAAGGCAGTGTGCTGGCCGAGGGGCGCCTGGCCGACGTGCAGGCCAACGACAAGGTCGTCGAAGTCTATCTGGGCCGCTGACATGCTGCAGCTGATGGACGTGAGTCAGTACTACGGCGGTTCGCACATCCTGCGCAAGGTGGGCTTCGAGGCACGCGTCGGCGAGGTCACCGTGGTGCTCGGTCGCAACGGTGTCGGCAAGACCACGCTGCTCAAGTGCCTGATGGGCGTGGTGCCGGTGAAGACCGGTACCGTGCTGCTCGACGGCCAGGAGATCACCGATGCCACGCCGTACGAGCGCGTGCGCCGCGGCGTCGGCTACGTGCCGCAGGGTCGCGAGATCTTCGGCCGGCTGACGGTGGAGGACAACCTGCGCATGGGGCTGGCCTCGCAGTCGGCCAGCAGCACGATTCCGGCCGAGCTCTTCGAGCTGTTTCCGGTGCTCAAGCAGATGCTGCACCGGCGTGGCGGCGACCTGTCGGGCGGCCAGCAGCAGCAGCTGGCGATCGCCCGCGCGTTGGCCGCCGGGCCGAAGCTGCTGCTGCTCGACGAGCCGACCGAGGGCATCCAGCCCAGCATCATCAAGGACATCGGTCGCGTCATCCGCATGTTGGCCGAGCGCGGCACGATGGCCATCGTGCTGGTCGAGCAGTACTACGACTTTGCCGCTGACCTGGCCGACCAGTACCTGGTGATGGAGCGCGGCGAGATCGTCGCGCGCGGGCGCGGCGCCGACATGGGCCGCGACGGCGTGCGCGAGCGCATGTCGATCTGACGCGTGGCGGACGCCGGGTGAGGTGTCGGCCGGCGCGTCTCAGGGCTGGTTGACGAGTTCGGTGGCGGGCGCGCCGGCGTCGGACTGGATCACCAGCACGCGCAGTTCGTTGGCCGACGTGCTGGCCGGCACCGGGACCACCAGCCAATCGGCGTTCTTGGCGAGCGTGACCGGCGCGGTGAAGATCACGTTCTTGTTCCCGGCCGTCGTCATGCGCAGCGAGTAGGTGCCGCCATCGAAGTAGTTCGATTCGGCTCCCGAGGCGGGCAGCGCCTGCTTGAAACCCACCGCGGCGAAGTTCGGCGCCACCGTGGTCAGGTCGACACCCGGCGCCGTCAGGTAGACGTCGACGCTCGTCGCATTGAAGGCCGCGTTGAAGACGCGCGCGCGCGCATCGTTCGACGTCACGCCCTTGTTGTAGGGGTCGTCGATCAGCGCCACCTCGGTCAGCGAGCCGGCGTCCGGCACCGCGAGCAGCGTGTACTTGTGGCCGCGCTGGGCCTCGAAGCGCGCGCTGCCCACGGTGACCGCCGGCGTCGTGCCGGTGCGCACCTGCCAGTCGTTGGTGCTGGTGGCGGTGTCGATGTAGTTCGAGGCGCCCTTGTACGGCAGGTCGGTGGCCTGGCTGTTTAGCGCCTGGCCGTCGCGAAACAAGGTGACCGCCGGGGCACCGGGCACCGCGTGGACCATGCGAACCTTGGGATCTGCGACGCCGAGACGGTCGTCCAGGTTGTCGTCGCTGCCGCCGCAGGCGGCCAGCCAGACGGCGGGCACCAGGGCCAGCGCCAGCAGTTTGCGTTTGTTCATGGTTCGAATCCTTCGAGTGATGGAGTGGGTGAATCGCTGTGGGCACTCTAGGGAAGCAGTGCCGGTTCACCGGTAGGGCTGCGCATGGGCGCGCTGTACGGTCGGTGCTGATGCGCCTGTCGGACAAGGCCGCGCGATCACGGTGGCCGGCGGCGGCCCCGGCGCGGCGCCAGCAACGCGGCCACAATGCGCGCAACTTCCTACCGACACGCCGCGCCGCCGATGATCATCGTCCACCACCTCAACAACTCCCGCTCGCAGCGCGTGCTCTGGCTGCTCGAGGAGCTCGAGCAGCCCTACGAGATCCGCCCGTACCAGCGCGACGCCAAGACGATGCTGGCGCCGCCCGAGCTGCGCAAGGTGCATCCGCTGGGCAAGTCCCCTGTCATCAGCGACGGCGACATCACGGTGGCCGAGTCGGGCGCGATCGTCGAGTACCTGGTCGACAAGGCCGGTGGCGCGCTGCGCCCGCGCGCCGGCACGCCGGAACAGCGGCGCTACACCTACTGGCTGCACTTCGCCGAGGGCACCGCGATGCCGCCGCTGGTGATGAAGCTGGTGTTCGACCGCCTGCGCACGGCGCCGATGCCGTTCTTCGCCAAGCCGATCGCGCGCGGCATCGCCGACCGCGTGATCGGCAGCTTCATCGCGCCCAGCATCGAGCGCCACCTGCAGTTCATGGAGCAGGAGCTGGCGGCGCGGCCCTGGTTCACCGGCGACGCGTTCACCGCGGCAGACGTGCAGATGAGCTTTCCGCTCGAGGCGTCCGCCATGCGTGGCGGGCTCGACAAGCGGTATCCGAAGCTGAATGACTGGCTGGTCCGCATCCATGCCAGGCCCGCGTACCGGCGCGCGCTCGACAAGGGCGGCCCGTACACGATCCTGTCGTAGCGCCGCGGCGCCGCCTGGCGATGGGCCTGTCGCTGTCGATCGTCATGCCCGTGCTCGACGAGGCAGGCGGCATCGCCGCCGCGCTCGAGGCGCTGGCGCCGCTGCGTGCGCGCGGCGCCGAGCTGATCGTCGTCGATGGGGGCAGCGCCGACGACACGCCGGCGCGGTGCCGCGGCGCCGTCGATGCCTTGCTGCAAACGCCGGCCGGTCGCGCGCGGCAGATGAATGCCGGTGCGGCGGCCGCGCGTGGCGCGGTGCTGCTGTTCCTGCACGCCGACACCAGGCTGCCCGACCACGCAGACCGGTTGATCGCCGACGGGCTGCGCGACTCCCGACGTTCTTGGGGCCGCTTCGACGTCACCATCGACGGCCGCTCGCGCTGGTTCGCGGTGATTGCTGCGCTGATGAACCTGCGCTCGCGGCTGACCGGCATCGCCACTGGTGACCAGGCCCTCTTCGTCACGCGCGCGGCCTTCGACGCCGCCGGCCGCTTTCCGGACCAGCCGCTGATGGAGGACATCGAGTTGTCGCGCCGGTTGCGCCGCCACGCCGGCGCGCCGCTGTGCCTGGCCGAGCGGGTGCACACCTCGGGCCGGCGCTGGGAGCGGCACGGTGTGTGGCGCACCGTGGTGCTGATGTGGCGACTGCGCCTGCTGTACCGGCTCGGCGTCAGCGCCGAGCGGCTGGCGCGCGACTATCGATGAAAACGCGCAACCACCTGATCGTGATGGCCAAGGCGCCGGTGGCCGGGCGCGTGAAGACGCGCCTCGTGCCCGCACTCGGCGAGGCCGGCGCGGCGGCGCTGGCCGGGCGCCTGCTCGAGCATGCCGTCAGCCAGGCCGTGGCCGCGCACCTCGGTGCCGTAGAGCTGTGCCTGGCGCCGGACCTCACGCACCCGCTGGGCCTCCAGATGCAGGCGCGCCACGGTCTCGTGCTCAGTGCGCAGGTTGAGGGTGACATCGGCGTGCGCATGCAGCGCGCGCTCGATCGCGCGCTGCAGCGGGCCGAGTGTGTCTGCCTGGTCGGCACCGACGCACCGGCCATCGACGCGGCCTACTGGCGGCTGGCCTTCGACGTGCTGGCCACGCACGACGCCGTGTTCGGCCCGGCGTGGGACGGAGGCTATGCGCTCGTCGGCCTGCGTCGGCCGCTGCCGCAGATCTTCGTCGACGTGCCGTGGAGTACGCCGCAGGTGATGGCGGTGACGCGCCGGCGACTCGTCGACGCGGGTGTCGCGTTTGCCGAGCTGCCGCACGTGCACGACATCGACGAGCCGGCTGATCTGGCGCACCTGCCCGCAGGCTGGCTGTAAGCTCACGCGCCACCGGCCGACCCATCACGATGACCGCCCGCGAATTCGAACCCGCCGCTGGCGAGTGCAGCAGCGACCCGCCGGGCCGCGACAGCCTGCTGTTCGCGCTGCGCGGTGCGTTGCGGGCGCACGATGGCGGCTTCGACGACGTCGAGCTGCGGGAGATGCGCGACAAGGGGTTGGCCCACCACCACGTGCGGCTGCTCGGCACCGGCTTGGTCGCGCGCCTGCCCAAGCAGAGCCAGATGGGGCTGGCTGCGCAGGCCAACCTGGACTACCAGGCCGCCTGCTTTGCCCGCGCCGCAGCAAGCGCTCGCACGCCGCGGCTCGCGGGCGTGCTGCCGCCGTCGCTGCAGCTGCCGCGTGGTGGTCTGCTGGTCGAGGAGATCGTCGGTCGCGTCGCGCGGTTGCCGGACGATCTGGGCGCCATCGCCGATTCGCTGGCGCGCATCCACGCGTTGCCGTTGCCCGATGCCGCGTCGCGGCCTCCGCTGCTCGACCCGGCCGATGCGCTGGCCGCGTTGGCCGACGAAATCCGCATCCAGGCCGGCTACCTCGACGCGGCGCGGTTGCCGCCGGCGAGCCGCCGTGGCATCGACATCGGGCTCGACGAACTGCGGCGCCTGTGCGCGCAGCCGGCGCGACCGGCACGGCGACTCATCTCGTTCGACGCGCATCCGGGCAACTTCCTGCTGCGCGAGGATGGCGCTGCGGTGCTGGTCGACCTGGAGAAAGCCCGCTACAGCCACCCGCCGCTCGATCTCGCGCATGCCACGCTGATCACCTCGACCACCTGGGACATCGAGACGCGTGCCGAGCTCGCGCCGGCGCAGGTCGCCGGCTTCTACGCGGACTGGGAGCGCCGCCTCGGCGACGCGGCGGCGTGGCGGCCGTGGCACGTGCCGCTGCGTGCCGCGATGTGGCTGTGGGCCGTGACCTGGTGCTCCAAGTGGCGCGTGCTGTCGGATCGCCACTCGAGCGAGTCGAGTGACGGCGAGGACTGGTCTGGCGAGAACAGCGAGGCGCCGCTGGTGCGGCACGTGCGCGACCGCGTCGACAGCTATCTGTCGAGCGCCCTGGTCGAACGGGTGCGCGACGAGCTAGCCGAGCTGGTTCGCCTGTTCAAGGACTGACGCGCGATTCCCTTACGGGCACGCCGGTGTCGTCGCGGCGATGATCTGCCGCAGGCCCAGCGTGCTGGCACTGTCGTCGGGTCCGGGTGTGTTCTTCGTGTGCGTGCACCCGTAGGTCGGCGCGGCCACCGTCGCAGGCGTCACCACGTCGTCGCCGGCCGGCTTGGCGCCACCGGCCTCCCACTTGACCATGTCGTCGAACGCGGTCACCTGCTCCGCGACGGTGAAGTCGCAGTGGCTGATGCCGCGGATGGCGCGCTGCACGAGGAAGGCGCTGTTGCCCTTGGCGGCGACGCGCTTCTGATAGGTCTGCTCCATGCTGAACGGCACGAACAGGTCGCCCAGCGTGTGGATCGAGACGACCGGGATCCTGAACTCGCCGTTCGCCTTCGGGATCCAGCGCAGTCCGTCGGTGCGCAGCCGGTTCGCATCGGCCACCGGCGTGAGCTTCGGCGCCGATGCGTTCAGCGCCGTCGACCCGGCGGCGTCGCCGGTGATGCTGTAAGTGAAGCCGGTGGTGTCGAGCACGTTCTTGGTCAGGATGCCGGTCACCGTGCCGTCGGAACCGAACGTGCCGTAGGCCGACGGGAACGACTGCCCGTACGCGACGCCCTGGTCGAACAGCGGCCGCGTGCCACCGGTGATGTTCTGCAGCACCGACAAGTACTTGACGCCCGTGGCCGTCGGCACGATCGACGGTGTGGGGAATGCCGGCGTCGTGTTGAACGTCGAGAACAGGGTGGTCGTCACCAGCGCCTGGATGTCGGCGAACTTGTCCGTCGGATACGCCGGCACACCGGCGAGAGCCTGTGCGGTGACCTGCATCGCGGCGAACTCGTTGAACAGCTCGGTGTCGCCGACCACGCCGCACATCGGTACGGCGCCGCTGTATTTGACCTTGTGCACCGCCGTTGCAGTGGCTTCGTCCTCGATCGCGGCCGCCGTGATGTGGCCGCCCATCGAATGTCCGGTGATGAAGTACTTGGTTGGCGCCGCCAGCGTGCGGCCGTTCTTCGCGGCGATCGCGCTGAACTCGAGCGCGAGCGCGTTGGTGTCCTCGACGCCGGCGCGCACGTCGTAGTAGTTCTTGGCGTAGCTCGACGCGGCCCATGCATAGCCGTTCTGGACGAGGTAACGGCGGATGGACGGCGGCCCGACGTTGAGCGTCGCGCCGGTGCCGGCGTAGCCATGCGCGTACATCACCAGCTGGCCGTTCCAGTTGGTCGGCACCTCGACAAGGTAGGCGGCGCCGTTCAGCACGCCCGCCCAGCGGCTCGTGGTGCTCATGTCCACCGTGTCGCCAGGTGCGGCGGCCATTGCGGCGAACGTGGTCGCCGCAGGGTTGGCAGGGGTGAAGACCCGGGCGTCCTGCGGGCGGCTTTCCTCGGGCGGCACCACCGGATCGTCATCACTGCCACCGCAAGCCCCGAGCAACATCAGGCCGGCAAGACACAGGGCGGTGGGTCGCCCGACGAATGCAAGGGTCACGCTGGTCTCCTGTTGATGTCTTCGCGCTCGGCCACTGCGGACGACGCCGGCGCAGCGCTGCAATATCGCTCGGGCGCGGTCCTGCGGCCTTGAAGTGACCCGGTTGACCCTGGTCAGCGAGGGGCCAAGCGGATGCGGCGCGCGATGCGTTCGTGCTACTTCGCTCGCGCGATCTTGTCGAACAGGTCGCGGAAGATCGCGTCGCGCTGCACCGCATACGCCTCGCGCATCGGCTGGCGCAAGGCGTCGTGTCCCCAGCGGCGGTCAGGGCGCAGGCGCGGTGTGCGCACGATGTCGCTCGGTACCCATCTCGGGTCGAGCAGCCAGGCCATGTTGATCAGGTCCCAAATCACCCAGCTGTGGCCGTGCAGCGAGTCGATGCCGAGCATCGGCCACAGCGGGTTGTGCGTGTAAAGGTGGAGAAGGTGCTCGCCGATCGCACCTCGGCCCTGCAGGTGCAGCACGGCCTCGGGGTGCGACAGACGCAACTGCGCGCCGACGTGGTAGCCCGGCAGGTAGACCAGCGGGACGCCACTGTCGAACAGCAGGCTCGACGCCAGCATGTCCTGCTCGAGGTTGAACGCATGGTTGGGTTGCGGTGCGTGCGACGGGTAGCCCGCGGTCCAGACGACGACGATGCGCTCGGCGATGTCGGGGGCCAGCAGCAGCGCGCTCGCGATGTTGGTCACGCAGCCCAGCGCCACCACGTACAGCGGCTCGTCGCGTGGCGTGGCCCGCGCGGTATCGATCAGGTGCGTCACCGCGTCGCTCTTCAGCGGCTGCTCGAGCGACGTCAGGTAGCCGGCCGACCCGCGCAACGCGCGGCCTTCGTGGCCGAGGCCGAGCGCATCGAACACCGCCTCGATGGCCTGCAGGCTGCGCTCCATGCCGACGTCGGGTGGAGCAAACGGCGCCAGGTTCACCGTCTCGAGCGCCCAGCCCTGGCGCTCGAAGTGCGCCAGCATCGCGGCGTGCTGCCGCAGCAGCTCGCGCTCCTCATCGCTCGCCTGCGCCGGCTGGTCGCGTGCGATGCGGGCGCGCATCATCTCGCGGCGACGGTGGTCGAACGAATAGGGCGCCGCATACACCGCCTCAACCTGCAGCTGCTGCGGCGACAGCAGCGCCCAGGCGATCGCGAACGGGTCGTCGATCTCGTTGGCAGCGTCGGTATCGATCACCACGCGCGGATGCTGCCGCGGCAGCGCCAGCCGTGCGTGATACCAGTCGTCGGGGCGGTGCAGCAGGCGAGGCATTGGCTTGAGGTGATGGCCGGCGGGTGGCGCCAAGGCGGGCGGCGCGCGCGCCACTGTACACAGCGGCGCGAACCGGTGCGACCGTCAGGTGCGCCAGACGCGCGGCACCATCGCTTCGAGCTGCCAGGCCCGCGCGCGCCAGACCGCGCGCACCGCGCGTGCCAGCCCCATCGCCGGTTCGACCCGGTGCGCGAGCGCCCGCAGCACGACCACGCGGTCGCGCAGCGCGGTGACGCCGGCGGCGAGCCCGGGCTGTGCCGGCTGATCGGCGATGGCGTCGCGCGCCACGTCGACCAGCACCTGCAGCCGCGCGTCGTCGATCACCCGGCCGGCCGCGAACCACAGCGTCAGCAGCGTGCTGCGACCGGCGAATGCAAGCGGCGAGTCGAGCAGACGGCGGTCGGCGCTGTCGATGACGCCGCGTTCCAGCCACAGACCCGGCAGCTCGAGGTGCTGCTCGAAGCGGCCGGCGGCGAACGGCTCGTTCGCCGCCGGCGCTCCGAGTGCCAGCACGTCCCAGCCGATCATCTCCGCACCCGGGTCGAGCGTGAAGCGGGCGGCGTTCTCGGCCAGGCAGCCGCTGTGCGCGATCGTCTCCTGCGGCATCCATTCGAGCCGTGCGCCGGCGGCGAGCCGGGTCTGTACCTGCTGAGAGGCCGGCGCGCCGGCGCTCCGATAGAAACGCGTGGCGCCTGGCGTCGTGATCACCGCATGCGTCGCCTCGCCGAGCGCCAGCGTGATGGCCAGCGTGTCGCCGCCGACGATGCCGCCCGGCGGATGCACGATCACCGCGTGGCAGATGCCATCGCCCTCGGGGTACAGCGTCTTCAGCACGCGCAGCGGGCCCTCGTGCCGCGAGTGCATCAGGCAGCGCGCACCGTCGCGGCGGCACGTCAGCTCCAGCCGCGCAGGCCAGCGCGTCGTCATCGCGCGACCGCCGTCAACGCTGCTTCCAGAACGAACGGTGCAGCGCCGCGATCTCCTCCTCGACTTCGGGCACCGGACCGTGCACCTGCACGTGCTTCTGGCCGCGCCGGAACACCTCGCGGCACGGCAGGTCGAGCGTCGGATTCTCGGCGTGGTTGCCGGTGTGCTCGAGCAGGGCGCGCTCGCTCATGCCATACACCAGCGTGCCGACGTGCGCCCAGTATTGCGTGCCGGCGCACATGGCACACGGCTCGACTGTCGTGACCAGCGTGCAATCCCATAGGTAGGCGGGTGGATGAAGGCGCGCCGCCTCCCGCGCGAGCACCGCTTCGGCATGGTTGACGCCGTCGACGTTGCGCTGCTCCAGCAGCACCGTCTCGCCGTCGGGCGCGACGAGCAGCGCGCCGAACGGGTGGTGGCCGGCTTCCATCGCGGCGCGCGCGATGGCGTTCGCGTGGCGCAGATGACGGATCTGCTGGTCGATCTTCATGTGGCCTGGGAGCCGCGGTGCGCCCAGCCAGTGGTGCGTTTCTCGATCCACGAGAACAGCTCGTACATCGCCATCGCCATCGCGCCTATCGTCACCAGGCCGGCGAATGCCAGCGGCATGCGCTGCTGGCTGCCGGCCGTCTGCATCAGGTAGCCGATGCCGGAGTCGCCGGCGGTCATCTCGGCCAGCACGGTGCCGACGAAGGCCAGCGTGATGGCGACCTTGAGCGACGCGTAGAAGTACGGCATCGAGCGCGGCAGGCCGACCTTGATCAGCACGTCCCAGCGCCGTGCGCCGAGCACGCGCAGCACGTCCTCCAGCTCGGGCTCCAGCGTGGCCAGACCGGTCGCGATGTTCACCGTGATCGGAAAGAACGAGATCAGGAACGCGGTCAGCACGCCGGGGCCGAGGCCGATGCCGAACCAGACGACGAGGATCGGCACCACCGCCGCCTTGGGCACCGCGTTGAAGGCGACCATCAATGGGTACAGCGCCGTGTAGGCCAGTCGCGAGCTGCCGATCAGGAAGCCAAGCATCACGCCGACCGCGATCGACAGCGCGAAGCCGAGCATCGTGACCCAGAAGGTCTTCCACGCCGCCTCCAGCAGCGCCGACTGGAACTCGGCGAACTGCAGCGCGATCTGCCACGGGCTCGGAAAGATGAACTCAGCGATGCCGAAAGCCACCACCACCAGCTGCCACAGCAGCAGCACCGCGATCAGCACGATCAGCGGTGACCAGCGTTCGACGCGTCGGCTGACCTTCATGACACCGCCGCCGAAGGCGAGCCGGTCTTCTGCCGGCTGGCGCCGATGTGGCCGCGCAGCTCGTGCACGATGTCGGTGAACTCCGGCGTGTAGGTGACCTCCAGGTCACGCGGACGCGGCAGGTCGATGGCGCGCTTGACGACGAAGCGCCCGGGGCTCTTGCTCATCACGTACACCGTATCGGCCAGGAACACGCTCTCGCGCAGGTCGTGGGTGACCAGGATGACGTTGAACTTCTGCGCGGCCTGCAGGTCGCGCAGCGTGCACCACAGCTCTTCGCGGGTAAACGCGTCGAGCGCACCGAATGGCTCGTCGAGCAGCAGCATCTTCGGCTCATGCACCAGCGCGCGGCAGATGCTCGCGCGCTGCTGCATGCCGCCCGACAGCTGCCACGGGAATTTGTCTTCGTAGCCGGCCAGACCCACGCTCTTGAGCAGATCGCGCGCCTTGGCTTCGTATTCGCGTCGCTTGTTCTTGAAGCTGCTGCGGTAGGGTTCGACGATCTCCAGCGGCAGCAGCACGTTGTGCAGCGTGCTGCGCCACGGCAGCAGGCTCGGCGCCTGGAAGGCCATGCCGCTGATCTTCAGCGGCCCGGTCACCGGCGCACCGCCGATCGTGATGGTGCCCTTGCTTGGCATCTTCAGGCCGGTGGCGAGCTTCATGAAGGTCGACTTGCCGCAACCCGAAGGGCCGACGATGGCGATGAACTCGCCGTTGTTCACCTGCAGCGAAATGTCTTCGACGGCATAGTGCCCTTGCGCGAGCAACTCGTCGTTGTAGGCGAGCCAGACGCCGCGGAAGTCGACAAAGGACATCGAAGCCTTACTTCTTCGCCGGCGGCAGGATGTTGAGTTCCGCCTTGGCCGGCAGGAAGCCGTCACTCCACACTGCCGCTGGATCGACCCGCGTCTTGGTGCCGAACGCATCGGACACCTGCGACGCCATCAGCGCCAGCCGGCCCGGCACGACGACGCCGAAGCCCTCGCTGCGCGCGTCGGGGCTGGCGACGACGGCGTCGATGGCCATGCGCAGGCGCCGCTTCTCGAGGTCGACATTGATGATGCCGTCGCGCGCCTTCACGTAGTCGATCGCCGCGTCGGGATTGGCCATCACCTCCTTGGCGCCCTTCGTGAACGCGCTCAGGAAGGCCTTCACCGCCTGCGGGTTCTCCTTCATCAGCTTGGGTGTGGCGATGATCACGTTGCCGTACAGCTTGACGCCGTATTGCGGATACGGCAGCACCACGATGTCGCCGGTGGCGACGCCGCGCGCCTCCAGGTTGAGCAGCGACGTGAACGAGAAACCGGTGATCGCATCGACCTCGCCCTTGGCGAGCATGGTCTCGCGCAACGGCGGATCCATGCTGACCCAGGTGACCGCGCCCACGCTGTTGGCCTTGGCGAAGATCGGAAAGCCGCGGCGGCCGGCGTCGAACACCGGCGCGCCGAGCTTCTTGCCGTTGAGATCCGCCGGCGTCTTGATGCCGCTCTTCTTCAGCGTGAGCACCGCGGCCGGCGTGTTGTTGTAGACCATCATCACCGCGACCGGCTTGTTCGGCGCGTCGGGGTTGTTGGCGTGGAACTCCATCAGCGCGGCCAGGTCGGCGAAGCCCATGTCGTACGAGCCCGAGGCGACGCGGGTGACGGTGCCGCCCGAGCCGTTGCCGGCGTCGATGGTGACGTCCAGTCCCGCCGCCTTGTAGTAGCCCTTGGCGCTCGACGCGAGGAACAGCGCCGCCGGGCCCTCGAAGCGCCAGTCGAGCTGGAACTTGATCGGCGTCTGCGCCAGCGCCGGCTCTGCTAGCAGAGCCAGCGAGGTGGCGAGGATGGCGGCCGCCTGGCGGCGGGAAAAGGTGACGAGGGTCAAGGCCTGAGCTCCGATGGTTGCAAGGGGGTTGCAGTCCATTGTGCAAGTCGCGTGCGCAGCCGGCACTCGGGTGTTGCACCCCCTTGGGGCGACGCTCAGGCCAGCAGGTCGCTCAAGGTGCGCGCAATCACCTTGGTGGCGCGCCGCAGGTCCTCCAGCACCAGGTGCTCGTCGGCGCGCTTGGCGTTCGACTCGAGCACGGTGCGCGGGCCGGCACCGTAGATCGCCACCGGGATGCCGAGCTCGCCGTACAGCCGAACGTCGGTGTACAGCGGCGTGCCCGACACCGGGATCGGCTCGCCGAACAGCGCCTGCGCGTGGCGCTGCAGAGCGCTGACCAGCGCATGGTTGTTCGGCGAGGCCTTCAGCGCCTTGGCCAGCAGGATGCGCTTGATCTCGACCTTCACGCCCGGGCTCTGCGCCACCGTACTCGTGATCAGCTCGCGCACCTCAGCCTCGACGGAGGCGGCGTCCTCCTCGGGGATCATGCGGCGGTCGAGCTTGATCACCACTTTGCCGGGCACCACGTTGGTGTTGGTGCCGCCGCTGATGCGACCGACGTTCAGGTAGGGGTGGTCGATGCCGGCCACCTTGGACTTGCGGGTGCGCAGCACGTCGTTGTGGGCGTACAGCGCCGTCAGCAGCTTGTTGGCGGCCTGCAGCGCGTCGACACCGGTCTCGGGATAGGCGGCATGGCTGGCCAGTCCGTGCAGTGTGACCTCCAGCTGCAGGCAGCCGTTGTGCGCCACCACCACCTGGTAGCTGAAGCCGGCGGCGATCAGTACGTCGGGCTGGGTCAGGCCCAGGTTGAGTAGTCAGCCGGGGCCGAGCTCGCCGCCGAACTCCTCGTCGTAGGTGAAGTGCAGCTCGACCGCGCCGCGCAGCTTGGCGCCGCAGCGGATCAGCGAGCGCAGCGCGAAGGTGTAGGTCGCGAAGTCGCTCTTGCTTACCGCAGCCGCGCGGCCGTACAGCTTGCCGTCGACGATCTCGCCCTTGTAGGGGTTGTGCGTCCAGCCGTCGCCCGGCGGCACCACGTCGCCGTGGGCGTTGAGCGCGATCGTCGGCCCGTCGCCGAACCGATGGCGCACGATCAGGTTGGTCACCGACACCATGCCGGCCGCCTTGACCACCGCCTCGGGCACCTTGTGCCGTTCGACCTGCAGGCCGACGCTCTCGAGCAGCTCGGCGGTGCGCTCGGCGTGCGGCGCGTTGTTGCCGGGCGGCGTATCGGTGGGCACGTGCACCAGCGCCTGCAGGAAGCCGACCTCCTCGTCGAAGTGCTTGTCGATCCAGGCGTCGGTCATGTCGTGAATGTCGCTCAAGACCGCTCTCCGTCCTCTGCCAGTTGCTCGAGCAGGTGCGCGAAGGCGTGCACTGTCAGCTCGGTATCGTCGTTGGTGATCGATTCGAGCGGATTGTGGCTGATGCCGGCGTTCAGGCCGCGCTGGAACAGCATGGCCTGCGGCATCACCTCGTGCAGCTTCATCGCGTCGTGGCCTGCGCCGCTGGGCATGCGGTGCAGCGGCAGGCCCAGCGCGGCGACCGCCTGTTCCCAGCGCTGCTGCCATGCCGGCGCGCTCGGCGCGGCGGCGGCGCGCATGGTCTCTTCGGCCGCGTATTGCAGGCCGCGTGCGCGGCAGATGCGCTCCAGCTCGGCCAGCACGTCGCGGGCCAGCGCGTCGCGCGCATCGTTGGTGGTGGCGCGCAGATCGAGGCTGAAGGTGCAGCGTCCGGGCACGACGTTGATCGAACCGTTGGGCACCTGCAGCATGCCGACGGTGCCGACCACGTGCGGCACCGAGGCGGCGCGCTTCTCGACGTAAAGGATCAGCTCGGCCACCGCGGCGGCTGCGTCGCGCCGGCGATCCATCGGCGTGGTGCCGGCGTGGCTGGCCATGCCGGTGACCTCGCACTGGTAGCGCACGCCGCCGTTGATCGAGGTGACGATGCCCAGCGGCAAGTCGACCTCGTTGAGCACCGGGCCCTGTTCGATGTGCACTTCGACGAAGCCAAGGTAGCGCGCCGGATCGCGCCGGAGCTTGGGGATGTCGTCGATGCACAGGCCGGCATGCGTCATCGCGTCGCGCATGGTCACGCCGTCGGCGTCGGCCTGGTCGAGCCAGGCAGGGTCGAAATGGCCGGTGAGGGCGCCCGAGCCGAGGAAGGTGGCCTTGTAGCGCTGGC